>JAABUZ0100000175.1_pt1 | contig 168310 bp, 80 predicted proteins | sample 5562091 | NCBI WGS metagenome assembly JAABUZ01 (sample SAMN12813069, study PRJNA571459) | rock metagenome | isolation source: Antarctica rocks | place: Antarctica: Victoria Land, Linnaeus Terrace sud | collected 2015-12-21 | reverse complement strand
TTTTATTAAATTAAAGTCTAAATAATAGATTTAATAAATTAAATAAATTAAACAAATCTTACTAAAAATTACTATTAACATAAATAGTTAATTTTCGAAAAAATAATAATAATAACTTTAATTTTATATTTAAGTGTTTAGTATTTTATTATTTTATTATTTTATTATTTTATTATTTTATTTTATTAATTTTTAATTTAATTAATAAAAACTATTTTAATTTTAATTTATTATTTAATTGAACAGAAATATTAATTATTAATTTAAATATATATTATACAATATAACAACAATATCTTATATCTTTAAAATTTATATACAAAAATAATCTTAAATAAGTAAATTATATAATTATTTATATAATTGTAATTTATTTGCTTAGCAAACTAGTTTAGATTAAACTTAACTAAGTTAAATAAGTTAAATTTATTTAAAATTTATTTAAAAATAACAATAAATTTGTAATCTTTGTATTCTATATCTTATATATTTTTTAATAAATAAAATATTTATTAAATAATATTGTTAATTATATCTTTTAATAATATATAAAATATACAAAGATAAACAATATACTATATATATAATATTATTATCTAAGATACAATTTCTAAAAATAGAAAATTTATAAAACTAGCAAAATAAAATCTTAAGCTATAGAATTTAGAAATCTTTATATTTGTTTTGTATTGTAAGATTCTAAATTATATTACTTGATGCATTTAATTCTTATTTTACTAATTCTTATTAATCTTTTTCGCAATACGTTGTACAATATAATTACAAATCATTTAAAAAGTATTACGAATACAAACGAACAAAAATTGTCGAAGTGCGAAATCGAAAACATTGCTTTCTTAAGTTATTTTTAAAATTTTAAAATCTCGAGTGAACTTCTTAAAGTCTTCGAATAGAAGCATACTTTTTTGCTTAAAGTCGAACAACAAATAAAGAACAACAAACATGTATTTGCGATAATAAATATAATTGCACAAATGTCGTGTTTATATATTGTTGTTTTGCGTAAAAAAGCAAAACTTAAAATATTAATATATACGAAATTCTTTATCTTAATATAACAAACTAATAAAATTTGTAAAATTAAAATTGTTTTTATGTAGTCGAAAACATTTTTATGCAATCTTGTGCGATCAAGACTTATAGAAATAATTCGTACACTTATTGTGTTAATAACAATGATCAATTATAAACTTGTCGTTCGATACTAGAGCATCGTGCAAACATATGTGTCAATTGTTATTTATTAGAAGAGAGCAATAAAAATTGCTTATTTGTGTCATGTATATATAAAGCTTTACGATTGATCGTAATTAATTGCTAATGTAGTATAGTTAATGTTAAGAACATAATGAAACGAATTGCATTAATCGTTAATATTAATATTAGAAATAAAGACTCGACTTTATGTAAAAAATAATAGAATTGTTTGTAACTTTTATATTAATTCTTTTTAAACTTTATTAATTAAAGAAAAGAAATTAATAAAATAAATATTGTATAAGTTCATTAAACTTTTGCTAGTTTCTACGAATTTATAAACGTATTACATCGAAAACTCTTAAAGTTGATTAAAAACACATAGAACAACATTAAGTTATATAATTTAAAATAATCTTTATGATTAAATTGCTTATATATTTATTTGCTTAACAATTTATCATTTATTATTTAATTCTTCTTTGATTTATTTTGCGTAATTTTAACACTTTATATTGTTTCGAGCAACTCGTTGTAAAGCTTCGCAATGTTCGTAAAATAAAATGTAAAACTCTTATACAAGTAACTCATTTGCGTATAATAAACAATTAGAACTTGAACAATTTATTGTTTATATAACGACTTCATGTCGAACATATCGTAAGAATTAATTTCGCTTAAAACTATATAAGTTAGCAATAGAAAACGCGATTGTAATTAATTTCGCATTATAAGTATTGTTATTTTTTAAAAGCATAATTGTCGCAATATGCGCAAGATTAAATTTAATATTTGTAATTAATTTGAACGTTTTAATAAAAGCTATACACATTAGTAACAATGCGCAAGAGCTAAAAATTGTATCGCACAACTCAAACTTATAAACAATGTTAACGTCTTTCTTTTCTTGTTGTTTATCTTGATTTTGTTTATGAAAATTTAGTACATTGTTATTTTAAAAAAGATTATAATGTGTATTAATTTATATTATTCTTATGCTTCTTTTGCATTACTTTGATATAAATTTTTATACGCTTTACATTATTGTTGTTAAATTTGAACTTTTTGTCGTTAATCTTGATGCAAATTAAACTAAATTAAGAGTTAAAATAAGAAAGAAAATTAATAGAAAAACGTTTTATTTCGCAAGAAGTAAATACTATTTCGAGTTAAATAGTGCGAGTAATATCAAATTTAAATTTCTCGTTGTTCGTTAAATATTGCATGTTAAAGTTAGAGTAAATAAATAATAACAATATAATAACGTTTATTAATGTTGTATTAATTAGTAAATTAGTATACATTTGTGATAAAGCTAGTTAATTCTATTCGAACAAATACAAGATATATTTATAAAAAATAAACAATAGCAACAAAGTTATAAAAGTGCAAAATAATAGTTTAAAGCGTTACATAAAAGAGACAAATTAAACATATTTAATATTAGTAGTATAAACGCATATAAAATAACATAGTACGAGATTATATCGTACATTATATTAATACTTAATATTGTATTTATACAATATTATACAATTTAAAAGAGCGAATGTACAATAATGTTGTACAAATTAATATAGAAAAGTTGAACAACTTAGTACATTTAAAATAGCACTTACTAGAAATAGTTGTAAAATTTAAAAATATTAAGTTATAAAATTTATGTCTTTATTTATTTCTTTTTAAAGTATTTTAGAAATAAGATTTTGTAAAAAATTAAATGTTTTGATATACAATTATTGTTTGTATATAAATATTATAATATTTATCTATTATATGCAATTATTACTATGTAGAAAGTTTTTTAACATTATAATTTGATACTTGTCTTAATGCATAGCTTGCATATACTTGTATAAACTTATGTTGTTTTTTGTTATTTAATTAGAGTTATTAAAAGATTTATATGCTCTTACGACTAAATAATGTAATTGTTAGTAAAATAATAAGATTTCTATATATTATTGATGCGTATCTAGATATAATTGTACGAAAATAAATATAAAGTTGCATTATTACACTAATTACTTTATGCTTTTCTTATTTTTTACAAAAGTATAGATTTTGTTGTATTAGTATGTACGTTTGTTACGCAATAGAATGTAATAAACTAATACGTTTCACAAGTTTGTTATGGTTAATTTTCTTCTTTTTGATACAAAATTCTTTAATTTTCTTTAAAATAATCAATTTTTTAAACTATTATTTGCGCTTTGTAACTAGAATTTTCTAAGATTTTGCAAAGATAATTGCGAATTAAAATATCTCTAATATAATTAATTTAAACTTAAAGAAGACTTGCTTTGTGTTAGAGTTTATATTAACTAAACGTTGTAAAACTTTGTAAATAAATTAAAAGTTAAACAATTTAAGAAAAATAAAACAACAATTGTGCAAACGCTTTGTAAATATTTTAATTAATAATAACTTCGCAATAAATTATATTCAAATATATAATATAGAACGTAGATAATTGTAACAAAAATTACATTCTTTAGTTTATCAATAAAGCTTTAAAAGATTTCGTACAAAACTATATTAAGTTATAAATTCTAAAACTACATTCAATATAATTATATATATAATTCTACATTTAGTGCAAAGATTCTAAAAGTTAAGATAAATTAAAACAAAATAAATATAATAAATAGATTTGTGTGCAAGTTTACAAAGACAATAGCGCAAAGCTATACAAAGAAAATAAATGCAAAAAAAGAGATAAAAATAAAAGTTGTATCGAAAGAGATTCGCGAGTGTTTATACAAAAAGTAAGTAAAAAACTATATAGTTATTTTTACATTTCGAATATTATATACTTGAAAAATATAATTTGATCAAAGTTGTGTTAATCTAAATAAAAGTCTTACAACTTAATAAATTACGATTCAATTCTATTAAAGTTAAGTTTCGCTTATATTTAATATTAATTAATAATAGCTTAACGTATTGTAATAGCAACATTTTTTTCTAAAAATTATTACGAACATAATAGATCTTTCGCTATTTATTTTTTAACAAAACATTATTTGAATTTTTGTTAAACATTATTTTAGATATTGTTGCGATTTTAAATTAATTTATACACAATTATTTTAAAATTACAACAACGAATTAATATGTTTTTCTTTATTGTTGATCGCAAAATTAAAGATTTTAACATTTACAAAAACATAATATTTGAATAATATAATAATAATTATATTTGTCAAGAAATTGTGAAGAAGCTTAAACGAAAATACAATTACATCATTGTTCTATTAATTTTGCATTAACGATTAAAGAGTTAAAATATACATAAACGCATTTATATAAACGATTTCGATATTTTACGAACACGTTTTGTTGTATTGTTTTTTTAACTTTGTCTAAATAATGAAAAACTACTACGAATACTTTAAATTAAAGAATATTAAATTGATTCTATAGATTTGACACATTTGCGACACAAATTAAGACTATATCGTCGAATTACAATTTCTTGTGAAAAGAGAATAAAAACATACAATAGTGTGCGTATTTTGCTAGATAAGCATATATAGACATTAATAATTCAAGAGTTAAAAAAGAGCGTTATACAAAGCTACGAAAGAAATCGATTGTATAATTACTTTCGAAGCAAAAAAATACTTATAACAAGATGTGTGCTTTTTGTACAATGTAGTATAATTTATGTATACTATTTGTACAATAATTGTATACATTTATTGTATAGCAATTGTACACATTCTTTGTACAACAATTGTATACACTCTTTGCATAACAATTGTGCAACTTACATTAATATTTTTATAAAGACTTTCTTTTTAGTTAATATTGATTACTAATATTGAAGTGAGTTGAACAACGACGCAAGAATCTTAAACGCAAGAGAGAGAAATACATTACATTTAAATCAAATTTTGTATAGTCTTTTGACGAACATAATAAACTTAAGAAATATAATATCGAAATCTACGTCGCAATTAATATTTACTTTCGCTATGTATTATAAATATATGTTAGCTATACTTTGCGCATAGTTGTTAATGTTTTGCGACAATATTTAAATAGTGTTAAGTTTTTAAAACAACATTCTCGCTTTATACAAATTAATTAAAATATAAAAATTATATTAATAATTAAAGCTTATTATCAATTGTGTTAAGAGATTGTATCAAATATCTTATTAATAAATTGCTACATGTTTGACACAAGTATAACAAATATACGCATTAAGAATTAATAAAAACAATTAATTAATTACTATAAAGAGCAATAAATTGTAAGTGTCTTATATTATTTTGTACTTATTTGTTAATTACAAGTAAAAATCTATTTTAAGATTTTAATTAAAGAGAATCTTTTTAATAAAAAGATATTATTAAATTAGATTATCTTGTACGCTATCTATATACTAATAATTCATAAAGAAATTAAGACACATGTTAAGTTTTAAAACAATCATTCTATACGAATGTAAAAGAAGCGATCAAATGTAATTATTAATATACTCTATGTGCTTTAGGTTTATTTAAAAGATTATATCTTCAATTATAATATATTATGTTTAACAAAGAAGTTTGTATCTTTGCAATAAAATATTGTAAAATAGAGTAAATTCTTTATATTATATAAAGTAAGAATGTACTAATTAATAATAGATAAAGATAATTTTTTTCTATTATTTACTATGTAATAATATATAGAATAACTTTAGTTAATGCAATTTGATCTTGATAATTTTTTATTAATTTCTAAGAAAAAGCAAAGCAATTTATATCGTATAATTTACATCGAATTAAAACAAAAAGTGTGTTAACACATTTAAGATAACGCAAAATCGATTCTAAATTTATGCGACAAATTAAATGAGACGCATAATTGAAAATCATCTATAAATAAGAACATATTAAAGATAAATTTAGCAAATGATAAGACAAATAATACGTACAACGCTAGGGCGAATTGTTTTTAATAGAACACATTTTTGATTTCTTGTGCGATATTAATATAAATCTTATACAATCTTGCACTTTTTTTATATCTTGTTCGTTTCTCTTTGCATAGATTTTGTACAATTTTTGTAAATCTTTTATTTTTTTTGCGAATAATTGTATTTACATTGCGACTAAATATTACAAATTTATTATTTTTAATTATAACTTTTTCTAGTTTTGTATAAGATTCGTTTTGTTTAATTATTAAAGTCTCGCATAATTATAAATGCATAAATACACATTGTCTAAAATATTAAGCATTAAATCTTTACTTTGTATGTTGTTGTACAAATCTTAACAATTTATATTAATTTAATCTTATAAAAGAGCGAAGTATTGCTTATTTTTAATAATATATTATCGTTATATAATCGCAAGAATTCGCATAAATTTTATTTTTTCGATCATTTATCGCATTTTGCTTCGCTCAATTCTTCGTTAAAGAATATTATTTTTTATTATTTTGTATTAGCAAACATTGTCGCAACATTAAGTTAATTTAATGTTGCACAATTTTAAACAATTTATGTGCAACACATTTCATTTTAGTTTTATAATACTTTAGCGAAACAAATGCGAACAAATTTAATGCAAAAGCATTCTTGCGAACTTAAATAAAAATTTAAACGTTTTAAGAACAACGAGAAACTTAAGATTCTTAAAGTTTGTATACGATTTATTTTGATCAAAATTAAGTAACGTATACACAATGATAATTAAGAATTTATAAACATTGTAATTATCTTTTTTGATTTGTGCATATCTTTAATATAGTTGTACAAACACTAATATAATTTATAGAGACAACACATATTATTGTGTCAAATCGCTTAATTAATAGTTTAAAGAATTTTATTAACAACGATATAATTGCTTAGTTAAATAAATGAAGAGACTACATTAAGCGATACAATAATAAATTGTATTTAACTTTAAATATCTCGAACAACAAACCAAATATTATGAGAGTATCTAAATATAACATGAATTACGCGCAAAATACATAGAAGCTTTTAAAGATTTTAAAGTATAAAAAGAAGAAACGCGACATAATTTTTTTAATAATTAAGCGTAAAAAAATTATAGAAGATGTTATAGATTTGAAGAAAATATCTAATATAGATAAGTTCAAGTTTATATAATTAAACATTAAAATTGCATATATTAAGTTCAAGACAAAAAGCATTAAGCAAAAATCATTAAATACTAGCAACAATTTTAGTATTGCACAATCTCTAGCATAACAAGTTGTAAGTGTGCGATTTTCTCGAATTAAACGCGAGAAAACGTTTGTATTAATAGAGAAAATTATTTTATAATTATCTTTGTTAATTGTATCGTTACAATAGTTATTTGCGCAATTGATCTCTTTTGTTAATTATAAAAGAAAACATTTCGTTTTTAATGTTAAACTCTCTTAAGACTTATTAAATTTGTACAATTTTAATATCTTTAAACATTTGTTATTGATGCATGGTTCTTAATTGCGCATTGCTTCGCCAATATATAAATTTAATTTTAAATTTAATTTTGACTTTAAAATTAACTTAAAGCTTATAAATATTAATTCGAATCATAATACACAACTTGATAAATCTTCGTCATTTAATAAAGTATTTACAAAAAAGAATACAAAGAGTTTAATCTTAAGTATTAAAAATCGCAAAAAAATAAGTTACAAGAGAGCGAGTCACAAAAAGATATAACAAAAGAAAAAATTACAAAGTACAAATCGTTTTAAGCGTGAAAACAATGTTACAATAAAATTAAAAAATATACAAAATAATGCGTCTAGTCTTCGTAAGAATACTCGTAATTAAAAGAAAATTAAACAATAATATAATATATTAATTAAAATAATTTTATGTTAAGAGTTTACGACATAACGAATGTGTGTTAATTGTTTTTTAACGTAATTGTTATAAATTAATACAATGAAATGCATTTAAGAAATTAATGTTAGATGATGTAGTAATTAGTTGTGCAATGTTGCATCTTGTTGTAAGTGATTGTATGCGTTGAGCGCAAAGTCTAGTTACAAAATTTCAATGTTTGGTTTTCGATTTTCGGTTTTTCGAAAATTTTCTATTTTGACCTTAAGCAGGGTATCGGCCACCGTAAACAGTGTGTTGACAGAGTGTCTAGGGGTCTACATCTACAATCGCGTTCCAAATCCGAATAGTTTCTATAAACGTCCGCATCAATTGCCATAATCAATAAACATGGCATCAGGGACAGCATCTCAACCAATGTCGACAGAGGCAAAGCCCACAGTAATCAGTATCCCTCAATCGCGCCCGCGACACAATCGACTGATCAATAACAACATAGTCTTCACAACCCATTCCCCCAACGCGCCTCAACGAAATAGCCAACGACGTGCGAATCTCTGCAATCGCAGCACCTTCAATCCCCAAGCCATACTGACAGCTTTATCAGGCCTGCACTACCATCTTCCAATTCGTCGACAGCTACGACCATTCACGCACCAGCGCCTGGAACACCAACATAATCGTAGGCCTCCCTCTTGCATCCTTATCTCCCCTTGAACCCCCCTCCACCAGTATCCCCACCCCCCTGTACAAATTGACAGCTCTCCCAAGAACACCATCCTCCAAGCCCTCATCTCCGAGACCACCGCCGCCCACGGCGCCCCCACCTACAAATTCGCCGTCACCAGCACCATCATCCAGCACACGATACCGCTGAGATCGTATCCGGTGAACAGCGAGCATGAAGGGGGGCAGACCGGAGCAGACACCATGATTGGTAGGAGGGGGATGCATTCGGCGACAGGGGCGTTTTGGAATAATGAGAAGGATGGGATGTGGAGCTTTAAGTATGAGGGAGGGGAGGGCAAGGGGTTCGATGTTGTGGTTAGTGTGGTGTGGATTGGCATTGTGTGATGCATTGGGAGGGGATGAGAAGGGGTCTGCAAGAGGAGGCCGATGGAGGTGTCTGCTGTAGAGAGGAGGCATGTGCCCATGTTCACTTGATCTTCGAAGGCGAGGACCAGGCTCAAGGGCCTATGCGCCTGGCATGCGGTTCCGGAATCGTTGGCTCCGAGATTGTGCGCATGGCGCCATCGACTGCAAAGACGCCTCTGGCACAATCTAGAGTATGCGTCTGCAGGCAATTGGTATGCAAGACTCCCTCAGCCCAGGGTTATATCTCTACTAAACACCCCGTCGCTTAAAGAGCGGGAATGGGGATACCTTAGTACTCTTACAGTAACAATGCAGATAGACTACCTTACGCGGGCATCTTGCGAAGGATTCTTATCATCAGCCCTGATCCGCGTACAGAAGTCTTCGTTCCTCAGTGCACGGTTGATCTTTATCAAGTTTACTGTTCCCACTTCAAGTTCAAGTTCCATCTTACCGTCCAGCTACGGCAAATCGCTTGTCTGCAGATCAAGGCGTCTTCAGGCCACCACCACTGTTGTGCGTAGCACCCTCATATTCCCTCGCGTACTCAGAGCTCGTGCTGCGAGGTGTAATCCTGCAGAAGGGGTCAAGACCAAAAATAGTCGCTCATGAATAGTTGATCTCCTAACACTTCAGATCAACGATCAACAAACAAGCGATCCTCCCCTCCCAATCCCCGCTGGTTCCGAGGGAGATGTTACCGTACGGCTTCAAGGCCGAAAAGTAGAAGTAAATAGACAGATATCTCAGCAATCAAGCTTCCTTCGTCGCACCTACAGGTGTCGAAATATCTTCTTGACCCCATGCGCCAGCACCTGGAATCGATGCCGAAGTTTTGGAGTGATCTCTTTTTGGGGGGCGATCGCAAGAGTGGTATGTGAGGAGATTGATGAATCTGGAGATTGACATCAAAAAAAGCTAAGAGTAAAAGACACGAATTCCTGCAAAAAGCGCTCTGCAACGATCTTCGCAGGACCCGGACCAACAGATGGATAACGATATCTGTGATACGCCGCGGAGGCCGCAAAGGCACAGCATAACACTTGTCTATCCCAAGCGCCTGCATGATCGATCCGTAAGAACGCAATGACCGAATGTCGTTGGATGGGACCACCCGTAGCTGAAGAGGTAAAGCGTTGAAGTATCCTTCTCACTCAAAGAACTCAAGCAAAATATGCAAGAGCATGCCGCCGGAGCTCCAATTTGGCAGCAGTGGCGGGATCGGGGCGGTTGGGGGTAGATGGTTTGAGGGATGGAGAGTGTGCGATGGTAGAGGGGATGTGGTTTTGGGGGGCAGAGATGGTGGGCTTGTAAGGATTTAAAATGGCGTTGCGAGGGGGATGGAGGTAGAGAGGGAGCTTTAGAGACCATCCAGATCCCCACCACCTTATCATGGTCGACAACTAACACAGATGTCGACATGCAGTATGCGTATGTTGTGTGATAAGATCAGGCGAGAGATCTCTAGTTGTCAAGAGGTCGAATAGGACAGTTTGATTGATTCATGGGAGGAGATGGTTCTTGTGGTAGTCGAGCTGAGAACGACATGGAGGTACATAAGTTACATATTGTATTGTACCAGTGGAAGCAGATGCCCCTGTCAGAAGAGCAACTAGGCCAACTATAACCTATCAGACGGAGGTACAGATCAGGATTTTAATGCACCAATCATCAACTACCTCGAGGATCTAGATGGACCGTGTGAAGCCGCTAGCTCGACATCACGCCGCACGTCTTCGTATCCGGAAAGGCACCTTATCGAGAGGCGGTAGCGTTCCTGTTGGAAAAAAGGCCGGGTCCATCCTAGGCTCCCAAGCCTCTGGCACATCCAGCTCGATGTCGTACTGCAGCACCAGTCTCGCAAGCGTGCTAAGCACTTCTTGCCTTGCAAAGTGGCGTCCTGGACATAGCGATGATCCGCCGCCGAACGGTGTGTAGACGTCTTTCAATCCCTTCAGGGAGAACCGTGGCTCCTCCAAACTCTCCCCCTCCATCGTCGTTGAATAAATCCCGGGTGGTGATCTGTCTTTGCGTAGTGGTCCGCTTTGGGGGTCATAGGGATATATAAGGAATCTGTCGGCCCAAAACTTATCCAATGGGTGCGGATCCTCGCTTGTACCGGCGTTCCAAAACTCTTTGTTCATGGCTCCTGCCCGAGATGGAAGTCCCAGAAATGAACCCTCGGGTATAGACCACTCTCCGAGCTGGAAGTCACCTCCTACTGTATACCTAGGAATGATGCCCACAACTCGGAGTCGAGTCACTTCTGCAAAGATCGATTGGAGTAGCGGATCGTTGCCGAGCTTTACGGATTCCGAGTCTTCTTGTCGTGATTTCAAAGCGGCTTCCGCGATGTTGCGGACGCGAGATAGAAGATCAGGCCGTTTGAAGACTTCGAAGATGGTCCAGAAGACAGCGGTGACCGAATTCGCCGTAGCTCTGAGCGTTCCCTGATGTTAGTATTAGTGACACGAGTCTCAAGGGATGCACATACGCAAACAATAAGCCCAAATCTTCCGATGCACGGCCGTCAGCATCCATGATGTCGATATCGTGTAGGAACCTTTGCCGCTCCTTGACAAATTTCGTCCCAAGGAACGGCTCCCAGTCCGAGTCTTTGCTACCGACCTTGTTGAAATCAGTCCGCTCATTCGCGTATGCGTGCCACCTTTTGATTATTCCCAGCATCTTGTCGCGGCTCCTGTGGGCTCTAGGAGCTAGCCAACGCGGAACCTGTTTCAGCAATGTCGGGATGTTGCGTTCGAAGTTCCAGAAGTCCTCCGTCAAGTTGGGATTCAATGATAGTATTGCCGAGCCGAAGATAGACTCTGTGCCAGCAGGGAATACCAAGTTCTGAATAAAGAGTGATAGGTCCACAGATTTCGTCCACTCGTAACGCACGCAAGTATCCGTTCTCAGATTTTGACTGAGGATCTCCAAGTAGCGTTCACCAATCCGAAGTCCGTTCTGACCGGCCAGAAAATGATGCGCGGCTCTGCCATGGAAGTACCTGATACGATGCTCCTTGGGTGTTTTACTGCCGAGGAGAGGAACGGCAAGTTGACCGGATTCGTCCCTCTCATACAACGGAAGGGTGTGAGCCGGCGTGCCAAGGACATTTTTCATCGCAAAGGCAACCCCTAAATGGGACGCTAAGCCTGGTGTTGGTTTGAAGAATATTTTAGCGTCATCCGGATTTCCTGCGAGATATAACTTGACGGGTCCCAGCCGAATACCGGCAGGTACATTCTGACCGAATCTGTCACTGTAGAACAATCAATGACCCGGTGTCGCCTTCTATTGCCTGCAGCGCAAGCAGTGGGGCTTGTGCGCACACGGAACATTTGCACTCATGCCAAGATAATTATACGTACATCAAATTGGCAGCCACGCGGGGACCGTCTGTGAAATACGGGACAGCACTCCCGAAGAAGGGTATCCAGTACGGCAGTATTGGCGGTCTCCTCCCATGACTGGAGCTCCTCAAGGCCAAAATCGCTGTCATCGACGTGACAGCATATGTTATAACAAGCGATATTACAATTGCAGACGCAACAATTGCCCTCCAGTCGTATGTCAGAGCTTGGAAGGATGCGGCGTCGAAGAGGTATCTGGCGACGCTCACCTGTCATGAACGCTTGTTCAGCTCTGCGCTCCTGTTGGTTTTGGCTAGGCCGCGATTCTGACTCTACTTACGCTACGCCAAAAGACATCTTGGCACAACCCGCTTTGTGGTGGATTGTCAAGGGACATTTGGTCCTTGAATGGAGCATTGGTAAAATCACATCTGAACATTGATGTTGGAGGCTGAGATTGAACAAAGAAGAAATTAGGGGATGAATTATGCTGCAACTCAAACATCCGGTAGAGCTCCATTTTCAAGAGATCAGGTCGACCAAAGCCCAATTACACTGGATGCTACTACACGCAATCAACAGTGAGAAGTAGGAAAGACCAAGAATAGCGACTCGATTTACCTTCAGCGCGGCTGACGAACGGTGGGGTTGCGCTGCCATGCCACGGCCGAGCCTCGATCTTACACTCATGTCCTACTGTTGCCAATGATCGTCTGATGACAGGGTTTCTGTCTTCTGATAGATCCGCACTGATTTTGGCCCCATCGAAGCATTGTCTTACCGAGGACGGCACAGCGGCACTAGACCTTGACAATTCATCACCCGGTGGTGCGAGTACAACATCAATAATGGCTCAGCCATCATGGTCTCTCTACCTGCATGGACTCTTTTGTCTTTCCATCACAGGGCTGAGGGTGTGTGCCTGGCCGTCCATCCACAGAATGAACCTTATGCTGATCTTAGGGAGTCCAAAGTTTCCCCAAGCTCCATGCCGATTTACCCTGAATACAACAAATTAGACTAATCTAGTCCAGCTAAAAACAAGGTGACCTTTGCTCGTACGGTCGGGAATTTTGGCTGAAGTACGAAGATAGCCAATCCTGGCAGTGAAACAGATCTGGCAGTGCAGCTCTTGAGGCATACTTACCTTAGCTCTTGCTGAGACATGATTACGTTACTTCTAGCCGAGACTGGCTGCATGCACTTGCACTTGCGTGCTTACTGTGCCTCTAATCACGGACGCTCGCTATCGACTACTAGAAGTAGAGCGACGTCTCGAACGTGTGGCTATCACTGCGATGTTGATAGGTTCAGGATGACGTTTAAAATGCCAATCAGCTTTTGGCCCTCTTCGGGTCCCGGGTTTTGCCGTGGAGCTCCGAAGAGACGGAACCGTTCCGCTCCGATCATCTATCTAAAATCTCACCTCCATGTGCTCAGCCGCAATCTTCCCAGAACTTGACGAGGCGATAAACCGTGTGTGGATGAGAGCTAAAAGCTGACGGAGACTCCCTGAATTTGGCGTTGTTGTATACATTCTCTCTGCAGTGGACTCTTGGTGGGGCGACAGTTTGAAAAAGGTTGAACGCTGCTCCAAGTGACCTACACAATGTCGAAGACCACAACGACACCGTTGTCGGTAGCTCTTCTGGGCCAGCACCGGGTTTCATGGCCCAATGCCGAGACAAAGTTTGTCCGTGCCACGGTCCCCGATTAATTCATGCAGAGATCGTCCATTCGCTGGCTGAAAGGCTGCATACGTTCCGGGGCACCAACGAACGTCTTGATCGGCAGTGCAGACCGCTAGTCTCTTCAGACTTGAGCATGCGTCAACAGGTCTTGCAGCCTTGGGCCATGGTGTGCACGAAAAGAACATTGGCCGGCAGGCTCGTCCTTGAGTGTGTCTTCGTTCGCTCTTGTTTCGAGCTACTATCACCCTTCACTGGGCGATGCGGCGTAAGCGGCTTGTTCCACAGACCTTACTTTCACATCATTCTCCCTTGGTTCAGGTTCATCCTTTCATCTGTACAATTCTTCGACCCGCAAGCTTACAATCAGACAACATGGCGCAACAGCTGAGTCCACTCGACTACGCCAATTTACCTGTCGCTGCTCCGCCTGTAGGAGTGCTACCTAATCTCAACAATCCGTCCACGCGAGCAATTGAGATATACGTTGGTTTTTGTTCTCTTGCGACTATACGTGAAGCTGGCAATCACACATATGTGGGGCTGGGATGACGGTGAGAAGTCCAGCCAAAATATCAAGGAGTGAAGCTGATAGAGATAGTGGCCTGCGTGCTCGGGTTTGTAAGGATGCAGAACATTTAACTGGAAGCGCTGACCTGAGATTGCGGCGGTAGGCACTGATCGTAGCTCATGACATCGTCACGTTCACCTGTAAGCTTGAGAGCATTCACATATATCACCGTCAATTCACGATTCGGCTAATGCCAGGAGCAGTGTTGGGCCCCGGAGGAGGGCTTGGGACTCATCTCTGGGACATCAGGCTATCACGGCTGACGAAAAGCTACCTCCAGGTATGTTATTTCGAGGAACCTTTGTAGAATGCTGATTGACTGAACGAATGTCAGAGCACGCTCGCCACGATCAATCTGTATGCTGTTTCAGCTTTCTTTGTGAAGCTTTCGCTCTTTCTGCTCTACCTCCGACTTTTCAAACCTAATCGAATCACTCGCTGGCTCATATACAGTGGCATCCTAGCCTGCGGGGTTTTCTATTCCTCCAGTCTGATCAGCAACTGTGCGCTTTGCATGCCTAAGCCCGGTCAACCAAACGATGCCGCACACTGGTTGCTGCGCGCCATAGACTGCAGCAAACCATCTCAACATCTTGCCATAGCACAAGGCGCGTTTGGTACTCTTAGCGACATCTACCTGCTCGTGATACCCATTCACTCAATTTTCCAACTCAAGCTTCCCACTCGACGCAAAATCGGGGTCAGCGCTATCTTCCTAGTTGGCATCATGTCAGTATACTACCCCAGCCACTCCTGCTGTAATTAAGGATATATCTATTCTAATGCATTCATAGCGCCATCGCGTGCTCTCTCGGCTCCCTTGCCTACCGTACCAAACTCCTCACGGTTACTGACACCACCTGGTTCTCCGTATCCGTCTACCTCTTCAGCGCAGCCGAGATCTCAGCCGGTATTATATGCAGCTGTATGCCGATTCTTGCCGCTCTCTTTCGCACTACTACGCCTGGCAAATTTCGATTCCCATCCTTCCGCTATTTTACCTCATCGTGGTTCGCGTCACGTGGATTGCGCAGTTCCCGCCGGCCGTTTGCGTCAGATAAAAGCGCTTCAGCAGATAAGCTACACCCCAACAAGTCCTCGGAGCAGGAAAGTGGACATTACATGGAGTTGGAGAACGGGACATACTTTGTGAAGTCAAATAACCTCCTTTAGGTATTAAGAGGCATCAAAGTTCTGTGACACGGCTAAATTGCGGTATACTGGGTCAACTGTACAGCCCCGAGATAGGATAGTCAGTCCCTGTTGGCAACGTCTCCTGTCATTCCCAGGCTCCCAAGACTTGAATATGGGCTGGAAGATATATCATGGATCGAATACAATGCGGATCAAAGTAGACACCTTGATGAGCTTCGAGATAACAAGAGCGAATGTTAACTTGTGCAGCGGTCATCAACTTGGATGATGGGATAGTCGACTACAAGTTCAAAGCTAATGCCGAAGACTACGATGTCAAAGTATTCAGTTGGACTGTTCGCGAAGCCCACCCATATTCCTAACGCTGACTCTGACTGTGAAGCTACCGATACTTCATTATCAGACATCACTCTGTCCCAAGGAACGGGTGAATCCTTTGACAATACCTGACATACGGAAAAGCGGAGAGGAGCTTTCCAAAGGGGCTGTGACAAGCCTGCTCACACGCACATTGCTTGATTGATGCACGTACGTTGATTAATGTAGAGGTTACTTTTGCGAAACAATCATCGTACTTAACTTTTGCGCCGGCGATGCATGTTCTGCGCAGACGATGCATGTTTATGCAGCAAAGCTTGGTCGCTCTCAGACACCAATCACAACGTATCTCCTGATCGCGCCTCCTCAGGTCGCGGTCAATAATTCTTCTACAAGGGCTCAGCTGGTACTACCCCGTAGAGTACGAAGCGAGTTCTTTTGGAGGAGCCGAATCGACCGATGGTCTGAGTAAAGTAGCTGCCTCCAACATGCATATGCATGCACGTCGGCTTGAAGGGACCTCCTTGAGCACCGACTTGCGAAATAGCGCACGTTTCAAAAACCTTCCATGCGACTGCCTCCTCGTCGGCAAATTAGATCGGACTGTACTCATTCACTGCACCATCATCTTGGCACTCGCTGCTGTGCCGTTGCTTATCTTCATAGCAACCACTAAATCTCGGCCCCAGCTGTGCAACCTCTTCCTAATTGTGCGACCTCCATGACTGTGGAGACTGGGAAAGATTTTGCGTTGACTGCCATGGACAAAGGAGCATACGCCGCCGTATGAAATTAATGTGGCCCATGATGCAGACGCCTCTTTGGGCTTCAGTCGTCATGGCTGTGACTGTCACATGCGTCCAGATGTTGACTCCTGCAGTCAAGCCGACTATCTCTCCATGTGTTAGTGGATTTCTCACTTTGCTCAGATTTCCGTGGCGGCCTCAATATGATGTGGAGCGTTCTTCTGTGGACCACCGTTCCCATTGTGCTTGCCTTCCTCACCGCCTACCTTGGTCGTACGTCCGTTAATTCTACCCTGATCCAGTGTAACGCTCTCTCCCTCGCTCTCTCCGGGAAAGTTTCCTTCCCAGCTAGTTCGACCTACAGCTCCTCATCAAGCTCCTATTGGTCCAAGCAAGAAGAGTCTTTGGCACCAAGCTGTGTTGTTTCCCCTACTACTGTCGATGATGTTGTGACTACCATCAAAACATTGACCTTACTGAGCAAGACCGGCGTTCTGGGATGCCAGTTTGCAATCCGAGGTGGTGGCCACACGCCGTGGGCAGGCAGTGCCAACATCAACGGTGGCGTCACGATTGACATGCGCTCTATCGACGATGTAACTATCAACGCGGAGAGAAGTATAGCGTCTGTCGGAGCGGGTGCTATATGGGGCGATGTATATCGTGAGATGGACGCGAAGAACCTCACTGTCGTGGGAGGACGGGGTTCAAGTATTGGGGTTGGAGGGCTGTTGACTGGAGGTAAGTGCTGGATTGACGTACTAATTTGATACTGATATGAGCTCCAGGCGGAATATCATATTTCTCCGCCCGTTATGGCTTTGCCTGTGACAACGTGGTCAATTACCAAGTAGTTCTCGCCAGCGGCGTCATCGTCTCTGCCAACGCTACTTCACATCCAGACCTATTCCATGCACTCAAGGGTGGTGGTAACAATTTTGGCGTTGTCACTCGTTTTGACTTGCGAGCTTTTCCTCAGGGCGATTTCTGGGGTGGATCCATTCTCTACAGTGACTCAGCATCACCTGACCTACTCAAGAGCTTCTCCACCCTGGACAAACCAGTAGGTTTCGACGAGTACGCGGCGCTAATCTTGAGCTTCTCGTATGTGCAGTCGAGCAATTTCTTCGTTGCATCGGCGAACCTCGAATACACCAAGCCAGAGGTAAATCCGGTCACCTTCCAACCATTTACTGCACTTCAGCCTCAACTCTCAAATACTATGCGGATCTCCAAACAAACAGACTTTACCACGGAATTCATCCAATACCAGCCAAACGGTCGAAGGTGAGCCATTCACTCCACGCAAGTCCCCTGAGGTTTGCCCTCTGTATTTTCTACTTATATCCTATAACCTAGACAACTCTACCTGACAAATACCTTCAAAAACGACATTCAATTCTTGAACTCTGTGTACACCATGTTCAAAAAAGCCTCCTCTGTTCTGTCGGATATCACCAACTCCGGCCTTTCACTCACAATACAGCCTATCCCTCCAGCAATAACCTCGAAAGCTGCATCCTGGGGTGGAAACTCGCTTGGTATTGATCCCGCTGACGGTGCTCTGGTGCGTCCCTCCCCTCCACTAACAACCTAACCCTCAAGTCTCCCTACCATCACAACTTCCCCCACAAGAAGCGCAGCCTTTAGTCTCTGACTCCAGCTCCAGGTCCTCTGCCTCATCTCCGCAACATGGGACCTCGCTACCGACGACGCGCTCATCACCACCACGGCCAAGAGCTTGAACGACCAGATTGTCTCCGCGGCTGAGACCACTGGGCTGTGGAACAAATGGGTGTATCTCAACTATGCTGATGGGAGTCAGGATCCGATTGCTGGGTATGGTGCTGCGAGCGGAGCGGACTTAAGAGCTGTTAGTCGGAAGTATGATCCCAAGGGTGTCTTTCAGGAGAGTGTGCCGGGGGGGTCCAAATTATTTAGGTAGTAGGACTGTCTGTCTAAGGCGTAGTCTGAGCAATGAGTGCAACAGCCGGGTTCACATTGAGGACTGGATCAGACGCTGTACAGCAGGCAAGCACAGCAGGTAGACGGTGTCCGCTGGTGCCGACAACAGCTCGACATCGGACACACTGCGTCTGTTGGTCGCAGTCTCATGTACGCTGTCCTTGTACCTCTAAGGCACATCCACCCACCGTGCTACAAGCGGACTAATGAGCCAGTAAATTTACTCATTATCACTTGACGCGAAGCGGGGCGCCTAAGGCCGGCACTTGGTTTCCGCACAACCGAAAAATCGTGGGATTTCGCGAGTATCTTCCGTCTTTCGACTTGTAGCGTTCCTATCCATTCGATTTACTCATCTGTTTCTCTCCAGAGTATTTTCGACTGCCACTTGTTTAAATTCGAAAGACCGGCATCATGTCTAGGCCAGGCAACCTTAGGGGTGCTTCGTCCACGAATCTAACGGGCGATACTGCAGCTCGATCTTTGGAAGGGAAGCTTGCTATTGTCACTGGAGCCTCGAGAGGTGAGCTACATGTACTCTGCTCTCAATATGAGTGATTTGGCCCGTTCTCCTTTTTATCCTTACATGGCGTGATCCTTTGCGTTTGTGGTTTGAAAAACCGATCATTTTCCTTTTCCAAACTCATTCTACTTCTCCCTCATTGATGAATGTAGTTATCGAAGACCCTTCGATCTAGGTTTGAACCTTTTTGTGTTATCGTATACTCTAATACGTGACATGAAGGCATCGGCGCAGCGATTGCACGTAACCTGGCCTCCAAGGGCTGTTCCCTAGTCTTGAACTACAGCTCCGACGCCTCCTCGGAACCAGCCTCGAAATTAGCCTCCTCCCTCGAAAGCCAATACAACATCCGCGCCCTCGCCGTCCAAGCCGATATGGGTTCCACCGCCGGTCCCGCCTACATCATCGAAACCGCCAAAAACCACTTCTCGCACCCCAAGACCCGCGCGTTCAAGATCGATATCATCATCAACAACGCCGCCGCCGCAACCAACAACAAACTCACAGACGTCACACCCGAAGAATTCAACAAATCGTACACCGTCAACGTCCTCGGGCCCATTCTCCTAGTGCAGGCCGCACTTCCTCACCTCCCCCACGACCGCTCCGGCCGCATCATCAACATCTCCTCCGTCTCCTCCAGCCTCGGCTTCGTCGGCCAGACCGTCTACGGCGGCACGAAAGCCGCGCTGGAATCCATGACCCGGACCTGGAGCCGGGAGCTGGGGGAGCGCGCTACGGTCAATGCGTTGAACCCGGGCCCCGTGGCGACGGAAATGTATGGCGGCACGAGCGAGGACTTCCAGATGCAGCTGAAGCCGTGGATCCAGAATACGCCGCTGCAGGCGGCGAGGGAAGGGGTGGATAAGGAGAGCGTGGTGAAGTATGCGGAGAAGTATGGGGGGAGATTGGCGTATGATTATGAGATTGCGGGGGTGGTGGGGATGCTGTGTTCGGAGGAGAGTGGGTGGTGTACTGGGAGTGTGGTTTGTGCGAATGGGGGGTTCAAATTCGGTTATTGAGAGGGGAGAAGGGGTGCTGGATGCTGGAGCAGAAGCATGGACTGCGATTTCGACTAGTTCAAAGACAAGGACTACATCTTAAAGCTTCACAAAGCCTGTTGTTCGTTTCAATCTCTCCAGGAAACAGGCATCTGGCAAGGCCATAGGTGATTGGCCCACGGTCGTGCGCCAAGCCCTTATCATGCCAGGATCCTTTCCGAAATTTCCTCACATCATATTACCACTTCAATACGTTCAGATATCAATCGTCAGGTTCGGAGATAAATGAGTCGAGTTCATCTATCTTTTGCTCGAATAAGAAAGCCGGGCCCGACAGGTTACATTTCCGCTCTTGTTGTTAATGTTAAGTACGAAAGCTCAGCTACGTCCGACTGTTGAACCGATCATTGGCCCAGATACTTCGCAACAAAATTGAAATCGCAAGACTACTGCTTTTGGGACTCACCAGTTTCTATATATAAAAGAGATACTTGGATTATCAACTATCTCGCAGTATCTCGTTGTAGTTCAATAGATATTGCCTCAGTTCTCAGATGTATCGCGTCAAGCTCCTTCGGATTAACAATTAACAAGCAATCTTTTAGCAACACGTCTAAGCTCAAAATTCTATATTGTTGATTAAATTGTATTATTTTGCGAATTGTCTATATATTTTCGATGCATTTTAATTTTTTTTTCTATATCTATCTTTGCAACGTAGTTATTATTCTATTATTATTGTTATTAATAAAAGTGTTAAATTCGACAATATATTTGCTTTTGCTCTATTTACTTTACTTTACTATACATATAATATTAGAAACAATATTTCTTTAATTTGCTATTCTTTTTCGACTTGTTTTTAATATTAAAATATAATTATTATTTAGTTAATTTAGCAACTATTTTTGTTATCTATTTTTGATCGATAAATTTATATAGATAGATAAATCTTCGAACACAATTTAATATATCTTAGATATATTAATTATAACAAACTTGTATAAATACAATTTTAAAATAAAAATAAAAGTAATAAAAAATTATTAATTTTTTGCAATAAATTAATATTTTTGCTTATCTAATAATACAATTTGTAATTACACAACTTTTATTAAAATCAATCTTAATTAAAAACAATAGTAATTGTATTAATAATAATATATATTTATATTAATAATAAAGTTTAATTTTGCGATATTCTTAAACAACAATAATAACAAAATAATTAATTTAAACAAAGTAATAAGTTTAAATATAATAATAAGCTTAAATCTTTTAATAATCTTAACAATAGTTATAATCACAATAATATTAAAAAAGATAATAATATAATATTTATTTATAATATTAAATATATATATAATAACAAATATATTATAAACAACTTTGTAATTAAAAAAATCCAAAATTAATTTAACTTTGTATTTAGATTATAGTAAATTTAATATATTTAAACTTTATAAATTAATTAAATTAATATAATTTTATATATTAAAATTAGTTTTAACAAAAATCTAATTTTTTAAATAATATTATTAATATATAATCTATTAAGAACAATATTAATTATTACATTATTTAAGATTCTAGAAATGCAACAATATTAAATATTAATATAAATTCGAGATTGTTATTTTTTTGTACTAAATAGTAATAGTATTAATAAAGAAAGTCGAAAGTATATAAAGCAAAATAATTTATATACAATATATACATTTATATTAATTTCGAAATAAAAAATAAGAAAAAAATTTACTTATATATAATTGCAAAATTTACTAATTTAGAAATAATACTAGTTAAGAATTTCAAAAATAATATATTAAGTAAATTTAATTATTTCGATTAATTATATATAAAAAATATTAATAAACTATATTTGTGCAATAAATAATAGAAATTTTAATCTAAATATTATAATTTCGAGATATTATATATAAGACTATTAGTTGAATTGTTTTTTAATATAAATTTAATTACTTTAAATTTAATAATAGTTTCTCTACTAATATTATAAAACAATATTATTTTTTAAAAAATATATATATTGTAAAAATCTTACTAAATTAATTAAAAATTTATATTTAAATTATTAGACTTCAAATTGCAAAAAAAAGATATAATAAATTTTTAATAAATTTTATTATATAATATTAGCAATTCTTACAATATTTTTAAAATTGTTATTTTTATAAATATTATTATAAAGGTCTTGCAAGTTGTAAAATTAATTAAATTCTAAATAATTATACTAGATTATTTATTGAAATTTATATTGTAAATAATATTCTTTTTTAACTTTATAATAGAAAGCAACAAAATAAAACTCGTTAATTAATCTAAGATTTTAAGTAATAAATATATTATATCGATATTTTATTTTTTTACTTAATTTAGTGTAGATTTTCTAGAGCACTCTAAGCTCTCTAAGCTTTTTAAGAAAGTCTAGAGTTAAAGTTTAATTATATAATTAACTAAATCGATCTAAATATACAAAAATTGTATTTTTAGATTTTTTTTTTTCGAAGTTTAACAATTTAAAAACAATCTTAATTAAGCTTAGTTTTAAAAGTTTTAATATTTGCAATCTACAATATACGTTCAATAGTTAAATACTTGCATTAATATTAATATTAAAACTATATAAATTGCAAATTTGATCAATTTAAACAAAGTTTACTTAAAGAATAATTCTTAATAATCTAGACATTCGATATATAAATTAACAAAGACAATAGTATTTTCTAGTAAACAAATTCAATAGTATTAGACGAAACAAGAGAAACTCTAATTATCTCTTAAAAGTTTAATATTTTGTTAAGAAATGCTTGCAAATGCTTGCGAAAGTCTATTTAGTCTCTTATTACTAGCGTTTCTTAGATTGTAATTGTTATGCTTAACTATATTCAAAACTCTATAAGCTGTATTTACAAAAAGATTAAAATACAATAATTCTTAAATACTTAATCTTGCTTAGTCTTGTTAGCTTGCTTAGAGTAGTTCAAAGTTCCAAAAAAAATTGCTAATATAATTTTTTAATATTAATAATAACAAAGACTTACAAGCTTAAATTAAATAATTCTAATATTAAAAGAGTTTTTCAGTAATTATTTTTAGATTTATTGATATAAATAATACAATATTTAAGATATGTTATATAATGCAAATTTTCGCAAATTTATTTTATTTTATTTTATTTCGATTAATATAAAGAAATAAAAATCTTGCTTAAAGTTGAAAAATATATAGTACAAAATAATACAATAGATAATTTTTAAATATTAAGTAAAAAATAAATAAATTTAAAGAAATATTAAAATTATTATTGCAATATATAAAATTTAGTAAATTTTATTTTAAACAAATATCTTTGCAAGTATCTATTAAAGTTATTTAATAATAAAAATATTAAAATATTAAAATATCAAAAATTTATTTATTATTATATTGTATATAATCTTAATTATAGTATAAAATAAAACTATATATAGTATTAAACAACAATACAAAGAGAAATAGATTTAAGACTTATTAATTTCGAAAGAAATTATTGCAATAAAAATAAAATAAGATATGCAAATTATTTTTTAAACTATATGTTTTTTAAATTGTATATTTGTTATTTCTTTTTAATAATTATATCGAACAATATATTCGAAAACTTAATCAAATTCGAAAATTATATTAAAAATAAAATTTTGCTATAACAATTTGTTAATATAAAATAGGTTAAGATATATAAATTTTATAATAAAATTATATTTATTATAAAAAAGAGTTAAAGTACAAATAACAATAAAGATAAGATATTTAAGATTTAAAATTATTGTTAAAATATTGTTAGCAATTGAGTTAAAATATTAATTATAAATTTAGATTATAGAATTTTTAATATATAACAAAATAAATAAATAAAAAAATATAATAGAATTCTTAAAGTATCGAAGTCTAGAACAAAGAGAATTAAAAAAAAGACTATTTCGAGAGCTAAAAACAGTTAATTTAAAGTAATTAAAAAACTTAATAAAAACTAGAAATTGCTAAAGAATTATAAAAGAATTTATATTATTTAAAATATATTGCAATACTATTAAGATACTTGCAATATTTAATTATTTAGCAATACTTAATATTGCAACTTTATTAGATCTTGCAAATTAATTTTAATATAAACAAAAATATTTTTGCTATTATTATATATTGTTTGACTAATTTTAGTTTAAATATTGTAATATTTGATATTTATATAATTTGTTAGAAACTAGACTTAAAATTACTATCGAAAGAGATATTTGAATTAATAACTAGATAAAATTTAGATCTATACTAGATTTAATATATAGAACAAAAGATAAGAGAGAAAAGAGAAAAATAAGATAATATTAATTATATAAGATTGTAGACTTTGTGTCTAGCAAGAATTAACTTAGATTTAACTTAGATCTAATCTAGTCTAATCTAAATCTAATTAAGATCTAATTTAGAAAATTAAGTAAAATTAAAAACAAGACAAAGAAACCTATTAGATGTTAATATTACAAGAGTTTGTTAAACATCTTCTCAAATCTCTTTAAAAATTAAGAGAAAAAGAGTTTCTTGCTTAATAGAAATTAATTTATACTTTAATTTAATACAACTTGTAAAATAATATAATAACAACAATAACAATTTATAATAAGTTATTGCTTAGTTGTTGTTATTGTTAGAATTCTAAATAAAGCTTAAAGTAAAATTAACATTGCGCAAGCGCTAAATAAATTATAAATATAAGTATTATTGTTTCTCTTTTCTTTTCTTTCTTTTTTCTTTCTTTTTTCTTATATTTTTCTTTATTACAATTGCGTTTTTTTTGTAATTAAATAAACTATTGCAAAGATAACAATATATAAGACTTATATATATAGTACAAATATCAAATTATTATATTTTTATCTTTATCTTTTAAGAGATTAAGAAATTAAAAAAATAAGTAAGCTTAATATTTTATTGTTTACAAGAATTAATATATTACAATTTGTAGTAATCTTTTATATATAAATTGAATAAACAAGCGTATATATATTTGCAAGAAAAGAAGTATTTATATTTATTGCAAAGTTTTTTATTGTAAATCAAATTATTATATTGCGATATATTTTCTACAATATAATAATTGCTAATATTTACTAGTTTATTAAACGCTTTCGAAATCAAGTAAAAGTTCTTATTAACAAATATTGTAAAATACTTAATATTAAAAATAAATTTTTAAATCGATAAATTGCTTGCGAAAAAGTATTATTTTTAATATAAAAAGTTGACAACGCAATAAAAAATTTATTTTATTAACAACAAATCGAACGCAATTTTGTATTTGTTAACTTAAATATAATTTAATTTGCGCTCTAGAATATTAAGTTGTACTTAAGTAGAAACTCGAAAAAACAAAAAGAAATCGAAATAATATTTTTGCTAAAATAAAGAAGCTAGTTAATCTTCTTTTTAAGTCTATATTAATTAAAAGTATTTTTGTTTGCTTTTTAATATATTTTTTTATTTATTTTTTTATTTATTTCGATATATTGTATAGTACACTAATATATATTTAGTATTCGAAGAAAAATAAAAACAAAAACAAAAATAAGTTGTTAATAAAAATAAAGAAAAATAAAGTTAAAATAAGTTGTTTTTAAACTTATTATTAACTTAAATTAAACAAGTTTTGAATTTTTTTTCGCAAAGTTTTACAATTTTGCGATAAAATCTTTTTACAACTTCGAGTTGCTAGCAAGATTATTAAGTAATAATATAATAAATTTTTCTTTTACTCTTGTTTACGCTTTGTTTGTTTATATATTTATAAAAAATAAAGAATACAAAGATATATATAAGTAGCAAGATCGAGTTTGCAACAAAAATAATAAAGATCGAACAAAGCAAATCTTTTGCAATTTGACTTTTTTAAGAAAATACAAATATTTCGAACAATTCTAAAAACTTGTCTACAAATAATTTTGCAAAACTTAACAACTTATTTTCGAATAAATTTGATAACTTTCTATAGTTATCTAGAACAAGTTTAACAAGTTATTAAGAGCTTGCTAAGTTATTGTAATATATTGTTAACTAAAAGAAAACAATTAAATAATTGTATTTACAAGTTATATTTTAAGTATTTATATTAAGAGAAACAATTTTATTATTTTTAACATTTTGTATAACAAAATAAAGAAATCTTTTACTATAAATTTAATTAAATACAATAGTAATACAATAACAATTGCGCAATAATCTATTAAGCAAATTATTATTAATATAGTTGTTATTGTTGCAATATATATTGCGTTACTTTTTTTATTTTCGCTTATTATATATTTGCTTTTCAAATTTCTTTTGCAATTTATTAACATTATTAAGAAACTCTTTTCTTAATTATTGATTGTACTTTTTGCTTTAATTTATTTATTTAATTTTATATTATATTTACCTTTTTAACTTAATTTTGTCTAGAATTTCTTTAAATTTTTATTCGATTTTATTATTAATAAATTTCGAAGCTTGTAATATTTGTTTCGCTTAGACTAATTGTCGAGTCGAGTTTCGATTTTAACTTTAGAAATTAACTCGACTTAACAATTTCAATATTAGAAATCGATTCGAAACTTAATTCGATTTCTATTATTTTGAAATCGACTTAACTCGATTCGACTCAATTTTTGATTTCAATATTAAAAATCGAATCGAATTGTTAAGAATGTCAAGAATATCGTCAAGAATGTTAAGAATACTAAAAATAGTATGAATTAAGTTTAAATTTAGATTTTTAATTAATTACTAGATAACGCACAATAGTAATACATTTATAAAGACAAATTTCTAATATATTTATTAATTAATTTAAATAGATTAACTATTTCTATCAAATTATCAATTAATTGTTACTAAAAATAATAAAATTTACTAAAAATAATAGTCTTGACAATTTGTATTGATTTTTTCGAATTATATTTCGATTTCAAGTATAGAAATTAATTCGAATTGTTAGTTTAACTTTAGAAATCGAATCGTCAAGACTTTCGAGTCGAACTAATATAAGTTGTTAAGATTCGAATTAAATACTCGATTCGAACTCGATAATTCGATTCAACGCAATTAGTTTAGTTTCGCTTATTTATTGTCGACGCAATACAAATATAGCTCTAGAAGTAAAATATAAAAAGTATTATAAATTCGATAGATATTAAATAAAATAAAACAACAAATTTGCGTTCTACTTTTATTTTTAATTCTAAATAATTCGATATATTTGTGCAATATCTTTTTACTAAATTTCTTTTGCTTCAAATTTCTAATTAAGAGTATAATTAATTCTTCTATAGCAAAGCTTTTTAATTTATATTTTTTATTGTAGTTCTTTGTTTGTTATGCAACAATATTTTTAAGATATTTTTCTAGAATTTTTCTTAAGTTATAAAGCTATTTTACGCATTTTTATATTAATAATATCTTTTTTTCGATAAAGTTGTTCTTAACTTTATAGTAAATCTTAGAGTAGTAATTGTATATCAAATAGAACAATTAAGCTTTAACTAAAATATAATAATTATTGTTATAAACAAATTTTGATATAAATAATAAAATAATTTATTTTGTCTATTTTGTATTAATGTAAGTGCGAAGATAGTATTTAAGAGTTTAATTTTATTACTTAATTTTATTATTTATCTAAGAATAAAAAGCAATACTTAATTGTTTTTTAATTTATATATAAAAGCATATAATAAACTAGAAAATACTAGTAAAAACAAATTTTTTGTTGCTTATTATATTAATTAATATTTTGAAACATAAAACAATTTTATTAAAAAATATTTTTGCTAGTTTTGCAATATTAATTCTAGTAATTACAAATATATACTTAATTATTTTTGTATAATAATTAACTATTATAAAGATTAAGTTATATACAACTTTACAATGCTTGTTCGACAACAAGTTTGTTACAAAGTTTATAATAATTTTCTTTTATAACTTCTTTGTAACAAATAAGAATCGAAACTTACTATATAACTTATAACAAGAAACTTTAATACTTTAGCAAATATTATATATTTTAATATATACTTTTATTTGTTTTATATTGACAAATTAGAAATACTTTCTTTAAAGTAAATTAAAATTTTCTTAATTTTAAAGTGTTTTGCTAAAGAATTGTTATAATTTTTGCAAATTAATTTCTTTCTAACAATTGCATTTCTTAAAATATAAAGTAGTTTATTATATTTAATAAAACTCTCTTAATTTAGAATTTATATTTTTCGCTAATAACAAAATAACTTTTTAATTTCAATATAAATTTTCTTAACTTAAATATCTTTAATTTAAAGATTCTTAATTAAAGATTTTATTAATTTTTAAATTTTTTTATACAATTTTTTAATATATTTTTAATTACTTTTTTTAAGATAACAATCTATATACTAGCTAGTTAAAATAGAGATACTAATTTATTAAAAACTTTCTTTCTACTTTATAATTGCAAGATTTTCGCGTTACTAGTAAGTACTTCTACTAGTTGTAATTCAAGAGCTAAATTATTTAATATTTTTTGTTTGCTTTGCGTTAGCAACTTTTTACTAAACAACAATACTAGTTTATTTTAAAATACAAGATGTAAGGCTATGTACAAACGTGTGACAAGACGTCACTACATCGACGCACCAAAGGCGAGACTACGTAGTATGTAGAATTGCAATTTAGAGAGGCATTAATTCGTGAGGATTCTAGGAGGAAATTCTTAGGAAGAAAACTCTGCACGATGCCAAGTCGCCACTACGATAACTTGGCACTAGTAATGTGTTCGTTGATCATTGGGAGCTAGCATCACACAAGAGTTAAATTAATTAATATTTTTTGTAATATCGATAGCAATTTTGTATTTTACAATATAACCTCTTTATAATTGAGATGTCTTAACAATTTATTTGTCGATTTTTTTTTATTTAAGTAATAAAAGATTTTAAAATTATAGATAATTAACTTAAATATTTAACAAGCTTATTTTAAGTTTAGTTTTTTTTAACTTATAAATCTCTTAAAATTATTGTAATTTAATTATATCTCAATAAGATAAATATTATTTTTTAAATAGTATCTTTATTATTTAAAAGCAACTACAATAGTTAGCATTTTCTAATTATATTTTGTCGAAATTATTTTTCGCAATTAAAATATTATCGAACGTTAATTTTTGTTGTTATTTTGTTAATTCAAAATGCTCGCAATTACAAAGTTAGACACATTAGTTTTTACTCTAATTATCTTGCTCGAATTGTAATAATAAAGTAGTAAAATAAATATAAAAATATTGCAAAGCTAGCGAAACATCTACTTTACTTTATTCGATTAAACAAAAAAATTAAATTTCTTGTTATTCTTACTTTATTTTAATAAATTAAGAAAAGAAACAACTTTTTTCGAATAATAATATATAAAGCGTCTATAAAAGTTTATAAAATCTAAAAATATTTAAAGCTTATAATAAGTTTTTAATTTAAATTACTTCTTAATTTTTTTAATTTTTTTTAAATTTATTTGTATATCTTTTCAAAATATAATAAAATCTAGAAATTTAATTTTTGTAATATTAAACTTATACTTTTTTAAATTAATATATAACAAATATTTGCAAAGATATTTTAATATTTATTCAATATAATACTAATACTTTGTTAAATTAATGTTGTATACTAGTATATTATTTATATAGATTACACAAGTTATATTAATTAGTTTTTGCAATATTTTATTAATATAAATTTAGAAAGTTGCGAATGCGTTTGCTAGTTCAAATAGCATAACTTAATATTTGAAATACTTATAACGCGTACAAAATATTGTCTTTTACTTATTATTGTATTTAATACAAATACAATAATAGATATTTTTTAAATTTAAGACAATAAAGCGCTTTGCTTTGTATAGACCATTTAGCATTTTGATGAATTAAAGATAATAAATAACAATTCTTAATAATAGTTGCATTTAGATTTTTTGTTATACTAATACTTTTGTAAAAAGTATTAGAGAGAATTATGCTATTAAAGAGATTTGTAAATGTCTTCAAGCAATACAAGCAATTACTTCATAACAAGAATTGCAACTATAAACAATTATATATTACAAATCTTTACAAATAATTTAATAAATTAAAGTAACAATAAGTAAAAACTTAAGATAAGTTGAACACAATTTATAAAAAAGTTGTATTCGAAATCTCTATACTAATAAGATTTTTTTATACTTAGAATGCTTAATATGTTTAGAGTTTAAACTTAGTAAATCTTTTAAATATTTGCTCAATATATTTAGTTGTCAAGATTATTAAGTATGCTAATTTTGTACGTATTTATATTTTGTACTACAAAGTTCTAAAAATTTCTTATATTAATCTAGTTTTAAATAAAGTTGTAATATTATTCTTCTTTTTAAATACTTTTGTTTCAAAAGCAAATTTTTTCTTTTATTATATTTAAGATATTTGCAAGCTCTATTTATCGACTTAATGTTATTGCAAAGAGAAAATAAATAAATTGTTATATTAAGATATGTTTTTGCAATTTTTGTTTCGATCAAAATATTAAGTGTTTAATTATTAAGAAGTTCTTTTGTTGTATCGAATATAAGCGTTTTAATCGAAAATATAATTTGATTTTTTCAAATAAAAAGATAAATAAAACAATAAATATTGTTAAAAAGCTAAATAATAAGATTCTCGAATTTTAAATAAGAGTTTGTTGTTTAAAAAAGCAACACAAATATTAATTGCAAAAGTTAAAAACAATAAGTAATATAAAAGCGCAAAATATTCTAAAGTTAAAAATAAACAAATAAAAAGAGAAAAAAAAAATTAATTTGTATATTACTTTTACTTTTAACAACAAATTTTCTAATTTTGATTTTGCTCTATTCAAGATATCTCTTCGAACTATAAAAGAGCTTTTATAAAAATTTCTTTTTAAGCTAGCTTTTGTTAAAACTTCTAAATAAAATTATAGTAATTATCAAGATTCTTCTTTAATTCTTATATATTCTCTAAAATAAAATATTCTTTTTACTTAATAAAATAATTTTAATCTTGCTTCTTTAAGATTTGCTTTACTTTATATCTACTTTTTTTCTAAGCTTTGTAATAAATTTTTTTTGTTATAAATATATTAAGATCGATTGATTTTAACAATAAAATATAGAATACTAGAAATATTTTAATATCTTTAAATAAGTTAAGTTTGTAATTAATTGATTTTTTTGTCTTCTTAACTTAAAACAATTTAACTTTAATATAATTTGATTTTTTGCTTAATCTTTTTGTCTTAAGATTTTTTGTAAAAAAATATATCTTATTTTTCTTTTTTAACTAAGATATTGTTTTTTGTTTTTTGTTCTAATACTTAATCGACTTTTTCTATATTTTGAAGATATTATTGTATATCTTTTTTAGTATTGCTATTCTTTCGATAGCTAATTAAGTTAATAAATACTTTTATTCTTTCTTGAAGAAATTAAATTCTCTATTGTAATTAACAAAAAATAGAATTACTTTAATAATATTCGAAATCTTTGCATTTAGTATTAATTAAGTTATAGATAAAAGTAATATTTAATTGCTATAAGTATTGTTAATATAATATATCAAATATTGTTTTAAACTCTAATTTGTTTGCTCTATTTAATTATTTATAATTAAATAATAGATAGTAAATATTTTAAGTCTTGTTTTTAATATTGATAGAAGTATCTTTTAATAATTAGACGTAAAGAGCTTGTCTCTATTATTAATTAATTCTTTGAGTATATTATAATATTATATAAGTCGATTTAATATAATATATTTTAGTTGTTTTGCTATAAACTTCTCTTTGCATACAATAATATATAAATACTTAATAAGTTTGTTATAGCTTATATATATATTATATTTGTTTTGCTAACAACTAAGATATTATTTAATATATATTTTAACAACTTATTTTATTTAAAGAAACTAATAATACTAATATAAAAGCTAAAGAATTTTAATTACTTTCGAATATTTTTGCAATAATTTATTATAATATTCTTTTATATATTTGTTAATTTTATCAATAAATATCTAAAGTTTTCCTTTCTTTATTAAAAATTTTTTCTTATTATTTCTAAATATTTGTAAAATAGTATTTAGCTTATACAGATTTGCTAATAGTAATTTATTTTTGTTAATTTTAAGTATATTATAATTAAACAATTTTTTCGTTTTTATATAATTTTTTCTTTTATTATTATTTTTGTCTAATAAGTATTGTATTTTAAACTTGTATTGTTCGAGTTATTTTAATTATTGCATTTGTCTTGTATTAAATTGTTTAATAATAGTAAAGTATAAAAGATTTTTATAATTTATAAAAATTGTAAATTCTAATAATTCTTCGATATATACTTTTTATAAGTTTTGAAAAATTATAATAGCAAACAATTCTTTGTTATAAATATTACAATTTTGTTCAATTAATAAAAGTTTTCTCGAAAGATATATTATTAAATATTAAATATTAAATATTTTTATACTTTTAATTAAAGTATATAGTAATAACTAGATTTAATATATTAATTTTAATTTTGCTTAATAACTATAAGTTGTATATTTTTAATATTAATTTTTTTAAGTAATTTAACTTAAAATTTTAAAATTATTTTTTTTGTTAATTTTTATATTTACAACGTCTTTTTCTTTATTAAATTTGTTAATAGTATTACATTAACAAAGTAATTTTTAATAAATTTTTAAAAAAAATTGTATTTTCTTAATATTAATAGATAATTTTTATTTTTTAATTGCTTATAGCTTTTCGAAATTTATACATATTTTATATTGTTTAATAATAAATTTAAAAAAGTTAATTTCTTTTTAATAAAATTTTTATTTCTTTAATTTAAAATATTGATTTTTTTTATTTAAATATTTTAGTACTTTAAAAATATGATTTATATATTTTTCCAAAACATTTAAATAAATTATAATGTTATTTAAGTATATTATAACAAATTAATTTAAATATTGTTGTAATATATTATTAATTATTTTCTAATATATTGTCGAAATATTTGTAAATTCGAATAATATTATTATATATTTGTATAATTTATACTATATACAAAAAGTTATTTTTTATTTATTTTTTACTTTTATTCTAATTTAATTGTATATTTTTTATAAATTTAATTTAATAAAATATTTTACTTCGAACAATTAATTCTAAAGCTTGCTAATATTAAATAGTAAATATCAATTTTTTATTATAATATTGTTTAGCTTTTAATAATCGATATATAGACAAAAAAATTTGTTCTTTTTAAATATAAAAAGAATCGAATATTCTATTTATAATTAAGATTTTTTAATAGATTTTTTTTTTGTTTTTTGTTAAATATTTGCAAAGTATTTCTAGCTTTTTTTCAAATAAAATATATATAAATTTAAATATAAATTACTTGTTTAATTTAAGTTTAATCTTATAATTTTACAATTAATATTTAGATAAAATCTCAATTGCTTTTTTTTCTAAAATAGATACTCTTAATTGTTGTCTATTTATAATATATATTTTAGTAATTTTTTTGCTATATTAGATAGTTTAGAATTCTTAGAAAATTCGCAATTTTCTTTATTTACTTTAATTTTGTAATTTAACTAATTTTTGTTAATATTTGTCGAGTCGAACTTTATTAGATTATTTTTTTGTAAAAATATAAATTTGTTATTTATAATTAAGTTTCGACTTAATCTTTTATCTATTATTAAACGCTATTAGTGCGTAAATTAAATATAAATTGCTTAATTATATTGCGCAAATCTAAGTACTTATATATTTTAGTTAACTTCTAAATTGTGTTGCTTTAATTAAGATATTTTTAGAATAATATTGTAAGTAATTATTTTTACTATATTAAAGAGTAGTTTCTTGTAATATTGCTAAATAGCTATTAATAGTAATTTTATTTTTTTTGTTTACTTTTTTATTTTTTGCGAATAATAAGTTTTTATTTACAATTATTAGATTGTAAACGTTAGACTTCTTTCGAATAAAATACTCTTTTCTCTTTATAAAAACTCTAATTATAAAATTATCTATTGTATTAAAATTAATTATTGCTATAAGTTAATAATTGTTAATTTTAACTAATATAATAAAATATTATATATGCGTTGTTAAGTTTAGTTGCTACTATTAAATTAATATACTGCATTTCTTTAATATATTCTTTATTAAAAAAATTGAATTTTTCTTTAATTATGTATTGCAACTTCTATATTTCATATTGTATTAAGCTTTCTTTTATTGCTAAACTATTAATTTTAACTTTTTAAAAATTGAATTAACTTTGTTCTTTTCTTCTAAATAAGTTTAGCATAAGTTGTTATAACAAGTTGTTTAACTAAAATTTGCATATATTATAAGATTTAGTTGTTTTATAATAATGTCGAATATATTCTTTTTTGTAATAATATTACTTTCTAACTTTTTTTTGTATTTGTTTATAATTTTTAATAAGTTAACTAAAGTCTCGAGATAATTTGTAATATCTTTTATATATTTGTAAAAATTCTTTTAGTTAGATTTTTTATTTAAGTCGATAACTAAGTTATAAGATTTGATAGTTTTCTAAAATACTTAATTAATTTTTTGCGTAAATATAGATGCTTTGTCTAATAATATTTTATCTAGAACTTTTTGTAATTAATTTAAATTCTTTATTAAATAGTAGTTGTTATTTGATTTAATTTCGAAAATATTTATCTATGTATTGACTTGCTTTCTAATATTGTTCTAACTATTAAGTATCTCTTTTAATATAATATTGATTTGTCGACAATTTATTAAGTTTTGTAATCGACAATCTCTTGCAAAGTAATTTAATTTGTTATATAAGTAGTATATTTTCTAAAATTTGTTATTTTGTTTTTCTCTAGAGTTTTTCTCTTTGCGTTATTAAATAAAATTTAATTTTATAAATAAAGACTTACAATAGTTTAAATTACTATACTTCTAATTAAAACAAAATTCTTTCTAATAATATTTAATTGTCGATTTAAATTTTTTTACTGTTCTTTTATAAAATTAATTGTATTACTTTTTTATAGCTCTTTTATATAATTTATTGTTAATAATTTTATTATTGCGTATAATTTTATTTTTAAGATTGTTTTTAAAATTTTGTCGTATATTGTTATAAATACAATATTGTTTTACTTAGTAAAATTGATATATTTTTAAAATTTTGCTATATAGTTTATTGCAAAAATTTGTTAAATTAGATACTAAATTACTCTTTTTGCAATTTGTTTTTTGTTAAATATTTTAAAGATTCTTCGAAACTCTTTTTTAAAGTTATCGAAGTTTGTAAATATTATTTAAGAATTTTCGTTATAATTTTTTAAATACTTGCGTAAGTTTAACTTAAGTTAATATTAAACTCTCTCTTTAAATAATATAAATACAAAAATTGTCTTTTTGTTTACTAAAATAGAATAGAAGATAAAATAAATATTTATTTGTATAAGTTAGTTTTTTAAGTTAATTCGATCTTTATAATAGATGTTAGACTTGTTAATTCTTATCTTGTTGTCTTTATTAACAAAAAATCGATATAATATTGTTAAGCTAATACTCGAAATAGAGACGCACTAATTTAATACAAATATTCTTAGAATACTCAAAGTATTACGCTAATACTTTTGTAAAAGATATTAAACAAAATTATATTATCGAAGAGATTTATAAACGTCTTTAAATAATGCAAGCAATTACTTAATAACAAGAGTTGCAACTATAAACAATTTTATATTTAATAAATCTTTATAGATAATTTAATAAACTAGAATAACAATAAGTAAAGACTTAAGATAAGTTAAATACAATTTATAAAAAAGTCGTGTTTCTAGTTTTATATACTAAGAAAATATAGATTGCTTGTCTTGCTTATTTGTTAAATATAATAAATATAATTGCTTGCGATACTTGCTTATCAAATATATTAAGTATCATACTTAAGATGCTTGCTTCTTAAGTATGTCGAATATAATAATAGATTTACTTGTAACGTGTAGAATCTAAACTACTAATATAGCTTGAATAAGCTTGTAACAATTAAATTGAGCTCGAATTTTAATTCAAAACCTAATTCGAAGATTACTCTAACTTTATTTGTTAAATTTTTACTAATAAAATTAATTTTTGCTTTACTATCCAATATAATTTTAACTTTTATATTTTTTAATAATATTTAAATAATTAAGCAAGTAACAAAATACAATATTCTAAAAGAATTTACTCTAATAACAATATTATTGAAACAAATAATTTTGCTTAATTTAATACTAATTAAGTTTATTATAATTATTGTCTCTTTCTTTTTTTCAATAGATTTTTAAGATGTTCTCTTAGTTACAATAGTATCGAATTTTTTATTAAAAAAAGAACAAAAGAAAGAACAATTTAAATTAGAACAAAGATTTAAAAGATCTATTAATTTTATCTCTATTTTTAAAATAAAAATACTTTGTATTAATATTTTTAAATCAATTTATTTTTAAACAATTTATAATATTTGTTTCGAATACTTAGTATACTATATATAATCGACAAGAATATCTTAATCTTTTTTAATTTTAGATTGCTAATATTTAATAATTCTAGAATTTAAATCCTCTATTAACAAACTATCTTTTATAATAATATTCTCTATTATATATTTAGATTTATTCGAAATCTTTGCTATTTTTAAATAATTGTTAAATCTAATTTTTTTTTATTTTTGTCATTTTTGTCGATTTTTGTCGACTTTTTTAGCAAAGATTTTATAATATTTAATATCTAGAAGAGTTTCTTTTTAGCTTAATTTTTCTAACTTCTATTATTGTTTAATTCAACTTATTGTTCTTTTTATTTTTTAATAATTATTGTTCTTTTTATTTTTTAATAAGAAAATAATATTTAATTTTATTGCTACTATTGTAAATTTGTAATTATAGAATTTCGAGTATAATTTTGCGCTCTCTATTAAAGACAAAGTTTTATAGTCTTTGTCTTAATTTTTGTACTATTAAAAGACAACTTTATTTTTTTGTTTTTAGAATTGTTAGACTTATAATAAATTTAGATTGACTATTGGATCGGATTTCGATTTCAAAAGTTGAAATTAAAATTCGATTCGAATTTTTAGCGTAAAATCGAATTGTCAAGATTGACAAATCAAGCTATTTGATTAACTCGCTTAGAACAAATTCTTTTGCTTAATTATCAAGAATTCGAATCTAACATTATAGAATCGAGTTACGTAATAAATTCGGATTTTCGCGATTAGTTTAAATAAATTCTATTGCTTTTGTTTAGTTTTTTTTTCTTTATTTGCTATTAAAACTATTAACTTTAAACAAATTTATTGTCTATACAAACTATAGTAGAACAAATATTTGTTTAATTCTAATTAAAATTGATTGTATTTAAAAGCAAAAATAGATTTTTAATAAATATAAATAGATTTTCAAAATAGTATTTAAATTGTTATTTAAATTTGAGAAAAAGCAATATACAAAACTTTCTAAAATTATATTAATATTATTTGTTAAATTATTTAGTAAAATTTGTTCTCTATTATATTGTTAGCACTATTAATCTTAAGATCTTTAAAAACTTATATTAAGATACTTAGTATCTTGTTAATTTCTGCGTTATTAATTGTAATTGCAAACAATACTAAAAAGATAAAAGTTATTTCTAATATAATTTTTTTCTTAATTAGCTTTTACTTCTTGCTTACTATATTTATTAATTTACTTATATTATTATTTGCAATTTGCTAAGCAATCTAATTGCTATTATATTTATTTTTTATATAATTATTTTATTTATAATTAATTTTATTATTGTCTTGTATAATAATTTAAAAATTAAAGTAATTATATTGTTTAAATTAACTTTAGATTTTTGCATTATTTTAGTATAAATACTACAAAAAAAACTTTTTAAATATCAAAAAAATCTAATATATTTATCGACTTAATTAAATTTAATAAGTTTCGAGAAAATAATTTTAAATTGTCGATTATATTTACAAATGTTATTCAACTTTGCTTTTAATATATATTTTAAAGTTTTTAAATAAATACAAAAATTAATTTTCTAATTAAATTTTTTATCTCTATATTTCTTTTTTAACTCTTTTATTATCTTATATTATTTTCTATTTGTTTAGACTATAATAGATTTAATAAAAAATTTTATAAGTTTGTTGCAATATTGAGACAATTTAATAATTTTATACTAAAAAATAACTCTATAGTCTATACTTATTATAGAAAATCGAGAATTAATTTAGAAAGTCGATAATATTAAGTAGACTAATCGTCGGTTCGGTATTCGGTCCCAACTTTGGAATCGAATCGAATTGCTAAGAAATCAAATAGAATCGAATCGCTTAAAGAAGCTAGCTTATTACTATAGTAAGTTTAGCTTAGTCGAAAAGTTACTATTTTAAGCAATTCGATTCCAAAAAAAATTCAAGGAACCGAATCTTGGCGCTTGCACGTGATATTTTCGGTTCCTCGCGATTAGTCTATTATTAAGTCTATTAAAACGCAATACTTCTAATATTTTTAAAAAAGATATAAAAATAATATAGTAAAAAAATTCTACAAATTCTATAAAATTATTAAGTTAACTTGTTGTTAATATAAATATATTAGAAAAAAAATTTGCATTTTTATTATTATTTTAAGATATTGTTTTTACAAAAATAGTTTAATAATAAATAATAAAAGTAACAACTAATAGATCAAAAGACTAATAGTAATAATTAATTTAAACAATAATATTTTTAATTTACAAGCTTTTTTCTTTTTTTTACAAGAATAATAAAAAGAACTTCTCTTTTTTCTTTTTAATCTTATATTATTTTTTTGTTTGTTGCTTTTTTGTCTTCTTAATTGTATATAAATAGATATTCTTAATTTATTGCTTTTCCTAGTTAATTGTTGATTTATTTTTAACAAAAACTTTCTAGTTAAAAATTTGCTTGAATTTTTATTAAAAAGAGAGCTTAAATAGCACTTTTGCTTCTATTTAAATAAATCAATTATATTGCTGCAAGCTTTCTTTTAATATATTACTTTAATTAGCAAACAACTTATTATTTTAACTATAGATACTAGTTACAATTTTAATAAAATACTTTAATTTCCGAATTTACAACTCTAATTGCTACTTTTAATTTTCTAATTTTGCTTTTTCTTTTTTTGCTCTTTAATTCAATGATATCTTGATTTCTAAATTGTTAATTTTGTGTTTTTAAGTTTTAAAATTTCTAGTTTCGATAATTTATTAAAGTTAATTTGTCTCTTATACTCTTTTTCTTGTATTTTTAAGTTTCTAAGTTTCTAAGTTTTTGTGTTTCTATATTTCTATAATTCTAAGACTGTTTTTAAAGATATATTAATAGCTTATTGTTCTAATATTTGTTGTTGTAACTAAAGTTTTATCTTGAGCTTTAATATAAGAAAGTAGAAATAGAATTTCAATTAGTAGACAACTATATTAACAAAGATTTATTGCGATATATATATAGATTGTACTATATAATTTAATAGTATATTAAGTAACTAAGATTCTAAGATTTAAGTAAAAGAGATTGCATATATATTGCAAATAGATTCCTAGTATTAATAATAAATATTTCCAAGTTTATAGTCTAATATTATTTAATTATTCGACAACAATACTAGTTTTGTTGTTTAAAAAATATAAATAATGCAAAGTTAAAAAATATTCTAGAACTCGAAGAAAGTAAAAGAGAGATTAAATATATTAAAGAGATATTCGAAGTTTTATCTAATATAATTATCGATTTATTATTGTTTTTTTTTGTTTTTTAATATTTTGTTAACTTTTATATAGCGTAATCGACGAATTAAGTTTCAATTCAAACAGATTAACTTGCTCAATTTTAATTCTAAGGTCGAGCAAAAGTTCTAGCTCAACCAAGTAAGTCGAACGCATAAAGCGCGTCGAACGCTTAATTTAGTCCACCCGATCACGTGACGTCACGTGACGCGCTAACCCAATTGGGCTAGCGCAAAGTTCACGCTAATCGCATATAATTAGCGTAAATCCTTGCGCTAGCTTAATCGAGTTAGCGCGTAGATAAAATAAGATAAGATAAGCCTCCTTTCTGCCCATCCACAACCGTTCTCAATGGGCCTTTGAAAGCGTATCAGGATCTCGTCACTGAAGCCTTGGCTGATGGGGCTCCGTGTGACGAAGTACGCCACCGCGGTCATGATTGAAAAGATAAGCGTAAGAGTAAGCCTCCAATGTCTTCCTATGGTGATCCTTGATCCGCGAGACGACAGATCTCAGTTCCCGTCCTCTTCAATATCATGCTCCGCCTCGCCGACGTGGGCGGACCAGTTGGAATGTGACGAAGTACGAGGAGAAGGGGAAGGAGTAGAAGAAGAAGAGGACGCGGAAGACAAGCGCGAGGCAGGTAAGAGAGTAGCGGCCGCACTGGCGAGAAGTTGGAACTCGAGTTGCTGACGCGCGAGAGCATCGTCTTCGTCCTGAGTTCTGTCGTCAGGGATAGCGTCGGCTGATGCGTCCCTTCCGGGGCTGAACGTAATCGGCGTACTGTCTGTGGATGTGGGTTGTCGTTCTGGTTCTAGGGAAGGGCACGCCATGTTGAGGAGGGAAAGTAGGACTTGGTCGCTTGATCAAGGCGAGGATATAAATGTGGTGGCAGAAGAAGCCTGAAGCCAAAGGGCGAAAAATTGGGAAAAAGGAAAAAAAGGGAGAATGTCTCACATTACGTGTACCCCACCGGATGCGTGCAGGTACACTCCAGACATGTGAAAACGCGTCCGATTCGGCATAATTGAACAACGGCGTCTCATATATGGCTCAGTCGAGATGCCGCAGAGAGCTGCCGGAGAGGAACGTTTACAAAACATCACTAATATATTGCTTCACAAGTGCCACTGATACCGTGTGGATCATCCAGATCAGCGGAGGTCTCCTGGATACTGGGGATTTCTGCCCACCCGTAATTGCACGAGCAATTGAGGAAGCAATGGCGTACGGATCCCTGGATGTCTCTTGATGGGATGCGGTGGGCGGACAGGGATATGAGGGCAAAGATTGGCGCAAGAGCTCAAGCAAGATGACGAGGACTTTGTCCGGGAGAGCAGCTATCTGAAATTCGTTGCACGAGACCAACGGTGGACCCAAGTTCTCCTGCAAACGATACAGGGCTCGTTGAGTCGAAAAGGGAATGCTATGATTCAAACAAACCTGCAATATAACATGAAACGGTAATCCCTAGCTCGTTCACGGGCCATCGCCGAATGACTGCCATATGATCTAGTCCAAAGGTTGGGCGTATCTCTGACCGTCTGGCAGCGCTCCACCCGTGTAACCGGACGCCCTACGATTTGTGCCCACTCCCGCGTATATCGCCATGAAATACGGAGGGTAAGAAACAAGTCATGCATCATGAAGGAGAAGCATTCACTGACTGGCTTTACTTGCTCTACTGGCTGCTGTTCGTAGCTTCCCAAACTGGCCTCGGGCGTTGAAAAGATAGTTGGAGGACGGTGCTTCTAAGTCGCGTGTCACTCTTGTGGTCGATGGAACAGTTGAAAGGTACCTCCGGCAGTGCACCTGGCGCGTTCTTTCAATTCAAGTCCCCTGATGTCTAAGCTTGGCATCTTGAAACGTTAGTAGTTGACACTGGACAAGTGAGAGGTAGTGGAGGTAGTGGCAGATTTCCCAGGTCGCGGACGGCGCCCTCTGGCTTTCCGCGTCTTGTGATCCTTCGGGTTGGCGGCTAGACAGCTTGCCAAGGAACTCATTCTGAGTGTCTGACGACGAATTGGGAACCCACTTGGGCTTCCAAGCTCTCGCTTGCGTGTAGTCACAGCTGTCGAAGAGCTCTTTTCGGATACGTGAGGTCCGTTATCCGTATCATTCTCTTACTTGACAATTATTACTTCGGACAGGATTGATCGGCCATCAGCGGTCCCTACCGTAACCAATCTTTAACAGTCTTTGCATTGATTTCTTGGGATCGTTTGCCATCCATACTATTCTATCTCATCTTCAGCTCGTGGGTGGTCAATCGTTGCCGTGGCGCAGTTGCTAACTGACACCAGATCGGACAAGTGCATGCGAACGACCTACTTCGTACTTGAGATTACCAGTTTCAAGTACCCTGTCTCCGTACCCGATCTCAATACCCATGCTGCCACCTTGCCTCCGAGAGATCAGGATTGGCAGGGCGATGATATTCTATTCCGACTTGCACGAACTCGAGTTTACGTCGGGGGTCCGATCCGATCGGATTGAGACCAACTGAACTATGGTGACTTGCACACCGTAGTTTATTCACAGAACGGAAAATTGCTGCCATGTGTCAGAGCCATATGATTATCCAGAGTCTGGTTTCGCAGTAGTTCAGCAGAGGGTGGAGGGAACTTATCGCGAAGGACCTAGTCAGTCCTCAATGCAGTCCATGTTTCGGGAAGACGAATGATTTGAAGGAGTAGAGTCGTTGATTGGAGTCTTGCAAGATCCACACCATGATCGATTTTATCGCTCAACTTGACATCATCAACCCTGCGGAAGCCGCACAGCACAGTCGACGCTCGGCTACATACCTTCATATCAAGGGCTTTTTTGAGACAGGAGATTCCCAACGTGAACAGCTAAAAGAAGCATCCGTTGCAGCATGACTCCTATCCCTACAAGCCTTTTCCTCCATTCCCCCTCTCTTCCCGCCTCATGCCTCTCTTTCCCATATTCTTGAAAGCATCATACAGGCATGCACTCATACCCAACCCGAAGCATGTCCAGCTACAGGATGGCAAACGACCATGCCGACAATCACACGTCACCTCCAGACTCTTTGCTTCCTCCTCATCTGAATGCCGCACAGGGATTCAATCAGAATCGTAGCCCAAGCTCGTCTAACTTTAACATGCCGAAGCAGGATCTCGACAGATACGAGCACCAATCGCTACCTTCCTTTCCTGTTAATGGTTTCGACGCATCAACAGATGTTCAAGTTCCTCAAGTAAAATCTCTTGCACCTTCCAGTCCTGTACCTAGATTGATCTGACACTTCGAAACTACTAGTTTATCGACCCTCTGCAAAGCAATCGATCGCCGCCGTCTAAGGACGTGTTCTCATCTCAGTGCCATCGCGCCCAAGCAAAAAACGAAAAAAATGTACCGGTAAGCTGGGGTGTCTTCCCACTGCTAACATCCAAGTACCGCGCTGATTCCTTTATTGCCAAGTGCACGTTATGCCGCACTCGCAAGAAGAAATGTCTGGGCAAGGGTACGCCCTGCGATTTATGTCGGCAACAGAATCGGCAATGTGTTCGCGAATCAGTAAGTTCATGTCCGTTTCCAAGCCCAGCACCAACGCAGCAATAGAAGAGATTACAGTGGCTAACGCGGCACTCCCACACATTGCAGCTGCCGTTCACCTCAAGATCATCCAAAAAGACGTTTCCCTCCTCCGCCACCTCGTCCCCAGCCCTCTCAACCCCCTCCCCATCCGCTCTTACCCTTCCAATTACCGGATCCTCGTCTTCGTCCCACATAGACTGCAAGCTCCCTCCACCTTCCTTCACGGTCGCAACCCCTCGGCTACCCGCCATGGCACCTTTACCAGAGTGGACGATCAATGGGAAGGATCTCATCGGGCTTGAAGAACATTCTGCGAGCAGCGATGAAGACGAACCAATGCTGGCAATCTAATGCCTCGGGACGTTGATCTCGTTGTGCCATCGGAACTATGGCTTCGATAGCTTGCCGAGCCGAAATCGTAATTCGAGACTGTGGCTCTCAGCCGCGCCACCTGTGCTACCAAACTTCCAAACCTGAATCACGGAACAGATCGCACCTAAACTGGCTTCCCTCTTAATTGGATCGGCTGCTCTGTACATATCTATCTTATCAAACTACCAATGGCTTATCAGCGGTCCATGCACTTATGCGTCAACTAACGCGAATCTACAGTGTCCTTTGCAAACCCCGGTCACCGCCACATCTATCATCCGTGTCTCGACCATACTGTAGCCCCGACTCACTCGAGTTTATCGGGACATATCTCAACTCAATTTGGAGTCCAACCCCAACACTCTCACGTAAACATCTTTTCTACGGACTGCGCGAACCTCCCTTCTCTTGGCAAGTCTTTATTTGTGCGTTCTATGGGCTACGCTGAAGGCTAGCGGCGGCAGACGCCCCTATCCAGCCCGATGCGTCGCCGACCAGCGGCGCCGACCAGCATCACCTGCCGCCTTGCGCTGCTGGCGGTTTTGCGTGACCGCCCTATCCACTGTGAGAGAAGATATATTTCCTCATGTCATCTTCCTACCAATATGGAGGAAGGATGACCGGACTTGCTACAGCTGACGCCATCATCGACATGGCCAACTATTGGAGCCATGATGATTTTCCTTTCGCAATCACTCTCTTCCTCGAGCTTATCTGCCCCTGAGATCGTACCGCGTGATAGCGATTGCGGTGACGGTACCATTTCGACCTTCCTATTAGGTAATGGTGGCTTGGATGTAGCTGGCTTAGGTCATGCTGGCTTCTATGAACCTGCTGTACTCGGTAGCGTTTCGGGAAACGCTGGTTTTGATATAAATCTCTTCGATGGAGATGGTTCGAGTGGCGCATTCTACGACGAAGGTCTAGGGTGCGATGACGCTATTCTAGGTAACTTAAAACTTACAACAGGATGGGGTGCAGTGCCGAAGCTGACCCTTGCCGAGGTTCAGGTCCTGAACACCTCGATGCTCAGTATGTAGCAGCCTATTCCGGAACTCCTGTGGCTTCCACTCCCACTACTGCAGCCGCGACTAGGGCACTAGAGTCCATTCAATGGTCAGAATACCAGCCGCCACGAATGGAGGACCCTTCGTCCCGCTTTCTGGGGACCTCGACTTCGAACCGAAAACGACCTGCATCTCGAAGCTCACCAGATGAATCCACGAGCTCCATCCCGGGCGCATACAAACGCCGTCGACGAGACATCAGGACGATCCGCAGGGGCACAAGTCTTTCGCAAGCGATAGCGAGACTCGATCCATGGCATTGGGATGTAGAAGACGTTATTTTCGCGCTGACGGATTCACGTAGTTTGGATATCATGTGAGACTCGGATCTCCTCCCTAGCTCTTTACGCTCTTCTCTTGGCCCAGTCTTTTATGGCTCTCTCTTCTTATCATCTCGACTTCCGTCCTGCAAAGCAACTGCCGAAGTATCGCTGACCATTCTTTGCCGTTCGCGAATCTAGATGTCAACCAGCCCTCACCGACCTCGACCAATCCGTCCCAAGGCTTCAAGACCTTCTTCGGCAGTACAAGATCTCCGGCCGTGATTTTCTAACGTGCGTCGATGCCTTTATCTTGCAGCAACTCGGAATGAGCAGCCCGCACCAAGCTTTGTTACTTCCTCAGATCTCGTCCCTTCGACAAAGGAGTTCGGAGCACTTCGCTTATGAGAGGACAGCCCGACCCCGTTAATCTATGATCAGGCACAAGGCTCGGATTCTTCGCAACCTCCGCCGCGATCTCCTGACAGAGGGTCAGGAGCGAATCTTTGAGCTTCCCACACACCGGTACAGCGCCAGGAAAGATGCAAGTGGCTTGTATTGCTTCTGGATCGGTGCGCGTGGGGTTCACGGAGGCGATGAAGATAAGATTTCGCAGGCTTAGGCAGGGTGTCAGACAGGGTTTAACAAAGTCGTAATCGACGTTTACGTGTCTTTGTCGTTAGAATCGATTTACGTTGAACTCTCTTCTTCTGTGACTTTCTATATTGAAGAGAAGTAGAATAGATGATTGGAACGTAATCCTCTAAGGCACCCCTCTATTTGAGTATGTTCCACAACCCCCCCCCCCCCCACTTGCGCAGCTTCACCAGGCGGAAGATTGTTAAGCAAGCGCTCGCGGCGGCTGTAGAGAAGACCGTTATCACTATGAAGGATGCCTATGATGGTTTCGTACTGAAGGAGCAATACTGTATGTAACTGCTTAGTGTATCTGGCTTTCTTTCGAGATTCGCAAAAGCAGAGAACGTCTCAATCTTCTTGGCCCTTCCAATCGAAAAGGAGGTTTCAAAGCTTGGGGCGTCGATGTCGGACTGGCCGAACAGCGACATCATGATGTCAAAAGGTGGTCTTGACCTTCATTCGCATCGGGTTTTGAACGGCGAGCAGGCCAGATTAAGCTGACTCGTTCGAGGAGTCCAATTGTGAACTGCACTTGTTGAAACAAAATCGCAGTCGCGTGAGTGTCGACACTCCATCGATACCATAGGATGCCTGTGCAAGTACGTAATAAGCTGATGTCGAGCTAGCATATCATGGCCTGCATAAGAGGTCGTATAATGCTTAGTCTGTGACTAGATGTTGAAACAATAGCAGTTGCCTAATCATCGCTTGTAGTGCTATGTCGCTGAATCGCGACATCGCTCGCTGCGTCTATGCATAGAAAGTTCAGACAAAACTGAATCGAACATCCCGTAATCTTATGCCATTCTGAGCAAGGAGAGGGAAATGCAGCAGACACCTAGTCTACAACGTCAATTACAAAAGAACACGATCGGCCTGCTTGACTTAGCTGCGCCTCAATAATCCAAAATAGAAGCATCGGATTTTCTGGGGAAGAAAAGAGCTAATCACTTTCGCGGCTGGGTGGTGTAACTTCGTTGTTCTCACAATTTTGGTTCGGCGCCTTGTAGTGCTGATTGGCTGCGAGAGCTACAACCACATTCCTCCATTAAGAGGTGAGAGATTTGTAGTAAGATTCTCTTGTTATGTGGTCTCGGAGTGCGGGAGTCGTTCAACGACGTTATTGTAAATTGACAAATAGACCACCATTAACGAGCAATTGAGCACCAGTCTGGCATTATCAGCGTTTGAAGTCAAGAGTCGGTAACAAAATAGTCGTCGCAGACACTTACAACGTATTTGCTCATGTCGCTGGCTAAGAATAAGGCGGGACCGACAATGTCCTCTGGTTCACCAATCCTTCCTAAAGCAATTCTTCTTTCCATATGTTGTCTCTTAGTTCCATTGCTAAGATTTTCTGCGTTCATAGACGTCTCGATAGTGCCAGGAAGGATTGCGTTGCAACGAATAGAATGTGGTCCCAAGGCTACGGCACAACTTTGCATAAGACTAAGCATCCCAGCCTTCGTAGGCGTGTAATGGGTTTGCAAGCCTCCACCAGTCAAAGCCGAAATTGACGAGATTCCTATGATTGAGCCCCCTGAAGGTGATTGTGATATCATTTGGCGTGCAGCAGCTTGAGTAGCATAGAATGAGCCATCGAGATTGGTGCGAACGGTTCGAGAGTACAAATTCGGTTCGGTGCTGCATAGAGGTCATAATCAAGTCGAAGAAAGAAATAGGTATTTCCGATATACCTTAAGAATTCGGCGAAGTGACAGATCCCGGCATTATTGATCAATATGTCTAGTCTGCCCCACTTTTTTACAGTGGCCTTCACTAACTGCGCAACACTTTCTGGTCGCGAAATATCTCCCGGAACATTGATAAGGCAGTCGTGCCATGCTGTGTGCAATGTTTGAAGCGTTAACTCCTAGCCGGATGTCTCGAGATGATTGATGGCGACCCTGCAACCATGCTGCATGAAGCCTACAGCAATCGCTCGTCCGATACCTGTGAGCCCACCAGTGACAGCAGCTACTTTTCCTTTTAGCAGCTGTGGAGTTGCCATGAGATACAGAGGGCTCTGCGGAGCCTCGTTGACACCTTTGTTGCGCAGAACAGAAGTGGGAGCAGATGTAGGATGTTGCATGCCGATGTGCAGGCTATCTATCCACCTGCATGTCGCCCTTTCGGGACTATCTGCGGAAAGGTTCTCGTAAGAAGATTATGGGAGTATTTCCGAAGAAAAGATCCGTTGCGCACTCACCGGCTTCACGAGTTGCCAGATTTATCAGCTCAAACAGCACTGTTTCAACGGGGTTTTGTACATATACCAGGGCTGACTCTATTGACTGGAAAAATCTACTTTCGGCGTACTTACTTTACGCTGTGGGAGAATCGTAGACCTTGTGTCTATCTCATGGCAGTGAGTCATGGCAATCCAGTGCTACCCCGTAAGTTGTGAACTTTCGGCAAATTTGATGGCAATAAGCCGCTGGGATGAACTTTCTTGGTCGCAAAGCACGAACGCAGAGATTTGTCGGCATGGCGTTTGCCGACTCGATCAATTTAGAGGTGACAGTGTTCGCAGCGCCATAATTTCTCTCGCAGCGCAGCCAATCGAAGACAACCCTCCCTTGGCTGCCTATGTCGCCTACTATAATAATAAGATATATTTAGCGCTTTTACAACGATTGTCTTCTCTTAACTTTAATTTTTTATTTCCATTCCCAATCTTTGTCTAGATCGATTTTATCAACTTTCGCATTGCTTGAATTAATCTTTTGAAAATTCTAAATATTAAATTAGAGACTTCGCGCTTTTTATTGTAGTTACTTCAATAATAGAATCTATTTTAAACTTAAGACTATTGTAGTTATTGTAGATTTTATATGCTCGAAACAAGTTAAAATCAACTATGTTTCTCGAAAAGCAATTCGAAACACTAAAACTTTATATTAATATAACTTGATTAAATTATCTTTAAGATTTACAAAGATTATATAGACTTAAGCGTAGAATTTCTTCTATAATTATCTCGATTTTAATATTAAGTTCTTAGGTATTGCGAAAGTTAATAAAATTAATCTAAATAAGAATTAGAAACAAGAATTAAAAAATAAACTTAAAACAAAATAACTATTGTAAAAGTACTAAATATATTAAGTATAAATGTAAACAAGTATAACAATAGTCTATTTTAGTAGAGTTTAGCTACAAGAGAACTAATAGAATTGCTACTACAGTTGCAAACTCTTTCAAATCTTAAGCAAAAACAAAGTATTCTACTTTACTATTAAATTAATACTATTAGAAATTAAATCTAATACAAGATATTAATCTCTTTATACAATTCTTATATACAATAATTCTTATATACAATTGTATACTCTTGTATAAGAAGAAAACTCTTTATTATTATTATATTTAAATTAAATTAGAAAGCTAGAAATCGAATCTAGAATCTTCGAAGAAACAACAACAAACACATACTAATAATATTACTAGAAAAGAAGATATTGTACTCTATTATTAGATTAGCACTATTAGAAATCGAATCTAATATAAGCTATTAATTTTATTATATTAGAACTATACTATTAAAGACAATACAAGTTAGAAGAGAAATAAAACAATATTCTAGAACTCTAATATTGCACTTTGCGAAACAAACTAGACTAATTCGAAGTTAATTTGTCTTAATCTATTTGCTAGACAATTTAAAGATAAGTTCTATTTCTAAGAATTTAACTCTAAATTGATAAGTTAAGTTTAAAACTTGTACAAGATCTAAATTTAAGAACAAAAAAACTTACAAATTTAAATTTTCTATTTACATTATATAAGACTTGAAGTTAAAAATCTATACAAATTTATTTCTAGTAATCTTTTTATTTGCGCAAGTTGCAATTTTTTATATAAAAATCTATTTAAGACAAGTTTTCTAAGTAAGAATTTAATCTAAAAGAAGTTTTCTAGAGACAAAATCTATCTTAATTTAATCTATTTTACAATATATCTAACAAAGACTTTTAGAGTATTTTTCTACAATTGTATTAGTTTTATTAGATTTATTAATATAATAAATATTAATCGATCTACAATTAATTTATTACTCTTAATTAACTTTATAAACTTCGAAAATTACTAAGTAATTAGAACTTCGATTAGTTCTATTAGATTTGTTAGATACTAATTAATTAACAATATTCTATAGACTTTTAACTTTTTTATAGATATTCTAGTAAGAATAATAAATTTTGAAAATTTAATTATTTGCAATTTATATTAATAGTCATAAAGAGAGTTTATATATATAGATAAGAAAAATAGAGAAAAAACATTATTTAGATATATATTCTTTATCTATATTCTTGTTAATATATATAGTAAATGCAATAGATAAATATAATTATCTACTTAATTTAAGAGATCTTATAGAATAATAAATAACAAATAAAGAAGAGAGAAAGAATAACTAGTTTTTATTTGCAAAGATACTATTTAGATATATATTTTCTATTTATATTCTTGTTAGCAAATACAATAGATAGATAATAATTATCTATCTAATTAATAAAGCATTTGTAAAAAACAAGATTAAAAAAGACAAAAATTTATTAATAGAAAATTTCTATAATAAGTGCTATCTATAGATAATACAATTGTCGAATGCAATATAGAAGATAAATATATAGATTGCAATAAATTTAACAATATTGCACAAACTAAAGCAATGAAAATAATATTAATATTCTCTTTCTTAGATCTCTAAATAGAGTTACTTAGTAGAATATTATATATATAAAGATATATATTATCTAAATTACAAGTTAATACTCTTTAAATTTTTTAATTATTTCTTAAAAAATATTAAACAACTAAATTGTATACTTGTTAATATATTGTTTTTTTACTTAAATATTAAATAATAATTTAAATAGTAATTTTGTTAATATATTATTGATCTTTTTTAATTTATAGTTTTTTAATTTTATTTAAAGCAATATAATAGTTTATTTTTTATTTTAAAATATAGTATTGATTTAATTAAAAACAGTTAAATAGATTTTTTAATATTTTATTTATATTGTAGTATATTAGTTTGTTTATTACTTTTTTTATTGTAAATCATAAATTAATTATAATTTAAACGCTTTAATAATTTTTTATTATAATTTTTTATAAGAATATTAATAAGATATTAATTGTCTATATTATATTTAGTAGATTTTTAATTATAAATATTATTTAAAATAAATAATATAAACTAAAATCTTTTATAATAATACTTTTGCTCTATATATATAAAATTTGTTTTATTGTTAAAAAAACTATTTTTATCTACTATTTTATTATAATTATTTAAAAATAGATTGTATATATTATAAATATTAACAAACTTATATTTTGTATTATTGCTATTAAAATATATTTAAAAAATAATTGTTTTTATATTTTTAAAATATTATATATCATATTAATTATTGTTATTAATATATTTATTAATATAAAAATATATTTTTTTGTTTTTATTTTTTAAGATTTTCTAAATAGATTTTATTTTTATTAGATAAACTTTGTATTTATTAGATAAATTTAATTAAAAATATTAATTTAAATTTAACAAAGTTGCAAAATCTTAATTGAATTAATATATTTAGTTAACTTTATTTTGATCTAAAATAGTTAAAAAAACAATTTGTTTTTAATAATAAATTAGTTGCTTTTTATATTTTTTTTATTGTATTTATAAATATATTTGTATATTAAATAAGACTTTTATTAAATACTAGTATGATCGTTGAACTAGATCGTACACATTTTTTTTTGTTTAATTCAAGAATTCGAACAAACTTTGTTACGAGATTTTTGTCTAATGCTCTTGTCAAATAACAAGAGAGCGTTTGACATCTATTGATAACGTTTGCTCTTAAACAATCAAGTATAACTTGATTATTAATTTAGTTCTTAAAGAATTATCTTTACAATTATTATAGATGTTTGCTTTGTTCATTTGCGTGTCTTTTTATCTTGCTTAGTTGCCTTGCCTAATTGCTTTGCTTGTCTAGCTATCATTCTTTGCCTAGCAAATGATAGCATTAACGTACAATTCAAGTTAATCGTTCGTCTAATTTAGACAAACGACACTAATTGCTAATTCTTTCACTTAACCTCGCATTTATCACTAGACACTAGATTATTATATTAGAGTTAACATTTATTTGCGTTTCGCAATCACTAGGCACTAGATCATTGCATCAAAGTTAGCATTCGTTTGTCTTTAACAATTATTAAGCATTAAATCATTGCATTAAAGTTAACATTCGTCTATCTTTCGCAATCACTAAACATTGAGTCATTGCATTAGAGCTAGCAAATCTATCTTTCACAAATGTTTATCTAATCGTATTAAGATATCTTTTTTAATTAATTAGCTAATCTTGTTCTTTTTGTTCTTACTTATTAAATTCTACAATTTTGCACTATTAAATATCAATATATCTCTTGCATTAATGAGTCAAATAAGTTAAGAGTAAAAAAGCTCTTTAAACTTTTGTCTCGTTCGTCTTCATTCGAATTAACAAACAAAACTTGTCGTTTTGTTTAATCTATTTAATTTAGTAAAAATAAACGAATTTGATTAATCGAATAAGCAATCGACAAGACTTTACTTAAACGAGCAATTAATAAGTTCGAAAAAATGCAATAAATAACTTTATTTAACACGATTAACAACGAAGTTTCGACGAAGAAATTATTATTTGTCATAACTCACGATTAGTCTTTAACAAAGATATTATTGTCTATTGTTCTTAATTATTAAATTTCGAAGACATCACAATTTGTTGCAATTAACGTTGTTACTTTAAAGACATCATTGTTTTCTACATTAAACAACATTATTTTGAAAACATTATTAGAATTGTTAATAAAGCAATTATTTAAACATTAAAACAAGCAATTTAAGCAAAAGAATTTGAACGTCTATCTTAATAATATTCTAGATTTAGAATTTTTTAGTTTAATTGTCGTCTTAAAGCATTTTAACGAAGTTCTTGTCGTTTAACGAAATAGATTTGCGTTCTTAAGCATCTTAAGTCTTGTCTTTTTATTCGCATCTTCTATTTTACTTGCGTTTTTAATTAGATAATTAATAATCAATTTTTTTGACAAATTAAGAAACGACAAGATTAGCGAATTAGACGACAATAAATTGCGCAAGAACACATTAGCGAACGTTAACAATTTACATCGTCGAAAGCGAGCTTTCTCTTTTAAGAAAAATAGCATAAATTGTTGTCGTTAATTTAAAATTGATCGAACGAGTTTCGAAATAAAAAATAAATTCAAGATAATAAATTTACGCTTTAATAATTCTTTGCAAAGTAATTAACAACAATTTGATTAAATTGACTTTGTCGCACAATTGTACAATTTATAGTCTTTCAATTTATTTAATGCTAAACAATATACTTAATACAATTAATAACATAATGTCGAACTTAATGTCTCGCAATCGAATGCTTAGTCTATTTACTTTTCGTTAACTTAATTGAACACAACTACGTTAAAAAATATAAACTCGCAACAATAGCAAAGATTTGTTCGATAATCTTTTAACGCTTAAATTAATTTAATAACTTTTAAATAAATTTCGTTTTTGTAACTTAATTTTGCGATCTTTAAGTAAACTTTAATCTCGCAATTTAATTTTGCGATTCTTAAATAAACTTCATTTTTTGCAATCTTTGATCTAAATCAATTGCGAACTATGTTGCGTAAAAAAGATTAACGTCTTCTTGTAAAACAAACATAACATTGGTCTTAAAATGAATTAATTAATTTTCGTCGCATTTCTAGGCACTTTAATAAGTTTTTACAAGAAAATACAAGTATGTTTTCTAGTTAATTTAAGGCGTCTAATTTAGACTTCTTTTATCTAGACGCTACAAATAACTATGAGTTAAACAATATTATTTTCGCTCATAAGAAAATAATATATAAAGAAATCTTTATTTTTGTCGAACGTATAAATGATTACGTATACGTTATTAACGAAGTTATTATTTAAAACAATCTTTTTTTTTGTCTTTGTAACTTTGTTATAACGTAATATTTTAAAAAGATAAACGACTTTAAACGATAAACGTTTCGAAGTCTATCTTTTTTAAATTTTATCAATAAATTGTAAAATCGCTTTAGGATAAAAATTAGCAAGACGTTTAACAAGTTAACGTTAAAGATCTTTATTATTAAAGATGCTAAAAACGAACAAAAAGCTATAAAATATCTACAAAACATTATTCTTTATGCACAATTAACAAACATCGAAGAAATTTAAAAGCAATTAATTTAAGCATAAAATTAGCTTAAGATAAAATTGCGTTCTATTATTAATATATTTATCGTTTACATATTATTTCAAAACTTTATTAAGAAATTTAACACAAAGCGCGAGATATAAAAGACAATGCTTATTTATCGCTCTAGCTAGCAAAATTCAAATCGATCAAATAAACAATTAGAAAAACGAACTATTCGTTAGCTTACATTATATGTGTTTCGCTTAATTTTTTTTTTTTGCATATTCTTTTACAAGCAATTCGACTACGCGTATTTCTCTTAATAACAATTCGCAAATTACAAATATTTCAAATAGTCTATGCAAGATTTACAAGATTTTAACGAACATTTTCGTCAATTAATGCAATAGACGTCGACATAATTTTAAACATTAAAGTTTCTCGCAAAACTCACAATTACAACGACAACAAATTCTTTCGCAAATAGTTAAAACAAAAACTCTTATTATTAGAATTAAAAAACGAAAGTTAAACAAAACAACACACAACGAAATCGAAACAATTATTGAAATAAATATTGCGAAAATTATCGCGATAACTATTAGAGCGACTACGAACAAATAACAATTTATTAAGCTTTTGTCGTAACAACATTCTACACAAATTCTACAAAATATATAGAATTTATTTATTACTTTATGCTCTTTAAAGATTTTACGAATTACTACAACGATTCTTGTGCAAATACGACAACATATTATGTCGCTAATAACTAATCGAAAGAAATATATTATGTCGAAAAAAAAGTATTAACAATTATTTATATAATTGATTCGTTATAAGAAGCAATTTATTAAACGAATGCAATACATGTTAAGTTAACAACAATATTTTTTTCTTAATTCTTTAAATGCAAAAATTATGTTTTAATTTTTTTATTAAAGAACAAGCTTTTTTAGCATATTAAAAACAAACATAACAAGAAGTATTATTAAAAATTTACTAAGATATTTTATGTTAATTTTGTCTTTATTAAGACAAGTCTTACGAGCTTAGAGTTGATCAAGTTAAACGCTTTATTATTGCGTCAAAATAAATTAATTTTTAGACGTTAACACTATGCGACATGTTAAATAACATTCTTATAAAAAGACATCTTGTGTGCTATCTGCGTCAACAACGAATACATTATGTCATTAATTAATAACGACTTTCTTAGTAATTTAAGATTAAATAATTTTATAAAACAATTTAACGTTGTTGTATTTGTACGCGACATTAGAAATTACAAACATTTAATTAACGATTATCTTTAACTTTTAATGTATCTTTAAGATAAAATAGACGACAAAATAATTGTCGCTCACTTTTGTTAAAAAGTTTACGTCGTAAAAAATCTAAAAGCAAAGCTATTACTTATGATAAATATTATTAATTTCAAACATATAATCGTTGACGCAAATAAACGAAAACTTTATTAAAAGTTGTTAAAATTTAAAGACAAAACTAGAGATAAAATCAAAAAACAACATTTAAATAAAACGAATCGTTAAAATCAAAAGAAGTTTTATAGTTGTTACTTATTTTATTCTCGAAGTTTTAATAATAATACAAGACAAAATCTTGTCTAACAATTTTTTTTTTTGAATCGATTTTGTTCGACGTTTACTTTTATGTCGCAAATAAAGAAATGTTTTTCGTATACATTTGTAACGATCGTTTTGTATTATTTCGCATTTCGTAACATGCGACGTTAAGACATCTATTAAAGTTTAAGAAGCAAAACTAATATTAAATTAACTTTAACGAAGAGAGCTAAGCAATTAAAGAAAATATTTAAAATTAACATATTTAATAATAATTATTAAACGAATCTAATTAATGACGTTTATATCTACGATAATTTTATCGAAATCATTGCGCTTTAGTCTCTCGTTATACGATTGCATATCTTGTGAAAAAATATTAACAAAACAATTAATCTTGTTAAGAAAAATTAAATGTTAATTTCATTAAATAGCGACTAAAATTCTACATCAACGTTAAAGATAAAATACAAAATTTATCTTTTAAAAGAATGCGATCGCAAGATAGTTAATGAAGAATTTGACAAATTATATATTTAAAACAAAATAATGTGATTAATTAAATTTTCGTTGTTCAAATTTCTTGTCTTCGTAATTTAACGAATCTTGCTAAACGAAATTCGAAAGAATTAAGTAATAATTAATATTCGCAAATTAAATAAATAAATTATTACAAATAAGCATTCGATATCTATTTAAACGAACATTATAATTTAAATTTGTAATCGTAAACACATAAGTTTAATAAATAAATTAACTTTTTTCTCGCAATTCTTAATTGCGTTTAAAGATAAACAAAAGTTTTTTTTTATTATTTATTAAAGCAAAAAACAACTTAATGTCGTTATTATAAAATTTAAAAATTCGTTCGTCTACGTTTAACATAAATTGAAAAAAGAACTTCGTTAATTTAAAACTTTTTATCGTATTTACATTAATAATATTGTTGTTTTCTATTAATCGTTCGACACACATTTAACTTATTTTATTTAGTTGTTCGATAAATTAGTTTTGCTAAACGTTACGCTTAATTTTAAAAAAATCTATCTTAATTATTTTAGCATTACTTTGCTAAAACAAAAAGTAAACGTCTTTAACTTATTTATTATTAAAAAACGTATTATTGTCATTAAGACGATTAAATTTTCTAAGAATTTAAAAACTCTTAAGATTTATTTTGATCTTGTTAATTATTAAAGAGACAAAATCGTTTAATACGCTCAACGAACTAACGTTTTACAACAAAAAAAACTCGTCTTCTAAAGAGCTTTTCTATTATTGACGAACAAAAGCGAAAGACGTATTTAAGAAACACGTGTATTAAACATTCGTTTTTTTTTTTTTTTTTTTAATTAATTATTGTGAGATTGTGTACGAACGTGTGACAAGACGTCGTTACATCAACGCACACAAGGCGAGACTACATAACATGTAGAACTATAGTTTAGAGAAACATTAATTCGTGAGAATTTTAAAGAAAAATTCTTAGAAAGAAAACTTTGCATGAAGCCAAGTCGCTACTACAAGAACTTGGCACTAACGTGTTTACTAGATCATTGATCGCTAGCATTACAATTATAGCAATTTTTAATAACTTCGAATTTCTTAATTTATTTCGATAACAATTGTTAATTGTACATAGACTTAAACGTCTTTAGCAAACTCGAATTTAATGTCGAAATATATTATGTTAAAGACGATTCAATTAGCGACAACTTTAGACGAAACGATATTTAGCATGTCTTGTTTCTATTTAAAACTCTAAGCTTCGTTAAAATAAATTATTAATTAATTAAAATAAAAGTAACTTGTCTTGTATAAACAATACGAAAGATCAAACATTTAATAAAAGCGATTAAAAGACTTATTATAGTTTATATTAATTATTTGATTACAACAAACATTATTAAACAAACTACGTTATTTTTCTTATTAATTAATAAATTTAATTCTCGTTTCGTACGTATCTCGCAATATCTTTCACAATTTTCATTAAACGTACGTTATTGTATAGAAAGACTATATACGATTTCGAATGCATTGTTTAGACTTCTTGCATTTAAAGACAAATATAACAAAAACAAGTTATTAATCTTAAATAAAATAAATAACTTTATAACGAACGTAAAAACTATAATTGAATTAATGCGACAAACTTTTAAAGAAAAATCAAATTTAATCGATTAAAATACAATCGATAAAATAATCTTATTTCACTTATGTCTTGTTCAAATAAGTGAAATTTTTAAGAAAAACTTCTTAAAACATACGTTAAATTTATTAAATAAACAAAAATTCTAATAACGATTCAAAAGTTATCTATGTCTTCTAACATTTAATTTTTTGAAAAAAATAACTTACTTTACTTTATAAATTATAAAAATCGCAAAAAACCATGTTTGTTCAAAAAATTTAAGACAGAAATCTTTTATTAAACGCACGACATAAATAATTATGTTAACTTTATTCGCATTTACGAGACAATAATTGTTAACTTTTATTTTCGCAAATTTATCTTCCAATTGCATCGATATATTGCTCATATTTAAAAGTGCAATCTTTGTCAAATTAAACGACATTAATTGTATAGAAGTTTTAACTTAATTTTAAATTCTCTTGTATCTTTTTATATTATGTGCATCGATTTCGTTTTAAATTTGTTGTTATACTAGAATTTCAATGTTGCCTTAATGACAATTTGTAAATTTTTCAAAAAAATAATTGTTTTAAACGACAAAACGGCTCACATTATAGCGAAGTAAATAAGTATTCTTTTTGACAATTTTATTAATTAAGAAGTTTTAATAGCGTTTGTGCACAACAAGAATCGCAAATTTATGTCTAAATTCTAGACAATTATGTTTTAGAAATTAAGAATTTAGTTTTTGATTTTAATAGCATCTTATTCATAGATAGACGAACAAAGTAAACGAATAAATTAAATAATTAAGATAGTCTTGCGATATATAGCGATTAACAACTTTAATCTAGATTAAGTGTTTTTTTTGTTCGCATTTCGCGTTCGTCTTAATAATTTACTTAGTGTCTCTATTAAGTTATTATTAAATAAAATAATTATAAGTTTTAAGACGCATAACTTTTTATTTCTTTTTAAATTTAACAATTTTTAAACAAATTAATTGCAAAAGAAGATCGTTAACGTCTTTAAAACAAAAGCGACAATTGCGTAAATTAACTTAATAGTTAAAAAAATATACGATAAACATCATAAATTTATCGAGTTTTTAATGAACAACATAATGTATTTTCGTTTTTACAAAAATTACTTCTTGTCGTTCGTTAAATGGTTTAAGCTATTAATTTAACGCATTAAATCTTTTAAAATTCTTGAACAAAATAACAATTTAACGTACAAATTAAATTTCTTAACAAATTAGAAAATTTACTTAATTATATTTATTGCTTATTTCGAATTAATGTTAAGCGTTAAACGATTATAATTTATTGTTTATTTATAGTAGACGTTTTACAAGTTTTAGTTACGAGACGCAATTTACTAGAACACTAATACGATCAATATTAATGTTAACAACATTATTAAAGCTTATTATCTTTAATTTTGTAAATACGTATTCTTACTTATTATTGTCAATTATTATCTTTATATTATTAATAATAATATCTTCATTATTATTGTTACATTGTAAAATTGTTTGTCTATTGTCGTTATCTAATAAGCAATTAACATAAAATTTAATATGAAAAATAAAAACTTTTATCTTAGTTAAAATGTCGCAAAAGCTCGCGAACGCAAAGTTGCAAACTAGATAATTAAAAACAATCTCGCGAAAACGCTAAGTTAACAAAATTATAATAATTAAATTGCACTAAGCGACAACGAACTAAACTAAATAGATATTAAGCTTAAAAACAATTCTTTCTAGAAGCACATTATAACAAACGTCGAACAATTTATTCGCGAAATGTTTATGTTTAACAACTATTTTATTATATTTATGCTTCGCAAAGACAATAACGTATCTTTTGTCTATTTGATTTTTGATTTCGAAATCTTAAACGCAAAGTTAATTAAAAACAATGTCGCTCTATTTTAATTTAAAAAAAGATAAAGATTAACAATTATTTTATCAATTTAGCAAATTATACGTGTCTTATTAATTACAATGTGAATTGTGTCGTTCGCATTAACATCACAATATAAGATTGCTTCGTTTTATAACTCGCAACTTTTAATAAAAACAACAATATTTATATATTACGCGAGCTTCTAAAGTCGATTTTTGTGTTTATAAACATTGTTAATGTTTTTAAAAAAAAAAAATCTTGCAAAATAATGTTGACGTCTAGTTTACTTAAATTAGCGACTTGCAAAAAAAGTACAAAACAATCAAGATAAACGATCTTATATATAGCATCATATTTTACGACACATTAATACGTCTTAACAAGTTGTTGCTTCTAAAGAAAGATTAAATCTTTATAAACTACAAGACTTATAAGTTTGTCTTAAATTTCGTCATGTTTAACGATCAATTTTTAAATTTATACTACAAGAAAGATCTTAAACCAACTAGCATTAACAAGAAAATTGTATTAATCGAAGTTCGTTAAGCAATTAAACGCCAAAGCGCAACTTTAATTAAAGCGCAAAAGATACGAAAAACGAACGTTAATCAAATTTTATTTAAGACAATGACGTTATTTTGTAAACGTTTAACTTCGACGATAAAAGCAAGCAAATCGATTTTAAAAATCGTAATCGATAAAGATGTTTTCTTTAATTTTACTTTAATTTTCGCTTTGTGAGATTCAAAGTTGCTAAAACGTTTCGTAAAGAAGCTCGAAACAATTAAAACAAACTTAATTATGCGTTAAACATCGTTTTCGAAAGATAAATTAATTCGCAAAAGAATAGTTTTTAAATTTACAAATGTCTTAGTTACTAATTGTTAAATAATTCGATTTGTGACAATTGCTAAACAAATGCTAAGCAAAATAATAAATAATTTAAACGAAACAACGATGCGTTTTTAAGTTATACAAGATAATTGCAACGCTATTCTTAATATTAATTTTATTATTGTAATTAATATTTATAATTTTTTTAAAAACATTGTTAAATTCGTTAGCAAATTAACTTAAATTGTCAAGATTATCAAATTGTTCAAAAATAGTTTTTAGAATAATTTCGCAAAAATTAAGCTAAACAAAACATACTTAAATGCGAGAAAGAGCGTTTATTATCAATGCGACAAGAAGTTCTACGACAAATTAAACATTAAAAAGAATTGATTTAAAATTATTTAATAACATGATGCGTAAACGAACAAGAACGACGAATTTATTACGATTAATTAGGCTATTAAGATTTAGACAAAATGATAATTAAATTTAGAAGTCAAGTGACGTTTGAATTTGCAACATAACAAGAGCGTTAATGTTTTTTCTTTTAAGAAGAGCATGTGTTACGAGATTTGTGTCTAATGCTCTTGTTAAATAACAAGAGAGCGTTTGGCGTCTATCGATAACGTTTGCTCTTAAACAATCAAGTATAACTTGATTGTTAACTTAGTTTTTAGAGAATTATCTTTACAATCATTATAGATGTTTACCTTGCTTAGTTGCCTTGCCTAGTTGCTTTACTCGCCTAGTTGCCATTCTTTACCTAGTAGACTTCTTCGTTTAATTCGAAGCTAAATTAATTAATTGCGTTACGCAAACTAGTTTAAATCGAATAAATTTTTTTGTTTAAAAGCACGCTAAATTCTTTACAAAACAACGTAATTTTAATAAAATATCTATAAAATACAAGAAAATTATAATTTTTTTAAAATTTAAGGTTTTTTAAAATTAAGCTTCTTAAGTTCAATTACTTAGCAATTTTCTCGCGAAATCGAATTCGACAATTAGACTATTAAATACAAATTAAAACTCTATTAGATATTTTTAATTAAATATTTTTAACTTTAAAAATTTTGTGAAAAACAATCACAAATATATATATTCTATTATCTAAAATTGTAATTTTTTCTACTAATTTTAATTGTATTATTAAATATCTAGAATTTTTTTTATCTTTGTTATTACTAACTATATAAATTATATTTTTAAAAAATTTTAAATTATTTTATTTTAAAATTTCTACAACAATTAATTTCGAGATTGCAACAACAATTTTTAAAATCTTTTTTAATTGCTTATAGATTAATTGTTGAATCAAATTTTAATTCTAAAAGTTAAAATCGAAACTTAATTCAAATTTTTAGCATTAAATCGAATTGCTAAGATTGATAAATTAAGCTACTTAATTAACTTGCTTAGAACAAATCCTTTTGCTTAATTGTTAAGAACTCGAATTTAATATTATAAAATCGAGTTATATAATAAATTCGAGTTTTCGCGATTAGTCGAATTGCTTATTTTATATTTTTAAATTAGTTTTTGTAAATCTCTTTTTTTGTAAATTTTTTCCTAATAATTGTATATTTATTGTAGTTTTATTTTTTATTTTTTTATAATTTTTATAAGTTTTTTAAATATAAAAAACAATTTTTTTAAGTTGTTATTTTTTACTTTTGTTATATAAAAGATTAAATAACAAATATTTGAACTTAATTGCTTATAAAATCGATAATAGCTATTTTTTATTAAAACATACTCGAAATTTAAAAACTAACAATAAATAAAAAATTTATAAATTTGTTAATATTTGATTCGATAATTGCGCTAACTAGATATCTAAATAAATTATATTTTATTTAAAACTTCTTTAAATTATTATTTTAATTTAATTTTAATTAATTTAATAATATTAAAAAGAAAATCTTATACAAACTCTAAAATATTATTTAGAATATTATTTATAATTTAAAAGTTTGTTGTTAACTTTTTTTAATAAAATATAGAGTTTAAAAAGTATTAATAATAGTAGATACTAAACAACTTAATTCTATTATTATTATTAATTTTATTAATAACTTGTTTAATTTTATAAATACAAGATAATTTTATTATTGTACAAAATTATCTTTTATAAATTTGTAAAGTATGTCTCGATATACTAGATTTGCTTCGCAATAGCGTATTAAGTATATGCAACTATATGTTTAACAAAGCTCGCGCAAACTAGATTCAAGCAAAATTAGTATTAAGTTAACAAATATTGCTTGTATATAGTTTTCTCTTTAATAGCAAGCAAAAAAGCAACTTATAGAAAGACAAGATTTTCTTGCACTTGCGTTTCTTAGCAATTAGTTCTACTACAACTACTATTATACTATTATTATATATATTATCTAATTTAACTCGTTTAATTACGCAACTTTATTTAAAGAGATAGTAACTATTTTACAATTCTAATTGTTTTGTGTAAACAAAGCTATCTAGTTCGAAGCAATAATTAACAAACTATTAGTAACTTGCTATCGCAAGCGTATTTAGAGGTTTATTAATTTTTAGAATATTATTAATAGTTAATTGCGTAAAGAAATTTACGTAAATAATACGTCTTAAACATTAGGCAAAAATAATTATCTTAATACTAGTATAACTATTAATTAGAATAAAAAAGATATCAAAGTATCTAATTTGAGAGACAAATCTATATTTTTTACTTTAACAAATATTGTTATATAGCATATTAATAATATAAATATATTGCAACTTTTAAGATTTAAAGTTGAGCTTGCAATTGCAAAGCTCTAGCTTGCACAATATATTAATAACTATTATTGCAAATATAGTAACAATTACTATTAATTCGATTAATGCAAGAAGATTAATTACGTTAAAAAGTTATTAATACAAAAGTATATTTATTACACAAGTTTGAAAATTTAATTCGAAAATTGCAAGAACTATATTTAAGATAATTTCGCAAATTATATTAATAAAAAGTCGAAAATACTTTGAGTTGTATTATATTTTATTAAAAAGAAATATAATTAATAACGTAAATACGTACAAGAAATATATAATAAAAATAAATAAATTATTTAAAACTATTTTCTTCGATATATTTAAAAATTTCTTAATATATTTGAGATTTGCGAGGTAAAAATTAAGTTTAAACTCGAAAATATAAAGCAATAATTTTATTAAAAAATTAAAAAAGATTGCGATTTATTTAATGCAATCTTTAGCTTAGCATTCTTAACTCTCTTGATTTTTAACTTTAGCAATAGATCGATCATATTCTAGACAACAACACTCTTTTATATAGAATCTTTAAAGTCTTAATTAGAAATTCGAGATAAAATTTCTTTTAGACGAGCGTAAGCACTCTAAACTTATCTCAAATTTCTCTTAACTTTTTTTGCGTAATATTGTTTCTAACTAAAAACTTCTTTGATTAAACAATACTCTTAATACTCTTCGTGCATCTAATTCTTATATCTGACTCATGCAACTTTCAATATACTATAGTTGTACTAAAGCTCTTAAAGATAGCTATATAATTTGTTAAGAACTATTCGATTGCTTTATATATTAATACTAGTATACTAAAAAACTTTATAAAGTCGAGTTATCTAGACTTAAAGTTTCTTAACTTGCAAGCGTGTTACTTTCTTACAACAATAGAATTTGTAAAGAATATTCTAATTAAATTGTCGAATATACTTTTAACAATTTAATGCGTAATTGTTCTAAAATAGCTTTACAATTATTATTTGAAAATATAAGAAATTCGAGTAACTTATTATAACTTCTAAAGAAATATAATGTAAAAGCAAAAGTAAAAGATTTTACAAATAAATATTAATTGCGAGTTAAAAACAAGATTGCAAGTTAATAATCTAAAGTAATAAAATAAATGCTAAGAAAATAGATTGTTTTTAAATCAATAAAGAAACAAAATAAGAATCTAGAAAGTATAAGATTATAATTAATAGTATAATTGTTAACAAGTCTTACTTCTTATATATTTGACTTCTTACTAGAATTAAATAACTATTATCGCGTATCTTGCTTAATAACTTATTGTTTTAGTTTCTATCTTTTCTTTCTTATTATTTAGCTAATAAGCATAATAGTATTAAATTGAGCTTCTTAGTGCATAATAGCTAAAATATAGAAGCTAAAGTCTAAGACTATTTAGAACAAAAAAGAATCTTATATATTATTTTTGTTATTATATGTTGACAATTTGGGATAATTCTCTAGAGATTCTATTAGCGATTCGAGATTCTTGAGATTGTTGTGTCGATATTTTAGCTCTAAAGTTATATTAGTAGATTTAATTAATCTCGAGCAAGTCTTAAGCATTATCAAAAATTTAAGAGATACGTTAAATATTATTCGAATATTACTTGTATTGTTAAGACTTGTCGAACGCAATTTGCAAGCACTATTTACTATAAGTAATCAATTATGCGCAATTAATTATGCGCAATTAATTATATAGAAAGAGTTCTTTTAAGATGCACGTTGCTCTTACGTAGAAATCTTATATATTGTTCGATTTTGTTATTTAAATTACTATAATATAAACAAGTAACAAGTAAAAACGTAATTGAAGTATCGCGAAAGTTCGTGCGCATTTCTAATATCAAAATTATACTTTTTGTTAAGTTTTTTCTAATCTTTTAAATGCAAGCTTTCTATTGCTCTTCGAACGCTCTTAAGACTAATCTCAAGTTACTTGAATTATCTTAGTATCTTAATATTGAGAAATTAGTTATTCGAAATATCAATATAGTTGTTTATTACTTCTATATCTTTACAATCGAAGCAAAGTATTTATTCACTTAAAGTATTTGATTTATCTTTGTTAAGATTATATTAACAACAATTTATTGCTCTTAATAAGTAACATTGCATATTAATAAACTTGTTTATTAATTGTAAGCAAGTTCGCTCAATATTAGAATTTTAAAGTATACGTAGTTATTAATTTAAGAGAGAACTTCTTTGTTAATTTCTTCGTTCGACAATAATAAGACAAAACTTCTATTCTCGAGCTTTATAAATTTTAACTTCTTTTATTTCGATAAAATCGAATCTACAATACGTTGTCGAGACAAAGAAGACTTCTAATTAAGAAAATCGATAATAATTAATATTTGTATATATAAATAAACTTTATAAATATATTTATAAATATATTTATTATTGTAGTCTTTAATTTATTAAAAAATGCAATATTATTTAGTCTTAAATTTATCTGCTATATCTATTAGATAATTCGAGTCAACAATTATAATATTTAGAATTCGAGAGCAAATATAAAGCGTAAAATTCTAACTTTAAATATTAAATCTCTTAAAAGATAAATTGTAAGCAAATCTAAACTTGTTATCTTTATACTTGTTGTTTAAACGTCTTAGAACAACAATATATTGCTAAAGAACTATATTTCGATAATAAATAACAAATATAAAGAATCGATAAACTAAATTTACAATATTATTATATTTGCTAGATTAATAAACGTAGTGTTTGATTTAAATTACTTCAAGTAGTCGCAAACAATAATTAACAAACATTAGATAAATTAAAAATATCTACAAGAATTCTAGCAACTCTTTAGATATAATATTGTTAGATAACTTGCAACAAACTTATTTAGAGTTATGTTAAGATACAATTCTTGCAATATAATTCTCTATTATATTTAGCTAGCTCGTAATTGTAAGACTCGATACATATAGTGTAAATTAATACTAATATAATAATTACTCTTAATAATAATTGTCGTAAGAGATTAGACAAGAATAAATTGTTTTATATATAAGAAAGAATTAGAGTATAAGAAACGCAAAACGCAAGATATTGCAATAAAGAGATTCAAAATAAACTAAGAAGAAGTGCAACAAATTGTAGTTAATAATATCTTTAACTAGAATACTTTTGTTATTAGTTACAACTCGATTGAAAAAGATCTTGTCTATTAACTAAGCACAAACAACTAACTAAGTCAAACTTAATTTAATAACAATTGCTTAAATCTTTCGATTAGTAATAGATTAATTTATTTTCTCTTATTGTTGTCTTTACGTTTGCAATATAAGATTAATATTAAAGTTAAAGTCGAAGTTAAAACTATATTTAACATAAGTGTTTATAACAATATTAGTATCTTGTTTATAGATAATCTTTATTTAAGAACCAACGCGTTAGAAGTCTAGTAAGTTCTTTAATTTAAGATAGTTTATAGTAAATGCTAATTGCTACTAAGTAATACTAGTATGTAATGCTAGAGTAAAAAAGAGAGATAAATTTGTTGAAATAAAGCTCTTTTATGCACGAGCTAATTATTCGACTAAATATATTAATTAAATTTAAATGTTTCTCGAAGAGATGCAATTCTAATCAAATTAAGTAACAAAATATCTATATAATATATATTTAAGCCAATATCTTAATTACGTTCTTGCTACTTCGTTTACTCAAGTAAATTTATAGTAGCTATAAAATAATGCTTTTAACGTATAATATATTAAATAAATAATAATGTTCTTTTCGTTAACTATATTCTAGACTATGTAATCTTAACTAAAGCGTAATTGCTTTATATGTAATATTTCTAAAATCAATTGTCTTGCACGTTGTATCTTGCAATTTCTATATATAGTCTTCGATACTTCAAACTTCTAAATTAATTTTCTTGTATGTTAAATCTTGTAACTTTTTTTTGCTAGTTTTTAATAACTAGTATATTAATATAATATTAAAATAACGCAAATATCGCAATTGCAATCTACTTTGTCTCCAAGAATAATAGCTATAAAGCTTGTATTAAAATTATTTTTTATAGACTAATTGCGAAAATCCAAATTTATTACGTAACTCGATTCTATAATATTAGATTCGAGTTTCTAACAATTAAGCGAAAGAATTTGTTCTAAGCAAGTTAATCAAGTAACTTGATTTATCAATCTTGACAATTCGATTTTACGCTAAAAATTTAAATCGAATTTCGATTTCAACTTTTAGAATCGAAATTTAATCCGACAATTAGTCTAATTTTTTATAAGACAAGAAAAATAAATCTAGAGCTTCGAACTAGTCTAAGTATACGCAATAAGCTTTACAATATTTGTATAACAAAAGATCTATAAAAATTACAAACAAGCTAGAATCTAGAAGCTATCAACAATTACTTAATTAGTTTAAATATATATAATCTTAAGAAACTAATAAGCGCTTAAAAGCGAACTTGTCTACTTGCTCGAATTAATTAATTTCAAATAAGATAACTTTACAATTATTGTCGAAAACTATTTAACTTAAGTTTGTATAAAAGATTAATACTATTAAAGATTTAATATAATAATTTCTTACAATTCTTAACAATCTTAAGAGATAATTAAAGAATCAATTATTATAGCGCAACATCTAACAATATCTTATATTGACAATTTGGAATAATTCTTTAGAGACTTTATTAGCAACTTAAGACTTTTAAAGTTATTGTGTTAATGTTTTAGTCTTAAAGTCTTATTAGCAAATTCAATTAACTTCGAATTAATAAAGTCAAAATTTAAAAAATAGATTAAGACATATGTTATTGATGTAATATTAAAAGTACTATTTGTATATTGTTAAGACTTACAAGCGTAACTTATAAGCGCAATTAATTATACGCAATTAATTACGCAAATATAGAAAATAATTTTGTCTATATATTACTTTTGCATAGAAATTTTATAAATTGTTTAATTCTATTACTTAAATTACTATAATATAAACAAATAACAATTAAGATATAATCGAAGTATTGCAAGAATTCGTACGTATCTCGAATATTAAAATTATATTTTTTGTTAAGCTTTTTTTAATTTCTTAAATGCAAGCTTCTAATTGTTTCTCGAACGTTCTCAAGATTAATCTTAAGTTACTTGAGTTATCTTAGCATCTTAAAATTGAGAAATCAATTATTCGAAATATCGAAATAGATATTATTCTTTTGTGTATCTAGTACTTTTTTCAAATTATATAAGTTAATAAAAGCAATTAATATTCAATAATATTTTGTTGCTCAAAGATAATTCTTAAATTTATTGACGCTAATAAACTCTTCTAGCTTAGCTTAATCTTATAGAACAAATCAAGATATATAGAAACTCTATAATTTTACAAGAAATTCTATATTAAGAAGAAATAAGCTTCGATCGAAGTAACAAGAAATAATAAAATAATGCAAAGAACAAGCAAATAATTGTACTTAAATTGCAAGAGAAGCTTTAAATCTCTTAAACAAGAAGTTTAACTAAATATTTATAAATTGTTAAATCAAGAAATTTGTTTTTAGAAGTAAGATTAAAGCAACTAAATTATATTGTAAAGATTTTCGAAACAATTATTTAATAATAAATAAGCAACTCTTAAGAGTTTTAAAGCACTTATTCAACGTATTTTAATACGTACTAGCACAAATATATTGTCTTGCATATATATGTTTGCTAGAAAGTTAATATATAATAAATTAATTGATTGATTGTAATTAAGATAATTAGCTTGCTTAGAGTCTAATTTTCAACTAATTTCTAATAAGACTTTAATATTTATTTCAATATACTAATCGAGACTCTTTTATTTGCATTTAATAAATCCTAACTTCTGTTCTAGATATATATAGATTTGTTATAACAAAAGTTGCAATTTTGTGTTACTAATATCTAGACTTTATACAAGATTAAAATTAGATTCTTGCATTACTTGCAAGAATCTAGAGATTTAAGTTAAGCTTTGCGAAAGACAATCTTAATATTTCTTAATATTGCGTTTCTAGATGCGTCTATTCTATATAGCAATTATAGTCTATCTGCGTAAAATATATATATGTTCTCTTAATCTATTAGATTTGTCTTAAAAATAAAGTTTTCTCGAATTAATAGAATCTAATATTTAAATCGAAAAATATAATAGTTTGACGCAACTGTGCAACTAGCGAACAACTACAAATATTTGTGCGTATTGCAAATATCAAAATTTTACGCATTAAAACGTAGTCTAATTCGATAGAGATTTTGCAACTTTGTCGAATATAGAGAAAACAAAACAAGCTCTTCGAGCAAATTCTATCTCGATAGTACTAACTTAAGTACGTAGAATAGATAGATTTGTAAAATCTGCAGAATCTTATAAATATCTTAATCTCTATTAGCTCGATCTATCTCCCGAAACGCGAATATTGCAAGAATTGTTATTTAATATTACTATTAATTACAATATTATATTATTGTGCTTTAACACAATTTATGCAATAAAAGAAACAATAAATATAATTTTAATATTTATTTTATTTTAACTTTGACTATTGCAATTGCTAAGCATATCGTAAGATATACTTCTTATTATTTTAAGTAAGTAGTTATTATGTCGAGAACTTATTGTTGTAAATCTAACAAATCTTTTCGAGATTGCTCGAAATAGTATCGATCTATTTATAAAAGACAAGAAATTGTTGTTCGAATTTCTAATCTTTAATATAAAATTCCATTAATTATAAACGCAATAAGCTAACAAGAGTCTCTACTTTTTTAAAAACAATTAAATTTATTCAATAATATTTGTAGAACAAGATAACAAAGACGTAATTATTTCTATATTAATATAGAAGTAGATTCTAAAGTACAAAACGAGAGAGTTCGACGCAAAGCTCTTAAAAGCAATCTTCTTTGTTTGAAAGATACATATTGTAGTTGTATCTCTTTATTAACATCTTCTAATACTTCTTCTTTTATAAGAAAATTGCAAGAACGAAGATCTAATAAATACAACTTAATTTGAGAAATTTAAAAACATTATTTAATGCAACAAAAACAATATAATATAATAAGATTGTATCTTTTTTAATACTAGTTAATATAACAATAGATGCTTTTACAATGTTTGCTAACAAAATCTAGTTAAGTTTGCTTATAAAGCTTGCTTTTCTTATTAAATTTTGTAGCAATTTGTAAATTTAATTGCTCGAACAAGAATTAATTGTAACGTAATATATAATCTTAAATAAAAATATTAAAACTTTGTCTATTAGCTATTGCTTTCTTCGAGTTGTTTTAAGTGTTACTATTTTTAATCTATTTTAAAGCTAATCTTGCATCTTAGACTTGTAGAAATTGTATAAAAAAACAATCGACAAACTATATTGTTCTTTATATTGTTATTCTTTTGATTTATTAAACAAGAGAAATTTTTATTAAGCTTCAACTAAAAAATACAAGAGTTTAGATTATTTAATTCGAAATTAAATTGCGTAGATTAAACAACAATTTACTATTTTTGCTCTCTTAAAATATACAAGCTAAAGTGCTCTTGCAACAAAATCTAGAAAAAATTAGATTAAAAAAGCTTATTAAGAGTAAGTAAAAAACTAGTTATTATAAGTAATGCAATAAATATTAATCTCGTAACAATCGAAAAAAAATACTCGAAAATAAGAACATTTACTTTGTGTCTTTAATAGCAAAGAAAAAATTAAAGAAAATAACATAATAATAAAGATATTTGTTTTTAAACAATTGTTTTAACTAGCAATTATTAAAAAGAAATATTAATCGATCGATACTATTAAAGTTCTTATAAGTATCTTAAAAAAAAACTTACAAATTTTTACGCTTGTTTCTTGCACAATTAGAATAAATATTAAAAATACGAAAGTTATGCGAAAATAAAAATTAATTGACAAACAAAATATGCATTCGACAATAAATACAAATAGAGATTGCTTACTTAGATAGACTCTAAATAATTATACTTATATAAACAAATTAATTTACATTTTTTCTTTCGACAAAGACAAAAGTAGTACAAGTCTTTTGACAATAAAATTGCTTAAACAAATTTAAGAGTTTGAATTTGTACTTAACTTTCGAAGAAAAAACATGCGAAAACTTTAATTAAATCTAGACTAATCGTCGGGCTAGATTTCGATACCAACATTCTAACTCGACCCAAATACTCGATACCAATCTCTTGATCTAGCTTGGAATTGATCTAGGTCAACGATTTCTTAATTCAACCCAATCGACTCGCCAAGCAATCGAAAATGACGTCAAAATGTCAAGATTTTCTATTTTTAAAAAAATTCGCATTATTTGAATTACTAAAAATAGTTTAAAAATAATAACGCACAAATAGCGTACAAATGCATTATCTAAATGCATTACTATATAATATTATAAACTAATTAATTAAATTAATTAATTTGATTAAGTTGATTAATGCACTTTTTCAAAAATAATCTAAATTTTTCGAGTTTTGGCGAGTCGAGCCAAGTTATACGCTAAGTACTCCATATTTATCCTTTGACTTGACCCAAATACTTGGGCCAAGATTTCTAACTCGAATTAGGTCTTGGCGAGTTGAGAACTCAACTCGAACTCGATGACCCAACTCGACGCGACCAGTCTAATTAAATCGAGAAAAAACTTTTTAAATGCAACTTAAAACTTACTAATAAATAACTTGATACTTTTATTTAGTCGAAAAGAACTATAAGTTGTTCTAAATCAATTCTATTGTAAAATGTCTTACTATTAATCTCTTAATTATATATTTTACTCTATATTTTGAAGATTAAATTGTAAGAGTTTGTAAAATTGACGCTTGTTATTACGCAACTAGTTTCTAAAGATATATTTTATTAAGTCGATATTTTACTTAACACGCAATAGCGATAAATAAATTGTAAATTACTTCGAGTTGTATATCTCAATAATAAACTATCGAATTTCGAGAAAAATAACAATATAATACAAATTTTGCAAGAAGAAAGTAATTTATTATTAAATTAAGCGACTAATCTTCAAATGCTTAATTCTATCTTATTTAATAATTTGAAATTACTTGTATCTATTATCAAAGATATTGTATTTAACAAGATATAATTTGTTTACTACGCGATATCTTGAGCAACTAGTTAATAAGACAAGATAAATATTGTTAAATTTATTCTTTTCTCGACACATAATAACTTTTTTATTCTTGCTTATCTACTAATAAGAGAGAATATATATTTGACGCATAGCAAAAAAACAAACAATAAAGAACAATAACAAATGCTTTAAAGCTCGCAAAACTTAGTTATATATATCTTAATAACAATTCTACAATTACTTAATTAATTAAAGTAAATCAAGATCTTAAAAACAAACACACAAGTATTACAAAGAAGATTCGAGCAAATAAAGATAATATGCAAGAAACTCTTCTTAATTGTTGCAATAATATACTAATTATTTGTATAACTTTGTGTGCACTTATTAACTAAAACAAACAATTTCTTAATTAAAAAAGAAATCTTCTCGAGACGTATATACAATTGTTATATAATGTTTGTTCAAAAGTTATACAAATCGAAAAAAACTCTAGTTCGAAAGATATATATTTAATATATTCGAGATAGCAAATTAAGATTGCATTAAAGAAGAAGTCTTTATAATATAAAATCAAATCTTCGCAACGCTAATTAACTAAAATTCTACATTTTTATTATTTAATCAAAGAAGCTTTCTCTTAAGTTTAACTAAATAGATTCTTGAAAAAGCTTTTTAGATAAGATACTAAAAAAATAGTTGTTATAGTAGATTAAATATGTTTTTTTTTTATAAGAGACGATCTAATGTCTTAAATCTTGCAACGTTAAAAATAGGTTAATATTAAAAATATCTTCTTAATTCTTAATTACTAAATATAGAGATTCGAGAAAATTGCAATACGTAAAAGTTGTAATTATATTATTTTTTAATAATTGCTTATTGCTTAACAAAATATAATCTTAATCTCTATATAAATAAGACAAAGACAATAATTAAAAATAAAAAAATATATTGTTAATATTTCTAAGCGTTAAGATTGATATCTAGATATCTACTACGCATATAATATATATAGTTGTATTGTTTAATTAAAATCTTATTATATTTATTGCAAAATCTACTCTTTATTTTGCTTATTATATATTTGTATTTATTATTATCTAAGCTTCTAATATATTGTATTAGATTGTCTAATTTATTATAGAAAAACTTATATTCTTTCGCAAAGCATCTAAATATTTGAGACTTTTTTTCTAGACGTTTAACTATATCTAATATAGAGAGAAGTAGCTTCTCTTGCAAGTCTACTTTATTGTAAAGCGAAATTTTATTTTTGTTGTTGCACAAGACTTCGAACGCTTGCTTTCTAACAAAATAATTCTTAATAAAACAACTAAAATTAATAAGATAGATACAATAAAAATCTTTCGAATAACAATTTAAGTCTATAATAGTGTTTAGTAAATTTCTTAAATTCTTCTAACAAAATAAAAGTATTACTTATTATCAATTAATTTTGCTTAAAAGATTAAATTTATTTAATTACAATATAAAAATAATAATTATATATTTATTAATTAAGATAAAGAATCTACAATTAAAAATTATGTATACAACGTTTATTAAAAATTTTGCTTCAAAATTGATTTTATTTACAAACATATTCGATTATAATTTAGATTCTATAATTATATATATCTATAGTTACTAGATTACTTTAATATTTAATACAAAAGTATAAGTATTTAAACAAGATTTTAATATCTTACTTCTAATCTTTTGAATATTTAAAATTCTTAATATTCTCTAGAACAAAATATTAGATATATAAGTCTAATATTTCGACTAAGATATCTAATAACTAGTGTTTAAATTTAATCTTATATATCGCTTTTAATTAAAGTTATTTAAGAGTAAAAATTGTGTTATTTATAATAAAGATATATATACTTATAACAAGCAATTAATTATATCTATATACAATTCTATATTTGATTAGCTTCTTAAGATGCAATTTCTTATAATATTTATATATATTCGAATATTAATCATATTTTTAAGTAGTATTATAAAAAGTCTTTGCACTTTCAAAATTGTACAAAATATATAATATAATGCGCAAAATTTAATATTTGTTAGTAAACTAACTTGTAGAAATCAAATTAACTAATATATTAACTTTTGTCTTTGTTCAAAAAATAGTTTATTTACTCTTGTATTTATTCTTGATTGTCTAAGATATTTAGTTTTAGAATTAACAATAAAGAGAAACATTTACTCTTATTGTTATATCGATATTTCGATATAACTAATTTCTCAATTTTAAGATGCTAAGATAGTTTAAGTAGCTCGAGATTAATCTTGAAAACGCTTGAGAAACAATCGAAAGCTTGCATTTAAAAAATTAGAAAAAGCTTAACAAAAAATATAATTTTGATATTCGAGATACGCACGAACTCTTGCGACGTTTTAATTATAACTTTACTTGTTACTTGCTTATATTATAGTAATTTAAATAACAAAATCAAACAATTTGTAAAATTTCTATGCGAAAACAATATACAAGTTGAAGTATCTTCTATACTTTCGTAATTAATTGCGCGTAATTAATTGCGCATAATTAATTGCACTTATAAGTTGCGTTTATAAATCTTAACAATATGCGAATAATACTTTTGATATTGCACAAGTAATATATGTCTTAATTTACTTTTTAAATTTTGACTCTATTAACTCAAGATTAATTGAATTTGCTAATAAGACTTTAGAACTAAGATATCAATATAACAATCTTAAGAGTCTTGAGTTGCTAATAGAATTTCTGAAAATTATCTCGAATTGTTAATATAAATTGTTATATTAGCAATATACTTTGTATTTAAATCTTGAATCTTTTAATATCTATAAGAAGCTTCTTAATATAAAAAATTTATATAGCTATATTAATATTACTTGCGAATATCAAAATACTTTCAAAGTTGCTAAAATTCTTAACTTTATTGTATAAGTTGTTTACTTTTATATACAAAGCAAAAGAATTTAAATGTTTAAAAAACTTTCGAATAAACTTGTATCTAGATTTAATAAATAAATAAATCTTTCTAGTTTAATTATATAAATTGTAATTTCATTATATAATTATAAAAAAATATCTTTGAAAAAGAGATTAAAAGTTCCAAAAAAACATTTATATATAAATATATTGTCTTGCGCATATATTTTATAATTAACAAATATCGATTTTGAGATAAATTGTATTATTAGCTTTATAAATCTAAACAACTTGTAATATTGTATATAAGCAACTTCAAAAAAATTAACAAAATAAGAGTTAATTGTATTGTAGCAAGATTATAACAACAAAAATTAAAGTATTAATAATAATATAAAATTTTGTAAATGTAGATTTAATTATTAAGTAATATTAAAGTGCAATTATTATAAGTATAACAAATAAGAAATGCAACTTAAGAAAAAATTTGTAAAAAAATAAGCAAATTTACATAAAAAGTAAAAGACAAAATATAACTATATTAATCTAAGATAATTTTAGTTAATACTTAATTAAGAATTTTTAATATATTAAGAAGTTATAAAAGTAAAACAAATCTCTTAAACGTAAAGTATTATGCAATACAAAAACAAGCATATAAATTAGTGTTTAAATAACAACTATAAAATTAATAAAAGTATAAAAAGTATAAAAAGTATAAAGAGACAAATCTAGCAAGTTCGCGATAAATCTTAAGCAATTTAAGAATATTAATAAAATTATATAAAATATAAAGAGCATACTTGTTTAAGTTCTTGTCTCGATTAAAGATCTAATATCTATTAAATTACAAATTGTAGTTGCAAATTAATTCGAAAATAAAAAGTAAAAGACGTTAACAACTAAAGAATTAAAGAAATATATATTGTCGAAAAAGAAATAAATAAATTAAGTACTTAAGTATTAAGAAGAATATTCGATCTTAAATTTAGTAAAATATAATTAAGAAGATGCAATAAGAAAGCAAAGTTAAAAGTATATTGCTAACAATAATATTATATATCTAAGTAAAATTTATGTTGTAATACTAAAGTTAATTAATTTCTAAGCAATCTCTTTCTCTTAATTTACAATATCTTAAATTGTTATATATTATTATCGATTAAATTATATAATTGTTCTAAGATTATATAATACAAAATTAAATATAACGCGCGCTTAGTTAATCGATAGTAGATTAATATAAGCGACTAATCTATTTTTATTGCAATATATAAATAGAAGTCTTACACAATTAAGTTTTAACTTTCAAGATAAGATTATAAAATATTACAATTTATTGCGCTTAAAGAAAAAACTATTTCAAAAACAACAATTAATATTGTTCCAAAAAGCTTATAAAGTTGCTCGCTCTAATAATAATATCTATTTAATAATTTAATATTGCAATAATTATTATTTTGTATTCAATATAAGAGACTCGATAAACTAGTTATCTTCTATTAACATTGCAATAAGTTTCTTAATATTATTTATATCTAAACAAACTAACTAGAACTAGAGAGATAAATTTATCAAATATATTGTATTGTTCGATTTTGAGTTTAAGAATATTAAGAATCTCTAAAATACTAACAATTCTTAGATTGTTTAACAATATTAACTTGTTAAAGACTTTTAGAGTTGCAAAAGCTCTTAATTATTATTTTTATATATAAACAAATTGTTAATTGCGAATTAATTATTAACGTTGTTTATGTATTTCAATTATTTATAAAACTATTGCGCTAGCTTTTACCTAACGTCGACTAAATCTTCTTATTCTATATTGTTAAACAATACGTTAATATCTTACCACTCAAATTATATAGACAAGTCTATAGAATAAATTACGTCAATTAAAGAAAATCTTTATTACTCTTCTCTAGTATCTCGAATATTTGTCTTTCTTGTTTCGAGATTATTAGTTCTAGAGATATTGTCTAGCGACGCTAGAGTTGCACAAGTCTTAAACTTCATATATTAAGCATATACTATAATTTGTTTATAAATAAACAAATTTAATTATACAATTTATCGCGATTTTAATGCAAACAACTATATCTTTTACTCTAATTGCTACAATAAATGTATAGAAATTAGACTTTAGTTTAATCTATCGATCAACAATTAAGACAATTTTATTTACATCGACAATTCGGGGAAGCGGCCCCTGTAACACAATGGCTCCACTAAGTCGACATCGGTCCGAGAGAGTCTCGTGACATCTCGCGCTAGCCTATTAGAATATTTTAAATTGTTTGTTAGAATTTAGATTGTTTTGTAATTTATTTGAAATTTTTAGCCCAATCGGGTTAGTATTATGTACAAAATTAATATTTGAAATTTTTTTTTTTAGAATCTTTTTCGTTTTCAAATATTAATTCTATACGTAATACTAATTCCATTAGGCTAAAAATTTCAAAGAAATTACAAAACAATCTAAATTCTAATAAAAAATTTAAATTACCCTAATAGGCTAGCGCGAGGTTTCACGAGACTCTCTCGGGCCGATGTCGACTCAGTGGAGCCATTGTATTACAGGAATCGCTTCTCCGAATTGCCGATGTAATAATTAACTCTACTAAGTAATATACTTTGATACAAGACGATTTTAATACTAAAGAGTATTGTATGTCGCGCAATCTTAGCTTTGTTACTTGTATTAACTTGTTCAACAATTTGCGATATAGAATTCTATAGTATCTAAAATAACTTTCGAGATTTTATAATAGTAAATCTTTTGAAGAATTGCGAAGACGCACTTTTTTAAAATCTTCTTAACTTTCTCTTGTTAACTTCGAAATGCTTAAATTCTAATATAAATGTCTTAATCTTGTAATTTACGAACAAATTCTAGTGTATATCAAATATTTCGCTCTTATAAATATATAATCTCTCTTACTTTATTATTTAATACTTTTTATTATTAAGTACAACAAACTTTCTTTCTTTAATCGCAAGATTAATACTAATCGAAGATTAAAATATCTTGCAAGCATTTGCGTTTCGAAAGACAAATCAAGCTAATAGAAATCAAGATATTTACAAGATTCTGCAAATCTTACAAATCTATCTATTCTACGTACTCAAATTAGTATTGTCGAAGCAGAAGCTACTCGAAGAGCTTATTTTGTTTTCTTTATATTTGCAAAGTTGCGAAACTTTAATCGAGTTAGATTATATTTTACGACGTAAAGTTTTAATATTCGCAATACGCACAAATATTTGCAGTTGCTTGCTAGTTAGTATATAGTTAATTCAAACTACTACGTTTTTCGATTTAAACGTCAAATTCTATCGATTCGAGCAAAGTTTACTTTGAAGACAAATCTAATAAATTAAGAGAACAAATGCGCATCTTACGTAGAATAATTATAATTGCTATACTAGACAAACGCATTTACGAACGCAATATTAAGAGATATCAAGATTGTCTCTTGCAAAGACTTGACTTGAATCTCTAGATTCTTGCAAGTAATACAGGATTTATTAGATCTAATCTTGATCTTAAGAGAAGACTAGATATTAGTAACACAAAATTGCAACTTTTGTTATAGTAGATCTAGATATATCTAGAACTAAAGTTAGGATTTATTAAATGCAAATAAGTATCTTTAGATATTAATAATTTATAAAATAAAGTATTATTATTTGTTGTGTTTGTCACTAATATATTTTATATTAATAATTGCGCAATTTCTTAATTAAACTTGAATCGAGATTAAAACAAGATATCGATATTGTTTAATTTAATATTGCTAGAATTTCTCAAAACATAATTAAGACATTAATTAATAAATTGCTTTGCATTAACTATATTAATTAACAAAGAAAAGATACTTTTTATCTTAAAGTTAATATTCTCTATAAATTCTTTATATTAATCTCGATATTTTATATTGCTATTACTATTCTATTTTGTATCGATTATTAAGATTATACTTGCATAAATGACGTCGAACTTATTCTTAACTTTCTAAATTATCGATAAGTTACTACTATTATAAATCGCTAAAAATAGTAGCTATACGCTATAAAAACTAATATAGATCTCGATAAAAGTTAAGAACTTCAATAACTAAAGAGTTGATTAAAATAATAAGATAACGCTTAAAGTTGTTATAACTAATTGTGCTAATAGAAAGATTAAGTTCAATTTAGAAATTATGTTACAATAGTTGTTATTATCTAAGATAGAAGACTATTGCTCAAGAATAATATCAATCGAAAGAAAGATAGAATAAATTGCTTAATATTATTGTCTTTTTTAACTTAATTTCTGTATTTAGCTTTTTCTTTTCTATTGTTTATAGTTAATTGTTTTTATTTACTTAATTAGTTTTAAATCTAGAATCGATTGCATTATGCTAAACAAACTTTATTATTTTTTGTTACTTCAAGATTAAGAACTTAAGAGCTTTAAAATTAATCGATTGAAGATATAAAATAAGATATATATTGTTACAATCTTTGTTGTCTTACTTGATTCGACGTCTTCTTGTCTCGACATCTAGAATCTATTATTTTTTATCAAAATATAAATTTGAAGCAAGTCGCGTTATATATAAGAATAGAGCGAAAACGTTATTTATTATTGCTCTTAAATTGTAGACTTTTAACTTAATTGCTTCTTATTATTTATAAGCGAGATTATAAGATATATTTAATCTCGATTGCAATTAACAAATTTAATAGATAACAGTAAATATATTACAACTTTGTTGCATTAATGTTGAGCTAAAACTTTGCTATAACTCTTCTAGTATATCTAGATTGCATATTCGAGACTTAATTGCTTTTTATTATTTATAAACAAGATTTTAAAATATATTAGATCTTAATTGCAATTAACAAACTTAATAAATAACAATAAATATATTACAACTTTGTTGCATTAATATTAAGTTAAAACTTTGTTATAACTCTCTTAATATATCTAGATTGCATACTTGAGACTTAATTGTTTTTTTTTTGTTTATAAGCGAAATCTTAAGATATGTTAGATTTCGATTGTAATTAACAAACTTAATAGATAATAATAAATATATTACAACTTTGTTATATTAATATTTAATTAAAGTTTTATTATAAATCTTCTAATATATTTAATTTGCAAACTTCAAGTTCAATTGCTTTGTATTGTTAATAAGCAAATCTCTTCTATTTATTAAGTATTATTAAAGTTAATAAAAGCAATAGCTACAAAGAATATTAATTAAATAGAAAGCGCAAATTTTCTAATCTTTGCTAAAAAATACAAGACAAAATATATTTGTTTACATTGTAAAGTTATATAAGAACAAATTTACTAGTAGTATTAAGAGTTAATTATTGCTCGACGTTAAGATAATTTTACAAAAGAGTTATATATAGTTAACAATACAAGAGACGCAAAATTATGTTAAAGAGTTGTATAATAGTAAGATTGTAATCTTTAAAAGATAAAACAACAAGAGATTTATATTGTAGTTAAAAAGCTAAATTGTTCGCTAAATTAAGCAAGTATTTTGTAGCAAAATACTAAACTTTAAATAGCAAGCAATCTTTTCGAATATACAAGCATTAATATCTAGATTATTTTTAATAATTTTTTAAATAAGCAAGTTTATTAATTTTGTTATTTTTGCAAGAATAATTTTTTTTATAAGTTATTTTGTTGTTTAAATAAAATATTTATTAAAAAAAAGTATTTTTTATTTAATATATTTAATTTTTTATTGCATTATATTTTTAATTGCAAAAATATATTTTGATATACTTTATTGTTATTTTATATTAATAACAATATTTTTATATTTATTTTTATACAAATTAAGATAAAATATTTGTATAAAAATATTTAAAAAATTTTATATATAAATTTTTTAATTTACAAAATATTTATAAATTACAAAAATATTAACAATTAGTATTACAAAACTATAAAAGAATTTGTTGCAATATAATATATAAATATTTAATAAAAAATATAGAACTTTTATAAATCTTTTTGCTATAATATATATATATATTTATTTGTTGTTAAACAAAAGCAAAAAATAAAATAAAAATTATACAAATTAAAATAATAATAACAAAGTTAGTAATATTAAAGAAATTTCTTTGTTATTGTTGTTTAATTTTTTACGTATCTAAAAGTTAACAATAATAAAAATTTAAAAAACAATTATTAAATATCTTAAATAAAATATAAACAAAAACTTAATAGTATTCTATTATCTTGCAATAGTATTAATAAATCTTTAGAAAGTTTATCTATTGCAAATTGTTCAACTTTAAGTATATTTAAACTTAGATACTTAACAATAGTGTGATCGTTTAGGTCGAGTCGAACACTTTTTTCTCAACCTAACCCACCTTCTTGGACCCCGTAGGGTTGGGCCAGGGTCAAGGCGCGAACTCGACCCTAGGGTTGGGTTTCGTCGGGCCAATGCCAAGAACCCAAGCTAACTTCGTCGCGTTACCATTCGCTTATCTTATCTTATCTTATCTTATCTATGCGCTAACCCAATAGGGCTAGCGCAGGGTCCACGCTAATCGCATATAGTTAGCGTGGACCCTTGCGCTAGCCCTATTGGGTTAGCGCGTCACGTGACGTCACGTGATCGGATGGGTCGGGTTGGACACTCGACGCGCATTCTTCGCCCGTCCCACCCTGTTGGGCTAGGAAATTTGCCTGACCCCAGGGTTAGGGTTGGACGAGTCAACCCGATCGGGTTGAAACCCGACCCGACGATCACATTACTTAACAATTAATTGTTATTGTCTACTTAAAGTTAGCGCAATACTAGTCTAACTGTTGAACTCGATTTCGCGGAGGAATCGCTAAGTAATTGGGCTCGGGAAGCTTAACTTTAAAAAACCTTAAATTTTAAAAAATTTATAACTTTCTTGTATTTTATACGTATTTATAAAAATTACGTCGTTTTATAGAGAATTTAGCGTGCTTTCAAGCAAAAAAAGAATTACTTGATTTGGACTAGTCTACGTAGCGCAATTAATTAATATAACTTTGGGTTAAACGAAGAAGTTTGTCCGAATCCTCGGGTTGGACAAAAAAAAAAGTGTCTAACCCGATCCAACGATCACACTACGCAATAGACAAAAAAATTATTAGCAAAACAATTGTTAAGATAAGTAATAAGATAGATAAAAGAGAATTAAAAAAAGTTAGAATGCAAATATTTTGATCTTTTATATAGATTGTTTTTAGATATAAATTAGACGTACAAATAGAGATTAATTCTAAGTATACAAAAATTATATTTTAAATTCAAATTTGTATTGAAGGATTAATAAGAAACTATATTAAACTTGATAGTAAATAGACGCAAAACTATGTATATTCTATTGTCTTTTTTAATTTTGTTGATTTTCTTTGTTTACGAGATCGCTCGATTATTCGATTAGACTTAGTGGCGAGGATAGAGTTTATGCAAAGTTTAGGTGGAGTTCACCCAAAGTAAGGTGGAGTTCATGGAGTGGCTGCCTAAAAAATTACCCATGAACGGAAACTGCTTCTTGTTCCGCGCTTCCGCCTTCCAGCCACTCCATCAGCAGAAAGGGCAGTCAGCTTAATTGTCGAAGGTTTAATCATGGTAATATACGCGACCTTCTGGGGAGATTCCTTCGTTCGCCATGGTAAAGGCAAGAACTTACTCCGCTTTACATTCTAGGCATGTTTCCTCCATCCCTTTATTATCGCCGAGATCTGGCTCTTGAAGAAGACGGCAGCAAAGACGAATTACCAATATGTTGAGCAGTTCCAGTTACAGAGTTTTCAGCCAGGTAAGACTATACACTTAATTGAACATGCCTGATCCGATGAAGCGAAACTCGTTCGGCCGGGGTAGTCTGAGCTCCCTGAGCTGATCTAGTATATTTTTCGAGTCTCGACGGCGTCGGGAAACGATATAAGTGGATCGAAATACTGTTCACTCGATGTTATTACGATAGCTTTCAAGAGGGCTTTCTGAAGTCTGGTTAAAGATACGCAACTGGAAGGCGGGTGACAATAGCTTGAATGGTTCTAGAGACGTACCTGGTCAAAGCGAGCTGTAGCAGACCTACCTTGTAAAGACCTTTGAATGTCAATGCAATCACCGAATACAGTAACGATATCATCACGATAATGAGAAATCTTTCGCATTGATGGCTCCGGGCAGCAGCGTCTATGGTTTTCCTCAATCAAGGATCTTGACAGTGCGGACGGCAGAGACGCCAATGTGATCGCTGATGCCGCTCCTGTGGATGTAGATTGGAGGTGTTCGCCGCCCATGATAGATGTTCATGACTTCCTTCGTGCTTTTGACTAGAATGATCGGCAACCGCTCTCGTCATGGGGGAACAACATCTTCTGGATCCCCTTGAACTTCGTTTGGTGTACGACTGCATAGCGATATCCCGACTTTTGGAAGAGACCAAGCTCGGTGCATTCCTTGAGTAGCATGCCGGTCAGGGTCTGATATTCGGACGACTTTGGTACTCCATGCTGGGGTCTGGTCATAATCGATAAGGTAGGGACGGCTGAATGTCGGTCCGGATTTGGGACAGTTGTGCACGATGTGTGACACGCGCATCATGTCCACGTTTGTTCCACGTCTGTTACCTGACAGCTACATCGTTATGGTTCAACAAGATCTCGATGGCGCCGTCATCGCCAGTGATTCCCCACGCAGCAGTGTCAAGATCTGGTTGGACGGCCTCCCTGACCCTGTCCAGTACCAATCTGCAGCAGATCACCTCACCAGTGAATCTCTGCAGGAAGTGAAGCAACGACAACGGAAGAGAAATGACAATACAGGGAATCCAAACAAGCGATCAAAGCTTGCTGTCATATGCTCTAACAAAATTCATGAGCATCAAGAGTCTTCTCGTGTTAGCACCAGAATCATGGCCCAGCAACAGCAGGCATTCTCAGCAAAGCTTTCACCCACGAAACTCTCACCCACGAAACTCTCACCCACAAAGCAGCCTGCGCCCGGGCCTTTCCCAAGACCTACTCGCAGCAGCACCACACTCAAGCCAACTGGTATTTCAGGCGACTCGGACCCAGCGTCTTTACCGACACAAGATCTTGCCATCGCCACACCAAAAAAGCCTGCTCGCCGGCAGAACAAGATGAACGCCGGCAGCATTCCTGACTTGCCTGATTTAGACTGTACTCCGATAGCGAGGATGAACCCTTCCTCCGCTCCACCATCGTTTCCTATCTCTGCAAACCCTGCGGGCTCTCTTGTCTCCCCAACGAAGTCTTCCGACTCGGGGCCTCACCCTGAGTCTTCCATCTCCAACAAAATCTCAAAGTCATCTGGCTCTCGCTCCAGTAGCCCAGCGAAACAAGCTCGAGATCTAAAGCTATCTAGTGTGAGAGTGGAGTGGCTATCTGCTACGCCTCCCCAGAACAACTCCTTCTCCACCGCCGATCAAGCCTTTTACCAAAGCATGAAGCGCATCGGGACTGGGGATCAAGTTATACCGGAAAGCGTCAAGAGAAAAGTTACAGCACATATGAGAACTACGGAATCCCTAATGCTAGAGGATCATCGCATTACGCATTACTTCGCGTCGAATAACCAATTCGTGGAAGAGTCTACTAGAGCTAAAAGAGGGTTGAGTTATACCGAGGTTTTCAACACGGCTGCAGAACTATATCAGGCAGCGATAGACTGTCGGGATCACGAGGTACCGGAGCCTTCATGGAACAGCCATGTTCATACTCCTCTGTTCAAACTTGCTCTTGGAGGCTACTGGAAGGAGGAGAAGATGGTTGGGTTTCATGACATCACCACCGCTGCCATTGGAGACCCATCTCTACTTCCCGTTCAAGCATCGAATGTAAGCCTTGATCAATGTTTGCATAGAGAAAAGAATGCTGATTGCTATCTAGGACAAGCCGGTGCAAAGCAGAAAAGTAGATTACGCCATAGTTCTACGCCTCTCTCCAAATGTACTTCAACAGACGAAAGAGCTCCTGATCGAGCGAGGAGATTACAGCATTAACCAAACCCAAGCCGAATATCTAAGATTCTCCCCTATCGTTGTCAATATCGAGACAAAACGCCCAATGAATGGACAACGCGAGTCGAAGCAACAATTGGGAACATGGACAGCAGCGCACTTCACGAGGCTAAGGAGGCTCAAGCCTAGCATACCCTCGTTAGATCTGCCGTGTTTGCCACTAATAATGATCGAAGGCGATTTCTGGGTATTTCATCTTGCAATCATGACTAGCGATACCCAGATTATCATTTACAGAGGTGGAAGAATGGGAGACACAGAATCTATTATAGGGATATACACGCTTCTGACTGCAGTCAGACGGACGGCGCAATGGGCGAACGAGATCTACCGACCATGGTTCGAGCAGGAGATCTTGGGTATGACATAGTCACGACCGAAGAGGTGCGATTGCTCTAGGGAGCGGAATTAGAACACAGTGTTGCTCCTTCAGTGGATTCTTGTCAAAAGCTTGAGTGAAGCTTCGGTAAGCACTTGGACACACACTATCCCCCAATGCCCATCCAATAGGGCTTATTTAGTCACCCGTCATTAAAGTAGGGAGCTGCTGCCTAGACACCCTTTCTCGCCAATTTGACACTCCTCTCACCTGAATTAACACCCCTTTCCGATCGTTTGGAACATATATAGAATATTATGCTGATTGGTCTAGAAACCCGCAGATAAGACAAGGAATCCGACCGAATTTCGATGCAAACAGGGGCCTGACTCCACCGTTTTCTCAGACTCCCCCCGAACGACGTTCGGATAGTTAGGAGAGCGTCGAGGACGCGCATTTCTTAGTAAGAAATCTATGATTTTAGGGTGTAGAATAGGCTCTATTACATGCACTCCCTTACCTATCTCCTGCCGTCTTAGGCCTTTTGGTAAAGTTGATTCGAAAACAAATCTCTTAGAGTGCTCAGAATTCGATCTCTAAAACATCGTTTGCATCCACTTAAGACGCAAAGAAGGCGACGAAGCTTGCAGGCACTCTTGGGATTACATCATCGTGGCCGACGATAATTCGCTTGCTTGTTTGCTATCTATCGCGTTGCTTCTTTTACGACAGTAGCTTTGCAATGCAGCATCTTCAACGCAGGGGTGTTAATGCAGCATCTTCCTTAAAGTAGGTAAACAGTCTGCGCACTTCCTGTTTCGGTAAGAGATATTTCCATTTTCGGTAAATGTACTCCCAATGGGATAAACCAACTCTTTTAATGTAATACTACTAAGTTTCTTGAATCTTTTTATCGATATTATAAATTTATTAGATATTTAATTAAATTACTATATACGTATTTGTTTGCGTATTATTTACACTATCTATTGACCAAAAATATTGTCTAAGAAAATATTGATTTCTAATACAAATATATACAAATTCTCTATATTTTTCAATCTTTATTCGATCTTTAATTATATTTTTATTAATAAAGCTTTAAATAGAGTTTATTTAAATATCTTGTTAAAAAATTAAATTAATCTCTCAAAGTATATATTTATTTTTAGAATTATTTTTGTTTTAGATAATAAATAGATAATTTTTTCTTATTTCTTTTAATCTCGATTATATATTTAACTATTATTAGAATTAAAATTATTACTATTGTTTGTATTAAACTTGTTATTATTATTAATTTATATAATTTGTTTAATAATTATCTTAATAATTATAGAAATTGTAAAGAGTAATATTATTATTGTTTTTTCTATTACTTTTCTTATTGTTTGTCTAATAATTATATTTCTTATATCTTTGTAAATATTATTTATATTCTTATTAAAATTTGTATATTTATATTAATTACAACAATAATTTTAAATTTTTAACTTTTTTTAATTTTTTTGTTTATTAACTTTGTTGCAATTATTATCTCTTTTAATTATATATTAATTATTGTACAAAACTTTAATAATTATATTAATATACTCTAGATTTAAGAAATTTCTTTTAATAAATTTAATTTTTATCTTTTCTATTTGTATTATAGTATTCTTTCGATTTTTTATTTTTGTAAAATATTTTTTTGGTTTAAAAATACAAATCTTATTAATATTTAGTAAATTAATTTTGTTATTAATTAATTTTGTAATTAATTTAGATAAATTTAAAGACAAATATTATATACAATTGCTAGTTTATAAATTACAAATAATATTATTAATAGTGTGATCGTTAAGTCAAGTCGAACACTTTTTTCTTAACTTGATTCACTCTCTTGGGTCTCGTAGGGTTGAGTCAAGATTAAGGTGCGAACTCGACTCTAGAGTTGGGTTTCGTCGAGTTAATGCCAAGAATTCAAGCTAACTTCGTCGCGTTAGCATTCGTTTATCTTATCTTATTTTATTTTATCTTATCTATGCGCTAACTCGATTAAGCTAGCGTAGAATTCAAGCTAGCCTAATTAGACTAGTGTAGAGTCCACGCTAATCACATATGATTAGCGCGTCACGTGACGTCACGTAATCGAGTAAGTCGAGTTAAACATTCGACGCGCATTCTTCGTTCGTTTCATCCTGTTAAACTAGAAAATTTGTCTAACCTTAGAGTTAGGGTTGAGCGAGTTAACTCGATTGAATTAAAACTTGACTCGACGATTACACTAATTATTAATAAAGAAAAACAATTAATCTAATTATATATATCTTTTATTATCTTTAATAACTTTGCAAGTATTTTATTAATTGCAAAATAATCTAATATAAAGTTTGCAATTAATTTAATATTTAAATTAAATTTCTTAAATTATTAATAAATATTTAAATTATTTAGATAAAATTGTTTAGATTTATTACTAATTGTTTTTATTTTAGTTTTAATTAGATAATTATATAGAAATTCTATTGTTTTTGGAAAAATCTATATATATAATAATAAGAAATTATTTTTTATAATACTTTTTAATTGCTTAAATTAATTGCAATTTTTTTAAATAATATACAAAGTAATATAGTTAATTAAATTTCGAAATATTATATATTTAAAGTTAAACAATATTCTTTTTTTAGTTTTAATAAAATTCTTGTAATACTTTTTTAAATAATATATTAATATTATCTTAATTTAATTTAATCTATTATTATTATTAGATTATTAATAGAAAACTTTAGATTGCTTTTAAGAATTTAATAACTATCTTTTATATATAAAACTATAATAATATTGTAATATTTAATTTTATTAATATAATATTTGCAAAGTTAATTCTTTTAAAATTCTAATTAAATAATATATAAATAATTAATATTTTTGTAATAATCTTTGTAATAAATAGTTAAAAATTTTATTTAAATAATTATAAAACTATTATAAATAAAAATAAAAATAATAGTATATTAGATAATTAAGATTACTTTCTATTATTTATTTATTGCAAAAAAAATTTTACAATTTTTTTCTATATTTTAATAAAAATATTAAAGATATAAAATTTGTCTAGAAATTTTGTTATAAATAGTTGCAAATATAGAAAAACAGTAATTAATAATTTTAATTAATAATAGATTTTAATTAATAGCAATAATATAAAAACAATTAAGTTCTAGATTAATATACAATTAATTAAGATAATATAAAATTAAACTATAATAGTTTTCATTTTCTTTCTTAATAAAGATAAAATTAACAATAAAGATAATATCTAAAATAATAATCTTGCAAATAGTAAACAATAATGTTTTGTATTTATTTATTTTATATATATAGTTTATAATTAATATTTTCGAATTCTTGCAAAGTATTTCTAGTATATTCTTATATATAAAGACGAGTTTTTTTATATTTTTAGTCTTCTTTTATAAACTGATTAAATTAACAATTACAATATAGAGTTTGCAAAAAAGTCTAAATAGATATTTATATTTCTAGCTAATTTCTTTCAAAATTTTTCTTTAGATTATAGATATTTTAATTAATAAGAAAAGTTTAAAATTGTAAAAAATATTAATTAAGAATTTATTGTAGAATTGCGTCTATTAAGCAATGAGATTTATTATTTTATTTTTTTCTTACAAAGTTGCAAAAATATTTAATACTTTTCTCTTTTTATAATTGTATTTTGTATAGTAAACTTCTATTGTCTATATATCTAGACTCTCTTTATAAAGAACATTTAGTAGAAAAAAGCAATTGATTTTAATATTATTAATTCTCTTTTACTTAGTATTAGATTTTTTGTATAAATAATTGTTGCATTTGCAATTAAATTAATTAATAATTATTTTAATTATTTTACTAGATTTATAGTTTAGTTTTTATCTTTGTTTAATAATAGTATAATCTTTTAATAATATATATATTTGTATTATTTCGACAAATATTCAAAAAATCGAATAGTTTGTCTGAGATAATAGTTGTAATACTATAAGAACAACAATATTATAAATATTTAAAATATTTAAAATATTAGATAGAGATAATAAGCAATTTTGCGCGCAATATAAAGCAAAATAACCTATATTTTTTTAGACTTAGAAATATTCTTGAAACTAAAAGTATATTTATCAAAAATAGAAGTACTTTTTATCGAAACAAGAAGTACGAAAACTATTTATCTTAAAGTATTATTATCTTGTACTATTATCTCTATTGCTATTCTCTATTGCTAGACTAATTAGATCTCTTAAATAATTATATTGTTTATTATCTATAACTCGAACAATTCTAATACTTATATTTATAATAGATATTGGCAATTCGGGGAAGCGACTTCTATAACACAATAACTTTACTAAGTCGACATCGATTCGACAGAGTCTCGTAATATCTCGCGCTAGTCTATTAGAGTAATTCAGATTGTTTTTTAATATTTAGATTGTTTTGTAAATTATTAGAAGTTTTTAGCCTAATTAAATTAGTATTACGTATAGAATTAATATTTGAAAACAAAAAAATTCTAAAAAAAATTGTTTTCAAATATTAATTCTATACGTAATACTAACCCGATTGGGCTAAAAATCTCAAATAAATTACAAAACAATCTAAATTCTAACAAACAATTTAAAATATTCTAATAGGCTAGCGCGAGATGTTACGAGACTCTCTTGAATTAATAACGACTTAGTAAAGTTATTGTGTTACAGAGATCGCTTCCCCGAATTGTCAATGCCAAGTTAACATCTTTCTTAATAATACATCTACTATAAATACGATAATAGAAGATAGATATAGAAGAGAGCTAATGTAATATATCTTCTTTGTACTTAAGATTTCTTTAAAATAACTTGTAATTCGAGATAATTAAACAATAAATAAATAATAATTTATGCTTGTATATTTTTTTGTAATTGCAATTAAATATCTATCTTAATTGCAACTTTTTATTTTATTTATTAGATACTTGCGTTAATAGTAATCTAATAATAATATATCGAAAATCTTAATTAAGTTGCAAATATTTATAGAGAAATATTGTAAAATAGAAAAGCTATAATTAATTTTTAAAAATCTTGTATTTATTAAGTTTTTAACAAAATAAACTTTAAATTTTGATTTGTTTTATTTTAAGAAAAAAATAAGATTTTGTTTTTAAATTCTATAAAAAAATTAAATTTAAATACATGCTTTGTTTATTAAAATTAATAGACAAAAACTAAATAAAATTTTGTATTTAGTATTAAACTAATTTACTAAGTGTTTGTTTCTAAAAAAAGACTTTAAGATTTATGCTAGAATTAAGAATTTATTAATTCTAATTGATAGATCGACAGATATTCGCATAAGTTAGTCTATCTTTCTCTAAATTCTACTTACGTAAAGTCCTTTAAGCACATAAAGATCTAACTTTTATTCTCCATTAGGCACAGGGACGATCTCTCTATATGTTGGGGCGAAGCTCAGAAATTCGTCTTCCTAGTTCTCCAACGTTAGTTAGCATGCCAAGATACTCATTCTGAGTATCCGATGACTAATTTGTTGTTATTCTTTATTTAAGATAATTAAAAAAATCAATTATACAAAACTTTTATAAATTTGAATTTGTCTTTTCGAATTATTAACAATTTTAACTTTCGAAAGTTATTAAAAATACTTTGCTCAAATTTGATACTTTTAAGTTGCACAAAACTATTTAAAATAATTCTCTTAAAATATAATTAAATTTGTAAGAAAATTAAAATAGATTTCAAGAATATTTAATATACTTCTATTACTTTAAATAAATAATCTAGATCTTAAAGAATTATTTACTTAAAAGTATTAATATATTAATTAAATATTGTATTTTAATTTCGCGAATATTTTATTAAATTTATTTTTGTTAATATTAAGTATATAAATTGTTAATTAATATTAAAACTTATAAAGATTTTAAAGTCTTTCGAAATTAAAAACAATTTTTTTGAAATTGTTATTAATAACGCAAGTAATAACAATATACTTAAAAACAAATTTAAAAAAATCTTAATTTAACAAAAATTTCAATAAAATAAACAACAAAACTTTGTATCTTGTTTAACTTATATTATTAATCTTATAACTTAAGATTTTAATTTAACTATAAAATTAAAAACAAAAAATAACAATATTGTTGTACAATTAAAGAATAAACAACTTTAAGATATTGCAAGAAGTACAAATTTGTCTAATATAATTAAAAAAAAGTTTAAATTTGTAATAATAAAAAGAGTTAATATATATATTAATTTTATTAAATTTGCGTTCTTATAGTTGTTATTAATAATTTAGTTTAACATTTGCTTTAATTTAGAATCTTTCAAAAAAACATCAATAAAAAATTACAAAAACTCGTATAAAATGTTTGTATTTATTAAAACTCTATTTATTTTATACTTTGTTAAATATATTAATGACGCAATTATATTAATTTTTAAATAAAGAAATATTTTTAAAATTTAAAAATTCAATAAGTTAAATTTGACAAAAGTAAATAAAACTTAGTTTTGTTTATTAATAATATATTGAGTTTTTTTTACAAATATATTCTTATAGTTTTGCAAACAATTAATATAAATATTTATTTAAAATTTCGAGTATTTCATATAATATTTAATTATCTTAAATATCTAAAGAAAATAAAAAAAGTTAATATTTATTTTTTAACAAATATTGTATTTAAGATTTGCAATAAAGTTTTAACAAAGTTTGCAAAATATTATTTAAGAACAAAAGAATTAAACAATATATTATATAATCTTATTAATATTTTACATAAAAAGTTAGCTTTTATAAGTTGTAAAATAAGAAATAAAACAGCAATACTATTAATTACGAAAACAAATATAAAACAAAATCTAAGAAATATTTTTAATATTATTACAATTTGATTACTAATTTAAAAGCAAAAGCGCAAAAAGCAAATATTGTTAAAAAAATAAAAAAATAAAAAACAATATATAATCTTTTGCTAATATTAATATAGTTTATTGTAATTGTTACAAAATTCTTACTTCGACAATTTTAACAATCTTATTTAATTTAAAATAAAGACAATCAATATCTTTATATTAATATTGTAGAAATAAATATTCGATTTAAAAATATTAAAGAGATAATATATCGAACTTTTTAAAGCTAACGCAAATAAATCGAAATATACTTTTATATTTAGTATTATCGATAAGTATTAAACAAACTTTTAATTTTATTCGAAAAAATATATTAGTAAAGTTGATCTTTAAGTTTGCAAACAATCGAGCAAATTATAATAATTAAATATTTTAATTATATTATAAATTTAAATACAAAAAAGATTGTTTTCGAATTGTAAAATATATATTTTAGAGAGAAGAATAACAATTAAGCAATAAATAAAGAAGAAAATTTTTTTATATTAAATTTTGAGATTGTTTTAGATTAGATTTATTAATAGATAAATTAATATTTAAAGAAAAGATAACTTTAACAATTACAAAAATAATTAAATATTATTATTAATAATGCAAAGAAATAATACATTTAATAACTTAAATTGTTAGAAAAAATATATCAATAATAAAAATCAAAGATTCGAATCTTAGTTAATGCAAAAATTATATTATAATTGCTTAAAAAAAATTATAATTGTTTAAAAAGAAGAATATATTATTATTGTAGAATTTTTAGTTAAAAGATTAAATTGCTTTATTAAATATCTAATAAATTTTGGAACCTTCAACTAAATTGTTATATGCTTAGCGTAAATCATCGCAAGATTTAAATCTATAATACGCGAAATATTAATTACAATTCTATTATTATAATAATAATGCAAAGAGATAATATACTTAGTATTAAAGAGAAAAATATATATAATATCTTAGTTGCTTTCTAAAGTATTGTTAAAGCTAAGTTCTAAATACAATAATTGTTCTTTTTATATTTAAAATTGTTGATTTTATTATATAGAATTTTGCAAATTAAACGCTAAAATAGAAGTTAAAAAATAAGAAAGTTAATCGACTTTTAATATTTTTTGGTTTTACAAAAAGCAACAATATTAAACTTTTACTTTTGTTTTTGCTATCGCAAAACATTAATATATTAATCGAAAATATATTATTTATTTATTGCGTTAATAAAAGATTAATTGTTCGATTAATTTTAAGAGTTTATTATAAATCTTAATTAAGATCCTTTTATTAAACTTAAAAATACAAAAAAGATAATAAAAATTGTTGTTTTTTGTTAACAAAAGATTATTGCTATTGTTATTTGCTAGAATTTGAAGACAACAAAAGTTAAAAATACAATTAATTAAAAACTTGTTATACTTTTTACTCTTTCTTATCTTTTACACTTAAAATTGTTGTTTAATTTTTAAATTATATTTGCACTTTATTTGTAATAAGATAGCGCAAAACAAAGAGTAATAAATTTGCTATATTTGCTTAATTTAATAATATTTTATAAAACAATATAGAATTAATTAAACAAATTAATCGACTTTGTAAAAATATATTTTATTGCAATAAAAAAGCTTTTTATTATAATTTTAACTTATAATAATTTCGAGTTTCTAAAGAGTTAACAAGATAAAAAAATTAAAAAGATTTAGAAATTTAAATTAATTATATTTATTATAATAATTTAATCTTATAGTTTCGATATTATATCTCTCTATCGAAATATATAAACTTCGAAAGAATATTTATTGTTAATTATATCTATTGCTTTAACTTTAATAAATAAGAATTTTAATATTAAAATATAATATATTTCTTTTTTTTATGCAATATTTAATTTAACAAGATTTAAATCTTTTATATAAAGAATATTATTCGAAAACTTTTTAAATTATTAATGTATATTAATATAAACTTTTCTTAAATTATATTTATATTTAAGCTTTATATATCAAAGTTGCATAAAACAAAATTATATTTTATAATACTAGTTTAAAGAAATACAAGTACAACAATTAACAATATTTTAACTATAAAAGATTTGTATCTTAAACAAATAAAAATTAATTTAAACAATTTTGTTTACAATAAATATTTTTATTTTATTACAAACAATCTTAAAATATATAAGTAAATAAAAAAGACAATTTAATTGCAAAAGTATATCTCTCGAATTTTATTTAATAGATTTTAATAAATTTTGTTATTTATGGAGTTCTAGTATTTAATATTTAATATACTTCAATTTATACATATATCATATATAAAGAGAATTTTCTATATAGATAAGATCTCTTTACAATATATAATAAACAAATAAAAATATTAATATATTGTTTGCTCTAATAACTTTTAAACTATTAAAAAACTAATTCTTTAAAACTATGTAATATATATTGTTAATACTTAAACTAAATATATATCTTGTTTGTTACAAAACTAGTCTCTTGACAAAATTAAAAAAATAATTTTTTGATTTAAGATACAAACTTGCGACAAAAACAATTTGTAAATAATTGTATTATATTAAATTAATTAAAACCTTTATACAAAATTCTTTGCAAAATTCTTATTTTATTAATTTTTAATTTTTAATTAGAAATTTTAGAATTATTAAAACTTCTATATTTATATTAAGATATATTTAATACTTAAATATATGATTAAAATAATTAATATTAAATTGCTTTATTATATATTTCGCAAAATTACTATTATATTTTAAACAAAAAAAGTTGAAATACTTAATTACGCAAAGACTTTCTTGCATATAATATATATAACAAACTCTTTTGTTATTATTAAGAAATTGTAGAATATTATTTTATTTGATAATTTAATTAATCTTTAAAGTAAAAGTAATATTAATCTTGAGATTAATCGATTACTAAAATTGTTGAATCTAAATTTGAAGATCTTTTAACAAAATTAATCTTAATTCTTATTTAATAGTAATTAATTGCTTAAGAATTAAATATTAAATATTTCTTATTTAATATATTTTTAATTAATATTTAAGTTTATTTTTAACTTAGTTAATATTAATTATGATTTCGAAAAAAAAAATACGAAGAATATATAAAATTTAATTAAGATATTATTGATTAAATTACTAATAGTAAATACAAAAAAAAAATTAAAAATGCTACTATTAATCTTTAAGTAAAAAATTTGAAAAAATTTAATAATAACAAGATAAAATACAATCTATATTATAGATTTCGAGTTAAATTTAATAATATTATTAAATTTAATATTGTCGAAATTAATATTAATATTAAGATTAATATAATAGAAAAGTTTCGGTTTTTATTAATTTTTATAAACTTAATACAAATTCTTTTAATATTATAATATACAATATTCTTTACTTGCAATCTTGTTGTTAGTAATTCGAAAATATTGTATTAAAATTTTTAATTAAAATTTTAATATAAGATTTCGATATTATATAATATTTTTTATAAATTTCGAAGTACAAATAATAAAATAAATTTTTATTATATCTTTTTTTTGCATTTGTATTTTTAAGTATTTTGTAAAATATTAAAATTAAAAATTAAAATATATTGCACAATATTAATTATACTTAAATTGCAATTATTTAAATAAATGAATTTTTTTTATTTTTATTAGTAAATAAAAATATAATATTTTAAAAAGATATCTTTTGCAATATATTTAATTTTTTTTTTTTAATAATTGTTAATATTAATAAGATATTTGCGATATTTGCAACAATTAAAAAGTTTTGCTATTAAAGATATTATGATTTTTAATAATTTTTCTTAACAAGTTAATTTTATTTCTCTTAATATTTGTATCGAATCTTTGTTTATTATTTTTTTGTTTTCTTTTTGCAAACAATATCTTATAGATATTGTTTAACAATTATTAAATTTTTTGCGTCTTATATTTTATTAAAGCTAGATTAAATAATAGAAATATTTTAACTTTTTTTATACTAATTTTATTTTTATTTTTGTTTTTCTTTATTTCTATTAGTATCTTATTGTTGTTTTTATCTAATATTTAATCCTGTTTTAGTATATCGAGAATCTTAGTATTATACTTTGATAAAATATTTTAGATATTGCTTAATTTGTGTTTTAGATCTTTGTTATTAATTATTAGATATTTTTATATATTAAAAATCTTTAGTATTGCATTTAATATTAATAGACTCAAAGTAAATTGTAAAAAAGAGCTTTTAAGAATATTTGCTATCTTTTGTTCTTTTTACTTCTTAAGTTAATGTCTAATTTAGAGATATTTAAGTTTATTCTTTTCTTGTTTTAAATTTAATTTCTTATATTAATTAATCGAAATTTAATTGTTTAAGTAATAGATTAAGCAATATATATTAAAATAAAAATTATGCGAATTTAACTCTTATATTTCACTAATAAGAGTATATTGGAAATTAATCTTATTATAGAATTGTATCGAGATTTTGTCGAGCTTGCACTTATATTTATATTTGTCTCTTTATAGATATTATATACTATTTGTTACGCTAGTACTTTCGTAAAGAGTATTAGAGAGAATTATATTATTGAAGAGATTTGTAAACGTCTTTAGACAATGCAAGCAATCATTTGATAACAAGAGATTGCAACTTTAGTAATCGTAACAATAAGTAAAGACTTAAGATAAGTTGAACACGATTCATAAAAGAGTCGCGTTCGAAAGCTATATATCTTTCTATCATTTAAGATTTAAGATGTTTAAGGTGTTTAGGGCCTTAATTATCTTGATTACCTTAATCCTAGGTTCAAGATGTTTAAGCGTCAAGTCATCTTAATTATCTTGATTCTATTGGCAAATCTTTTCTTTCTAATTACCTTGTGAAGAGCGATGCGCGACGAATAATACTTATTAGCACGCGACTCGTAACACTATTAATAATTAATGAAATAATATTATTTTTACGTTTAATATTCTTCTTGCTTTCTATTTTCTATAATAGTCTTGATATTAATCTTTGCGAAGTAATATCTAAATTAATTGCAACTACTCTTAATACTCTTATATTTTTCGATTCTGCTATTAAAGCGTATTGCAAAGTATATAGAGTATATAAGCTTACAAGATACTTTGAACTTGTCTTAGTAGTTAGATTTATACAAAAAAAAGAAACAATTCTTAAGCTAATTCTAGCGAATTCGCTTATATTAGAATTGCGCTAGAGTTAATACTAGAGACTAGTTTCGATACAATAGTTGCACTAGTATTTAGTATATTTAAGTATATTTGCATCAAATATAATATTTGTTATAGTGTTATTTTATTTGTTTTTGCATTAAATCTAAGAACAAAACTCTTATTTCTTGTTATTTTAATATTATCTTTAGATAATTACTTTATACACATCACCTTACTTTGCTTACACATCACTCGCATTATACAAAATATATCAATTCTAATTCTTTAACTTAAATTCTAGTTCTTAACTATGTCTTCGACGATTCTTTCTAGAGACAATTGCGTTAAGCTTATCTTAATCTAACTCGTTTTTTAACGTGAAACTTTGCTCTATACCAAATTATAGCTCGTTAAGAACAAAGAAAAATTTCTAGAACTATTGATCGTTTGAAAGACGCTATAGTGAAGAGTAATGTATAAGCAAAGTAAAATAATATGTGCGAAGTGACTATCTATCTTTAATAGTAATATATTTAAAATACTTATATTATATTTTTTAAATATATATACACAACTTTATTATTTAATAATTGCAAGTACTTTAATTTTTATATTTAATGACAAGCGAATTTTACTACTTTTATTTATATTTTATTTAATAACGTTCTTTTTAGAATTAATTAGCTCGACTATCGACTATAGTACTAATTTTAATATAATAGTCTAAAAAAAATCAAAATTGCAATCTCTATATAAGTACAATTATTTCTTTTATATTTTGAATGTTTTACTTAATACTTCTTATAATTCTATTATTTTGTTAACTTAAATTAATTACTTTTTTTAATATATCGAGCAAAATTAACAATTACTATTAAATTTTATTTCTTAATTTCTACAATATTCTAAAATAGAGAATAAGATAAAAGATAGCAAGACATTAATTATAGGAACAATTAAAAAGAAGATTATTAATATTGTCAAAAATATATTTAAATTTAAAATTAAATAGAAGCAATTAAATACGCTCGATATTGCTTTAAAAAAAATATAATTATAATAGCAAAAACAAAATTCGAAAAAAGTTTGCTATATTAGATATTGTTATTATATTTTTGCTATCGAAAATTGCATTAATAATTATGTCTCTTCTTGTCTTAAAGAGCAATTAATATAAAAAGCTAAAAAAAACTATTAATTGTCGACTACTAATATTAAAAGACAACAACAATAAATTGAAAATACTAAAGAAAATATATAAAAGAAACTATATATATAATTAGTATTGCTATTGTATTTAATATAAAGTATTTAATAATTAAATTTAACTAAAACAATATTTACAAGTTTCGAAATTATTATATTTAAGAATTTCTTTAACAATATTTTGCGTTACAAGTTCTATTAATTGCGATTTTGTATATTTATTATTAACAAATTGTATTTTGTAAACAAATAAAAAGATTGTCGAGTAAATTATATTTGTTTTGATATTCTTTGTATACAACTACGTTCTAAAATATTAATAGTAAATATATTAATTATATTTAATAATAAAATTCTAGAAAATATAAAGAGACAATACGAATTTGTCTCTAATATAAGATATTCAAAATATTTCTAAACAAATTAAAAATATATTTGCAATTTAGTTCTATTAAATATATCGAAAAATATATAAAAAATATATAGTATATATTGTTAGCGCATAGACTGATCGCGTCGAGTCGAGTCAACGAGTTTGAGTCAAGTACTCGACCCAAATCTTGGCGATTCGTATCAACTTGACCCAAAAGTCTTGACGATTCGATTCCTAGAATTGGAACTAACGATTCAAGTCGATTTCTAGAGTTGAAATCGAAACTCGACCCAAAAAATCAACACGAATCGCCAAGACTATTAGTTTAATTATAGTATAATTAATTTAATATTTAATTATTTAAATTATAATAAGGTAATGCATTATAGTAATGCATTACTACTTTAATAATAAGAAAAACATTAAATCGCATTTATAAAATCTATAGAATCTATAAATGCAAATAATGCATTTTATTAATAAATATTTGATTCTAAAATTAGTAATTCTTGGCATAATGACGTAATTTTCGATTTTTTGGCGATTCGATTCGATTCCTAATATTGGAATCGAAAATCGAGTTGAGTCGAATCAAGTCGATTCCAAATTAGCGCGAATCGAATCGGGTTTCAAGTCGATTTCTAGGATTAAAACTGATGGGTCGGGTCGATTTCAACATTTGGAACCGAAACTCGACTCGACGATCAATCTATTAGCGCAAGTTAAAAGTTCTTAAAATATTTCAAAAACAATTATATATATAAATAAAATAAATAATATAAACAAAATATACAAGTATATTTAACAATAAATAGTAACTCTAAATTATTTATTCAATATAATAGAATAAATATAGTAAATATTTATTTCCATAGATATCGACAACAAGAAGTATATTCAAGATATTTTCTAAAAAAAATTTAAGAATTTTTTTTTATTAAAAATTCCAATATATAGAAATGCGTATAGATTAGATATCGACAATTCGAATATTTAAAAAGTTTATATTTAATTTTTTTTTTGTTAATTGCAAAAATATATTAACAACTTAATAGAGTAAATTGATACAACAAAGAGCAAATATATTTTATCTTTTGCAAAAAATAATAAATATTGTTAAAAGTTCTTTTTTGCAATTTATTTTAAGTCTATTAATATTAAATACAATACTAAAGATTCTCGATATATAAAAATATCTAATAATTGACAATAAAAATCTAAAACGCAAATTAAACAATATTTAAGATATTCTATTAAGATATAGTACTAAAATTCTCGATATATTAAAACGAGATTAAACATTAAATAAAAACAACAATAAAATACTAATAAAAATAAAAATAAACAAAATAAAAACTAATGCTAAAATGCTAAAATATTTCTATTATTTAATTTAGTTTTAATAGAGTATAAAATACAAAAAATCTAATAGTTGTTAAACAATATTTTTAAAGCATTGTTTGCAAAAAAAAATAAAAAGTAATAAATAAAGATTTAATACAAATATTAAGAGAAGTAAAATTAATTTATCGAAAAAAAAATACTAAAAACAATAATATTTTTAATAGCAAAATTTTTCGATTGTTACAAATACTACAAATATCTTGTTAATATTAATAGTTGTTAAAAAATATAATATTAAATGTGTTGCAAAATTTATCTTTTCGAAATATTATATTTTTATTTAGTAATAAAAAGCGAAAAAGATCGACTTATGTAAATAATTACAATTTAAATATAATTAATATTATACAATATATTTTTAATTTTAATTTCGATATTTTGCAAAATACTAAAAAATTAGTATGATCGTTGGGTCGAGTCGAACACTTTTTTCTTAACTCGACCCACTCTTTTGGGCCTCGTAGGATTGGGTCAAGGTTAAGGCGCGAACTCGACCTCAAGGTCGAGATTCGTCAAATTAATGCCAAGAACTTAAGCTAACTTCGTCGCGTTAGCATTCGCTTATCTTATCTTATTTTATCTATGCGCTAACTCGATTAAGCTAGCGCAAGGGTTCACGCTAATCATATGCGATTAGTGTAGATTCTACGCTAGTCTAATCGAGTTATCGCGTCACGTGACGTTACGTGATCGAGTGAGTCGAGTTAAACACTTGGCGCGCATTCTTCGCTCGCCCCACCTTGTTGGGCTAGGAAATTTGCCTAATTCTAGAATCAAGGTTGGGCGAGTTAACTCGATCAAGTTGAAACCCAACTCGACGATCACACTATAAAAAATACAAATGCAAAAAAAAGATAAAATAAAGAATTACTTTACTATTTGTATTTTAAAATTTATAAAAAATACTATATAATATTAAAATCTTATATTAAAATTTTAATTAAAATTTTTAATACAATATTTTTAAATTATTAATAACAAGATTGCAAGTAAAGAAAATTGTATACTATAATATTAAAAAAGTTTATATTAAATCTATAAAAATTAATAAAAATTAAAAGTTTTTTATTATATTAATTTTAATATTAATATCGATTTCGAAAATATTAAACTTAATAATTTTATAAATTTAACTCGAAATGTTAATATAATTTATTGTAATTGTTATAAGATTCTTATTTCGACAATTTTAATAATCTCGTTTGATGCAAGATAAAAACAATTAATATTTTCGCTTCGATATTGTAAAAAATAAATATTTGGTTTAGAAATATTAAAAAAATAACGCATCGAAGTTTTTAAAGTTAACGCAAATAACTTGAGATATATTTTTATATTTAGTGTTATTAATAAGTATTAAACGAACTTTTAATTTTGTTCGAAAAGTGTGTTGATAAACTTAATTTTAAATAAGTTCGCAAATTGTTAAGCAATTTATAATAATTAAGTACTTTAATCGTATTATAAATTTAAACACAAAAAAGATTATTTTTGAATCGTAAAATATATATTGTAAAGAGAAACATAACGATCAAGCAATAAATGAAGAAGAAGATTTTTTTACACTAGATTTTAAGATTGTTTTAAATCAAATTTATGAATAGATAAATTAATTTTTAAAGAAGAAACATCTTTAAATTACAGAGATAATTAAATATTATTAGTAATAATGCAAAAAAATAATGCATTTAATAACTTAAATTGCTAAAAGAAATTTATTAGTAATAAAATTTCGAAAATTTAAGTCTTAGCTAGTGCAAAAAACATATTATAATTATTCGAGAAAAAAAATATAACATTGTCGCAAAATTTTTAGCTAAAAAAATCGAATTAATTTATTAAATGCTTAATAAAATTTAAATTCTTTAATTAAATTGTTATACGCTTAACGTAAATTGTCGCAAAATTCGAATTTATAATGCGTAAAATATTAATTATAATTCTATTATTATAATAATAATGCAAAGAGATAATGCATTTATTAAAAAAAAAGATACATATAAACGTCTTAATTGCTTTTTAAAGTATTGCTAAAGTTAAATTTTAAATACAATAATCTTTTTTTTTACGATTAAAATTGCTAATTTTATTATGTAGAATTTCGCGAATTAAATGCTAAAATAAAAATTGAAAAATAAGAAAATTGATCGACTTCTAATATTTTCTAATTTTATAAAAAACAACAATATTGAACTTTTATTTTCGTGTTCGCTATCGCAAAACATCAATATATTAATCGAAAATGCATTATTTGTTCGCATTATCTTAATTACATTAATATCTTTAACACTCTTTCTTTTAGCAGTTGTTTTTTCTTAAGATTTTTTTCGTTTATACTTATTTCGTTATAATTAAATTAAAGAATCAATTTATCGCGAGAAGACTTTAAAGTTGATTAACAAACTAGCAAATTAAGTCTGTCAATTTTAGATAAAATGTTTCGCATTATTTGTATACATTATTTGTTTACTTTGTGCGAATTATTAAAGAAGAAAATAAATTTAACAATATTAAAAAGAAATTTATATAAACGTAATTAAGAGATGTTAAGTTTAAAATAAAATTCAAAAAAGTTATAGTAAAATAAGTGATAATTTTAATAATTTTTACTAGTATAGACGCGTTAAAAAATCGCGTGAAAAGAAAGAATTAAATTAATAATTAACAATAAAAGTACGTGATATAAACGACAAAGCAATTAACGAAAATAAACTTGCGTAATATGTTAACAAAATTAGGTATATATTAATATAAAGAAACAATAATTTTGTATCAACAAATGTTCAAAGTAAGTGTTAATAAATAAAGATTAATTTTAATCTTAATATATATATTTTTTACTTCGTTTTAATAAAATTATTTGTTAACACATTATTTATAATTTTATTAATTTTTTTGAATTTTTTACTTTTTGAATCTTGTTGTATTTTACTAGATATTGTAAGAAACTTTTAAGTTATTATATAATTACATTATTTCTATATATTACTCGTAAAATAATTTAAATATATGTACAAATAATAAAAGCGCTATTAACAAATTCGAAAATTATTGGGAGTCGAAATTGCGCAAAAGATTAAAATAATAATTGCAAAAAATCATACAAAAAGCAAAGCAACAATCGAAAAATTATCTTAATATAAATTAAGGAACTTTGTAAAACTTTTATATAAAAAAAATCGCAAAGTCGAATTGTAAAATTATAAAAAATAATATTAAAAAAAAAGTTAAAAAGCATTAAATTAATAAAGAAATTTATAACAATGCATTTAAATAATGCAATCAAACACACAATGTTAACAACTTAATAGCAAAATATTTCGAAAATAAGTTGAAACAAAAAGCGAAAAAAAAAATGCAATCAAAAAAGCAAATTAACTTAAAAATGTCGAAAAAGTACAAAAATTGCGTAAAAATACAAATATAATAATAAGATTTTCTTTTAAAAAAATATGCATTATTTAAATGCATTATTTGTGTTCTACATTTAAACTAATTAATATTATAGTTAAACGTTAATAACGAGCTTAATATTAATAAAAGTTTTTCGACTTACATAAAATCAATTTTAAAAATTATTCAATAACAAATTATTTATTATAATAACTTAAATAACTTAAAGAAAATTAATAATAATAATTTTATAAAATTGTTTAATATTTTTGTTGAAGAATTTGCATTCTTGAACAATGCAAGGAAAAAAGAGATTTCAAATTTTATTATTGTCAAAATAAAAAAATTCGATAATGTAATTAAAAATAATAATAATAAGCAAAAAACTTAATACAAGATTTAAAATAATGCGAAAGAATTAAATTATAATTACTGTGCAATAACAAATAATAATAATAAGAGCAAAAAAAAAATAAGAGCGAGAAAAATAAAAACAATAACAATAAAATTAATAATAAAAATAAAAATAAAAATAACGACAAAATGAAAAATAACTCGAATTAGATTATTTAAAATAATAGTAAAGCGAACAAAATTATTAAGATTTCGAATTAATTATTTTATATATATAATTTAAAGAGTTTGCTATTATATATTATTATTACAATGCATTATTTTGTTGTATTATTATATTACAATATTAAATTGTAATTAAATAATTTAAATAAAGTATAAAATTAAGATTTTAAATTTATTAAATGTAATTTATATTTAAATTAATATCTTAACGATTTGAATCAATTATTCGAGTAATGTATTTAATTATTTAAGAATTATGTTATTGCTCTAGAATTATTAGTTTTTTATATATTTTTAAATAAAATGTATTTAAATATTAAAGTTTTGATATTTCAATAATAGAGCGATTGCACTTTAATAATAATAACACAATATTTATAAAAAAGTCTTAAAAAGCATTACTATGCTTTTCTTGATTTTCTTGTAAATATTGTGTTATTATTATCGAAAATAAAAAAATTAAGAATTTAAATTTTTCTCGAAATATAATAATTTTTTTCTTTTTTTAATTCAAAAATAATAATAAAAAGAATAATAATAGAGATATCGATAAAAACAATAATAAGAAAAATCAAAAAAACAAAAGTAATTTGAATAAGATTATGCAAAACGAGATTGTCGAACTCTTTAACAAGAAAAGTTAAGTTAATAATTTGATTTTAATTATTTAGATAGTTCGAATGCATTATTATAATACATTATTAGATAATCTTATATTAAAGAATTATAAAATAGAACATAATTTTTTATTATTTATTTTAGAATTTCTTTGTATTAATATTAAGTTTTGACGACTTAAGTCGATTTTTCGAGTCGAATTTCGATTTCAAGTATAGAAATTGATTCGAATTGTCAATTTCAACTTTAGAAATCGAATTGTTAAGACTTTCGAATTAAGTTGATACAAATTATTAAGATTCGAATCGAATATTTAATTTAAACTTGATAACTCGATTCGATGCGATTAGTCTAGATATTAATATTGCTTGTATTAAAGAGCGATAAAAGTTTAAGATTATGCGTTAATTATCGCGATCTTAATGCGATTACGATTAAGAATTGATGTTCTCTTTCTTTTATAAAGAAGACGCTAAATCGTCTAATAAGCGTCGCGTACTTCACGAAACTAAATTTGAAAAACGCTTATTATTGAATTCGAATTCGTTAAAACAATAAGTGAAAGACGATCTTTTAAATACGATATAAATACTTCGAATACGTAATAATGTTATTTGAATTGACAAATGCATCAATTATTTTTTAAATTTTAATTAATAAAGTCTTAAGAGATTTAATAGATTATCTTTGTGTAATTTATCTTAATAACATTCTAATTTACTTTAAGACACGAAAGAGACATTAAGATTGCGTATGTTAAATACTTAATAAATTACGCTTTTATAAGTTTTATGCAAAGCTATTTTAATGCTTTTTTATAACGATTTTCGTTAAATTTCTAGAATATATTATAAATTATTATAACGTTATTAATAAATTTATGACGAATCAACTTTATTAGGACATAATTTTAGCTTATTACTTTACGCAAACTTTAATTGTTTTTAAATTTCGCAAACTTTTATCGATAATTTGTAAAATACTATACAAAGATTACTTAAACTTTGACGAAGCTTCTAAAAAGTAATAAGCAAAACAAACAAAATAACTTTTTTGTATTTAACAAAAATGTTATTTTGATTTTTCGAAAGTTTATTACGATCTTTACGCAAACGTCTATGCTAATTTACTTTAATTCAAAAAATGACATTCGCATTAAAATAAATGCTTTAAGATTCGCAATTGCGACAATTTTGTCGCAATCAATTTATTTTATAAGAAAGATCAATTAGATAACCTAACATTTAATAACGTTTTATTTAAGAAAAACAATTCTCGCGAAGATTCAATACAAAACTTACAATTAAAAGTTGCTTATTATCGTTATTAACTTCAAGCAATATCGACATTATTTGAAGAATAATTATTACTCAAATATTGTGTTGACGAATTATAATAATTTACGATATTTATAAAGATAACAACGTTAAATTGTCGTTAATTTTGATAAACACTTTCTTTAACAAAATACAACTTCGAAATTAAATATCTCACAAAGAAAACAAATTTAGTTGGCAAATTCTCTTAACGTCTTGATTACGAAAAAGAATCAAATAATAAAATTTATCTATTTACGCTTTAGAATAAGTTGAAGAACATTACTATTGTTGCTATTGAAATAACATTAATATTTACGAAAGACGTTCGTTAAACATTAATATTACGCAATAAGAACAAACTTAAGACTTGAATATCGAAAATTAAAATAAAAAATATATCGAACTTTTCAATAAAAATGCTTTAAATAAAGAAAATAAGATTAATAAATTTAAAGAGAAAAAAGTTGCAAATACAACTTAAAGTGCAATAACTTAACAATTGCATCGCAACAATGTTTGTATCGTATATAATAAAAAAAACAATTTAAAAATTTTCTTATCTTTGTTGTTGTTCAAAATAAGAAAATTGCAAAAAAAGAACTTTATAACGTTTAAAATTAAGAAGTAATTAACGTTGCAAATCTTGAGTCAAATTTGCGCAAAAAAAATTAATTAATTCATAAAGACATAATGTTCTTCTTTTATATTATTTTGATTTTTGACAAGATATTACTAAAGAGCGAGTTGTTACACTTATATTATAATAACGCTTTAACAAAATACTTTAAAATAAAAAGATACGCATTTTTGTAAGTAGAAAATTTTATTAATTAAAGATTATCGCAAATATTAATATATATATTAAAGATTGCAACGTTTATTAGCGAAATAAGATTTTGCGTTATTGTCTTTATAAAAAGTTAACATCGTTTTTTATTTTCGTTCAATTATAAATTAAGATTTTAATAAATTTTATAACGAAATGGTTTGCTAGTTGTTGCAAAAATAATGTGTTTAACACAATTCTAATAATAATTAATCAATATTTCAAAATGTCTTTATATATTTTCGTCAAATCTATATAATTAATAAAAGATTTAATTAACACTTTATTCGAGAAAATGTTATTTATTTATTTTGAAATTCGTGAAATTGTGTTCGATTGTAATTTACTCTTTATTAGTAACTATTAATTCGCAATATATTATCGCATACGCATTAAATGAAAGCTAAATATCGCTTTTTACTCTTAAATTAATAAATAAATCGAAAGATAAAATTAAATGTTAAAACTTTATTTGCGTTATTATTGCAATTATAAATAAGACAATTAAGACTTATTGCTAGCTTTAACTTAATATATTTACAATAGCGCATCGTATACGTTAATTAAAATGTTACTTTTTAAAATAATATTTAAATTTATTGCAAATTTTTAATTCAATTAAGATAACAAAAATTGTTTAGACGTTTTTGTCGCTTAAGAGTAAATTTAGTCCTTGTAAAACAAATGCGATCAGCTAATAAATTGTTTATAAATTGCGCAACAAACGTAAATTCGAAATTACAATAAAAAGATTACTTTAAAAAGATATTAAGTCAATAACGAAATTATGCATTTTATCAAAAATCTTTTAGATATTTGTTCGAAAAAAAAATTGTCTTACAAGTTTACAAGATTGTTCGAAATTAAGAATATAATTAACTCGCAAACGTATTGTTTGCATCTTTTCGTTAAATAATGCATTTATTTTATCTTTTATGTTTTATTACTAAAATTATATTATTGTAATTCAAATATTGTCGTCTCGAAAAACATAATATTAATCGACAAAAATAAAGAGTAAAAAGTAAAAAATATTTTTGATTATAAATTAAAATATAACAAATCGTAATATCTTGTTCGATAAAAAGAATTTTTATTATGTAAAAATAGTTAAATATTGAGAAATTATCTCGCAAATGCGAGTTAAAAGCTCAAGAAATACAATAGACGTAAATTTTTCAAAAAATCAATTGTAAAAACAAAAAAATTAAAACTTCGTATTCGCAAGAGAGATTTCGACAATAAAAAGTAAGATTTAATGCTATTATACACATTTAAGACACAACAATAATACAAATAATGCATATAAATAATATTATAATTTTCTTAATAAATTAATTAAACATTAAGAGTTATAAAAATGCAATATAAATAGACTAGTCGCGTTGACCCGGAAATGTCACGTGCAAATGCCAAGATTCAAGTCAAAAAAAAATCGAGAAATCGAATCGCTTAAAGTAGTTTAGTCGATTACTATAAGTAGTTTAGCGCGAAGTGCGCTAAACTAATTTGAGCGATTCGATTCCAAAAAATTGTCGCGATCTAATCTTGGCGCTAGGTCGAGTTAAAGAAATAATATTATAACTTAGCTTAACGATTAGTCTAATTGCATTAAATCGTTGCGATAAGATAATTATTTATATATCTATAATAATTAGAAATTTCTTGTTAATTTAGCAAAGAATTGTAATTATAAATAATGTCGTTAATGTAAATATTTTTTAATCTAAATTTTATTTGTTTGTTTTAAGAGTTTTTTAAAGACATTATTAACGCAAATGCAATTAAACGTTAAATTATTATTTTCTTTGTTCGAAGATAAAATTTCGAGTTGTCAACAAAATAAGTATAATTTACATTCGTTTGTATTGCAACTTACACATTATATTTTTTTAATATATATATTTAACATTCTTGAAAGAAACGATATTGTATATAAAAATCTAATAATTAAACATTTCGTTGTTTCTTTTTTTTTCGAATAAAGCTTGCAAAACTTCGAAGAAAAAAATACAATAATAGTAATTCTTGTCTTAAATTATAGATATTTTTGCAAAAATATTTTCTTTTCGCATTTAATGTCACGATTTACTTTTTCGAATTTAAAATATTTGTTGTTTTTCTCTTTTTATTTCTCTTATTGTTTGTTACGATCTTTTTGTCGTTTGCATTATTTATTTTGATTTTCTTGTTATTCGCATTATTTATCGCAAATCTCTTCTTTCTCGCATTACTTATTACGATTCTTTTTTATTACTTTTATATAATTGTTTTGATCGCTTTATATTCTCGTTAAATTTAATCAAATCTTCAAACAAATTAATTTATTAAAAATAAACACATTTTTTATAATACTTATGCAACGATTTCTTAAAATAACGTCTAAGTTTTAAGATTTTTGCAATATGTTTTATCAAATGTTTTTTAAACGTATTCTTTATCTTTTTTAATAAAGATTCTTGTCTTAATAAATTTCTTGTCAATAACGTTCGATTTTTAAAATAGTCGATTAATGTGTTTTGCAAAATGTCTAAGTCTTTGCTATCTATTGCGTTAATACGTGTTTGTTTAAATCTTTTCAAAGTCTTTTTATTATTTCGAGATTATTTTGCAATCTTGCTTTCTTAACGTTTTATAAACTCTAATAATATAAATTTATTTAATAAAGATTTAGAAAATATAAACGAATAATTGTCGTTGTCTTTAGATAAGACTTACATTTTTATATGTCAATTATTATTTATGTTTTCTTTGTAATCTAAATTTCTTATTATTATTGCATTGTTATTAGATAAAAATTTGTTTTTATTATAAGTTTCGATTTCTTTGCATTCTTCTTTGCGTCAAAGAATATACTAGAATTATTATCTTCGAAATTATTTTAATTTTTGAAGCTCTCTCTATTGTTAACGAAGACGACGAAGAAAAAGAAAAAGAAAACTTCGTAATTCAATTTATTTTTTAGTTGTTAACTAAATTTATTTCTTCTCTTTTTGTATTTTATATTCTCTTTTATTTTTTTCTTTCGCGAAGAGCTCTTTTAATTTTTTGTCTTTTAATATGTTGCGAATGTAAATATTTATTTATTAATAATTTAAATTTAATTGTTATCTTGTATTGCATAATTAAATTTGTGTAAAATTCTAATATTTACTTTTCTTTTATTAATCAAGTGCTTTGTTCGTCTATTAACGTTAACATATTTATAATCTATTGTTGTCTTAAATTTCTTTCTAATTTTATTTTAGAAACGTTACATAATTTTGATGTTATATTTCGCAAATTTAATTACGCACATATTGACAAAAATAATATCGTTCTTCTTTATAAGTTGTTGATCGTAATTGAGCTTTTAATTTAGTTGTCGATCTTTTTTTCGCTTATAAGAGACAAAAGAAATAGAGATTTTTGACGATAAAAAAGCACTAGAAGTATCAAAAGCACAACGTCGACTAATAATGTTTTAAATATAAAAGTCGAAATCAATATTGTTATTTGCATTTAATTTAATATTCTTTTTCTTTAATTTTTGTGTAATTGTTTTTTGATATTTTTTATCAATTTATCCTGAAGGATTGGTGGCTCTGGTCGTGACTAGCTTACGTAGTGACCTCTTTTCACATCGATGAAAAGCCGAATGTCCCCCACAATTTGAGGGCGGGCTTTTCAAAGTTCTGTCTTATTGGTACGTGTGCTTTGAGTGGGTATTGTTTCTTTGATTCTTCTTCTGCCATTCTCGACAGCTCTCCTGGAGGGCAACCTGACACGACCCCCGAAAGCGACACGAGCTGCTGAATCCAGACGCGTACGTCTCTCATCCAGCTCAGATTTGACTCTGGGAAGAGGCCGTATCCGGATAAGGCGCATATTACCTGCCACCGAAGAAGCCGCTCAACCGAACTCCCCTCTCACCTCCCCACTCACTCAAGTGCCCCGCCTTCGCCATCGATCTCCTCCGATCAAGCAATGCCTCCTGCACACCAAATTCTCGACCACATCCTGCATCGACGCGAGATAACAACGACCGGCTGGGCAATACGCATTGCTATACCATTGGCTGCCGGGTTGCTCGCTCTGATCGGCGCGATATTGCTGTGGCATAGACGAAGGATATGGAAGGAGCGTACGAGGAACGGCGGTCGTGATGGCGTGCAGAGAGTTTATGGGTGACGCGAACGCTGAGCAGGCGGGGCCTTTAGCCTGCGATCAGGAGGCTCGATGGGTATGTGGGCTAGATCGCGGACATTGTTTTCGCACGGTCAGGGCGTGAGATTTGTTGCAAGACCGTGGCTCAATGAACCCGTAGGAGGGAAAGTGAAACACCCGATCTGGTAGGGGCATCTTGAATTCGGAGGCGCAATCACCCAACGCGGTCTATAATACTTCTATTATTTGATGTGACAGCCCGAGCCGGCGGTGCCAGTTGATGGAGCTTTGATGCTGGGCATTTATACGTTTGAATTCTTGTTTTGTTCAAGCGCTGCCAGGATTGTCTGGATAACAGCTGATTGTTTCCAAGTCGTAGCAAGCTTTGCCAAGGGCGGCTCATCGGGCCGAGATCCCCGTTTGAAAAAGCCTTGCAGCATTACCTGGAGGTTGAAATTAGAAGAATAACAACCGAGTCTGCCTTGAGAAGCCCCTCACCGTATTCCCAGGGGGCATGCTGTTAGTGAGACAGCTTAGGCCCATTAGCTCTTGGCTTCTGCGCTAGCGAGGACATTCAGTATAGAGTCCAGTAACCTGAAGGGAATATCTTTCCTACGATACATCCACGTTCAATCGCATGCCCTCTAAGGCTTCGATGTGTTCTTGTGTCAGCGCCCAGCATCTGTCGGCATAAACAGACTGTGTTGTCAAGCGGGATGCGGGTCTTGAGATCTGATCTCCGAGTCCTTTTGACGCGATTTCGATCACTACGTTCACCGTCTAGCCAAAGATCCGAAATACTTTGCTAATGGCATTGGCAGAATGACTTGCTGGCCTATCGCGGGTGAGATTCTGAGGACAACATACTGCAGATATCTGACAGTCTGGTCGGTATCTAAAGTAGATCAAGCGTACGTGGCAGGAACAGGCTAAAAGTTCAGCCACGCTTAGCCCGGGTCGCTGCCTTGTACTGCGTACTATATAGAGTTCTTCATCTCTCATGAACATGCTTCTTCGAGCCTCCTCCAAGCAACAGACGACTTCTTTTATGGAAGGATCAATTTCCTCTCCAACATAGTCCTCCAAGTTTTGTGCAAGCTCAATACCTACCTCCTGAAGAGATGGCTTTCGTCCAAGATCGATTTAGTTTCGATGATACCGCGAGCGCCTCCGTGTCTGCTTTTCTCACCTCCGTACGGGCTCATCCCCGCTTTCGACTTCGTTTCATAGCCATTGTCGCAGCCTCATGTGGTTGTTTCTTCAATTTCCTTACATTGTTCCTCACCCTTTTTGGCTTTAGAGACGGCGACCTTGCGATTCTTACAGGATGCGCCTACATACCTGTGAGTCTATTCGTGGTTTTCAGAGAATAAGCGACACTAACAGTCGACGCAGCTGTTGCTCTCGATAATCTGGCATCATTTTGACCTGGCGTCGAAACGTTTGCTTACCCAAGATCTCTCGCCCGCATTACTCGTTCTTGGAGATGGGCTGGCCTGCCTGGGGTTCCTCATTATCATCGTAATCAACGGAATACTTAGCGGTGCGGCTTATGAATCGGGAGTGGTCGTGTTGACGACGTATAACTCTGTGCCCTGGATGATCTGCTAGTAAGTTTTAACCCCCCGCAGTGCGTCGACTACTTGCACTATAAACCATGTTAACACATCTTAGCTGCGTACATTTAATTATCACTCTACGGGCTATCGTGCGCGCTTACGACATGATTCTCAACAGCATCCGCTCACCCCATCGCTGCGTCAGTTGCGGCCACCCTAAAACCGCCTGGGGTGGTGCCAGTGGGAAAGATGGATTGGTCTACACGCCTCTTGGCAGTCAGGATCACTATGATGATGATGATGTGGAGGCCAATGCTGCAGCTAAGAAGACGGAAGAGATGGTACCGACGGCAGCAAGCCCTGACCAGGCCCACTAGGATCGTCCCTATGGCTCCCCTAACGAAGGTCTCACAATTTTGGCCTGACAACAGAGCAATTCTGCAGGTCGCTCTTTATCTGTGCGACATTAGCTATGGATCAGAGGCTCTTCTTGGGCTTTTCTTGATCATATGTGTAGGTCTGACACGGTCCAGGCGAGGAATTGAGATCTTAAGGTATCGTCTGTAGGTCACGAACGACCATCAAGATCTCCGTCACATTCAATCATGCTACTTTACCTTTCTTACCCTTCCTGTCTGCATGCGCTGCTTCCTATCTTTTCGTACTACAGGGTCCCACACCACTTGCTACCACTTCTGCCTGCAATACCCTTGTTCGCTCTGGCAGCCCTTATTCTCCGCCGCAGGCACAACGCTCCAAGGTCAAGGCATACTATTGCTACAAGAGCAACCAGGACAAAGAATGCCGACAGTGGGAAGCACGTCTTTCCGATCTGACTGCTACAATCCAAAGCGAGCTGCATCCTGCAGGTATTGGACCGTACTCAGCCTGTGAGTCTTGGTTCTACGATGTGCTTTGGTTCCTTGGACGAGCTGGAGCGGGGCCAAGAACGCAAGTGGTGAGGAACTTCCGAGATGGGCAGGAGATACCTGGAATATACTCATTTGAAGAACAAAGCCCCGACACAATATACAGCCGCCAGGAAGTGATCAGAGGACAATGGCATTATTTCATATGCAGGGGACACTTATGTCGGATTCGCTAGAAAGCAAGATGTGCAGAACGTCACTGTTGTCAGGATTGGAAGGACATTTGGTCCAGTCTTCAAGTGTGGAAAGGCAACTTGTTTATCCAAACGTACGTTTATGGTTTCCGGTAGCTGCGCTGACCCAATCCCAACTACTCTGCCAGAACTTTCAGCATCTCTTCCCTGGCTACTGGCCATTGCACGACCACTCGATTCCTGTCCCTACTCTTCTGACCCTCAACTTCCTTCCATCACGCTCAATCACACACCCTCAAACGTCTCAGCCATTTCACAGCTCCAGATCTTCTCTGTCGACGACCTCCCCTCCAGCATCTCCAACTGCGCCTGGATATCACTCTCCCCACTAATCCCCAGACCAACGGGACTCACCGGGCTGGTAGCACCCTCCTCAACATCCCTCTTGAAACCTTCTGGCTCACACTCACAAGCAGCACCTTCTGGCTCATCCTCACCAATAACGTATCCCATAGACTCTTCAGCACGCTCTCCACTCCCTTCGACCAGTTGGTTCAGATCCACGAAATTATCTGGTGCAAGTATAGTCTTGGGACTCACCAAATCGTCCATCCCCCCCAGCGTATCCAGCGAACCCGATCTCCTCTCCGCGATATCCGCCTCTACAAAGCTCGCAAAAGACACAAGCGATGCGGCGTGGCCGGCTCCACCACTGTAGACAGGCGTCAGCACAAACCCATCATTAGCAGGATCATACGACCGCCGCATCGCAGGCCCGGTGGTTGCTTGCAGCTCAAGATCGTTTTTGGTGGCCGCGAGTCGTCGCCTCTCTCTGAGGTTTCCGAACTGGCGCGGGATGACGAGCAGGGCCAGTGTGAGGAGGAGGAAGGAGACGAGCACTAAGGCTATGATGCCAAGGATGAGGAGTTGGAGGTGGGTGTTGGGGGTGCGGAACATTTTAGTTCGTGTGGATACGTGGGCGGGAAATGGCTGATAGTGGATTACGGAGGTGAGTGATGCTGGGTAATGGTACTGCTGGTTTGCTAGAAGTGAGCTGGCTGGTCGATGACAGATGAGGGGATACACTTTCGCGGGGCGGGATTAAAGGAGGGGTCTGGGCGCCTTGGTTTATGTAGATGGAGGTGACAATGGGCTTTATGCTTCGGGGGCTTGGGAGGGGATAATGGCATTGTCTGGTTGAAGACTCGTTTCCACAAACGCCTTTCTTTGTGGTGATTGGTGGTTTGGGATGGGAGGCGTTGGAATCGCCGTGCTCTCAAGGGATTCGGCATGCTGCGGTGCGCTAGAGTTGGCTGCTTTTGGTTGCTTCGTTCTAGAAATAGGGGTTATGTCTTCGTTGACGAGATTTTCAAGTTGGATGAGTTGCTTGTTCTAGCTCGTGGGTTGACCACCACTATGAGAATACTCAGAGATTCGATCTCTTCGGAACGGACAACGCTTTCTATTCCTGAACTACGTGGACAAATTGAGAATAATTGAAGCCATATCTGCTCCAAGCCGCATACCAGTAGATACACTATGTTTGGTGGAAAAAAGTAACTTCCCAAGATGGGTGAGATCAACGAAAAGAGGGGTGTAGACCGCATTTCTATAGACCGGGGTCTCAGCCCGATCATACTTCGCACACCGACTTCTGGAGCACAATCACTTTCGTAGTTTTTGGGAATTCTGCCGTCTAGTCGTCAACCACTTTAAAGAGATGGGCTTTGCTGCATGGAGAATTTGACTGATCAGAATCTTTCTGTGAGAGGTCAGCCTGGATGCCAAGACGCCAAGACGCCAAGACGCCAAGACTGCGGTTTAGTCGATATCGTTTCTTCATCTTCTGCCAGCTTCTCATTTCACACCCCAATAATGTTGGTCTATCAGATGTTTGCTGCAATCGGAAACTTGACCTGCTCAAGGTGTTGACGATCATGCTCGGAGGAGTGATCCTTGAGCAAGTGTTCGGACTGACAGACTCTGTGCTTTTGCTTGTGCCATGTCCGGGGTGTGGATGCACCAACAATGCCTTTGTTACCGTGACCACTTGCGAACAAAGAATCTTGCTTTAGTTGCTCCTTTGACATGTCCGCGGTCATATAATGATGGATTGTCCCAGAAAAATTTCACCACCCGCTTTGCATCTTGATCATCTTCAGAACCGTGGTCATCCATACTGTCTGCCAAAACATCCGTGCAAGAAACCGAACCACAGATACAAGATGGGCTCAGAACATGCACTGATGATAGCCGGCTGGACCGTCTTCGCAGTGCTAGCCCTCGCTATTTGTTGCGTTCTTGCATACTGGATGCTTGACCATCGTCAAGCGGCGAAAATCAAGAAGCAGCAGCAGGACCTGGAATTGCAGAAGAGCCGCATCAGAATGATACCACAAAATCAGCTCCAGAACTCCGGACCTTCAATGTCTCTGCCCGATCCATTCACTAGCAACGGCATCACGACTAAGGTCGATTTGACTCCACGACCATTCAGCCTGCTGCGGAATCCACTAGGTCGTCTCAGCAAACCTGAGATTGTTCCGGAGGCAGAAATACAAGAACCAAATGAGCAGCCTTCGGAGGCGAGAAAGCCAGAACATGGGCTGGGAGCTCACGAACCGATGACGCAGGAATATCCCTTGGAAGCGAACAGCCCTGAACCACGCGACTCTTTGGATATGGAGTCGCTCTGTGGCAGCCCCTTTACCCTACCGGAAACTTGGGGTAAGGTCATCTAAATCAATTTTGGACGAGGTTCGAGATACATCACGACGGAAATCAGACTGCAGTTCCTTTGCAATGTTTCTGGATCAGAAGGGACTCTTGTAGCACAGTTGCAGAATGTAGGTAGAGTGGTTTTGGCTTCATCTACTGCTTTCATACTGGCTCAAAATTAATGTAATGGTATCCCGATTGTCGTAAGTAACTACTCTTCTTATGGTTTCATCACTGTGCTTCTTGAGTACAGATATTTTTGACACGCCTTCCCGTGGGGCAAGCTGTTGTTTCTCATTTCACTATCTATTAATTATCAGTTCATAAGGTTTAATGCAATATTCTATCATGTTATCTTTGGTCACCCACTCGATTCCTTCAACCTCCTCCACACTCTCCGTTTGTCAGAGCCTTTGATCGATCTTATCACGCATACCAGCAATCAAGTAAATGCAAGGTCAGAGGAGGGAAGAAGAAGGAACATCCATTGGTCTCCACTTTGACCTATCACTACAAGCTAAACCATACAAGCAGTCACGTCCAAGTTCATCCAGTCTCAGCAGCACATTGGTCGCATAATCTTCGTGCGAAAGAATATTCCGCCTCCGCGTTGACGGTATGCAATTCACGAACATTCCCCCTCCGAAGCCATTGGCACCAAGGCTCAAACCAGCAAATCACACGACGAAGCCAAGAGCACAAAGAAATCCATCCCCCACAAATCAGCAACAATACCACACCCTTCTTTCACTGACCCCAGAGCCCAAAGAACAATACCATTATCCCCACCCCCCCAGCCAACAAAGCCTCTTTATCGCCACCCAATCTCTTTGTACCCCCTCATCTCCAACACCCACCTCTCTGCAACAAGGCCCTCAAACCATCCATAATCCCTCCACTTCTACAACCCACCACAAAGGTTCAAACCCCACAAACTCCACCACAACCTACCCTCCAAACTATCCAAAACTCACCAACCCCTCCACCAAATCCATCAACCCTCCCCCAAAAACAAACAAACCATGTCCATAATCACCATCCGCCCAAACTGCAACACCGCCGCCACCCAATCCGAAGCCATCTGCATCTCCCGCACGGGCGCCATTGCCTTCTCCCTCATCCTCGGTCTTATCGTTGTGGCCATCATCGGCGCGTTTGTAGCAAGGTGTGTGACTCGAAAACGACGCGCCCCCAGGGCGGGAGAGATGGGTGTTGAATTTGAGAGTGAGTAGTCCCAGAGTGTTCCGGGTAACGGATAGGATAGGATGGGTGGATGCTGATTTTTCTTAGAGTATTAGGTGATAGGGAAAGGGGTGGCCGGTTTGTGGGTCGAAGAATTGAGGAAGGGTGTGGGTTGGGGCACGCGGGTCGTGCCTGGCTGGAAGTTTGCATCGTCGCTGTGGATGGTGTGGAAGGAAATTTAGGAGTGGGGCACATTTCATTGTTGGGTTTTAGTATTTGGCTCGATAGCCATCTTTTGGTGCAACAGCAGGTATGTTCCCAGAGAATGCACAAACCAGCACAGGGAGTGCCTAGAGCTGAATGCCTATTGATAACTAGTTCAGCTTGAAGCGATCCTAAGTTGAACACATTGTACCCGCGCTACGTATCGCGCTAGCTTCAAGGAAGATCAAGAAAGAGTACATTCAAGTTTCTATTTCTAGAATCTTCAAGAGATTCCATCAGAAAACGAGTAATTATATCTTCTTCTCAAATCGCTTGTTCTCAATTTGGGTTTATCACTATCTACGCAAAATAAGCTATCCCACTTTATTCGACCGGCGCGTTCTCCCCCTTCCATAGCTTTATTCTATTCCCGCAACCACCCCTCCATCTAAGCAATCTCTGGCTTACTTTACTTCCTATATCTCCTCATCACCTTAGTCCCAACATATATCACAAGCGCAATATTCGGAAGAACAGAGCTCAACACAACAAGAAAGAATAATACCAGAGACGATAGAGGCCAAAGAAGCAGTGCTTGGCCGCCCACCCTACTATTTAGTACAAGAGGCCTGCAAGACAGGCGGGCTAGTGCCAAGGATGGGGAGATTAAGGGGTGTGGCTGGATCGCTCACATACTATTTAGTATGTGATCAATCCGCTTCCCTCTTCTCTTCTCATTGCTTCGCGCTTTTGCCTACCCACCCACGTCGTTCTTCCTGTCACATAGATAGGAGGCGTTTTCGGCAGCCTTGGGGTGTTCTGTGTTGGCTTCGCAGCAGTCCTTGTTGCAGCCGATACCGCCCAAACGCACGTTTGTACATTTTTGTCATAGCATGCACAAGCAGTAGCATAGCCACCCGCTTGCATTCCCTCTTTACTGCATCGTCCCCTTTCAACCTACCTACCCACTCCGTTCGTCTTTGTCGCTTAGATTGGGGAGCTTCGTAGGTCCTAGTGACCCTTCCAATCGACTCTTTTGATTATACTCGTTATCGATAATCTCTATTAATCGAGACAAGCGAGCTGGCCGACACACCAAGCATCTGATGTATATAGAACGAGGCGGAGAGGCAGTAGCGTTGTAATCAATGATTGTTATCAAAGGCGTCTCTCTTCTGGTAATATTCGCCGCCTAACTACTCTCGGGGGAATGCCATTTCTTGGTATAGAAACAGGCACGGTGCCAGGAGGTGCCTAGAGGGACTGTCGGTGTATACCCGATACAGCTTTGACACTGCTAATTTAGTTACATTCTGCACACGCTGTACATCGCGTTGATTCCAAGAAAGGACAGGCCAGAGTTTTCGGCAGATTTCATTTCCAAGTATGCGAGGAGTTCTGTTTGGACACAATCGATCATCATCCGCCCCCATATATTTTTCCTCAATTTGCATTTATCACATATGCAAGACCAACTATGCCACCTCCATCGACCAGCGAAGCCCCCCCTTCCCCCCTCCACTATATTTTCCCATTTCTACAAGCACCCTCCTCATCCATCTCTCTTTCGTTCACTTCCTATAACTCCTCATCACCTTAGCCCCGACCTCTACCAAAAGCGCGATAGCCAGAAGAACAGCCGCCATAAAGACTGAAAACCAGTAAGTGACACACGTTCTCTCGACGATCAGGGTTGCATCGAAAACGCATCTTGTCGGTCGCTTATTTCGTGTGGACATACTTAACTAATACTTGAGGAATGGAGGGGATTTGGTGTACGAAAGTGGGCAGCGTTTCGCGTAATTCACGGGGACTGTGGCTGTGGCTCCCATATCTGAAGCTCAAGCAAAGCCCCGTACGCTCCCTCATCTAACCACCCACCTAACTCCCCTCTCAACCAATCCTCCCCGCCAATCCATCCTCCTCACCAACCACCCGTCCTCACCAATCCCCCGCATCGCGATACCACTTCCGTCATAATCCCATCCCTAATAAACCTCCCCTTCTACTAATATCCAACCCCCAACTACGCCCTCTTCACGCTCTCCCGTCTACCTCGCTTAATGACGTTTTTTGCGTGTCCAGAAGCCGTGGTTATGGTATGGTGCTTTGTGGGAGAGGAGTTGAGGAGGGGTTGAGGAGGCTTGGCGGTAAGGAATATGGGGTTATGGTTGTTGAGGAGGGGGTTGCGTGGAAATTTTGGTCAAGGATGGGGGATGATGCGGCTTGTGAGGGGGGGGGGGGGGGCATGTGGGGGTGTGGGAGCTGTGGGAAAGGTGTTGTGTGGGGGTGGTTGGTGGAAACAAGGACTTAAGTGAGTAAGAGATGCTGGAGAATCAAAAGTGTAGTGACTTATTGAGTATTGGTGGTTCAACGATCTAGATGTGGTTATTAATTGATGGTTTTTGATATACCTTCTGAAGAGTCGAGTCACAATTCTGTTAAGAATTATAGCAATATTATCTTAACAACAGGCCTAGGATTCTCCGCATATAATCATGATCTACAAAACAGGTACTAATCAGCCTCAAACCCACAAAGTCCCCTTCTCGCCCAACTCCAAGCCCGCCATCCGCGCTCAATACCACTCGCCAGCATACTCCAACGTATCCCCTGCCGCATTCAGCTGCCAATGCCATTCCCTTCTTGGTGCCCTCTCCCTGAACGCCGTATCACTCGTATACTCCGAAATAATCTCATCACCCACATACAGCCACCCCGCCAGCTTCTCCGGCAGTTCGAATTCATGCAAGAAGCGGCACGGTAGATCTAGAGCGAAGCGGCGGCTCCTCAGTGTATTCCAGATCTCCGCCGTCGGCATCCCTTCAAAATCCGCTTGCAAGGCTTCGCGGATTTTGGGTGGGAAGGAGGAAGAGTCGATGGGGGCGTGTTCGGGGATCGCAGTGCCGGGTTCGCCGGTTGTGCCTTGGATGATTTCGAGGAGGCCTTCGGCAGGGATTTCGCCGTCTTCGAGGGAGGACTCGCCTTCTGCGAGGTCGGACTCGAGGAGAGGGGTTTCGGTCTCGAGGATGAAGTTTGTGAGGTTGATTTTTCGCCCGACCCAGGGACGTAGATGGGGGATTGGGCGCTGGATATGCGAGTCGACTTGTTGCATTACTTCGTCGAGTTCTTCTTGGATCGCTTCGAGGGTCCGCCATGATGTGGGACTTTGAGGGTCGAGACCGGCGATTTGGTGAGTTAGCGCGATGTATCGCTGGTCAATAGTATCTAGTCTGCCGTCCTGGGGGTTGTAGCAATTGGACATTCTTCACTTCTTCGGGATGCGTGGTCTGCGAGGGGAGGGAGTTTACCCCTACACATTGGACATGAATGACGGGTCGCTCTGGTTGATAGGAAGAGTAGGAGACACTTCTCTCCGAAAATGTGCCCGCATGGGAGTTTGACTGGTACCTCCCCGTCGTTGGTGGCTTGACTGGCATCGAAGTCTTCTCGGCAGATGCAGCATTCGTTGTCTGGAAAATCGGTGTAAGATACTTTCGGCAGGCCGCTGACAAAGCTGGCTGGAGTTTGGAAGGCTGAAGGAATACGAGCAAGGTTGCTATTGTCGGTAGACATGGCGATGCTGTACCGTCGGGTCTCTGCTGAGGAATCTCTCACAGGGGGGTTTGTACGTCGCTAGTTGTGGAATAGACGGTGACAGTATACTCGAAGCCTGCTCGAGATTCAAGATTCGGGGTGAATGTAGAGATGAAGTTCCTGAAGATATCATCAACATTGTGGTCTTGCTACTTATATATCGATGAAGTAGACAAAGGCTTTGTAGAACAAAGGAGGCATCAGACAATTACATTGTCTAGTATTACGTCTTGTACCCGAGTACAGCGCCTTTCATTGTGCTAGAAGCAGCCTTTGTTATTGTAGTACGTGGTAGCATATGATGAATCTACCATGGACCGAGGTATGGCAGACTTGATTCGCAGTCAACTGATTGGACGAACGTGGGTTACTTTGTGAGCGTGGCCATTCCTAGTATAGTAGTACTATGCAAGAGTTGTCATGACTTGAAGGGAGAAATCTCGTGTCCGATATTTATACAAGCCCATGTAGTCATAGAGTAGCTAGAGAGCGGAAATGTTGTGTGGTACTATCCAAGTAAACGAGACCCCCTGCCGGTAGAAGAGAGGCCTTATTAGTGCTTCATGAACGACTAGTTACGGTATATCTCAACTAATCCAGCTCATGAAGGTAATAAGGAAGACATCTGAGGGGAGGAAGAACAAGGTTTCTAAATTCTAAACCTCAGGAAACTTGTGGACTACCAGTCAATCGGAGAAATTGAGCGAACAGAATTCAAATGTTCCATTTGTAGGTTGCAGGTCTGACGCTACGTGAACGCAGAGTCAGTCAGATTACTCGGATAAGATCACTTGCCTTTCTCCGGAGGCACCCCGTTGTTCGTGATAATCCAGGGGGGTTTGTGCGGCATGACAGATGATGATTCCATTAGCAGTATCCACATCACCTTTCTTTTAATGGTATCAAGCGGACTTGCCGTGCCCAACAGCCGTTCTGCAAGCTTCACAATCGATTGAACGAGGTGATGACCTGTATTGCGGAGATGTTCTGACATTCCTTGCGAAGCCGAGTGCTCGGCTTCCAATAGCCGATGATGCAGATGTTGGTCGACAATGTAGTTCTTTGTGTGCTCGATGTCTCCCGCAGGGTAATAAGCTTAAGAGGAAGTGACGCAGAAGTAGACGCGAACAAGTGACATGGAGTCTTCCAGATTCTCCATGACTAGACCAAGAGAGTACAACGGTTAGCTTTCTTTCTTGGTACTTCCTCAGAACTCCACACCATGGCGACACAAACACTCTGGCACCGCCGCGTCGCGAAGCAGGCGGTAAGATCGGCTTCGAGGCAAGAAGCATTACGGACAGGAGTTATCAGCTTGCGAGTACCCAGGATCGCACCGTTAGTGCTCAACACCCCAGCACCAGCGTACAGTTATCCTGCTGAGTTGGACATTCAGTCGCCAACCTCTCCTCCGCCGGAGTTCGACACCCTCGAACCAGGTCCACGACATCACGATTATACGCCTTATATTCCAAGCGGCTTAGAATACGAACCTCAGGGCGGGCTGGTTCAGGATGTGTTTTATTTCTCCTCAGATGCCGGCGATGTTCCTAACTCTTACCAAGAGGGATTTGATAGCATTTCCGACTTCCTCGACCCTGGGGAAAACCCTCGCAACCATTTCCCAGTCCTCGAAGATGTCCTCGGAAATACTCACCCCACATCGATCGTCGAGCTTCCGCCTAGCCACAACTGGAACTTCGCATCTTACGGACTCCTACCGCCACACCTCGACCCCGGGCCAGCAGCACCGATATCAAACCCGATCCCCTATCCTCCGTGCAGTTCCGTAGACTGCTGGGCTGTTGAACATGTAGGAATGCCGTCACACCATCAAGGACCGTATCAAGATCCCAGCATCCCCAAAGCACTGCATGGTGTCCTGAACAGCTTTCTGGAAGCTCATGGTCTCAAAGACCTGTTCCAGAGCGGCTCGATCCCACCTCCAGAGGTGTGGAAGGCACTGCATCGTATCATCGATGGCACGGCTGAGAAGGTGAACGGACCCCGCGAGTCAGCGACGTCGGATTGGGCGCTCATCGAGAATTTCAGAGCCTGGCACTGCTTCGGCCATAGATCTGTTGAGGAGCTGTATGATATGCTGGCGGACAATGAAGATTCAGAGGCGAGCGGTGGCGAAAGCGAAGGTGGATCTAAGTACTATTTCATGGAGACGGACGACGATGACGATTCAGGGTCGGACTCATCGTCGGAGATTGGAGCGTACAATCAATTGCCTAGTTCTTGAAAGTCTCTTGTAGAGATGACATTGATTGGAGCGTTGCACGAAGCACTCCGAGTCTGCAACCTAGATCATAGCAACGTGTAAAGCACAGACCCTGTGAGAATACGAAGCCGACCAATGAATACCAGATGATACGATGGAAATTTGGAAGCAGTATGTGAACCCGGAATTCAGACACAGTATGTGTTTTGCTCCTGAGAAAATGTTCCTATTCACCTAGTAATGCAATCCACCCGGTAATGCAACCGCTAGTGGTTTTAGTGCAAAGATCAGGGTTATAGGGGTCAACCCTAAGCTTTATGCGCCAAAATCACTAGCGGTTGCATTACCGGGTGGATTGCATTAGGGCCTGTTTGGATTCGCATCCAGTAGTCCTACTGGTCCTACCGGACCTAATTTTGGACCCTGAAATAGTACTAAAGGTACTATTTTTCAGCACCGTTTGGATTCAAATCGCAGTAGTACTACTGATCGAATAATAGCGGGTATCGGCGGCAATAATACTATAATTGATGCATTTTCGCAGTTCGTCAACTGGAACGTATAAGATGCAAATAGTATTACTAATACTCGAAAGTTTTCAAGTTGCCCTGTTTAATTCTACACTACTTATATGCTTTCTTGATACATTCTTAATGCGTCACGACACAATATTTACAAAAATCTAGTATACGATAGCGATTACAGTTATGCATACTTTGAGTCGCAAAAATCAAAATTCGAGCGATAAATGTGAAAGTTATTTAGATGCAAAGTGTAACTCAATATTGATGGGGCGTTGGAGTTGATCTTAAATCTACTTTATTGTTTACACTAGCAGAGGTCTTATTGTTCTTAACAATCACGAATCCGAACAATGAAATAGTACTATTTATTAGGAACAATTAGTACTATTTGCACCTTCGGAACAAATAGGACTACTGGGGGTATTACTTGAATCCAAACAGGCCCTTACTAGGTGAGAAGGACTGAAGGAGTATAGGTATCACCCTCCTTTGCTTGTTCTCCACTCTTCCTACTGTACCTTTTCGAGCCAGCAACAGTGATCTGACATGCAGGATATTGTGAGCCGGGCGATACGGAAGACACGTAGCTGTCTTTAGCGTCCAAGATGCAGTGCTCTCTTCGTCTATTGGGGCTTCATTACTGGAGCGTTATGTTCTCTGCCAAGCCTTGACTAGAGCGCCCTAAATTGACCATGCACCTTTTAACATCAGGTACCTTGTTCGAGAGCAGGCAAGTAGTAAGGTAGCGTTTCACTGATAGTAAGAGGAGATTATGAGATGGTGTAACGGTGAAACGCCTTCTTGGAGTTGGTTGCGGTTTTGAGGATTATAAGAAGCAAAGCAGCTGTCTAAGGTACTAATAAGAAGGGTATCAATATCACAGATTTATCGCACAATGAAGCCATCCACCAGCCATTTGATGAGTAGCCACACCGAAGAGTGTACAGATAATGTACAGCTTCATCCTCAGCTACGCCGGAACATGTAATGCGGTCATGTGTCATTGACGTCGTTTGTCCGATTTCGGTATTATGATTACTTTTGCTTTTTTATTTGTTGGTGATGAGAGATCGTCTTCGCGGTCTTGCTTCTGTTTGGCAACGGTGCTGCTTGGTACAAGCTTCGTGAAAAAGTGGGCTCAGTTCGGACTCATCTCGGGCTCCTTCTCTTAGGACTTCCTGGTGGTGCCCGTATGACAGTCTCCCCCGTGCCAGTAGAGCTGTTGATCCGTGAAGTACTGCCCAACTTAGGTGTACCGCCCATCTGCGGCGTGCCGTCCATCCTAGGAGTACCATCCGATTTCGGCGTCCCCTTTATCCTTGTCGTCTCCGGCGTGCCCAACATTGGCGTGTTGCTCGTTCCAGTGCTGCTTAGCCCTCGACTCATCATCCTGCCCAGTATTCCAACCAGCTCCGCTGCATCCTCGAACATCTCGTCATCCATCCCTTCCTGCGCGTTGTATACAGCTTTGATGGCCTGCTGTGCCAGTCTCCGCGAGCCATCACCGTCGTGCAGGCAGTCGTAGAGGTAGGCGGAGTATTCTGTCTTGACGGACAGACGTATAGGATGCGAACCAGAGAGGAGGTTGTCCGAAATGGAGGAGGCGGTTGCAAAGCAGGATGAGGCGATCGGAATATAGTTCATCGCGGGAAGGAGGAAGCTCGCTGAAGGTTTGGGGATAGAGACAGGGGTAAGGCCAGGAGGGAGGGAGCCCGGCAAACGTACTGGGCCACCTTCCAGAGGGTTCGGGGATGAGCGAATGGAGTTTCGATCGGGAGCTTTGCCCTTGGCGGACGGGGGGAAACTGGGTATGGCCGTCTGATGGATGCTAGGTTGATTGTGGAAGAGGACATAGATATGGTAGAAACTGGCGCGAAGCTTGTAGGCGAGAACTTTGAGTTCCGTATAGACCTCGACCATGGGCAGAATATAGGTCTCCACCATGACGAGACCCTCTCTTGACAGCCATATTATGTGGTGGTAGAGTTGGAGAGACTTGGTATCCCGTGTGGTATCGAGCTTCCGTAGTCGACGCGCACGGACGAGCTTTTTGGAGAGGATGACAGAGAGGCCGAGAACTCGGTAGAGCCAGGAGGAGAGGAAGGGATTGGTGTTGTTGGTTTCCCGCGCGTACCTCGCTAGGAATTTCTGATCGACGTCCGAAGAGGCCATCTAGCTCCCGAACGAGTCGGGAAGATACTGAAATAGCATGACATTAGCTGAAGCCACTGATCGCAGAAACCAGACAAGCAGTGAGAAGCAAGGGATGATCTTGGGCCTCGAGGGTACCTAAGGTGTTCAGGTGGCAGACCTGGACAACAAGCAGAAAAAGGACGCCAGGAAGCCAATGGACGTGAGGCAAGAACAACGCACCGTTCTCTATTCGTTTCACTCTGTCCGCAGCAAGTGTGTGCAGAAGTGAGGTATTGTGGACTCTTGTGGGTGCAGGAAGTTGAAGGGATAGGGATCCACCAAGTCCGCATGCTCATGAAGTGAGATGTATAGTGTTGCAAAGGTCGATCTTTTCGCCTTGCCGCCTTCCACAATGACGCGCCGAGTAGCTTCAAGCTTCAACCTATCCTCAGCTGGAGCTGTGATCCGCGGTTATGATTCGTGGGTCTCTTCAGGTCCCGATTGGTGCTTCCAGGTCGATGATGTAGACTTTCGACCGCGACTGAAATTATGTGATAGACCCACTGGGAAACCCAGGTCTTGAAAGGTAGAGGAGCAAATGAAAAGCTCTTGGTCGGTTGGAAATTGTTATCTGATGGTCCTGATCAAAATTTAGCAGACTCAATGGCATTACAGAACAGGCCTGACTGACAGGGAAGACCAATCATTTCTGGCAAAAAACCTCCCAATGGCATGGATCTGAACTGGATCTTTCTGCGACGGCCAGGATAAGTTCAATGCAGGATGTAGACGCGAGATGATGGGGATACTACAGGCAAGAAAAAGAGCAGAACAAGGCGCAAAATGCGGTCAAGAGAAGCTCTGGATGGTCAATGCTCTTGGCGATCGCCTTTTTTTGCCCAGGTCCCCACGCGGCAGTTGGCACGAGCCGGCGGGAAGCCTAATTGCAGGTGCAAGAGGCGGTGGGTTGGATGCGCTGGCGGGCGGCGCATTGAAGCAATCTTGCGGTGTGGAAAGTCTGGGGGGCGATCGACTGTGCTTGCGGCATCTGGCATGCCAATGCGCAATCAGGGAGGATGAGTTCTTTTATGAACCTCCACGACCTCAGCGCAATGCGATGATGATGCAGCATGTTGAGCTGAGCGCTGGGCAGCGACAGCATCCCTGCCACAGGGCCGTTGACCCCCAAAGGAAGCCCCAATGGGTGTTGAGTTGGTCCTGCATGTGGTGCCGCTGCAACGTGTCAAGCGGAGCGTTCATCTCTTTTCTTTTCGCGCATCCCCGCCATTTGCTTGGTAGCTGGGCGGTCTAGGCGACCATAGTCGGGCCATGCCCCTATACCTCTTGAGTGTTAGCCTCAAGAGGTAGCAGTGGTACGAGTACGAGTGAGGCCTAGGGAAAGCTTCATAGCAGATAGCAAAACAGGACTGATGACGGTGTCAAGCAGGTTCAATAGTACTTTGGGATCGATGAAAGTAGATTGAAGCCTGAAGGGGCGTGGGAGGCTTTTGTAGCCCGTCGGCCACATCCCACACTGCCATCTCGTGACATGCCCTCGATGCTGACAAGAGCTGTAGGGCGGCAATTGAAGGACTAAGATACATGGAGAAAGGAAGGCTGAGAAGTACGCCCGCTGGCAGTCAATCTGGGAACCGCTTGGCGCCTTGCCAACGACCAACCTCAACCTCACTCCACGACAACACGCAGAATAAGTAGTCCGTTCGACATGATCGTGACCAAGGAAAGCTGCCGAAAGGATCGAGATCGAAATCGAAAACACTTTCTCCGAAAACCACGCTTTGACGATACAGCTCGGGCAATGTCTGGTATAAGCGGTAGGTGTGCGATTTGTTCGAGTTCTTGCTTTTTCATTCAAGCCTTGGTCGCTCTCTTCTTCTTTGGTGCCTCGAGAGGGATCACCTGTGTCTGGGCTGGCGTGCGAGCGATTTCTGCTGCAAAATACTGTCCCGCCCTCACGACCACACGAGCATCCAAGTCATCCAACACTCGAAGCTCCTTACGAAGCCGCTCCGTGCATCGGCTGTAATAAAAGACTGCCGGGTTGAGACCCTGATAGTCGTTGTATACCCACACCACGAGCTCCATCCATTCCTCCATTTTGAGATGGTCCTCCCCATGGTGGTACCTATCTTGTAGCCACTTTTGAGTGCCCAGGTGTGAGTGGCTCCACATTGCCGGGAGGCGTACGTTCGTCAATTGTCCAATGCGAGCCATGATCTCTTGTGGTTCTCGAGCTCGCTTAGTCAAGAGGGTGCTCAGCCCTGGCCAACCCTCTCCTCTCAACATGGAGTCGAAGATGACCTCGTCTTCGGCAGCACTCCAAGCTGCGCTGCCACCGATCCTCGGACCCATGTATCGGCCAGCCTCTTGCTCAACATAGATTGGACCTCCTGATTTGGCCGTTGCTGGAGCCATTGCAAGCTATTGTATTGTGAGCCAAGATGAACATGAATGTCTTGGAGACCGTCAAGCATACCTGCCAGTGTTGCGAATTGGTCCGCACATGGTTCCAGAAAACTCTCAAGACGTGTTCGTTGTTGGCAGCGTCGTTGGAGGGTGGTGGAAGGAGTGGTACTAAGTACTCTGGCATCCATTCCGAGTTCTTGGAGATTGCAGCCTCATATTGTTTGGCTTTTGTTCGTGGTTGGCGTGCTTCAGCCTCAGCCTCAGCCTCAGCTCGTGCCAGCGACGCCAGAGTAGCAGCTAACCGATTACTGGGTTGCAGATTTTCCATTGCTGCAGGGGTCGTGCTATGAGGCAAGACATTGGTATCGAGAGTCTGAGTGGTGCCCGCAGGATGATTGACAGATGGCAGAGTAGCAGCCAATCGATTATCAGGTTGCACACACTCCATAGCTGCAGGGGTCGTGCTATGAGGCGAGGTACCAGTAGTAAGAGTCTGACTTGTGCCGGCAGGAATGTTGACGGATGCCCGAAGAGCAGCCAACCAATTTCTGAACTGCACAGACTCCATAGCTGCAGATGTCGTGCTATAAGGCAAGGTAGTAGTAGTAAAAGGTTGAGTCCTGCCGGAAGGAAGGTCGACGGATGCCAGATTCGTGGATAAAGGCAGTGCAGAGGGCCTAGCTGAAAGAATAAATCTAGTATTCAGCTGAAAACACCCAACACGGCGATTCGCCAGCTTATGTTTGCACAGTCGACAATCCTATTGAATTAGGGAACGATCATTGACGCGATGACTGTGGTGGCTAGATCTGCTTTAAAATCTTTGGGGGGTGATGCGGACAACTCTGTCTGCTTCAGAGATCAGGAGACACTACGTCGTGCGTAGAGAGTATTTGGACATGGACAAAGAAAAAATGAATGAAATGGTATAAGTCGCCCTGTCTGTTGATGTTTTCCAGCTATTGCTGGGTCTTGTCAATGTGCCGTACCGCAAGCACTAAGTCATTTGTTGTTGCAATGAGACAAGGAGAGCCGCCTGCTTCGCGGAGAATTGCCGCCACGCAGAGAATCGCTTGCCACGCAGAGAATCGCCTGCTATACCACCAGTTTTCCTTTCAACACTTCCGGATCAACCCTCTTACCTGTCCTGTCAAAGAGCCTGGAGGCAATGAAAGGCCATTTTCTTTCCTCGTAGTGCTCAACCAACGTGTACAAGATTTGGGTCTATGGCTGTGTCAGAGTCTAGCAATCAAGGTCAGATATATCATCTCTTACATCCTCAACACTCAATCCATCCTTCTCATCGAAGTGGATCAGAGGAGAGCGACCATTATTCGGTGGGCCACCGTTGCTCTCCTGGGTCTCTTTGGCCTTGCGCCCTTCTTTGCCTTTGCCTTTACCCTTCTTCACATCGATCTTGCTTTCGGGACTGCTTTCTTCGCTCTTTGCAGCCTCAGCCCCCTTCTTCACCATCAAGTCTCTGTATCGCGCTTTCAGATCGTCCCTACTCCTCCCTTTGACGGCCTCCTCAATCTCCGCCCATGTCTTCTTGTCGGCCTTCATTTTGACGAGCGCATCGTCGTCGGCCTGGCTCCATTCTGTAGGTTTCTTGGGTTCTGCCGCTGGCTCTACGGCAGGTGCTGGGGCAGCCGCTGGTTCTACCGCAGGTGCTGGGGTCGCCGCTGGTTCTACCGTAGGTGCTGGGGCCGCCGCTGGTTCTGCGGCTTTCTCGGGACCTGGAGCGGGAGTTGCGGCAGCCGCCGGTGGTGCTTTGGTGGTAGCAGGCGCCGACTGACATGTTCGCCCCATCAGCACGATTATGGCTCAGAGCCTACGAGACGAAACGCGCCGTCCCAGGATAGCACGAATACTCATGGCCGATATGGAGGTAGGAGGACACTTACACTGATGCGTCTTTTAAATCCGGGCCTCAGGCCATAGAAGAGTAGATGGCCGAAGCTCTTAGGCATTTCACCGTCCTTGGTTCTAATGAATCTGCCTATCATGACGGCGACTTGCAAAGGCTTACTTGAAGGTCTTACTCAGCTCAGCGCAACGGTTGCTGCCCTTTCACAGAAAAGAGTGAGCTGTCAATAGTGAGGGCCCAACAGGTTCTGGGCTTGTTGAGTGCTTTGGGAGGGTCAGTGAAGAAATAAGGGACGGAAAGTCATGTGCATGATGGGCAAATTCACTGATGATGTTGGAACATTGTGCCTCGGCTTCGCGACGCGTTATCCTTTATCTCAGCTTTAGGTCGGGCCCTAACGCGATGCTCCATAGCTTTCACATATCAAAACCACTCTAGCTGGTCTGAAGCCATTATATGCTCTCTAATCCTACCCCTGAAGCCCCTACTGCCTTAGGTGTATGACGTCGCCTCAGTAGGAAATTCTTGGCAAAACGAATTCAGGGTCCATATCATTGCCGTCCAACTTTACATGCTTTGAACTGGTACTCCCGCCTGATCAGCAACTCAGCGCAAACGCTTGCCCTGACTATCTTCGGTCCGCATCAAATATCCTACAATGCGGATCTCTTCACTATCACTATGTGGTGTCCTTGCCAGCTTTACAGGAGTCGCCCTGTCACACAACATTCAAATGGGCGCCCACTCGCGAGAATGCTTCCATGAGCAACTACATAAGGACGACAAGATGACAGTGACATTTCAAGTGGGCGACCGAGAGTTTGGAGGAGCTGGGAACCTAGAGATCGACTTCTGGGTAAGCTCCTCTTTCCCTGCAATCGCTCCGCCCAAACCTTCCCACATCCCCACGGGCCACCAAGTCTTCCATCTGGTGTCGTATCTATCAATACCTGAATATTCATCATATCTTGCAGGAAGCTAACGTCATTCCTCTACCATCGCAGATCCAAGACCCCACAGGCGGCCACCAAGTTTACGAACGCGCCGTCTCCTCCGGCGACCATAGCTTCGAAGCCAAACACGACGGCAAATACGTCTACTGCTTCAGCAACGAGCATTGGTCGGCTTCGAGCAAGGAGGTTTCGTTCAATGTGCATGGGGTAGTATATGTGCCAGAGTCGGAGGCACCGAGTGATCCTCTGGAGCAAGAAGGTTAGCTCCCACGATCAACAACAACGACTTTCTACACAGATGCAGGGGAAGTCGCGCTGGAGGGAAAGCAGAGGAGGAAGAAGGGCGTCTATAACCTGCAGAATGGCTTGCTGATTGCTGGGACACTTAGTGAAAACGCTCTCCAACCTCCTTTCTCAGGTCAAAGACGAGCAGTCGTACATCGTGATCAGAGAACGCACGCACAGGAATACGGCGGAGAGCACGAATGCCAGAGTGAAGTGGTGGAGTATCTTTCAATTAGGAGTCTTGATTGGGGAGGGCATATTCCAGGTCTGGTGGTTGAAGAGATTTTTTGAGGTGAGCCCCCTGCCGACGAAAAGGTGCAGCCATGTTTTCGCCGAAAGCTGCTAATCATATCGCTCGGGAATTGTAGGTCAAGCGTGTTGTATGAGTCTAAGCATGACGGATTGTACAATAGCCAATTTTCTGAAGATCAGATCGTCGGCCCCGGGGATCACCTGTACTCGTACAAAATCATGGAGCTCGCTGACTTGGCTTCTGCTACTTCATCCAACTCAACGTGAATCTTACAGCGCGAAAGGAGTGATGTTTCAGCCATGTCAAAGACCATGAGCCGGAGACGCGCACACAACGACCGACCAAAAGTCCTGGAAGAGGACCAATGCATCTCTCAGAAACTTCGATACATCCACACAAAAGACCGAAGCGCTATATGCCCATCACCAACCTCATGTCCCAGGATTTGGAAGCTCGCAGCCAACCAGGCTTTTGCACTATTGGGTTAGAGGCCGCAAATTGGTGCGTCTCGATCTCGGAATGTTGTAGATCATGCATGAAGCTGAATATGGAAACCGTCACCTTCACGCAGAGTTAATCTTGAGCTTGTGATTCGCCAATCGTACTTCCACTTGCAAATAAGCCCCAAAAGCTCTGGGCTTCTATTGTTGGTGATCGTGCTATTCTAGGCTAGCCGCTCGCGGGTCATGCTGCAGATCTATCCCGATCCATTCTTCCGATCAGGCGCTTGGACCCTTTTCGAACACCAGTGCTATCAGCACTGTCGACCAACATGATCTGACTACCGTGGAATAACAAGCATATTTCTTGACTGGCCATCGCTATTAGTGATCCCTCAACTTTCGTTACAGCGCTTATACCTAATCCTCCAATGCCTCACAGCACAGCCATGTCCACGTTTCAGACCTTGTTCGAAGGGCTCATTTGGGCTCCCTCTAGCCATAATCGCGGGCATGTGGCTGCCCTTGCTGTTCATAAGCTTTCAAAGAGGATGAATTCAAAAGGCAACGGGCCCCCCTTGGATCCTGCGGTAGTCTCCGCTCAACTGGGTTCCCTGCTGGCCTCTCCGTGACCCAAACAAGCTGCAGAGCTTCTTCCCACCTTGGCCATTGTGCGAGTCTCTTTTCTACTTTAAAGGTCTGGCTAGCCACATCGTTTGACGCCAGGCTAAGCTGCCCCGACAACATAATGGGGAAACAGCTTGGACTTGATCAGCTATACATCCCTACCGATCACAATATTGATGTTGAGTACGTCCTTCGTCATCTGTGCTTGTTGCGAAGCAGGGGACTTTAGCTTCCTTCTTCAACCTGCAACAACGAAATAACTTCAACTGACGTCCGCATTACAGTATAGTATTTGTTCATGAGCTTTTCGGGGACCGATACGAGACCTGGTCGAAGAAAAGATCGAAGCGCAAAGGACTTGATGACGAAAGCCCAAAACCAACGTCTGTCAAAAAGAGGAGGAGTATCGCGCAATTCTTCTCCCGACGTTCGCATGACAGGGCCTCTCGGTCGCAAACACCGGATCTCCTTGAACCCAGCGCTGACAGTACCGACTCAAGCCGCGTTCCGAGTCCAGCATCCAGCCCTGTACGAGAGCCTGAATACCCGACAAACAACATCATACTTTGGCCGCGAGATTTGCTACCATTAGAAGTCCCTAATAGCCGTATATTCACCTGGGGCTACGACGTCGACGTCGTTCAACTCACATCGTCAGCCTCATCTGCAAACATTTTGAACCATGCCAACACCCTTCTATCAAACCTGTGCGATGTGCGTCAAAAAGCAGAGTAGAAAGCTCGGCCTCTGATTTTTGTCGCCCACAGCTTGGGAGGAATCGTTGTCAAATATGTAAGTCACAGATCCTATTCCTGGTACGGTTCGATTGCTCCGGCGGGCTAGCAACTATGCTTGAGGCCGTAAATACAGATACATTGATTATATTACACAGGCCCTGAATAAGTCTAAGCAAAAGCAGACATATCTGAAAGAGATACTGCCAGCAACCTATGGGATCTGCTTTGTGGGTACCCCACATATGGGTTCCAGTTGGGCAAACTTTGCAGAGACCGTGATTGGTAAGACTAGGTATCTTGGGAAGCATCCCAACCTACAAATTCTGCGAACGCTTCAACACGATTCGGAAACTCTGGAACAAATACACGAAGGGTTCATCGAAATGCTTGCAGCCATAGAACCCCGTGAAATACAGATCCGCTCGTTCCAAGAAAGTGCTAGCACCTATGGAGCCAAGGTACGGTCCGAGCCACTCGATACATGAAGCTGAGCACTGATCGGACATTTAGATTGTGCCCGGCTTTTCATCCAAGTACAACCACAAATTGGAGATCATTACCCAAATCCCAGGATCTCACATAGATATGGTTAAGTTCTCAGAGCGTTCTGATACCGGATTCGTGGAGATCAAGAACGCTTTGCAGCGATGGACAAACGCAATTCAGAATGAAGGAGGCAGTGGTAAGCACATCCCGTGGGTAGTGTTGCCCACAACAAGCCTCACAATCCGCCAGTCATTCTGATCTATAGAAAGGCTGACATCCTACGACGTCCCCAGACGAGCAGCTCCTTGACCTTGTATTAAGAGGTTCGTTTTCTATGCAGGATCGTGATAGGGCTTAACCATTGGCTCAGATTTCTACTCGACGCTTAGCAATCCTGTCAGGACCTCCCGCGTGCAAGAGGTTGAAGATGCTCATCCTGAAACCGTGTCTTGGCTCTGGGAACGCCCCAATCCGTTTCAAGAATGGCTCAGTCAGCCAAAGGACCATGAACATCGCTTGTTGTGGATCTCGGGGAAGCCCGGGTCTGGCAAGTCAACTTTGATGAAACACATTTTCAAAGATGAGCGCCCAGAGACTGTTCGACATATTTTCCGCCAGGGACAGGAGATTCCATCGGAGAAGGCTTCGCTTTTGATGCTGAGATATTGCTTGTCAATGGTCAGGCGACCCATGGACCCCAACGTTATAGACCAGCTCCAGAGCAAATCGGGCAACTTACGTTATCTATTTCGATATGCCGCGATCGAAGAGTCGTGCACGAGCTCTGGTAGTGCCTCCATTTTGACCATGCTGCTCCGGAAAGCCAGATACTGCCCGGCGCTGCTCGCTGGAAATAATGCCGAGCTGAGTACGGACAAGACAGAAGACCCGTTGGCTCGTCGCCGCGATGGTCTGTATGTCTGGGCTTCTCATTGCTTGAGGCGTGACTGTCCGATACGCTATGAGTGCCTTCAATCGCACGAAAGGAAGCACGTCTTGTTGATGCTTGCTGCTGCTCATGGGCTCTGTAATTTTGTCAACGCAAATATAGAGGCTCACAGCATGGTGGATGTTCTGGCGAGGTGCCCTATCTTCTACGGTGCTGTCTGCTCAACCGTTGTGGATACATGGGGTTACGGTACCAGCTCTCAAACCGTCGAGATGATAACATATCTGCTGGATCACGGCGCTAATCCTGATGCGGCATACAACAACAGAACGCCCTTAGGCTACCTGCTGCAATGGTGCACGTTGCCTAAGGCCTATGATTGCTCGGAAAATACCTGGAAAACCATCTTATGTGTGGTGGAACTTCTGCTGTGCCGCGGCGCTAACGCGAATGCCTTGGTTGGTGGAGGCCTCGAATCATCTCTAGCATGTTTAGCCATCGCGTCCAAACGCCATTCAGTTAGATTGCTGCAATCGCTTGTCAATCACCGTGCTGACCTCTCAGCCCAGGACCCCAAAGGTTTACGTACATAATACCATGCCGTTTACTACAGTAACCAAGAAGCAGTCTATGTTTTGCTCGAAGCTGGCGCTAATCCATGTGACATGGGCAACAGCATCGACGCTCTCGATCGATCTACGTTTGCGAAAGAGGACTTGACGTTCAATCGAAATATGAAAAAGATGCAAGATCTCTTTCAATCATGGACACCTGGGAAAATGGATGAGATCCTTGATCGAGCCGACAGTTGGGAATCACGGAATTTCTCCAACGAAACATTTTCCGACATGGCTATATAGTCATCGAAACGATTCTCCCGCTATTCCACGAGCTATAATAGAAATGCATTCGAAAGCGCTCCTGGCTCAAGATTCCTCACATATTGTCAAGCATTTTGTTATTTACACACTGTACACTAGGACCCTCACCGATAGATAAACGCACGCTGTGTACGACCTCGAGAAGCTTCTATAGCATTACTGCTGCAATTGCGGATTTTGGATAGCCAATCAAAGTCACAACGAGAAGGCACCATGCGATCCACTCTACCAGTCAGACCAGGGTAGCCATATGGTCCCCTTCTCCCGCCAGCTCAGAAATGCATAATCAAGCCATCCCACTAGCCTATCGGACGGCGTATACTATTCTCTCTCATATCAAAGCCAGTCGTCTCCATCGATACTACATGACACCACATCTCCTTCCCCTCCCCTCTTCGCTTTCTTTCTTTGCTTCTTGTCACTCCACAGCGCTTCCTGTCCAGTCCCCGCTTCCTAGTTTCGTCACCACCGTCTTCGGCTCCTTCTTGCTACCCTGTCCATCTTGTTCTGCGCTCCGACTCCTACCTCGATATCGCTGCTTCTTGGGCTCATTGGGCTGTGTCTGAGAGTATCATTCAATTAGGGGAGGGCATATACCAACTTACAAGCCCGGCGGTTGAGGAGGTTCTTTGAGGTAAGCACTCAGCATGTGAACCTAACCTGTACGTGGTAGGTATCTGTAGATGTTAATCACTTTTTCATACCGTAGGTCAAGCGTGTGGTACAAGGTTAGTAATCGCTTCCGTAAGATAGCCCTTGTTCGGATACCAATCATTCAGTTACCCGGGGAGAGAATTACAGCACGACAGCACCCAGAGCAGCGGAAATATCCCAAGCTACATAGGTGGTAAGCTGAAGCATCGCTCTCTCTTGAATCCTTCCTCTCACAAAGAGCGGCTCTAGTTCTAGAATACTCAATGACTGTGATCTGTATGGTTTGCTCTTGCACATACTTTAAGGAATACTCTCTCCCCGTCGCACTTGATTTAGTATCAACTTCACATGATACCACATTTCCTCCCTCTCGCTTCACCCTTTCCGTCCTTCTCCTCGCTTCCCCGCTCCGCTTTCTGCGTCTCCTCGTCACCCTCTGGCGCTTTACGCTTTCCACGGCTACTTTCTTCATCTCGCTTCTTGCTACGACTCATATCCCTACTTCGCGGTCTCTTTAGTTCTCTGGTTTTTGCTTCGGTGGCTGAGGGGGTCCGCCAAGGTCGTGCCTGACAGAGGCCACAGCGTGCATGCCCGCAGGCGCACCAGTTGAAGGGCCCGTGGGCTACGCCGCGGTAGCACTTGCAGCAACGCCAGCCCATACTTCGTGGTCTGGTTTCCGATGGTGTCGAGATTCGGCGTTTGGTGCTGGGTTTATTTCTGGACACAAGAGGCCGGGTTGACTTGCTGGAGGCGAGAGGTATTAGAGAATAGTTCTTCGATCTTTAGGGATCTAATAGTACTGTTTCGGCTGACAAAGACCAGTGGAGACCCTCTACAGATAGGGGAGGGTATGAGTTTATAAAGACAAAATCGACAGTGGCAGTTGGGTAACAAGGGTATGTCGCGTGGACAATGTGAATGTTGCTTCTGGACAACACACCTAACATTCTCTGCGAAATTCACCTATGGTACACCACCACACATCATTGACGTGGGCTGAAAACCTCAGATACATCTTCATCAAGCAAAGATAGCAAATACAGGTGAAGCTGGGTGCGTTGGCTGAACAAAAGAGCATTTGATCAACAACCAGCAGCTACGCGGTTACAATCGTGGCTCCTAGGAATACCGATTTGTGGATACAAGGGCAGCAGAGTACATCCATATGCAATACGTTTACAGATGCTTTCGGCTCGTTCCTGCGGTTGAATATTCTAATGTCAGAGTACCTTTGATTTCTGCGCCCAGCATTTCGACTAGATCACCTACTGCCTTACCACAATAGTTCGTTGATTGGCACAGGAGGTACAGGGATGCCTGCTTTTCATACTCTTTCATACTTTTTCAGCATACTAAATCCAAACCTCACAGAACATACAACCTACCAACCAGCCCAGTCCACAAAGTACCTGCACGCTCTCAAATAAGCTACCAAAACATGCTCCACCCTTCCCACCTTCGCTCAAGATCAGCATCACCTCCTCGTCACTGCCGCTTCTCCTACCCATCGCAGCCTACTGACCCTCGACCTTAACTTTGACAACCACATCTTGCACCTCATGCGTCCCGCCATTCTCGCTCGCCGCACCGGCTGTGACCGGCACGCCTCCGTTCTCGACCTCTGTTGTGTGGTCCCGCGTCGCTTGCTGTACTGGACAAGGGGCTTGGCTGGCCTGCTCCGCTTCAACTTCCTCACCATGACCTCTGCGCGTGAGCAGAGCCTCCGCTCCCCCGGCATGGGTGTTCCTATGTCTGTAATTCCAGTTGCGATTCCGACCTCTAGTGTAGCCGCACGAAGTGCAGACTTTGTACCGAAAGGAGTTGCCCTCGAGGCATATACGACATGTCCAGCCCATGTTTTATTTGGTTTGAGGTATGGTTGGTGGTTTTAGTGGTGGTTCTGGTTGTTTTTGCGATGGTAAGTGGTTTTGGGGATGTTGTTAAGAAAATGAGAGAAGGGGAAGGAGAGGAGGACAGGGAACGGAGGGAGTTTTATAGGTATGGATGCATAGGTGAGTAACGCATCCTCTCCACGAATGTACGAAGAGTCAGGGTCTGGCTAGTGATCGCCAAAGCGTGAGTATTACATCTGATTGAGGAAAGTATCGGCAAAATTCTGGGTGGTTCTGTCGATAAGCTGTGTCATTCTACTCGCGAAACCCAATATTCAAGGCTGTCATGGCTTAACCATCACGATGACCCGAACCTCATCTCACGGACCAAACGAACGAACGCTTCTTAGCCTCAAACCCTAGCTCCAAAATCCCAATCAGAAATCCTGGACCGATACCAACATGCTCACTTAGAGTGCGAAGCACAGAAATGCAAAACCCGGGGCCATCAGGGTTAGGCGCCAGATATACTCAATCCCCGTGTTGAAATAGAAATCCCCAGCGGAGGCAAACCCCTAGCAGCCTTCTACTTCCTCGTACGCACCTCCAACATGTCACGATGCTTACACTACCGGCACTATCGCCCATCGTTGCCATATCACTCGTAGCCACAGCGCTAGCACTTTTGGACGCTCCGTAGGGAAACCCGGGTGAGATATAGGAGTGGGGGTACCCTGGGGTATGGTCCAGCGTGTCTGGATTTTCCCATGCAGAATATTTGGTCCCGTCGTACGAAAAGTGGGTAGAGAAGATGAGAGCACCGGGGCTGGATCAAAACAAGGTGGGGGTTTATGATGAAGAAGAAAAGTTGCTACTGTGGGGAATGACATGTTGAATAATCCTGACGAAGGCAAAGGGGGTCACCGGTTTGGTGTCGACCATCATGTCAAAACAGACGTAAGACGAGTCAGCTACTCAGGGGAACATCAGTGCCAGGCAATTGTGTGAGCAAAAGGAAAGGGGCAGAGCTTACATCGTGAAGATTTCCTGACACACAGAACAAAGTTTTCGCACCATTGCCCACAGTCCAGATCCTGCCAGGAGCGAATCATCAAAAAGCGTTCTTTGTTCAGGGTGAGTCAACAGCTATGTTTCTTCATTCTCCCTCGTACCCCAGAGATGTCCCATGCATATATCCACATCCTCAACTACGACCCCCTGGAAAATCAATCCGAATCATACCTAAGTCCCAGTCACTCATCCAAAGCCCTTTGTTCGCGGTGAGTCAGCTATGTTTCATTTCCTTACCCTACCCTAGAGATGTCTCATATATCCACATCCTCAACCACACCCACTGGGAAATCAACCCAGATCATTCCAAAAGTTAGACACCGAAAAAGCTTTCTTTTCTCGTAGGTGAGTCAGCTATGGTTCACTCCCCTCCTCATGTCTCATCTACCCACCATCTCAACAGTGTCTCATCTACCCAGCCCCACAACTCCCTCAATTATAAAACCTACCCTCACTCTGTTTTTCCCGTTCTCCATCCTTCTGTTCCACCAACCCACCAACCCACCAACCCACCCCACTCCCTCAAATCCCTCAGCTCTCTCGCACCCATAAACCCATAAACCGGCCCGTCCCCCCTCCAACTTTGCCCAGAAACCCATATTCGCCCCCGCCCCCTCCCGCCCTCCCCCACTACATTCCGCGCCGCTCCCCTGACTCCCCCACCACCCTGTGTCAATCAGCATGGGCTGGGTCTGCTGCCGCTGCTCCGGCGGCCGCTTCCGCTCCTCCACGCACTTTTGCAAATCCTGTGGGCATATTCGCTGCGGAGGGTGTCGGTTCCGGAGGTGGCACCGGGGCGGGAGCCAACAAGAAGGATTGTCGACATCGTCTATCGGATTATGACGAGGAGTGCGATGATGGGATTTGGAGTATGGGCATGCGGTTTTGGGAGGGCTACCATCGACGAAATCATGCTTGCTGCTGATATTCAATGCTGGCCTGTCGGATATTAGGTCTGGCCATGAATCCGGAACCCTGGTTTTATCCGGGACGACGGCGAGAAGTGGAGATACTTAAGGGTCGGATGAAGAAAGATCGGGGGTGGGGGTGTGAGAAGGGCAAGTGTGATTGCGATGATTCTTGGATGGTGAAGCGATTTGCGATGAAAATGTAGAGAGGGGCTTGGAAGGGTTTAAATATCGAAGATGGAAAGGGCGCAGAACCGGGAATTGAGTTCAGAGATACAAGATATTGGATACTCCTTTTGTTGAGGTTTACCAGCATAGGGAATGGAAGTCTAGACAGTGATGCTTACTTTGCTCACCATCACCATCTTCATCCCCCAAAAATGACCCCCTTAAACCTGTCACCCACCATGCGTCACATCCACAACCTACATAAACCCCTGCTCCCACCCCCTCCTCAACCACTCCTCTATCCTCTCCCTCAACACATCTTGACAACCAGACCTAAAACATCCCCCACCCATTCCCATTCCCAACACCATTGACCCCCTACCCATAGTACCTCCCTCCCCCCTCCTCCAACCCCTACAATCACCCCGCCCCAGCACACATGGCATGGTACTGCTGCGTCTGCGGCCAAGGCAACAGGAACCACATACCGCGGTGCCGCATCTGCGACCATCGAGCATGCAATGGCTGTTTTCCCTGGAACCCGTGGCTCTCCAGCTCTATTGCCGAGGACGAAGAAGGGACGTTGGCCTCGTGGAAGAAGTTGGTCTCTTGGTGGTAGATTTGGATGTTTGGAAAGACGACGAGAAGTGAAGATATCTTGAGGATTGGATTGAGGAGGGGGATATGGAAAAAGGGGAGAGTTCGAATTCTCTTCAGTTGCTGGATCTCGATGAAGGGGGTTTAGGAGGAATGGGAAGATGAGAAGAGAAATATAGGGAAAGTCGAAGATGGAAAGAATGTAGGATCGGAAGTTGAGTGGGAATGTCAGCAAATATACATAGATGTCTGAGTCTAAACACTTGCATGTTACTCCTGACTTCTGCCATCTTATACTCGCCATCTCTCCTTCATTCCCTATCGATGACCCTCTCCAACTTGTCACCCATGATGCGTCACATCCATAGCCTAATATAACCAATCCTTAATCCCCCTCTCGCATGCTCCTACATCCTCTCCATCAACACCCCTCAATAATCAGGACTCAAACTTACATCCATCTTCCCCAACATCAGAAACCATCAACCACATCACCACCCACCCAAATCAATCGCCTAAAACCCCTCGATCAAATCTCCGAAAATGGCCTGGGACTGCTGCTACTGTCACAGGGACAATTCAGACAGAGCGGGGCGGTGCCTTGGATGCTACCACCATAGGTGTAGACACTGCAAAGATTGGGATCCTAGAGGAATGCCTGGTAGGCTCTGTTCGACATCTTGTCGAGGCCAGAGAGAGGATTTTGGTGAGAGTTCTAAGGACCGTGGGCGCGTGGAAGGGGTGGGAGGCTTGGTCGTAGAGCTCACTGATGGTATGGGTACTGAATATACCGAAACGATCTGAGGGAAAAATTGGTAGGAAATAGGCGGTGAGGTGTGGAGGGGTGGGAGCGTGTTTGTGGTAGGAATTGATAGCACATGGGTCTGTTTGTGGTCGATGTCTCTTAAAGGGCGGTTGGTTTCAGAAGGCTCGTTATACAAAGATTGTTGTTCGTATACCAAGTAGTTTGCTCGGCAAATGACGAAGTTCGGCAACCTTTGATGATTGGATTTCCTGTTGCCGTCAGAGAAGTCATTGAAGTCCGTATTGAGAGCTAGCTGTACAAGGTTGAAACTGAGCATATCAGGAAAGCAATGAAGTTATTATGACGTCTTGTCGAGATGAAGTAAGGAAGGTCATCCATCTTCAACATTGGGACATAGTGGCTTTCCCACTGTGATGTGCTCGACTGTTTAGGTCAAGGCTAGAACATCGAAATGTCATCGCCTAGACCGTCAGGCTTCGGGGAAAGCTAGATGTCTGTGGTTCTTTGATCCTCAACCACGAACGAAATTGTACAAAGCCCATCTTTATGGGTGGCTCGGGGTTCATCGCTATCCTACCGGAACACTAGCATTCATCCATCGCTGACTGACTATGCCGCTTGCTATCGAGTGGAAAGTCTAAGGGTCAAAGAGCCATCGTAAGGAACATAATAACATGTGCCAGCAAACTTGGTCTGACGCTGTCGAAAAGCAACTTTGTAAGCGAGGTCTCACTCCCCTGAATCAGTACTCCTAAAGACAGCACCCGTACAGTGAACAGGGGATCGACAACATGAATGGGATTGCGCTGTATCGGCGAGAAAAATTGCAAAAAGAACGACAGCGAAGTAATAATAGGAGAACGTCGGAACTGCCAAGGATAGCTTATCGGTATTCATATGATTGACTGTGGCCTGTTCTGATCAAGACGTGAGTCTTAGTCTACCGATATGCCGCTCCAGAGGCTCTACTGAAAAACAGTCCTACCATTTATGCCATCAAAAGCCAACTACGTAAGGAGCGTGTAGCCCAGTGATGCCTCGAATCCATCTAAACATTCAGTCAGATATCAAGATCCCTTATCTAGGCTCTTGAGCACGCGAAATTTTCCATCCACTACCGGTAGTGCACGCATCGACACGTATGGCTGGTTTTTTAGACGAGGATCTATGTTTTCGTCGCCAGAAGCCTGAGGGTGGACTCGATTCATCCAATCGAACTTCTCCTTCTTGACCACGATTTGCTGCGTCTGTTTTCTCACCAACTTACATCGGCGCAGTTTGGGATCTGAACTCCGGATTTTCAACGACTCACGCGTGTTCGGGTCGGCTTCTGAGCTCAAGGAGTCTTCATCGCTCCAGATCCGGGTGCCTTCATAGAGTGAGTCTAGGATCGTTGGCGGAGAGTCCCTTGCTGGTGGAGACTCTACTGTGCGAGCAGTGCTCTTCGTAGGACCTGATGCTTCTGTGAACCGGGTGTTCGGGCTTGGCTCGGGGTCTTCAGTCTCGAGTGTCGGTTGGGACCCCAGCACTGGCCATTCATCAACTGGCTCAGGTGAGCTGGTTTTCGGGCTTGACGGTCTTTCTTTCCAGCAAGAGGCGAGTCCCTCTTTCCATTGCTTGAAATGAACCTCGGTGTCATCAGTCACCAGTGTCGGTTGGGACTCCAGATCGGGCCATTTATCAACTGGGTCGATTGAGCAGATTTTCCGGCTTGACGGCTTATCTTTCCAGCAAGAGGCGAGTCCATCTTTCCATTGCTTGAGATGAATCTCGGGGTCTTCAGTCTCGAGTGTTGGTTGGGACTCCAGAGCTGGCCCTTCATCACTTGGGTCGGTCGAGCCTGAACACGGTCCCGTACGGGATATCGCTTGTAGGGCTACATCTGTCTGTAGCGGCGACGGGGAACTACCTTCTGTCAAAGTATCCGGCCTCTTGAGTATCAATTTGGGCTTTACTTTCGCGATGACTTCAATTGCTGATCTTCTGCGCTGTCTGCTTGCCCGAACCCCGGCAGACTTAGTAAGGTTTGTTGATCCGTCGAAAGTTACCCTCTTCGCAGGTCCGAACCTTCTCTTCTTGGGTCGCACTGAAGGGAGATTTATCTCCGGCCTAGGCCACAACGGAGTAGAGGGTGGCGACGCGGCTCGAGCAACTGTGGTAGCCCGAAGAGTGGCGCGAGCATATTTGAGAATCAGCCGAGCTCGCTTTTGCTTCATAACATCGTCAAGGTCGTGGATAGATTTACTGCTGGTTGAGACCAGTTCCGGAGACTGTTGGTGGCGGTCCATTGCTCGCTCTGGTTTCTCGGCTTCCTCTGCACCGAACATGGATCTGGTACTTGGACAGATCCGTTCCGGTGACGCTTGGAGGCGGGTCATTGCTCGTTCCGGTATATCGACTTCGTCTGGGCCATATATAGGTCTGCTGCTGGACGAGAACGGTTCCGTTGTTGCTTTGGGGAATGCACCACAGATATCATTGCGACAAAGTTCCGATCCAGGCAGGCTCGAAGACTTGTCGACTGAGTCGCCATTATCGAAATCGTCGCCAATGGATTCAGGGCGAGGGCTCTGCGGAGGTTGCCTTTCTGTCCTCCTCCTGGTTGGTCTTCCTGGGTTTCCGCGACTCTTTCCTTTCTGTCTTGTCTTTGCGTGTCCCGTCTTTGCGTGTCCCACAGAGACCTCATCCAGCTCCTTATCAAGGATCGCATCGCCGAAGGTTGGGTAGGAAACCGTCCGCGGAGGACTTCCCCTCATGGGTACTGGCCATAGTGATCGAGACATGGATTGAAGCGAGTGACGTTGCGTAGTTCAACTAGCTGTCTGTAAAGCTATAAGATGTATATAGTCTGGTTGAAGAAAGATATATGCGAATGAATGTCGATTGATACCATGAGGTAGAGGAGAAAGGTGGAGATATTCCGAGAGCATTGCCTTGGTCTTCATCGTCGCTTTGGAAGGCACGACCCAACGTCGCAGCATGGGCAGCCACTCGTTTACTCCTGAGCCCTGAAGGCCAGAGATGGATCCTTTGTTCTTTTTGTAGGAGAGACCTGACGAGGATCAAGTGAAATAAGTTTGCACACTAAACCCATGGCACAAGGTGGCTATCAAGGGCAACCAAGGTTCACCGGTCGATTTTGGCCCATAGGTTAGATGTCGTGTGGGCATGTCTATATCTTTCCTGAAGACGATGCGCCTATCGCAAAAGTCCAGTGAGCAATCAGAAGCGAGTGATTCCCAGAGAACAAAGAAGCTATTGTGATTGCATCGAAACAATGCCTATGTTGAGAGACAAAGACAAGGGTCTTTGGTCATCTTAAAAGGGACCTGACCACTACTGCAGATCATGCAACGAGACTGCGAAGCTTCAATTTTAACATATCCAGAGCGGTTACCAACACTGATCCCAAGTGCAACACAATACGATTTTGTGCCCATGGCTGGACCACCAGTCTCTCGGCTCCCGCAGCCTTCGATGGAGCTCAAGAAGCTAAATCTCTCGGGATATACGACAAAGATGGTCCAAGCGACTCTGGCCTCAGCCGGGAACATTCCGCGGACAACAGCAATAAAGTCAAGGCCAAGACTGCAAGACGCAGCACCAGAATCGAATCTGTTATCCAGACCACGCGATGAGATTTTTTGCCCGAATTATTGCTCAGACGATCAGATACGGCATGAAATCATCTGCTCGTTGAACCCGAACGTCGACAGAGCTCATGCAGTTCTTGGGAATGAAGACCCTGCCAAGGTCTGCATTATGCTGTATAAGCCTCCGTTCGGTACAGCTGGTGAGCCCTTGAATCTCCAGTACCCCGTCGAAGTCCGCTGGGAACGTGATAGTAGTATTCGCAGCCTCAACAGATGGCGGGCAGCCATTTTCCTGCACTACATGGGTCTTGAATTGGAAAAGGCTCCAGAATGGCACGAATTGGAAATTGAGTTTGTCACTAAAGCTTGCGCTGTTCGACAAGAACAGGCCGGAAGCAAACTCTTCCTACGAAACAAAAGCTCTAGGTTGTACTCCTGGCAAGCGATGGCGGAAGACTACAACGCCTGCTTCTCCGGCCGGAAGCTCCCAGGTTTCAAGGAGCCGAGACCGGCAAGAAAACGGACTGACCTCGTAGCGCAGAATTGCCCGACACAAAGAGCCGCAAGTCCTTTCCGCTGCCCCACCTCCGAATACCGTAAGGTTGCTCGCACGAAAGGAACCTCCGAGGTATCACCCCAGATATCGTCTCTTCCAAGGGCTGGGCCTAACCTCGCCTCAAAGGTGTATGAAGAGTCCCAGCATGCTTCTTCTGGTATACCAAAGCCAGTCTCCAAACGAAGTACTTCTGGATGATTGAGAGAATGACAGATCCGAAGGGCGTGCAGCTAGGGTCTGGCAAGTAGGTTTGGGCATTGTTTGAGAAGTGCTAATCCGGATTTCGCTGCATGCATTCGATGTTGGAACTGTTTGAATAGAGATGCACCTGTAGCCTACCATAATATCATGCGATATCATTGCCATCCTCTGCTGCAGCTATATGCGGGTGCCTCCGTGATCTTGTAGTAATATTGTGCTATGGCCAGCGTACGGTGAGGTAAATTCGATAGTTCGACTGACGCATGGCGTCTTATGGCAGACAAGCAGAGAACTACCCTGTCCCGAGAGCCATATGTGGTCGTGCCTCATTCAAGTGTCTGCTGAGCCAAGTTTCGTGTAGGGTATCCATGGTGATCTTGAGACTCGACAGCATTCCAGTGGGAGGCAGAGGACTCTCCGTCTGCAGCGTCGTTAGTCGGCTATATGCTGCATATATGAGAGGAGCATTCGGTGACCTCTTCCAATAACATGCAAGTCAAGCTCGAGTACTTCTGTGAACGGAGAGGATTCCTAGTAATGTGGCAAAGGACAGCAGGGACGCGGTCCAGTGGTTGATGGCATGTCGGCCCTACATTTCGCCGTTCTAGCGCACCGCGTCGCAGTCAGCCATTCTCGTACGTAGTACCTGACTCAACAGTGTTAATACCTTACTTTACTTTACCTACCAGTCCTCCTTCCATGCCTTGATGAACGCAGAGCATTGGATCCTTTTCCCGCTCCGTAGTCTCAAAATCACTGCCTGTCATACCGTTTGGGCGTATCGACGCGTCTCATTACCCGCAAACAGCTGTTGCCATTGGCTTCAACGGCCTCTGGCATAGATACCAAGATGTGGCGAGGTCAACACGCTTGGCTTCCTTCGGCACGTTGCAATCTCTGCTCGTGAAGTGAAGCTAGATGCTTCAATAGCTTGCATGGCTGGTCTCGCCTTCTCACATTGCGTGAGATGGCTGTTCGGGCAAAGGTCACAAAAAGGCAGCTTGCTCTTTCCTAGACCCAGTGCTACAATAATGTCGATTACTTCATCGTCGGTCCTATTCTTGGCGCAATAGGCTGTTCAGTGGTGTTGATGATAATAAGGAAGAAGTTTCCTGCACTTGGGCTGCCAGACATCGATGCGGACATCTAACGCTCAATTATCTGACAGCGTGGCGTAGGTACTGTAGAAAGACATTCAAACTCACTCCGGCCAAGCTGAAGGATTGAATTGACGACTTGGGATTCAAAGACTCGACGGTACTGCGGTGCCAAGACATGCCTGTCGTCATTGGGTAAGGTAATATATTCTGCAACAGTGCCTTCTCAATTCGTTCCTCATCTCCTACCTGTTCAAATTCAATAGCACTTTCCCTTTCTACTTTGGAGGGACTAAGACGACCCAGTAAGACTTGATCCCTTGGAGTCTTCTCTTACCAAGTCCTTACCATCCTCTCATCACTCACTACGCAACCTCCTCTCATCCTGACGTGAACCCAACTTCTAAACTATCCAGTATACTTTTGAATCCAGAATTGCACTCGTTTCAAACCCAAGTATCTTTACCCTCCCATCCTAAAGCCTCTGTTCCGACAGCCGAAGCAAGATTTCGTCTCCCACTGGGGATACGCTGCATCCTTGCCATTCTCGACAAGATGTATACCATGGCCGCACCTCGACTAGCGGCTAAGTCGACGAGGCCCTTAGTGACAGGTGGACAGATGTCTGCCTCTGCCTTGTTCCCTTATTTGGACAGTGCCGACGTCCATGGCGAGTTCTCTGCACACCGGGCCAAGGCAGTTCCAGGTTCCATCTACTCGGACTCTGAGTCCTCGGATGGTGACGCCGTAGAGCCCGTGGACCAGCAACCAGGAATTGAACAACAGAACCTTACCTCGGAGTCTGTGGAGACCTTTCTAGATCAGATTGCAAAGGAGCGCCTTTCCAAGATGCCCCGTAGCGGTAGCCAGTGGGACCGTGCTCTGAGGGATGCCGAATTGTTCGCCAATCACGTATCTGTCTACCAACGCATGCTGGAGGAATACCTACCGTCAAGCAAGATTGCTACGGCATCTCTTTGGACAAATTGCCGTTTGTTACTGGAGGTATGGTCCTATAGCTCGCTGTGGCAGGATCATTGCTGACAGAACACAGCTGGGCCACGGTCAAGCTTCGTCACTTGGACAAGCCTTTCAGGTGTTCCATTCCCTCAGCCTCGACCTTCTCATGTTTGAACGCCATCATGCCGTGTTCAGCGTGGATATGAAGGCCAGAGAGGATCTTGGGAAGGCTTATGCCAGCCTCCACAACTTGGTGGCCGATGTGGCAACATGCTACTCAGAGCGGATGATTGGTCTGTCCAGCTCTTACATCTTTGGTGGCTTGACCTGATATGTTTATGTAGCATCGGCAACGAGTCCCATCGCAGCAGACTTTAACGCTCTGTTCGGAAATTCTGTCAATGGTTTTCGCGAACTCAAGCAAAGCCTGATCCAAGTAGTATGGGATGAGAAAATTCAGAGAGCACCTGTCACTGAGAGTAGGTGTGCCTTCCTAATACTAGTCATGAAGGTGCTGACAAGCTCACGTCGCAGCTGCTTCAGTCGATTATCGAGTAATCCGCAACTGGCTTACTCCTAGTGATGAATTCGTCAAGAGACTATCCTCCAACCAGCTAACCTGCAAATTTCAGCTGCCAGAGTCTTCATGTGACTGGTTCCAGAAAGATCTCACGGCATTCTTCAAGAGTAAGCGGAACGCTTTGATGATCACCGGTAAACCTGGAAGTGGCAAGACAGTCCTGTTTCACTGGATGGTCGACAGGCTGCAGAGACGAACGCTCGGCAAATCTTACACGCCTGTATCGTGCTCAATAGGTGTGTTCCTCGTCATTCCGCCTTTCGAATTCATTGTTGGGCTAAGCTTCCTATGACAGACCCTGCTGTGCCCATCGAGACTTCGTCGCTCCGATTGGTCCAATCACTCCTACTTCAAATGCTTGATCAAAACATCGGAAATACGGAAGTGTTGAGCTCGCTTGGGGTCGCCTATCGGAAGACGACAGGCTCGACGGATATTGTCGAGCACGAGTCTGCTATGTGGCTGGCCTTCGATAAGGTTCTAGGCATCGCGGCTTTTTCTGTGAATATAGTGATTCTGATTGATGGGGTCGAAGCCATTCTGGGTGGCGAACCTGTGGCTCTGACTTTCGTTGATAAACTTGTTGCGATCGTCGCTAAGGTTCCCAACGCTACAGCAATCTTGCTATCACGGCCACTATCCGCGCCGTCTGACTTGTGGGCCGGAGAATTCGTCATCAGTACCGAGCATACATTTGGCGACCTCATGCAGATGGTAGTTCGCGCTCTCGAGCCATATGGACCATTACAGGTTGAGCCGGACGAACGACGCCAGGTGGTAGCAAAACGCATAGCACAGAGCGCCAACGGATCTTTTCTGTGGGCACAATATACCATTGAGCTCTTGCAGAAAGAAACCTCCATGGATGGTTTCCTTCGCGCTCTAGACAAAACACCGAAATCCCTAGGACATTTAATGCAGAGGCTGACTGCAGCTCTGGAGTCGAACCAAGGGAACATCAAGTCTGTGCTTTCCTGGTTGGTCGTCGCTCTGAGGCCACTTAGCCTTCTTGAAGTGCAATTACTCGTAGGTGTTGATCCCCGTAAGGATGCCCTTGCTGGCACTAGTGCCGGTGGCTCCTATGATATCGTTCGATTAAGCGGATCTCTACTGGTTGTAGATGATGGAGTTGTCCGCTTTCGGCACAATGTCCTGCGGCAATTCCTGACGGACATGGCGAGTCAGAGCAGAATACTATCACCGCCAAAAGACGCCCACCGCGATTTCACTTCAAGGATGCTGAAGACCTTGCGAACCAATCCTGAGCTCTCTGACACTCCCACAATGGATCTGACGCTAAGCCCCGCGCTGAGCGAAGTCTTCAGGGCCGACAGTCTTTTCGAGTACGCCGCAAGATACTGGACACTACATTTCGAAAATTCATCCATGTACAAAGCCAACGGCGAATTGGCGTTGTCAACGGAGTTCAAGAGGAGCTTCCCGACTACCGTGACCCTCCCCGTCGCCGAAGGCGTCGTCTCGCAGTCATGTTTTGCCGGTCTCGATCCGGTCGACAGCCATATGCTCGCTTTACGTATCCGTCGTGCAGCGCTACACGACAAGTCCCCAGCTGTGCTGCAGTCGCTGCTCAACACCGCGCTCGTTCTCCAGCGAAAAGCGGACAAGCCTGAGGCTGGCAAATACTTCTATCAAGCCTCATTGCTAAGTCAAGACGTTCTCGGAATGTCGAGTAATATCACCAGTACCTGTGCTACACAGTATCTAGCTAGTGTCGATCAGACCGCAGACAGGGGTCGATCTGAGGTAGCAGTTTTTAAAGAACAGATGCTGAAGACTCTGATCGAAGCCTCTAGACAGGAACATGGTAGCAAGAGCGAGCAATGCATCAAGTACCAAATGGCCTTGAGTGAGCAGTACATTGCGATCGGAGACGAAGTATCGGCAGCTCCCGTCCTCGAAGAACTGCGCGATGCCGTGGTCGAGCGGTACGGGCAAGATTCTGCACAGGCCAATAACATCAACAGGAGTCTTGCAGCGATTTTACAGAGACGTAGTATCAAGGGCGACAACAGCGTCCAATTGGCTAGCAAACTGTTTCTCCTGGCCGAGCAGACCATGGACGAAACCGACCCTCGACGCATTGCTGCAATGTTCCGCATGGCCGAAACCTACGAGGGTCAAGGCGACTTTTACAGAACCGAAGAGCTTCTCGTCAATGTATGGAAACATACTACGGAGGCTCACCGTAGATCCCAGACTGTAGAGCTCCAAGATGCGAAGTTGAGAGCCGCCGTTGCCTATGTCGATTTCCTCCGACGACGCACGCGAGATCCAGAAGCCACGAGTATTCTGCTGGGTTTGTGGGGTGAGTCTGAGCAGAACCAGGCACCATTGGAAACAACGATTAGCCGTTTCAAGCAGTTTGGAAAGATGCTTCAATCCGCTGGACAACTTACCCTAGCACTTTCCGCATTCACTTCAGTATGGAGGGAATATGTAAATAACGGCAAGCAGTACTCGGACGAGGCAGCTTCGACAGCGTCTTCCATCGCCGAATTGGTACAACTGATCCAGAACCAGCCCGAAGAGTCCAGGCTATCGTCGACACCGCCAGACACGGTTGAGGCTAGCCAGTATCCAAACCAGCAGGATTCATTAAGTGATCAATCCGTTCTACGCCAGGTCTTCGACGCTCGCTTGCATACAGCATCTGCAGGCCAGCTTGACGAAGCTACGATTCAGATGTGTAAGAGCATCAGCGCCTACCATGTCCGTCAGTGCGATTGGGCAGAAGCCATCGGCATCATCCGAATGTGCCTTCAATTGGTATGGCCTTCTGTTGCAAATGGCGGGACAACATCACAATTACCCAAGCGACTTCCTCACCAAGCGTGGGCCCTGGCTGACCGCCTAGCGCACTGCCTTACCCAAGACCATCGCCTCGAAGAAGCCCTCCAGGTTCATCTCTCTCTGTACGAAGCATCAAACTCTTCTGAGAATGCTGGCATGATGGCTAAAGCGAGCCAATCTCTCATTCAATTCTACAACGAGACCGGACAGATTGATCGGGCGATTAAATTTCACGATGAGCTCTTGCAGCGCAATCGCAAAGTGCTAGGTCATAAACATCCAGTGACCATCGAATCCCTGAATACGCTGGCCTCCCTTTGTGATTCTTCCAAAAACTCGATGGCTAGCCACTATTACGAGGAGATTCTGTCAATGCTTGGTACAGAGTTGTCATCAATGGGGCCCAGCGAGTCCAAAGCCGCTGTAAGGTTATCAGAGTTGTACAGTGAACAAGGACGATGGCCCGAGGTCATCAAGGCGTGCGAAGTACTCCTTGGAAGCCTTGACGGGAACAAACAAGAAGACGTCATGACGGCCCCAACGATACGAGCCTTGTACGAGCGGTACACGAGTGCTATCGCCCATAGAGACGAGGGTAACATGGAGAGCCTACAGCAAGCGGCTGCCCGCTATTTCGAAATCTGTAATAACCTCTTTCCTTTGCAGAGCGCTATGCTTACCCAAGCGGTCTTTGAGCTTGGGGAGGCAAACGAGCGAAGCGAGACACACCATTGGGATGCGATCCCTATGTACGAGAACGTCATTCAGATTGCCCCGGCGTCCAATGAACACGACATGGCCAGATTTGTCGCTAAAGCCAAAGAGCGACTGGCCACGCTCTATCACAATGTGGCTCTCGACCCAATGAAGGCGCCGCCCTCTATATCGCAAAACGTTATTGCGATTTACATTGACCAGTACGAAGAAGGCAAAGCTCACCATAGATGTTCCGACGACGCCAGTCTCGCTATTCTTGCAGAGCTAGTGGCATTATACAACAGGACTGGCACCGAGCAGAACCGGTTTGCTGCCCTTGACGTATTGCAGGGGACTGTCGCTGAGATCGTCTCTTACGAATTGTCGCCCATGCGTTTGTGGGCATCGGCCAGTAAGCTCGCGGCCATTTACTCAACCAATGGATACGGCAGACAGGGTCGTCAAATTGTCGAGGTCCTTCGTCGTCAAGCCATTTTCAAACACAGCACGGACGATGATGGTTTCGTACTGAAGTGGGACCCTCCATCAGGTCGCCGTTGTTTTGTTTTTCTTGCAACCCTCGAAGGTGGGCTTCCGAGCTCGGAATCAGCCACATTTTCCGACTTGATGGCGAATCTGCTTACAGAGTCTTTCCTCCTCGAACGCTTTACCCAGGCGGAGGCGTTTGACCAAAAGCTCATCAATGCAGCCCGTCTCCGCCGCTTCCTAACCAGCAATAAGCGTCATGACCTCGCGCACATCTTGGAAAGCCGTGTCTTTGACGCTTTCATGGCGACTCTTGACACTACAAGCACACCAAGCGAGCGAAATATGCGTGATCTGCTGGTAAAGACCATTGAGGAGCTTGAGAAGGACACCCACCAATCTATGGGGAAATCTGCCTGCGTTGCTGGAGACAAACTGGCCTCAAGCCACATCGACCAACGGGAATTTGCGGACTCCTACGAAGTCACTTTCTGCGCCTACAATTTCGCCAAATCCCTCGGAGCTTACCAAGAAGTCGAGAACGTTGTCTATGGTCTCAAGCTAGCTCTGTATATGGATAGTCGGGGTGTAGCCGGGACGACCACAAACGATGTCCTTCGTAGCCAGATGCGCGCCCAATCCAAGCTCATCCTCCAGGGAACGATTGGCACTTGCAAGGACCTGAACATCGATATTTCCCGGATGCGCTTTTCTGAGCTCAAAGATCTCGTGAGTTTGCTGAACGAACACCAGAGTTACACAGAGCTTGAGGTGAGAGCAACCAGATATATGTGTAATGGTGATTAGCTGACCCTTCATTGCAGTGGGTTCTTGGGTTACTGTGGTCCTCCCATGCGACCCACAAGACCTGGTCCCCTAAGGACATCGTGTGGTTGGGCAAGCACTTCGTCGAAGCACGCTTCCACCGTGGTCAGCAGGATCTTGCCATTCAGTTATGTGAAGATATCATCTATAACCTGACAATCCTTTGGGGCCCTCTGGACCTGATGGCCCTTGAGATGTCTGTGGTTCTCGCTGATCTGTACACCACTACCGAGCGCTACCAGGAAGCTATGGCGGTCCATGAAGACATTCTTCGACAGCTGCTCTCTCGCGACGTCGCGACCAACAACCATGCGGAGGCAGCTCACATAGCCAAGAAGCATCTTTGGTATCTCAAGCAAACCTCACAGCGTGCTGGGAGTTCGACCTCGGAATTCTTCGAGCAGAACTCTTCGCTGCTCGAGCGGCTCGCCACCGAGTTTGGCGATCACAGTGTCGGAGCAGATACGCCGCCGACAGTCAACTGGAGCTTTGGGCAGCCGACTGTTGGTGCTATGCCTGGCATGGACGAAGCGGACGATGAAGCCGCTGAGATACTATTTACACCCCGCAAAGCGCTCCGCCGCTATGCTCGATGATGACGCAAAACGCCTCCTGTTGCAGCCCAACCTTGGCTTGTGGCCGGCTCACGCATTTGCTTATGGCTTGCAGCATCACTAAATGAATGTTTCTTGGCGGAATGAGGCGCGATAAATGTGTGTTGTTAACAGCCCCGCAGTCTTATACAAATCAGTAATGCTTTTGATACATGGCGGTGTTTCGTGCTAGAAGGTACCCCACGGATTAGTTAGCGCTAGCACTCGTCATTCCTAGTCTTATCGTTAAAGCACAGCAAGAGTAGATGCATTCTTCTACAACCACCTTCTCTCCGCTCGCTGTAACCTTATTGACTTGCCCTTACGATATTGTACTCAGGGAGAAATTCCTGAATTACGGGTAAGCGATCTGACGGGGAGCACTAGGGTCAATCTACAGAGGCGGGGAATACGATTTCCACAAAGTAGTCCCAAACGATATGCTACTGCTTTGCTACGAATGCTGTGGGGCACGGTAGAGAATCACAGTCTTCAGCATTAATGTAGAACGCAATCACCCCACCTTACCCATCACCCCATTAAGCGATGATACCAAAAATGGCTCAGCGACCCAAGTTGACTCAGGACAGTCTGATATCAACTTTGCGACAGTCTGGTTAGTTGTAAATGACTTGCTGCATGAACCGCGGCTTTGGTCTTGGAGCGTTCCATGGTAGTTTCTCAAGCGATCGACAACATATACTTCGTGGCTAGGAGAACAGGGAGTTAAGCGCTTTTTGTAGCTATTGAGGTTTTGTAACCTCTTTGCTAGGGTCTTGGAAGTCGTTGTTGAGCATAGTAAGGTGTCTCATCTCTTGGCTGGTAAGGCTATAGGGAGAAGGAGGATATTTTGGGAGCGATCGTGAACTATTGTAGTGGTTTTGTTGTTTAGATTCTTGGCCATAATGTTGGGTAAAGTATTTACCTTGCTAGTGCACTCGCGACTGATGCAGCACGTGACTTGATCAACAGACTGCGGCAAATGAAAATAAGGCGTTTGCCGACCGTCTCCTTATCTCGTTCCCTACTGGTACCCCCACAACGCCGCTGACGCTTACACTAAGGCACTGATTGATTGCTGACCACCATAACAATTCTCTGGTTAGAGCGGAGATTGTCCGAAGGGTGGACAGCACCGGGCACAAATACCTTGACTGTTGAATGAACATTGTGAGGAGAGATCCACTCTCGCTCATTTTGCGCTCGCCGCTGAGTCTCGAACGTACTCTTTCCCGCTCGTCTTCGAATTAACCAACTACGGAGGACATTGATCTGCGACTACGGGAGAGCTGAGGCAATCCGTGAACACGTATTGAGTCCTCGATCGGACTAGCAAATGATTTTGGAAGAGGCTTGACGAAATGCCGGGCCGCCAACAAGCTGAAGAGAGGACATGAGGAACAGGCCTAGATCAGTCTGCTGTCGCACTGCCTTCTCTCTTTATCTTCATGAGGGAGCTGAAGAACCGAACCTTATACTTGAAACAGACGATGGATGAGCGCGAAGGAAGACATTGGCTGGTTGCGTACTATTATTCGCCCAATGCTGATATCGAGTCAGTGCACAGCCCCCCGACAACCTCTTGGCCCGCATGTCGTGGATGCTGAAGGATCACTGCGTATATCATCGACTCTGTCGATCCGTGGCGAGCATGGTTATCTGCCAGCGGTAATCAAGACGAAAGTTGGAAGAACGTAGACAAGGTGCAGAATATGTGGTAGAACATCAATGGCGCCATTATGTGACATGCCCGTACGGTGGCCGATACCCTGCTTAGGGTCAAAATTCAAAATTCCTGGGAAAACGAAAATCGAAAAACAAAAACTAAAATTTGCGCTCGTATTTGCGTTCAATTCTTGCAATTTTCTCTAACTATATATCGAGTTGACACAAGTCTCTTGTTATTAATCTAAGATACTAAGTTTAAGAATTTATTTTATGTTGTAAATATTGTTGATACGTCAATAAATTTAACTTTGTGTCAATTACTTCTTGTCTAAAAAATAAAATAAAAATAAAAAAATTGCTATTAATAGATTTAAACTTTTTTCGCAAATCGATTTTAAAATATCAAGAATTCTTTAACTTTTGCATTTGAATAATTATTGTCAATCTTACTTAAATTCGAAATTAAATCTCTTAAATTATAAAGATAATATATTATTATAATATATTTGAACAATATAAAGATTATATAATTGCGTATGCTATTACAATCAAGTTGTATCTCGCATATTGCTAGAAATCTTGATTTTAATTTTTAAAATCTTAAAAAATTTTAATTTTAATCTTAAGCAAAGTATTATGCAAAGTTAATTTCTTAATTACAATTAGAAAGACATCAAGATTTTAATAACTTTATTACATAAATAATAATTTTTTGCGCAATTTAATTAAAATCTCTTTTATCTATTTAATTAATTTACAATTGTAAAGTCTTTAGTATAATATTATAAACAATATACTTATTTATCTTTGCTTTATTGTTAATATTTTTTCTAGCTTTTCTAATTCTTTCTTGTTGTTGTTGCTATAAATAAGTCTATTAAAACAAAGAAGTTCTTTAAGAAGATTGTTATTGTTATCTTTAATAACTTTTTGTCATTTGTAAAATCTAAAATTATTAAGTTAAAATTCAAGATTAAGAATAAGTTAACAATAAGCTTCTCTACTTTTGCAAAAAAGTTCGCAAAAACTTTCTTATTTATTGTTATATTCTTCGATTTTAATATAAACTCTACTATTAATAACAATAAATTCTTCGATAATAATTAGTATAATTGTTAGATTAAATCGAACATTTTTTTCTTAATTTGATTTACTTTCTTAAGTTTTGTAGAATTAAGTTAAAACTAAGACGCGAATTTAATTTTAAAATTTAATTTTATTAAGTTAATGTTAAGAATCTAAGTTAACTTTATCGAGTTAACATTCGTTTATTTTATCTTATTTTATCTATACATTAACTCGATTAAACTAGCGCAAGATTTACGCTAGTTATATATAATTAGCGCGTTACGTAACGTTACGTAATTGAATAGATCGAATTAAATATTTAACGCACATTCTTTGTTCGTCTTATCTTGTTAAGCTAGAAAATTTGTCTAATCTTAGAATTAAGATTGAGCGAATTAATTCGATCGAATTAAAATTTGATTCAACAATTACGTTAATAATAATGCAAATAACAAGACGTTTATTAATACAATAATTGTAACAAATGTCTCTTTAAATAAGAAAGATAAATTTATTATTAATAAAATTGCAAATTATTGCGAACGTTGTTTATTAAACAAGAAGTTTAAAGCTATACAAAAAGAGAAGCAAATTAGAAAAAAAAAATAAAAATAAACTATATATTCTAAAGAGTTATACGTTAATTTATATTGTTATCTTTAACAATAATATTCTCTTTAAATAAAACAATAAGTTTGTTGTCGTTTGTAACATTAAAAATAAAAATTATATAAAAATTTAAATTTATGTTTAAGATAAAGCAATATTGTATATTAAAAACAATATTATCTTATATTATTAATTAGAATTAAAAACAATAATTTTCTAAAAAAAGCAAAAATTTAATTAAAGACTAGTTACAAAGTTTAGAGAAAAAATCAATTTTCTATCTAATGTAATTTTGCGCATTAAATAATACTTTTTTCGCGATTTAAAAAGCAAAAGATAATAGTTTTTATATTTTTCTTATATAATAAAGTCGAATTAAATATACTTTTATTATATCTAAAGAATTTTTCTTCTTTAAAAAAATTGCTTATTATATTTATGCTTAAGATAAAAATTGCAAAGAATAAAACAACTCGCAAAGCAAAGATTATAAATTTATTCAAAAACAATACAATTATAATAACAAAAGAAATTATAAATATATACAAATATAAAAATTATAAATATATAAACAAAAACAAAGAAAAACGCTATTTAAATAACAATAAATATTATAAATTTAATTAAAAAAATGTTAATAATTAAATTAAAGAGTTTATAATTAATTGATGCATATTTAGTAAATTTTTCGATTATGTTAAATATTGTTGCGAGATAATCAAGTTTAATAACGATTTATATAATAGAAAAAACGTATTAAGAGAAAATAAGTATGTTTTTTTGAGACTTTTATCTTTATATTAACGTTTACTCTAATAACTAGTTTTATTATTAATTTTATTAAAACAATGTTTAATTTATATCTTATAAATATAATAGAGAATTGCGAACGCAAGTAGAAGACTAAAACTTATAAATATAAACAAGAGCATTAAATAAAATTCGATCTCGAATAAAAATATATTAAGAATTATTGTCGCAAATAACAAACAACTAATAGTATAAATAAAGAATATTCTTGCAACAAATTTAAAACTTATATATATTTATCTAATATAAATAACAATCTTTTCGTTACTTTATTAAGCAATTTTGTTAGAATATTCTTTGTTAAATTTATTATAATAAATTTTGTTAATTAAGTTTTTCGCAAGAAAGATCTTGCTTCTAATAATGATCTTTGCGATATAATATTAGAAACAAGTAATATTTTAAATAAGTAATTCTTCATATTGCGAATAGTTTAAAGTTAAAAAACAAATACTAAATAATAATTATCGATCAATATATTATTCGAAGTTAATATTATTCTTGTTTGTAAGATTAAATTTTACAAGAATTATCTAAAAATTAAGTAATTTAATAAAAAAACAATTAATGCAAGCTTTAATAATACAATACAAGATATAAATAATAAATCAAGTCTTCTATTCTTTGATCTATATTATTGTTTATTTTTTTAAAATGTTTGCATTAATACTTGTTAACAAATTTTTTTTTTGTTAATATTGTTTAAAGAAGAATTTTTAATAATAATAATACAACTTAAAAACATTAATTATCGTTAACAATATTGCAAATTAACAAAGTTTAATTATTTAAAACTTAGTATTATAAACATTAAATCTTAAATTAACGTTAATACAATTTTCAACAAAGTTGCATAAGAATTTCAACTCTTTTTTCTAAATATATATATATTAATTTACAATTATTATTGTTACATAATCTTAATTCTTATATATTTGTTTATCGATAAAGTTAAGAGAATTTATAAATAGTTAAATTACAAATTTTAAAGATTATGCAAGCGATTAAAATAATATTAAATGCATTATATTGCAATTGCTCTCGAAGAATTTTATAAATAAGATTTTAATAAATTCTTCTTTTATAACGCAAATGTAAACGCAAATGTTAATTATTTTTTTACGACAAACTTTCTCTTTTACAATTAACAAAAACAAGATTTAAGATAATATATCGAAATATAAAGACACAAACAAAAACGAGAATTTAAATAATAACTTGCTTAGTTATATAAAAAAGAAGAAATCAACGCAAAATATATAAAAACAAATATATAAAAACAAATAGAAATTAAACAAATTACAAATTACGAAACTTTTGTTTAGATGTCTAGTTATATATATTATTGCAATACGAATAATTTATTTTTGACGCTTTAAAGAGTTTATTAAAATTGTATCTTTATTCTTGTACTAAAACAATCTTTTGCAAGAATTTCTTAAATATCTTGTAATTCTTTGCGTATTATTTGTAATATTTTATTTATTTTTTAAGTATTGCAAAGAAAATTTCGATAGAATTAAAGTCGCAAAAGTATAAAGAAAAAAACGTTAATATAATATTAATACTATTATATATTTCTTAAAATTTCTTACTTTTATAAGCAAAGATATTATTTAAACAAAGTATTAAATTAAAGTTTTTATTAATTGTTAATATAATAAGTAAAAGAATATAATTGCGAACAAAGTTATTAAAGATTGTTTACGTAATAGATTTATAATAAATAGTTTAAACAATATATTCTTTAATTGTAATTGTTAACAATATTATTTATCTCTTTAATTGTTTAAATATTGTATACATCTTTGCTTCGCAATCTTATAGCAATTATTTATATTTTCTATTATTAGTTTTTACGCAAACAACAAATTTATTTAGAAGCATCAATTAATATGTCTTTTATTAACATAATTATACATGTTAGATATTATATTATATCTAATCTTTTTGCAAAGCGCAATAAAAGATTTGCAAAACATTTGTTAATATACAAGTATAAGAAACATTTATATATCGACTTTCTTATGCATTTATTTCTCTCTTCGAAGCATTCTTGCAATTGTGTCAATATTAACAATAATATTGAATTCGTTATACAGATAAAGATATATTTTGTTAAGATAGATAATAAAATGAAAATTAATATAATTTAGAAGACTATTTTTTGTTGTTTTATTGATCAATTTGTTAAAACTTCTTTTATATTAAGAGATAATAACAAAGTTGTACAATTTAATATTACGTTTTAATTTGCGTATTTGTTGTTCAAATACATTCTTTAGATACGATATATAAGCAATATCTTTATCGAGTTTAATGCGATCGACAATTGCAATTCTTTGATCGTAGATTAGAGCAAACGATATAACGAAGAGAGGATTACGAAATACGCAGATTATACGATTATACTAAAGACTTCAAATACTGTCTAATCAGAATAACAATTGAACAGGTGAAAGAGATTTTAATTGAATTGCGCGAAAAACCATTATTTGTGTGATGAGATCACCAAAACTTTGGCGCCTTCCCGACTGCGGTCAAGAAACCAGCTTTGCACGATATCGACCACCGTAATGTCCGTCTGACACACAATTGTTTGAGAGATAGCGGTTCAATTATCTTCACTTCTCGAAAGACGCAGATGCAGTGCGATCTGGGACCTGCGCATGTCAGCCGCACGCATGCTTGAGGCTCAGCAGGCGCCGACCAGCTGTTCGCCAATGACTTTTGCAGTCTTCGGTCGTGATGGTGTGAAGTCTCTTCGAAGGATCAGGTATTATCTCTTATTCTTGCTGTCCTTATCTCGTATGCTCTGCATGTCGTATGTGGATGTTTTGTAATACAGGCCTCCTCCCTATTGCTCATGCAGACTGCCCTTTTACAGCTGGGATGGACGATGATTCTCGCACTATAGGCGGAACTCCCAGCATTTGAGAATCATACCTGCGCTCTCTGGTGTTGTCGCGGTCATGTATTCGCCGTCCAGTCTCATCGCTACTGGGATCCTGTTCCCACTGCTCGGCCTGGTCGTTGTAGGTCTTCGATTCATCGTTCGCCTTCGATCAAAGGCTTTCTTGGGGATTGATGACTGGACGATTCTGGCAGCATGGTTCATCGTTTGCGGAATGGCCGCCTGTCAAATTGTTGGTAAGGAACAGGCCGCCGTTGTAGATTTGGTTTCTCTTCTGTTTCCATTGCTGACGCGTATTCCTCCTGTAGGGGCAGTGTCAGGACAGATTGGGAGAGAAGGTCAACCTGGAGTTCCCAACAAAGTCAGTGTACCTTAATTCAATATCAAAGAACACCCACCAACTATTTGACAAAACTCCTAGTTAGACTATATCCTGGTGGTGATCGACAAGCCGGCGTATGGACTTATCGAACTCAGCGTCCTCCTCTTCTACCGACGAATTTTCGTCACTAGAGCCTTCCGGTTCTACAACGACGTTATAATTGTGGTAATATTGCTATGGGCAATTGTGTTCCTCTGTACAGAAGTTTTCGCTTGTGGTACCCATCCAGCGGCGCAATGGAGTAAAGATCACTCGGCGGGTCATTGTATCAACCAGCCTCAATTACTACTGTGGTTCGCTGTAACCGACGTCATTGGCGATATCGTTGTGCTCACGATGCCGTATGGGTGTATAAGGAATTTGCAACTGGACAAAAGAAGAAAGATTGGCGTTGCTGGTATCTTCATGCTTGGAACATTGTCCGTTTGCTGCCTTTAGGCTGACATTAAACCCATACTAGCTCATAGCAGAGCACTGGTGGGCGGAATTATTCGCTTGGGGGTTATTGCAAAGACCACTATTGGTAAGATCTCCTAGATCCTTTTGCTGACGTCCATAAAATGCTTACATGGATGGTTAGAGAATAGTGGCGGCTTGAAGGCAAAGGAAGGTTTGAATGGTAGATTCATCTCATCTGTATATTTGAGCAAGTTTCTAAAAAAAATCACAGGTCCTACTGCGCCGCCGGTTTTCTGGACCATTTTCGAAGTCTCCGTCGCTGTGATAGCAGCATGCCTCCCGCCGCTGGCTCCCCTCCTCAAGAAAGCCCCGACCCCACGTAGACTTGCAAACTCTATCCGTCAGGTGCTTTCTTCGCATTCCTCAAAGAAAGAATCGATCCGTTTGTCGGAGACACCACCGAAGAGTCACGGTTATCGTCTTCCGAAATTCCATGAAGGAGAGCATTCCGGAGACTCTAGTACTCTATCCGAGAATCGGCGAGATGAAGGTCAGCGAACGAATGGCATTAGATGGGATCACGATATGGTTTGATGTACGATAGGCTGTGATGTTGTTGGAAAGGCGTCGGTACAGGTTGATATCTATCTAGCTTACGAATACGCGTTACCATTGTCACCAAAGCAGGATCGACTGAAAACGAACAATCGCCAATCGTATTCAGATTGCTCGCCTCTTGCGCAATACCCGCTCGGGTACTTTTATCTCCCTGGCTGCGACCCTGGTTTGGTTCCGAGGCGCTATTTTTCTTCTACACCGTCACACGAACTCTGACGAAAAGGCTCAATAACACTTTTTCTCTGGGTCTCTAGCCCAAAGGTGTGGCGCGTGTCGACCCAATCATTCTCAATAGATTAATCGGCCAAGGTTACGGCGTGCATCGAAACTGAGGAGCACCGTACAGCAACCTATGGTTCTTCTGGCCGTCACAGACGATGAAACAAATTCCTGGTGTTGTGGGACGTAGCCCACAGCAGACTATCCCCGCTAATACGATGCCGGAATCGAGATTCAGACCATCAAACGCTTCAGTAGGGACAACCTTCCTGCGTGATTAACCATCTACCCAAGAGCTTCCCCATCATCTCAAGATTTTCCTCTAACACAGGATGCGAAAACAGCCTACCTTGTGAGGTTCTTTGTTTGGAGATATGGCAGTTTGTCACGCTGGCTAGGTTGCCGAAATACATCGTCCTATGGAGTCTACATCGTCCGCGGGGCACCGGTTTCTTGTGAGTTGCTAGATTTCGACTGAACAGCTGGGTCGAAGGGTCCGTCGTGGCACCCAAAATCAAGGACGGAAACTGCACCTGCTCCCCTTTTGCCTCCTCATCGTTTTCTTCGCGGATCATCACTTTGCACAAGTCACCATGTCTTTCGAAACATTTTCCACCCAACTTCGTCTTTGTTCCTCCCCTACTGCAGCTACTTAAGTGTTCGCAGCCAAAAGTGTGATGACACTAGGCCTTGTCAAATAAAGACATTGTCACGTGCAAAAGCATCGCCTTTGTTCCTAACCGATAGTTAAGTGCCCATCACTCTGTCCCGATTAGTCAATGTATATAGCAATGCCTTGCACTCCCATTGGTAAGGTTTTCCATCTCCCTCTCCAATCACCATCTCTCCCAGCCCTCCACCGCCACTTCAGCCAGTTTTGCGTAAGATCCTGCCTCTCATGGACGGCAACACCTCTCCGCAGGCAGATGCAGGCGCAAGCGAGCTAGACTCAGCACCTGTAGCTCGCCGACAGGCATTCCGATCCACCGCTTCAAGACTAGCTCGATCAGGTGGCACCAGCAATGGCACTTCGACAAGAGGCAGAGCTAGTCCCCGCTCGGCCCCATACGAGGCTCACTTACCCGCTCAAGCAATGGCAGGCCGGAACGGTCCATTCAGCCTAATGCCTGCCTGTGAGAGCTCGGGTAGCCTTACACAAGATGGTCTGGGTCGACAAGACATGGTGATGGTGGACGCGAGAGGGAATCATCTGCGATTTCCGTATCACACGCAATACCCTCCGATCCGTGTCGTAGAGAGCGGGGCGGAAGGGGTTCGGGGCGGTAGCGTACGTAATCGCGCCCTAGCTCCTAGACCGGGCTTAAATGAAGCTGGTGAGGGAGGAGATGGTGATTCCCGAGCTGATAGTATGCAGCTGCTGTCTTTGACTGCGAGCCAGACTGCAAGCCTGGACTCTGCTAATGGAGCTTTGACGAATTCGACCATTAACGTCGGGCAGCCAAGATGCTCCAGTCCAGCTCAAGCACCAGATACAATTCCGCCTTCCTCATTGGACGCGATCACGAGACAGCCACTTGCGAATATCACATTCACGGGTCCATACTACCTCCCCAGTCTCATGAACTCATTTGCTGCGGCCGAGACCTCGTACATATCTCCCTATCCGCCGCTCCAGCAAACCTTGAACGCTCGGGCACCCGCTCCTCCTGCAAACGGGCCACAGATACCGGCAACACCTCCGCACCATCCCAAAGGCAGCCAGCCAGTCTCCATTACCGCAAGCCCGTCTATCTTGCTGTATCCGCCCCCCAAGCAAGTCCCCAAGCCACAAGCAGCCACTTTCCATGCAAGGCCTATAGCCAATGACGCCTTCCACAACGTCTCTACAAGCACTCAGAGCTCGGCGTCCAGTGCCAGCACCCTGCAAGGTCTACCCGACAACGGCCAGCCACTCAATATGTCCCAACTCGAGCAGTTGGACTTTCCAGATCTGGACGATCTGACGGGGGTTCCAGCGGACATCGACCCACTTGGTACAGGAACTGCCAATGATAATGCACTCGGTGGTTTGGATACATCTTCTGCAGTCAACGACAATGATGCTGACTGGTTGAATCCCCTGTCCTGGGACGATTTCCCGGTCGATATGGACTTTGAATTTGACTTCACTTCCATGAGCGGGTTTTGAAGGTGGTTTGAGCTAGTATGTTATGGTTTTGAATTTTTTTTTTGTGGCGGTATCTGGAAGTAAGATGGGCGAGGGCTTAAGTGTTGAGCATGCATTCCCCAAACTAGATTGGGGGAGACGGGTAGGTCTACGACGGGTTTGCAGTATCCTTTCTATCTCGTAGGCTGAATGAAGCTGATATCGTGTGCTGGCACTGATGGGTGCTTGCTTTGTTCCTAATTTTCCCTGGGTTCTTCTCTTTTCTTTGTTGCGTTTCCTGCGAGGTGTATCTATCGAGTGTTCTTGTTACAAGGAATAGACTTTCCGACCGTTTTGCATTTCTAGCGAAGGGCTTGTGTTTGTTTGTTGGTCCTTGAATAAGCCGTGTATACGTTGTTGGAGTGATTGGGAGTATAGCAGATTTGTGGATGGTACTTTGGTAGCGCGTGGGATAAGTTTGAATTTAACACAAACAAACTCCTTGTTCTTCAAGACATAAGGATTGGCATGTCATTATTCAACCTCCTTTCCGTCGAGACTCTATATTCACGCGAAAAAATCTATGCATAGCTATCGGACGAGGTCAGTGTACCGCTTCACGACACCGCTGTCCGTCCGCCGCTCCTTTGCACTCTTCCTCCCACACAGAAAAGCTAACAATGGCCATAGACACACTTTATACCCACCCTACACCCCTTTTTGAACGACACTTCTCTACCCTCTCACATCTCCCATCCACCAAGACTTCTCTTCCCCTTGGCTTCCCCTCCTCACCCTTTGATGGCGTCTCCAAGCATACCTGAGATCCATTATCTTCCGTCCGCACCCACATCCCACGCCCACAACCCTAACAACTCACGAATCTCCGCCCCAGCCTTTCCTATCCCTACCCACCCACTCTTTTCCCCTCCCCGCTCATAGCAAGCAAGCCCTATACCTCGCGGTACTCTTTGCGCGGTCCCTAAGTGATCAAAGGTGTGTTCCGTGGCGCTTTTGTCTCTTGATAGTGGGGAGTAAATGCATCGAGTGTTCGGAAATACAGCTTAGGCACAGCTAGCTCCATGACCTGTCTCCCCCCCCTCCCTGCCAGAAGAGAGTTCCGAGCTGTGATGCTGGTTCAGAAGGCATGAACGGGTGGTTTATTGGATGAGAAGATGAGCCGAGAACCAGAGCGTTGGGGGCCGCGAGAGAGGAAAAGAAATCCGTTTGAAAAGAAAAATCCAAGGAAAACAGAGAAGAGAAATTGCCCGTGCCATGCAAGAGGGACAATCCAATAAGAAATGAAGACCGTAACATCCGTGCGAAGCATTAACAAACAAATAAAAACCAAAAATCCACTCCACTCCCGCCCCTCTTCCCCTTTCCCTTTTCACTCCCCAAACCTCTCGTGACAAACTCCCCGTTTCCTAATAGAAAAACAAGTACCCCCACAGGCCCATAATCCCGGTATCAGACGGTGCGATCTACCATCGATACATTGATCAACGAAGAAACGCAAGAAAACCCACCCGCATGTTGGCCCAAACCAACCATCCCTGAGTGCGAATTACACTTCCCTTATCAATCACCCCTTTCAGCTTTCTATCGACTCTGGTACCAAGCCTCCCCGAGCGAACACAGATACTAGGCTTAAAGCATGGGTTTGGGCTGAGGGATGGTGCTTTACTTGGGTGATGTCCTGTGGGAAGAAGTGTGTGAATAAGACCGTTTAGCGAGGGGGGAGTGGGGGGATTGGTGGACGGTGCTGGGGGGGGGGTTATAGATTTGATTGGGGTGGGATGGAGCTGTGTTTGGGATTGGGGATGGGTGGCTGCGCGA
>JAABUZ0100000174.1_pt1 | contig 168604 bp, 152 predicted proteins | sample 5562091 | NCBI WGS metagenome assembly JAABUZ01 (sample SAMN12813069, study PRJNA571459) | rock metagenome | isolation source: Antarctica rocks | place: Antarctica: Victoria Land, Linnaeus Terrace sud | collected 2015-12-21 | reverse complement strand
GAACGCAAGAGATCAGACAAGCATGCAAGCTAATACGCGCTCGTTTGACGAAAGTTAATCGCGTCATTTCTCGCTCACTCGTCATCAAGAAAATAGTACTTCTGAATGTCTTCATTCAACAGAGTGCGAAGATACAGTTGAGATGCAGACGACGCTTTTTCTTCTTCATGATTTCAACAAGCGATAGCATCGCAATAGCGCAGTATCACAAAGATCAATGAAATCAATGATGAAAAAAGTACAGAGAACGCGTCGCAGATGTCAATGCAATCTCAGCACAAAGATTGCATCTGAGCAATAAGATGATAAAGATGCGTGATGATCTTCAGAAAGCAGAAAGCATTCTCGCAATGCACATCAGAATTGAACGCATAGATCTGAATGCTTATCTGCACTCTAGAAACGTTTCAGACATGAATAGTTCGTGATGCGACTGCGAATGAAGTCATCAGATGACGAAGCATATACTCATGCACTGCTCGAACTGATCGCATCTGCGATCAAGAATGCTACAAGATGCTGACTTCTTGAATTATCAAATAATCGTCATCATCACGAAGAGTCTCAGAGCAGTAGCGAAGATGATGATGAAAATGAAGCTCTTGAAGCAATTTAAAGTGACTAGAACACTCATTCTCTAACATGCGATCAACGCGAACAAATTTGATACATAGTCTTAAAACTCACTGTTTCGACTGCGTGAAGCAGTCATATAGACTGCAAGTGATTTTCTATCTCAGAGAATTTTGTTCACTCAATACAAGTAGCATAGAGTTTCTCATGAGTCGATCTAATCGATGTCACAAGAGTGTATGAATTTATTATTATACTGCTGAAATGAGACAGAATCATTAATAAGTTCAAAAAGTAACATTTTTAATTTGTATGCTTTTAAAGCAATAATAAAGATAGTGTAGTTCTCACTATTAAAGTGCATTCGTAGTTTGTTGAATGTTAAAATAATATTCAGTTGAGTCAGATGCTTGCAATCAACTATCTTGTTAATTACTTTATTTATGAGTAATAAAGAATAATGATTAAGAATTAAACTTTGAGCTGAAAAGAAGTTTCATCAAATAGACATCAATCTCTTTTGACAATAGAACATCATTGACATGATGCTTACGCTTCATTCTGATCATCAAGAGCAGATGATGAGCATCGTTGATGTAATGTTAGCAAGTGAGCGAAAGATGAGTATTGCTATCTTGCAGAAAAATTCAATCAAGACGAAGAATATACACGAGAAATTGAACAAGCTGCGAGTACTCTATGAGCTCAACGAACGTAGAAACAACGAGCTGATGCTCTGAGAAGAGATGAGAAGATTGACAAAGATGATAGAAAAGTTGACGCGTCAACGCGTCACTGCGTCAACTGTCAATCAACACATGAAGAATCAGCTGAAGAAATTGAAAAAGATAATGAGCAGACTTGAAAAGAAGTTCACGAAGAAGAAGAGACGCGTTGACAACTGAATGAAGAGAGCAAATGAAAAGTCGACGACGTCATTTGAAAATTATCTTGTCTTCAGCGCTGATGTTGCATCATCAGTGCAAAATCATTGCAAGAAATTTGAGATTAAGATCTTCATTAAAGAGAAAGAGAAGATCAAGAGAATCATGATAACAACAACAGAGAACATAGTGAGATGAATGAGAGAGATTGACGTCGACGAGACGTTATCGACACGCAAGAACATAAAGATTATGAAGAGATAATCAGATCTACTGATATTTCAAGTCAAGACAAAAGACAACAAGAAAATACTGAAGAAAAACAATTTTTGAATCAAAGAGATTTCATTGAACACAAGTCTGCATGAAGTCAGTTTCAAGATAGTGATACATGAAATTAAATTTGAAGAAATGTCTAAAGATATAAAGAAGAAGAAGATGAAAGCACTCATCAAGATCAACAAAGACATACATTTGAAAATGATGATTGAGAAAATTGAGTGACTCACAAATAATAGTGAACAGAAGAGATATGTCTCGCTGATGATATACATAATCAGCGCTGAGATGATGAACAAGTTAATTGATGAGAAAGTATGTCATGAGATCGACATAAAAATTACGCAGTTCTATGATTTGAATTGTAGAACACATCAGTGTCTAAAGTATCAAGACTATGATCATAAGACATATGAATGCAGAAACAAGCAAAGATGCGTTTACTGCATGCTAAATCATCGCTTGAAGCATTGTTTTTATAAACAGACTTGAGACATGTGAAAATGTGAAGTATGTTGAGATATATACAGAGTATTTGATTCTTAATGTCATAAACAACAGATCGAAAAAGAGAGAATAAAGAGAATCATGAAACACAGATCTTTATATCACGTCGTACAAGAGCAAAAAGAACTCAAAACGATGACATCAAAGACATTCACAGAAACATCTATCAGTTTGAGATTGCTGATAGACAATGACTTGAAGAGAAAACAGAAATGCTCAACAAATGAAAGTTGTCTGCTCAGTATAATCATCACATTCAAAAACACTATATTGAATCATTTAGTCAAGAAGTCAAAAACAAATGAGTTGAAATCAACATCAATTACATTCATTTCAGTATCATCTTCTTTTGAAGATTTTACAAGTGAAGTAAGCACATTGCAGATGTTCAAGAGAACATCAAACAGCTTTGAATATAAACTTTAATGTCTCAGCAAAAGAAGCTTTGAATACTACAGTACAACGTTTATAAGTTCAGAGAAAAGATGATGATAGTGTTACTACATGAGAAAAAGATAAAAAATCATGACATTTTGATTCTTCAAGAACTTTGATGATTTGATGAGAATTTCAGAGCGTACTGTTCAACAACTGTCAACTTCACGCTGAAGAATAATGAAAGTAGAATCTGTTTCTACATAAATAAGAGAATTGACAGCAACATCTGACACTCAACATGACACTTCAAAGATGTAAACACAATTATGTTACAGACATTAATAAATGATACACAGATGATTCAGAAAGTTATACACATTCACGAAGCATACAATTCATCACTCAGAAATCATGAAGTCATTCATGAAAAAGAAAGTTTTTCAGACATCAAAAAAATGCTACACATGTCGAAAGAATGCATTCTTGTAGAAGATTTCAATCTGCATCATTTCACATGAGAAAGATCATTCTATTCAAGACAGCATTTATTGTCAAATGATTTAATTGAAATGATCACAAATATTGATGCATCTTTGATGCTATCTTGAGACATGATTACGAGAAATTATCAGAGATCTCAAATGACAATAAATTTGATCTTCACGACAGATGATATTATGAATCGATTAATACAATGCAGAATCGACGAAGAAATGAAAAACTTCTCAGATCATCTGTTGATACAAACAATTATAGATTTCAGAGTCTGCAAAGAATCAGCGCGAAAATCATGTTGCAACTAAAAGACAATGAATGAAGAGAAGTTCATTAATATTCTGAAAGAACAAATGTTGAAATCATTGTTAAATCATAAGATAAAGCATCAGCGCATAGATGAATACATTAAACAACTGCTGAATGCATTGAAGAAGATCATTGAGATTTCTACTTTCTGAGCGAGATCACATGAAATAATCAAAGCAAAATGAACGAAGAAGTGTATAAAGATCATCAAGAGCATGCAACGAATGAAAAGAAACTGTTGAATCATTGATGATTGAACAGAGTACATTCAAGCATGTGACAAGAAGAGCAAGATCATCAGAAAACAGAAACGCAGTGAATATTGAAAGATCATGCAGAACGTTGAACAATTCTCAAGAGAACTGTTCAAAACTGCGAAATGAGCAAGAAATGTAGTCACAGACACATTGATTCAAGCGATAATTTTCTCTCTGATCAAGTCAGAGTGCTTTGACATCACTACGACAGCGCAGAATAAGATGAAGATGATGTTTCAGACTTACTTTTCATCATCTTCAGAGATTTTCATGCTGAATACAGAAGACTTCAAGTACTCGCTCTCGATTGAGAATGACATTTCGCTGATGCATCGCAAGATTAAGAGAATTATTTACAAGATAACATTCAACAAGACTTCAAGATACATAGAATACATAAATAGAATAATGCGCAGACTCATCGACAATGCATCAGAATAAATACGCTCTCTTTTTGAAAGATGTCTGCAGAAAAGAATACAGTCAACTCAATTCAAGAGCATGATCACAATAATGATGCAAAAGTCAGACAAGAAGAATTACTTTAATGCAAAGATATATAAATCAATTGTATTATTCAACACGTTGAGCAAGATATTGAAATTCATTATATCTGAACATCTGTAAAACATCATAGAAGCGTGCAACTTGATATTGAACATTCAGATGAAAGTTTATAAACACAGATTAACAGATACGACTTTGCAACTGATTATAGAAAAGATACATACTGTATGAAGTGACACAAGAAGAAGAGTAGTTTCACTGCTGAGTCTGAATGAGAAGAATGTATTTAACAATGTAATGCATAGCAGACTTTTGCATGACATGAAAAAGAGAAGAGTTTTCAGACTGCTTCTTGAATTTGTGAAGAACTTTCTGAGAAATCGACGCATCACGATCACAATCAATGATTACATGATGATGAAACGCAGCGTGAACATTGACATATCACAAGACTCTTCACTATCGTCAATATTATATTTGTTCTACAACATGAACTTGCTAAAAGCATGTGATGACATAAGATTAAGAATAAGCTTCACAGATTTCATAAACAACATCAATATTTTAACATACAAGAAGTTCATGAAGTGCAATTGCAGAGTTCTTAGCAAGATTTATGATAGATGCAAACAGTGATCAAAAACGCACGACATCAAGTTTTTAAAGACAAAGCATAAGTTGATTCACTTTACAAGAATCTTTAAGTGATTCAATATGAACGCTGATGTAAAGCTGACAAAACATCAGATTGACTTGAAATCAGATATCAGAGTTTTGAGAATTCAACTGAACTTCAAGCTAAAATGAGTGATTTACATGCATCATGTCAAAGCAAACTAGTGATTAAACAAAAGATCATGCAGACAATCATCAAGTCTACTTGAGACTCATCAATGATGATGAAAAAGCAAATATACTTCATGATGATGTGCTCTCTGCTTAGTCATGAAGTCATCATATGATACATGTTACAGAGAGTGAAGAGTCATTGAAAAGATCTGAACATCAAGCTGAAATCAGTATAAAAAAGAGCATTGTGACAAATCATTAATGTTTATCATGTGACATCAACAGAAACTCTACAAGTAGAAATAAACACAGCGTTGATAAATATTCATCTACAAAAACTGATATAAAAGTCAATAATGAACATGAATTCTTGAAAATCAGATGAAGTTATTGAGACGATGATGCGTTGAATTCACAATGACTTGATACTCAAAAGAGATCAAAAATCAAAGCTGTGCAAGACATTTCTGCAGCTGAAGCGAAAATGAATGAAAGAAACACTTGAATAAATGAAGATGAAGTGAAGTCATCTTTACATGATGATTTTCTGATCAGAATCATCAAAAGTAGTTATAGTTGCAAACAAGAAAATGTCAATAAATCAACATTGTCTTTACACATTTGCATCAAAGCAAAGAGTTTACTTGAATGATAGCAACAGTAGAAAGAATGTTATGATGACTGCAATGAGAATTAACTGAAAGTTAAATAAGAGGCTGAGAAAATCGACTTTAGTCATTACTCATCATGAAGAACTGAAAGAATTAATCGCGAAGACAAAACATTTTGCAGACGTAGCAACAGAGAATCGAGAGTGTCATGAAAAGATATACAAAGTATACAGTGATAATCAGATTTCTCTGAAAACAGTGAAAGTTATGATATCAACAAAAGATCAGACATGTCTGCAACGAATTCAGATTGTGCATGAAAGCATTCAATCTCAAGAAGTCACACTGAAGTTATATTGAGTGATGAGACATGCAGAAGTACTTGAAAATGAAGTGATGAACAAGATGACTGACAATGCACATGATTTGTCTTTATTGCTGACTGAGCAGCAGCGCATTGAAGTGATAACGAGATTGATGCTCATACAGAAACAGATCAGATAAACATGAAGAGTAGTCTGAAAAGAGAAATTCAACGCAGCTCATTTTTGATATCTGACATCAAAGATGACACATCAATATCTGCAACTGCACAAGATTCCTGTAAAGTCTTACAGCGCATTATTGACGCAGCTACATATGAGAAAAATTGACTTCAATCAATTTCTACATGAAAGACGAGTACTCAATGTTGCTACGATGACATGCAAGTGCAACAGAAATCAAATGTCAATCAAGCACATTTTATTAACATGTCTTAGATGAAAAGTAGAATGAAAAGCAATGCAATGAGAAGAGAACATCACGAACTTGAGAAAGCTCTTAGAAATCATGAGCGCAGCGATGATAATCATTCAAATGATATTCTCAATGAGCATACTGAATCAATTTCAAGCTGTGACATTATTGAAGAATCAAATGAAATAGAGAGAGAATAAAGAAGAAACAGATTCATAGAGTTCTTGCATTGAAAACAGTTATAGTATAGAGCGCAGAAAGAAGCGATTTTTGATGTGAAAAGAACGTCACGCTAGCGCAACGCTCACTACAGTATACAGAATCTTGCATAGACTCATAATGAGTGTTGAATTGAGTAAGAAAAAAAAGAATAATGATTTCTTTTAATAATAATATTGAGCTTTTAATAGTTAATGTAAAATCATAGATCTTCATTTACTTTTAAAATGAACAGAATGAGTGAGAAATACAAAGCTTTGCTAGAAGTTATAGATTCTTTAAAAAGATTCTTATTTAAATATTTCTTTACTTTCTGAAGCTTGTAGAAAAACATTTAATATGCTCAGCAGTAAGATAATGTTGCATCACTAGTAAGCTTTATCTTATGATCATATGAATGATGATATGATAACTTGTCTGCTTGAGCTTGATTAAAAACATTTAGAAAATTCTGATATTTTGATGATAGCTTGACCTTAATATTTTCTAGATTCTGAGTCATTTCATTGATAGAAAAGACATTTATGATGTTTAGTTTGCATTGAGTATTATAAGCAATTTTTCTATCAATGTCTTTAATGAACATAACAAAAAGCTTTGTATGATTCTTCTTTAATCATTTTATCAATGTTTAAAAAAAGATAATGTTTATGTTTTGAATCAAGAATAATTCGTTCTGAATGATTAAAACTGAGTGCTTGAGTATCTTAAAAACATTGTTATGAGTTGTAAAAGAAATCAAAGTTGATCATGATCAACTTAAGTGCTTCATATTTGACGAAATTCAAAAAATCGAAATAGAAGTATTTAATTAATCAGAAAACATGATAGCATCATGATGCATGTTCAATAATATTTCGTTTTTATTCATTTAAAGTTTGCTCAATATAACTTTATAAATTATAATGTTCAATATCAGTTATCAGCATTGACATAATCAGTTTCTTATGACTTTTGATTGTAAGATTGAATAGAATCTTATGAATAATAACTTTCTTAAACAACTTTTCATCATAGTCTTGTATTAACTTCTTTTTTATCAGTAATATAAATTGTATTCTGAGTTTCTAACATACTTTATCAATCAGTTTAGTATGTATCAGTATGTAAATGATGAAATCACTGTCTATCAAAGATTGCAGACTGAATGAGTTACTCTGAAAGATGAAAACTGCATTGATCAGAAACAACTTTTTGAAGTAGTTTTCTTCTGATAAAATTTTGACTAAATTGTACAAAGATATAATCTTTATCTCTTTGATAACTTTTAAAGAAATGACTAGTTTTTTGAATCTGAATCTGAATCAGAGAAAGAATGATTGAATTCTTCATCATTTAATGCATTGATTCTCGAAGATCAGTTCAGACACTCTCTAAAAATATGATCTGACTTATGATAAAGAAAACAATTTTCAGTTTGTAGATCTGTGTCTTTGACGCTAGTCAAAGTCACGTCACATGATTTCAGATGATTGACTGATTTAGTAGTCTCAACTGATTTATAAAAAGTAATTTTCAAAAGTTTCTCAGCAAAGATGACTTGTTTAGTCATTCTAACTTAGATCATTGATTTCTTCTCTTTGATATTCTTCATAACTCAATGCTCATTATTCAGATGTATTAAATAATGACGAATTTCACTTAAAGATTCTGATTGAATCATTTAATTACTTCAGACTGCATGAAGATGAAGAATGATTTTGTCTTGTAAGTTAACTATTAATTGTTTCTTGTGATAGTTTAAATAAAAGAATAGTTGTTGAAAGTATGAATAAAATTCATTGAATTTATCAAGTTCTTGAGTGAGATATGCATATTTTCTTTGAAAGTTAGTCTCTTTATCAGAATCATCATAAAGCTCAACAAGTTCATTTAACAGATCTTTGATTATTTTATAAAGATTCAATGAATCTTGTTAACATTAAGCTAGTGTAACTTTGACTGCGTCTTCACTGATTCATGAATGAACATAAACTATGTTGAAATATGAAGGTTTGCAGCAGATCAATTGATCAAAATTGCTGCTCAAGAAGTATCAGTTATTGATAACATGAAAGCAATCATTATAAGCTTCGTCAAAAAGCAAATTTGCAAAGAGACGAAATTACAATGATTAAATGTCTGGAAAAGCAGCATCAAGAAGGGAAATCAGTATTGAAAGAACATATCAAATGTGAATCTAAGTCAGAAATTACTAAAAGAGCTGAGAAAAATCGATAGACTAACGTTTTCAATCTTTATTCAGTTGAAAATAAAACATGACTATTTCAAGAGTTATTTGCATCGATTATCAGAGAATAATTTGAACAAATGCTATGAAATATGCAATGCAAGGCAAACGTCGAAGCATTTACTGCTGAACTGCAGACATTATAGAGCAGAGCAGATAAAGCTTAAGAAAAAAGCTCAGCTCAAAAACACAGACACTATATTGACACTGTTCATCATCAAGATTGAAAGAATTGCAACACTAAAGTATTTGAAAAATACTTGAATTGTGACAAGAAAATGACTATTAGAAACGAAAGAGTAGAACGTGAAGAATGCAAAGAAACGAAGAAAAATAAGAGTATGATTGCAAGAGTTTGAGCGAGAGTGTTTGTATGCACAAACTATCAATGTGATTGATCAATGAAAAGATATAAAGCAGCGACTTTGACCAGATTACATGTAACGTAGCACATACACAGCGTCTAAACAGTGTCATAGTCATAAACTGCATGCACTTAATGAAGAAATAAAAAAATGAAGATTTGCAGCATATGAAGAATGTATGTTTGAGTGAAGTTCTATGAAGATTCAAGCTTTGATTAAATACAGTGCATCATGTGATCTTGATAAATTCAAGCATAACTTTCGTTTCAACACTTTCTCTTGCATGATTTATCATTTATCATCTTGCTGATGTCAGATTTTGAAGCTATTCAAAAGCTTTCTCTGCAATTAATGCAGTTGAAAAATCAATGCAATTGAAAAAACACTTTCTCTGATCAATTAACTTTCTCTGAAGTTATATAATCTGCTATTTGTCATAGCTTTTGCTTGAAGTCATTCTAATCTTTATTCACTGAATCATTCTGATTCAGTTGTATTTTGTCTCATTCTGAGAACTTTGTCATTTGTCATTTGTCAAGAACTTTGTATGCTCAATATCATTGCTGTGATATCTAAATAATCTTATTCTGAGAATCTTTTTATGCTCAATATCTTTGCCAAATATTTAACTGTCTGCTTAATATCATTGTCGTGATATTTAATTACTTGATATTTTTGTCAAATATCTGAATGCTTGAGTCTTTCTCTTGACTCTAATCAATGAATATTCTTCTGATTCTCACTGTCATTAATTCTATCATAGTTGATGAGTCTCTTGTCTGAGATTCTTTTGTCTTTTGAGCTTTTAGCTTCTTTCTAAACTTTTCTTGTAAATGCTTCAAGATCAACTTTGAATGCAATGATCAGCATCTTTCTTCAGTGTAATCAGTCTTCTTGCAGTGAGAACATGTAACATATGCATTTAATCTTTCTCAACATGAATCGTGTATAAAATGCAGTCACTCATAATTCTTCATTCAAAGTTCTTTCTTCTTTAAGCTTTTAAACGGATTCTTTAAATCAGATAGCTTGTTTTTCTTTCTAGTCTGTTCATTAAGCATGATGATGTATGTTTCAAAGTTAAAATCGAGAAAATTAATCACTTTGATAGTAACGTACTTCTTCATAGTGATATTTTGCTTCTTGATATCTTCTAACATCACGTTAATACTTGATTTCAAGTCTGCTATGTTGTTCAATGTTTTATAGTGAGCTTCTTTCAATCTATTCAGAATAGCTCATTTGAATGATCATTTCATCAAAGTGTACTGTTTCTTTAGAAAGTTTCAAATCTTCTTAGCTGATCAATGATTCTTGAACCTCAGCTGAACTGACTTGAAGCACATCTTGTTTAACTTATTTATCGCTCAATTATTCTTTTAAATTCATGTAACAATGATCTCTTTCATTGCAATTAGCTCAAAATTATTGAGTGTTTTGTTGAGAACTGACTTTCTGATAGTATCATTTACATAGCTCATCAAGTCTGCATCTTGAAGAGCAAAGATCATTTTTCTGACTCACTTTTTATAATTATTTGATTTCTTCAGCTTTTTGAATGAATATTCATCTTCTTTACTTATGATGATGATGTATTTGATGACGATGTATGAAAAAATTGATGATGATGTAATTGACTGTTTCGTAGTTTAATCAAACTCAAACACATTGTAAAAAGCATTTACTCAGTGTAGTAATCATACTACAGAGCTTCAAGATCATAATTTGTTGAAATATAAAGATTTGCAGCATATGAAGAATGTATGTTTGAGTGAAGTTCTATGAAGATTCAAGCTTCAATTAAATACAGTGCATCATGTGATCTCAATAGATTCAAGCATAACTTTCATTTCAATAAACTAGAATCACTTTATCATTGTCAAAGTGATTGAAATTGATTTTTAGCTTGTCATGAATCTTTCTCTGTCAATCATTTCAGATGAGTTCACTTTCATTAATAAACAAAAGTGAATTTGAAAACTTTATAAAATGCTTAATAAAGTGAAAGAAGAAGAAGAAAAGAGCAGACGTGTCATCTTTATTCACTTAAAGTTAATTATCTTATTCAGCAAGCTTGTTTTGAATCTTTATATAATCTTTGTTCAGTTGAATCTTAGCTTGATTCATTTTTTCATAATAAGTCTTTCAAATTTGATCATTGAAAATCTTATTGAATAGATTTAATGCTTCAACGTCTAAATCTCGCTGAGTTCAAAGATCATTAAGAACTTCTAGAAATTGATTTAAATCTTCTTCAACTCATCAACTTAGTTATTTAATGTTCTTTATGTTTCAGAGAGTGATAGCATCAGTAGATTCATTGAGTATTATAAGATCAGATAATGATTGATGTTTCTTTTATATGATGTCAGTTCAAAGATAGATCAATATGCGTGAGAAAAGTTCAAGATAAATAACTGAATTGAAAGTGACAGAAGAATAGAGACTTTGATAATTCTTGAAGTGATCTTTCACAGATGATTAAGTCATGATGAATGTTTAAATGATTGAACAAAGAATGATGCTTAACAGTATAAAGTGAGATTGTAGTTCAAATGTTTAGTTTTCAAAAAAGAAAAATGTTAATTAAAGAGATTGTTTTTGTTTTGATTCTCAAGCAATTAATGAAGATTCATTATTGTTGATTCTATTAATTGAGTGAACTGATGCATATTGAATGAGCTTTAAATTCTCTCACAATTCAATAATTATATATTTTCATTGATTTTATTAATTTCTTAATGTTGTTTTGTCTTTTGAAGTTATTGATCATCAGATACATAAATTTCTTTATATTCATGTTGTTGTTAATTGAGTTAACTTGAATAAGTAATGAAATTAATATCATATAATAGATGAATTTTTAATGTAATGTTGAGATCATGTTTAAATGATTTAATCAGTGAAGTACATGTAGACTGATCATTAAGTTGAGTTTTGAGTTGACATTTTGAACTCGAATTGAGATCGAGTTGAGTTGCTCACATTTTCAATTCAACTCGAGTCGAATTGCTCATATTTTCAACTTGACGTGACTTAACTCAACTGAAAATTGGGTCAATTTGACTTGACTCGTCAAGAACTTGAGCTTGACGTCAAGAGAGTTAAATATAGAAAATTTTCCGGGTTTTGACTTTTGCATTATCTTTTGATAGAAAGTCGTGAAGAGAAACATAAAGATCATTTGATAAAGAATCATGATGAAGAACATGAAGAAAAACATGAAGAAAAAACATGAAGATCATTTGATAGAGAGTCATAAAGAGAAACATGAAGAAAAACATAAAGAGAAACATGAAGAGAAACATGAAGAGAAACATGAAGAGAAACATGAAGAGAGTCATGATGAGAAACATGAAGAAAAACATGAAGAAAAATCATGAAGATTGTTTGACTTTGATAGAAAGTCATGACGAGAAAACATGATAGAAAGTCATGAAGAAAATCATGAAGACTGTTTGATCAAGCTATTTACATCTATCTAATATTTTGTCGAATCAAGTCGAGTTTTCAAGTCAAGTTATTAAGTCAAGCTTCTCAACTCGACTTGAGTTCTTAAGTTCAACTTCTCAATTCAACTCAACACTTTTTCAAAAAAAATTCAACTTAACTCAATACTTTTCAAATTGAGTACTCAATCTGAACTTGAGTACTTGACTTGATGCGATCAGTTTCAGTACATGAATGATAATGCTTGATTCTTTAAAGATAACTATAACTGAATATTGAGAATATAAAAGAAGAGTGATACAAGAACTTCTATTTATATAATGTTTAAAGACTGTGTTAGACTTGAAGAAAACATGTTGTGACACAGAAAAAATGTTGTGAAGTGAAGAAGATGTTAAAAAAGAGAAAAGATGTTGAGTCATATCTGAGTCAAATCTGAGCTAAATTTAAATCAGATTGAAGCTTACTTTAATTAATACATAGTTAACTCGTTAACATTGACTGTAAATTGATTAGAATTAAAGCTTTGATCTTGTTTAATTCTGATACATTTGTAACAAAAGTTATGTTTAAATGTTTCAATCAATAAAGTTTATGAATAATATGTTTAATTCTTTAAAGATAATATCATGATGAATTAATATATAAAGATTAAAGTTAAAAACTAGATTGAAGATCAGATCTGAGTTAGTTTTGTAACTTTGTTAAGTCATCATTTAAATCACATCATATCTTCAACTTAATATATCATGAGTTGTGTCATGTTTAACTTAACAATGCTTGACAAACTCTTTATAGTTGATTAATTCTTTCAAATTATTGAAAGCTTCTTAATAATTAACTTTATTATAATATATATTTATACTATGTCTGCTTAGAATATCACATTGTCATATCACTTTTATAAATCTTATTTATTCATTTAGTAAATTAAGTTTTAATAATTTTAATAATTTTAAACTTTTCTTAAAAATGATTGTTATAAGTCTGCATAAAGCGAATTATATGAGTGTATTTTAACTAGAAGTTTAAAGCTAAAGAAGAAAGAAGATGAAACACATCAAAAGTCTTATACTTATAAAGACATGTTAAATTATTAGCGTGTCAACATCAGTTTTATACTAGTTTATGATAGTTTAACATGATTTATGTTAGACTAATTTGAAGTGCATACTTGCAACATTACTCTCTTTCTTCATCAGACAATGTTTTCATTACTTCAATTTAGTTTTATCTTGACTTATTAAAATATCATTCATGAAAGTCATTTATGACTTTTAAACATTCTTTAAATTCACTTTCATTGATGTTATATCAATGTAAATCAACGTCATATTCTTTTTAATTAACATGATATTAAAGTCATTTATTTTGCTCATAATGTTTGAAGTTCAAAATGTTCTTCACTTTTCATTCATCTTCATCTTCAACAATTATAAAGTTTGATGATTTATTATATTATTCATTTAGCGAATTTTTCAAATTCAATCACAACAAATTTAATGTAAACTTAAAGTGAATCTTTATTGTCAATGATAATTTTAGTTGATATACATGTTTGATCTCAGTCAGAATCTTGAAGAGTTTTAACATTTTATCATTTAGCTTTTTTGATGATCTTAAGATCATAATGTTTCTAAAATTTAAAAACATCATATCATCAATCTTGTAAATCATTTTCTTTCAATACTTATCAATCTGTTTCTTCATTATGATTTTAATTCTTTTTAATGCTTGCTTGATTAATGCTAGTAATCATTTCATATGCTTGAAGATATTCTTTGCTTTAATCACTTTAATTCTAGTGTAAGTGATTTTATATTCAATTGAATTCAAGTCAAAGTTCATACAAGAGTGAAAGCTTTTATTCAGAAAGAATGCTGACTGTTTAATTAATGATGAAATAGCATTGTTATTAATGAATTCAGTCATGAATAATCAGATAAATCAATCATCTTGCATGTATAAGTAATAACTTCATAAATATCATTTTACATCTTGATTTACTCTTTCTGTCTGATTATTTGTTTATGAATGATAATTTGTGAATAGTTTCATCTTAATGTTAAGTCTCTTGCAAAGAAAATTTCAGACAATCAATATAAATTGAAACTCATGATCAAATACTATTGAATTCAATAGTTCATGAATGCAAATAACTTATATAAGCAGAAGCTTAACTGTTTATTCTGCTATGATTTCTTTGTTATTTAATTAATATAAGATATAGTGATGTTCTTTGAATAATCTGTTCACTACTGTCAAAATTGTATTGCTTTCTTCACTTTCTGATAAATTAATAATGAAGTTTAATGATATGTTCTTTCTTCATTATTTCAACATAAACAATAATTTTAGCAGTTTATTAATTCAATCTCTTGATGTTTTTGATCTATGACAAACGTAATAGTTTCAAATGTAGTGCTTAATCGTAGTTTTTATTTTCAATCAGCAATATGATCATCTTAACAGATTTAATGTTCAATTCATGTCAGAGTGATCATTAATTGAAAGATAATATGCTTTTCTTATCAATTAAGTAATCATTGACTGAGAGATTTATAGTTTATCATCTTTTCAAAGTACTTCATTAAGTACTTAATAGTTGTTTAAATTAATATCTTGATAAGTTCTTTTGTTTTATTCAATAGTTGTTCAAATATTGATAAATAGTTAATTTATATGATTGCTTGCTATGATCTGATACTGAACAGTGAATAGAAATTGCTTCTTCAATTGAATCTTGATTAACTTTCAATTTAAGTTTTGCATTTAAGTCAGATTCTTGATCAAATTCTTGATTAAATTCTGATATATTAATTGATTGTAGATTGAATTTGCTTTCAGACAGTAGCATCTGATGCTGATATAACTTTCAATTATCATTCACTTAAACTGACTTGATATTAAACATTCAAGTCAGCGCATTGACTTTCAGATTCTGTTTTTCTAACTGATAAATAATCTTAAAGTTATATTCAGATAACTTCTCAGCTCATTTAACTTGTCATCTGATCAGTTTTTTGCTGATCATAAAGTACTTTAAATTCAGATAATTAATAAAGATCTTGATTAAAATATTTATACATTTCAATTTAAAGCATCAATGTTTCAAGCAATGAATAATGATCAACAGTTTCTTGTCATAAATTTCGTAGTTGCATTCTGCAAAAATGATATTCTTGCTATAGAAGATCATTGAATGCAGAATTTCTTCATCGTCATATTGAGACAATACTTCATCGTTTACATAGTTCAAAAAGTCAGTTTTCAGAATAACTTTTCTGATTGAGTCAAAATGCTTCAGAACAAAGATTATCATTATTTGTTACTTCAGTTCTTCATAAATCATCTGATAAATCTCTGTTCATTCAAAAAGATGATTTTTCTGAGTGAACTTCATCATGAATTGAGCAATCTTTGAAAAGTTCTTTATGAATCATTAATAGAAATTGCAGAAGTCAATAAAGATCTGCATATGCATTAATAAACGTGACACTTTTCAGCTTCAAATCACATTTACTTTTCAAGAATTCATTCATAAATCATTTGATTTGATTTGATTTTGATTTGATTTCATACATTCTTGTGACATCAATTTAGACTCGACTCATGAGAGAAACTATGCTATGTGTATCGAATGAACAAAATTCTCTGAGAAAGAAAATCGCTCGTCGACTACACAACGACTTCACATCGTCGAAACAATAAAATTGACACTGTGTTATCAATAATGAATCTATAGCTTCTATTCAGCGTATGACGCTTGAGTAAACTCTTACGAGTATCTGTGCTGTTTGTTGTAACGCATCGTCTTTGCTCTGCTCTTCATTGATGATATTCTATACAACGATGTTTCGGTTCGATTTTCGACTCGAAGACGAAAGACATTTCTTTGCACTCGTGATGCTCATGATTGTAACGCAGAAACTGTGTTCTCTTGCTCAATGATTGTCATTCATTGAGCAGAGAAATGTGTGATGAAAGAGAGATGCACACGATGAAAAGATAGAGTGTGATTGTACTGAATAATTCTTTTCTTCTCTTGATTTGACTTGTGTCACGTAGACGTTGAATAGATTGTTAGTATAGACGTGCGATCGCAATCATTCAATGCTTAGCTGATCGATAGTAGAGATGCGTTCTGATCGTTCTCATGCGCTCTCGATTTTTCACGTAGATAGATGTATGACTTGACGTCAAGTAAAGAAGATGAGCTCAAGTTCTCTCAGTATATCAGCGTGATCGACGAGTCACTACTTCTTCGAGCACATGTAGTCACAAACTCAAGACTCATCATCTGATTCGTCTATTCTACCTGATATCTTTTCATCAATTACTTGATGATACTGTCGATGTGATGAAGACGTTTCAATATTGACGCAGTCGATGAGTTGCAAATTTCTTCGACCACTTGTAGTCACGACTTTCAGACTCTTCATCTGAGTCGACTATTCTACTAGTAGTATCTTCTCATCTCTTACTGACATCGACATGTCATTAATCTTCTTCGTAGATCGATTGTGACTGTTAGGGAAGAATGTTGTCGCGTGAATGAAAACTCTGCATGATGACTTTTCTGATCACGCAACGTTCTAACATCGTTCGAACTGCGTCGAATTGAGATCTCTTAACTCTTCTGACTTCTATTCGAAACAGAATAGAATCAAAAGATTCGTAGTCAACATCACGTACAGATGAATCTCGTTGTCAATCTCATAAATCATTAATAAATATTAATAATTTAAGAAATAAAATTTCTTGAATCTTGAATTTATACTTGTCAATGTTGATTAGTGATGAAACTCATTTATATGCAATGCTGACTATGAATCTACTGTTTAACTACAGTAAAGTTTCAAAATTATCAAAAGTTTGAATGATATCAAGATGCTGCATGATGATGAAGTGCTGTGCATTGATTGCATGCAGAGTTTTCATGATCGCGCAGACTTTGATAATCTCAATGCGCATGTTACAAGCAATTTGCATGCAGATGAGAAAATCAAATAGAATGCAGAACTATGAGAAAAATCGCTTATGAAAATCATTTGATTCAATATCTTGTCACTGCATTTGTAATGATAAAAACTAAAACAGAACACTCTTGTGTTTAATCTGTTAAGAGTGATTAGCAAAAAGAACTTGAATCATGAACATTCTTTAAATTTACATGATAATAGTTCTTTTATTGACTCAAGTGCGAAGCTATAACGCTACAATAGACACTCGCTAAATATGTAGATCTGATTATTCACAGATTATACAATCGTCATTGAACTGTATCATTCTCAAGACAGGTTCTCAATACACGAGATTTCTTCTATTCGTATTTTCTTCTTCAGTACTTCAGAATAGCTGGTCTTTGTAGAATAGCCTCACGGAAACGAAAAATCATCGGTTTTCTCCCGATGAAAACTCTAAACCGTAGAAATGCATCGATGTCTCTAGGTATAGAAACGTATGAGAAAGACTGACAATTGAATTCAGTTCTGCACAGTCTCTGACTCTCAAACGACACGTCGTTAAGTCTTGATTTCCCCTCTTTCTGAGCATTTCAACTTTTCAATCAACTTGTATACCTTTCATCGTAGTGAGCGCTGAATTCAAGAGTCAAACTTCTATCGAAGATCATTCTATAGCTCATATAGTGTGTTTATTGACAAAGTCTCTTTCCCAACAGAACAGTGATTTGAACGAAACGCAGTCGAATAAGCCTCGAGAGCTTAATCGTCGAAGATCGCTGAGAGTTTCTATCGATAGAACTTTGACATTGAGATTATATAAGTCATGTGATGAGAACGCAGTATCTTGCCCCCTGACTCGATGGCTTCAATGATCGTTGTAACAGTCGCACATCGCTCGATAAAGATCGTTAATAAGCGTCTTCGACTGCATGTCATCGAGTTCGTGACTCTTCTTAGCTCTGATAAGAATAATCAATTGTTATCAGGTTCTCAGTCGGCATCACATGAAGATGAGAGTCTTGTCAGTCTTAAATTTACATGTTAACTACGTATAAATCTTGTTAAGACTGCATGTCTGTTACTATGACATGAGCAACTCATGAGTCTCATTAAGTTTAACACAAGCAAACTTAAAAGTCTTGTTAATATCATTTAATAAATGTTCAGATACAAACATTCTATACATAAATAATATGCTGATGAAAAAACTTCGTTAAAAGAAGAGAAACATAAGCGAGTTAGTAAAGAATTGATTAAACTACGCTGTCTGATTAAAAGTGTAGCAGATAAACATTTCTGCAAAATATGATTGATCTGCATAAGAAAAATCTTTACAGATAATGTGAAATAAATGAGTTACATGCTTTACAAGTAAAGTGAGCATCTGCAAGATGTGATATACAATGATGATGATTGTTGATCTTAAGAATCTCATCTCTTCACTGAACTTTGACTCTCAAATGTTTTGATGATAAAATCAATCTTTAGTCAAAAACATCATCTGTATAGCTTAAAAGAATAATAGTATATATTGATGTGATTAAAGAAGAAATTGATTGCGATATGCATGCATATTGCTGATGAAATGTCTGCAACTCATGCTTAAAAAGTAAACTGTTGAAATTTGAGCAGCAAAAGATCTTATTCATCTTGAACTGTGAATCTGTTGTGAGAAAAACTCTTTGAGTGATCTTTCAAGTTTAAGAAGAAAATCAGCATAGAGATTATATCTTATGTATGTTGCATGCAATGTATGCAACATATTTTTAATAGAAAAATCATTCAATTCAATATCTTGTTGCTGCGTTCATGATAACAAGAACTGAGACAGAACATTTTTGCATTTAATTTGTTAAAAGTGATTAGCAGAAAGAACTTGAATCATGAACATTCTTTAAATTTACATGCTAACTATGTATAAATCTTGTTAAGACTGCGTGTCTGTTACTACAACATAAGCAACTCATGAGTCTCATTAAGTTCAACATAAGCAAACTCAAGAATCTTATTAATATCATTTAATAGATGTTTAAACACAGACATTTTATATGTAAATGATATGCTGATGAAAAGACTTCATTAAAAAAAGAGAAACATAAGCAAGTTAATAAAGAATTGATTCAACTATGCTGTCTGATTAAAAGTGTAGCAGATGAACATTTCTGCAAGATACAATCAATCTGCACAAGAAAGATCTTTACAAATAACATGAAACAGATAAGTTGCATGCTTTACAAGCGAAGTGAGCATCTGCAAGACATGATATATAATGATGATGACTGTCAATCTTAAGAATCTCATCTCTTCACTGAGTTCTGACTCTTGAATGTCTTGATGATAAAATCAATTTCTAGTCAAAGACATTGTTTATATAGCTTGAAAGAACAGTAGCGCATGTTGATGTGATTAAAAAAGAAATCGATTGCAATATGCATGCATATCACTGATAAAATGTCTGCAACTCATGCTTAAGAAGTAAACTGTTGAAATTTGAGCAGCGAGAGATCTTGTTCATCTTGAACTGTGAATCTGCTGCGAGAAAAACTCTTTGAGTGATTTCTCAAGTTTAAGAAGAAAATCAGCATAAAGATCATGTCTTATGTATGTTGCATGCAACGTATGCAACATATTTTTGATAAACATCATGAGTGCAAAGAAACATCTTTCATCTTTGAATCATGAATTGAATTGAAACATCGTTGTATAAAATATCATTAATGAAGAGCAGAGCAAAGATGATGTGTTACAATAAACAGCACAGATACTCATAAAAGTTTACTTGAGCATCATGCGCTGAATAGAAGCTATAGATTCATTATTTGATACATAGTCTCAAAACTCACTGTTTTGACGACGTGAAATCATCATGTAATCGACGAGCGATTTTCTTTCTCAGAGAGTTTTGTTCATTCAATACACATAACATAGTTTTTCTCATGAGTTGAATTTAAATCGATGTCACAAAAGCATATGAATTACAATTACAATTACTTGTCAATGTTTATTTATAATAATAATAATAATAATAAATTCATACACTTTTGTGACATTGATTAGATTGATTCATGAGAGATATTTATGCTATGTGTATCGAGTGAACAAAACTCTTTGAGATAGAAAATCGCTCACTATCTATATGATTGCTTCACGTAGTCAAAACAATAAGATTGAGACTATGTATCAAATTTGTTCGCGATGATCACGTGTTAAAGAATGAGTATTCTTGTCACTTTAAACTGTTTTAGCAGTTTCATTTTCATCATCATTCTTGCTGTTGCTCTGAAATGTTTCATGATTAAAATAATTATTTAATAGTTCATAGCATCGACATTTTAAAGCATTCTTGATTGAAGATATGTTCAGTTCAAGCAATGCATAAAAATATGTTTGATCATCTGATGACTTCATTCGCAGTTGCATCGAAGACTATTCATGCTCAAAACGTTTTTCAAGTGTAAATAAATGTTCAGATTTATGCATTCAATTCTGATGTAAATTGCAAGAAAGTTTTCAACTTTTTGAAGATCATTTCACATTTTTACTGTCTTGTTAAACAGATGAGATCTTTGTGCTGAAGTTGCATTAATGTCTGCAATATGTATCTTGTAGTTTTCTCATTGATGATTTCATTTACTCTTGTGATATTATGTTATTGCAACATGATCACTCATTGAAATCATCATTGAAAAATCAAGTCATCTGCATTTAAATTGTATCTTTGCGTTTTTATGAATAAAAGCATTGAGAAGTACTACTTTCTTGATGACAGAAGAGTAAGAAATGAAATGATTAATTTCTATCAAATGAGTATGTATGAGTTTGCATGCTCATTTAATCTTTCGCATTCTGTCATTAACTTGACTGCGTAGTGTGATCTGATTCTGTAGCTTGTTTAAGTGAACATGTAGCAAACATATGTATATCTCAACTTTTAACGTTTCAATGTTTACTCTTTTGAAGACGTCTATAACATGACGAAGAATCTGATTTTAAAAAGTTCTCAGTCTACATTTCTTACTCAACAGTTTCTTCTCTTTGTCACATTGATGTTAAATCAATGCTTTAAACGTCATTTTTGATATTATTATCATCAAATACATTTGTTGAGCTTTTATAAAGATAACGCTTCACATGAAGACTTTGAAATGACTAAGTGCTAACATTCTTGTGACATGATCAGTCGAAAAATTGATTCTCTAGCTATCGATTCTCTAGCTAGTCATTGTTTAAATCGTCGCTCTCGAATATCTCGTCTTCTAGCTATCGATCTACTGACTAGTCACTATCTTCGCTTTCGTTCTCGAATATCTCTTCATCTAGTCATTGATCTACTGACTAGTCATTATCTAAATCGCCCTCGAATACCTCGTCTTCTAGCTATCGATCTACTGACTAGTAAATGTCTAAATCTTCGCCTTCAGATACCTGACCATTTAGCTATCAGCCTACTAGCTATTCAATATCTTCGCTTCTTGTCACTCTGCTTGAGTTTTTTCTATATCTTCGCCTTCGGCCTTCCGCTTCCGCTTCCGCTTTCGCCTTCGCCTCGCTGATATCATCAAACGGTCAGGTTGATGCTCAAGGGACGAGCATTAAATGAATGGGGGAAAAATGTCGTGGGGCGAAGCCTCACACCTCGAGAGCTTACTGAACAGCATTGATCCGGCCGCACCTTCAGGGTCCATGGGGATATTAGCTACTACTGATAGGGGTTTCCCGAGCATGGCTCAGCCGCACCTTCAGGGTCTACGGGGATATTGGTCACTACTTATAGAGGTTCCTCGAGCGGAGTTTTCTTCTTCTTCTTTACCCGACTCGACCCGACCTTCCATCTATTCATTCATCTATCTACCTATCTGTATCTAGCCTACCTCCTAGATCTACTTATCTACTAGAGCGACCATTGCATGTGTTCGTTGTTTGCTCATCCTGTTGCTTCTACGAAGCTCCCTATACCGCACCTGTACCCTATCCCTCGACTATGTGATCATCGCGAACAAATTTGATACATAGTCTCAGTCTTATTGTTTCGGCAGCGTGTAGCAGCCGCATAGACAGCGAGCGATTTTCTACCTCAGAGGGTTTTGTTCACTCGACACACATACTGTAGCATAGTTATCCCTCATGAGTCGGCCTAACCGATGTCACAAGAGTGTATGAATCTATTATTATGATTGTTATTAATTTCTTGATCATACAAACAGTTTATGCGCTCGTACTATGTGCTGTTTGTCGATGTGACTGCACATTGAACAAAAAGATATAAAGCATTGATGTAGGCTAAAAGTCATGTAATTTACATTCTTTAGCATATACACAGCGCTACAGTGCTACTCTTTAGGTAGATAACATCGTGTTTTCATAGTCTTGGGCTGCATAAGCACGTTACTGTACCTCGGAAGGCAATGTTGTATCAAAGTGCTTAGACTTTCGGTATTACTTCTCTGCTTCGCTCTGCTTCTTGACGTACTCGAGAACTATTTGTTCTTCAGTCTGTGCCTTCGCTAACCTTTGCTCATGTGACTCATGAGCCTCTTTTGATTCCTCCAGGGCCTTCTGTAAGCCCTCGTCGCTCTCCGCTACATGCTTTTCAGCAGCGAAAGCTTGTGAAATTTCAACGGCAGTTTTCAAATTTTCGTCATCGTCAGAAGCTATCTCTGGGTCATCTGAGCCAGGACGACGATCTCGAAGTACGCCGTCGCCGATTTGATGTTGTTCTAGCATACTCTGCCGCAGTGCGGCTTCCAATTGCCCATCGTGGTCACTGATCCCTTCCGTTTGATCAGATGCGGCCGCGATGCCTTCCATTTGTACTCTGCTAGCTTCCGCGATGCTGGCCTGGATCGCCCTTCCGATAGCGTCATCGTCATCGCCGTCCCCAGAAGCCAGTTGAAGCTCAACAACACTCGCACGAACGGCTCTTTCAATCATTCGGTCTTCTTCAGGATTACCTTTCGAAGTAGCCGTAACAGAGTTCTGGATCGCCTCCTCCAAAGCTATGCTGTCAGAGTCCGTGTCCCGTTCAGCGGCAAGTTGAGCATGGACAGATACGGCGCTGGATACTGATTTCTCGGACCGAAGACTTTGCGTCCGGTGAGCATCGACTGTATCTTTCTGCTTCTTCTTGCCTTCACTCGCTCTTTTCCTCTCCTCATAGCTTGTTTGCCTGGACCTGAGCAATTCTTGAGGTGTGCGAAAGCTGGCATGCCGAACTTGATGCATCCCTTTGCTAAGTTCGAGTTGAGTGGCATGCCACCGGCTGACAACATCAAGACGCTCTTCTTGACCTGACGACATCCATTCTTCGTACCCTTGCGCGGTGCGAGCAGCGATTATATAATTTTGTACGCTCGAACCAAGATGCTTTTGTAGCTCTTTGTAGATACCCTTGAAAGTATAGCCAGGTATTCCCCAGATGGCTTGATAATCAGCCTCCGAAACAGAGTGTTCGGGAAGTATGACCTACCTGCGCTCGGTTTTAACACAACGCCTCCAATGCCCTTGCCGAAGCCTTTGATCAGCCCAGCCACACCTTCCTTCTTCGCACCATCCAAGGGCTGTGTGACTAGGCCAGATATGCCATCATAAAGCCCAAACCCAAACTCCTAAACTCGTTAAATGTGATACGATGGTGACCAGCTGTGATGAAAATACCTTGCTAGCAGCTCTTAGACCACTCTGAATGCCGGTGATTTTATCGGACGGTCGAACACTCTCATCACCGTACAGCTTTGGCGCGTTGTGAAAGCCTCGAGCTATGCCAAGCGTAAAATCCATTGGCGACTTGAGCCCTGCTTCAACCATTCGTCCGACTCCTTTGCCCGCTCCCAATGCAGCGTCCAGTGAGATGTGGCCGGCTTGAGTTCCCGAGGTCGTCGGGTGGTGGGGCTGGGAAGTACCTTCGGGTGTCGATGATCGATTAGTCGGCGATCTTGAAGGTGAATCTCCAGGACCCCGAGATGACGTCCTGCTAGGGCAAAACCCTGGCATCGAGCCCTTCGAATGGCGAAAGGTATTGCCCGCTCCGGAGGTGCTTGGTCCTGGCTGTGCTGCTGCTGTTGATGTGTCCGACAAGGTTCGGGAGGGTTCCCGCTTTTCCTCAGTAATCGACCGTGAAGCTGAGGTGGGATGTGAGTGGTCCGTGATTCTATCCGATGTACTGGATCTCGAACTTGATAGTGCGTCTTCCTCCGAAAAGACCTTTCCGAAATGTTCGAGTCCCGATGAAGTCGAAGAATCCATACGGGTATTCAGTGTAGAGCCCGAAGCGTTGTTTTGCAAGCTTTTTTCTTGGCTGGGCTTTTCCGACGTTTTGGCTTTCAGCACCTTCAGAATCTCTACAGGAAAGTCTACTGCACCCATCATGAGGCTCCCTATGGTACCTAGTAACGCCGACGCACCACCAGAAATCGGATCCCAAGGTCCGTCTTCGATTTCATACTCGCGTGGACGATACCTGGACAATGTCAGCGTCAGTTGGCGACTAGGGAAGAAAGGATTATCACAGTTTCAAATCGTTGAAGTCCAAAAGACCTTCATTACCCAAAGTTGCTGCTGTAAACGCGCTGAGCCTCACGTCCGTTCGCTTGATCCTCCAGACAGCCGTTCGACTTGGCGCCAAAGTACACCGGAGTAAGTCAACGTTCAATTTATCATGAAAACTCCGCGCACCAGTCTCCGTTCCAGTTTCTGAAGCGATACTGGATCCAAGTCCTTGCGCTCTACTCAAAGTCGTTGGCTTTAGAGCTTCGAGGATCGCAGCGGCAAGGTTGTCCGATGTCAGTTGTTTGCTTGGGATCGGCAAAGGTCCAGCCCCAGCCTTCGCAACCATGGCTCCCCAAAAAGGCTGGTCCCCAAAGAACGGGACTATTACAGTAGGTTTGCCTAAGGCAATGCCAGCTGCTGTGGTGCCGGCGCCACCATGATGTACAACGCAAGAAACGTGTTTGAAAAGCCAGTCATGGGGAACGTTTCCAAGCATGAAGACATTGTTGGGGATCCCAAGCGCATCTGCACCTAGCCCACCCCAGCCTTTAGAGACCAACGCTCGCGACCCTGACTTCTTGATAGCTTCGAAGATGAGTTTCGTCATGGATGTAGGATCATCGACTACGATAGATCCGAACCCGATGTACACCGGTGGTGGTCCAGATTTGAGAAACGCCGCTAGGCCAGAATCCGGTATATAATCATTCGCTAAGGACAGAAAATAAAAGCCAGACACGGATATGTGGGTTCCCCAATCTTTGGGCTTTGGAATCAAAGCTGGCGACCTAGATAGATCCGTCAGCCATCGGAGTAATACGTAAGATATCAGGAAGCTCACCAGCAGTAAGTATACGGGATACGTAGTCGACTCGCCATACCCGGAGCCCACATAAGGCTCACGGGCTCGAGGCCAAGACTCCGCTCCCGAAATCGATTGATGACATCTCCCAGGCCCTGCCAAGTAATCATCTCGACCAATGCATACGAGATGAAATTGGTTAGATTGGCATCAGCGTTGGACGAATGGATGTTGGTCAATGGGTGAGGAAACGCTTGCGTTGGTGACCAAGGCATACTGAAGAGTTTTGTTAGAAACCTTCTTGGAGCCTTCTTGAAGGTTCTTACGTGAACATGAGATGTAGCGGGATCCCAAGCTTCTCGGCGCAGTGAACATGAGCAAAACTCGGTGGGTTCGCAATTATGGCGTCCGCTACGAATGGTCTTGCCGAAGAATCACCGTCTGGGACTGTTCCACTGCCAAGGCTGAAATGGCTATCAAGGTGATGATCCGACGCTTTGATGCCTGTCCCATCGCCAACTTCAATGCAAGATCGCCAGCAACCTTGAACAATCTCATAAATGCCCTTCCGTCTTTTTCCTGTATCTCCATTGCGCAAGGTATCCATACCAGGCATGAGGCCTGGATTCTTCACCATGAAGGCCATGAGCTCCGCGGGATCGCCACTAATGCTGAAAAATTCCAGACCGTTCTCTTCAACGAATCCTCTGAAAGTCGGATGAGTAGCTAGTCGTACGCGATGCCTATAGGTGGCCTTCAAAACTTTACCCAGAGCAATGAACGGTTGCACATCCCCTCTGGAGCCAACTACATGTATCACAACGTTCATAGGGGGAGGCGGAGCTTGACCAGGAAGCCCCCCAAGTGCAGGAGGTATGTAGCCCGGAGGTGGCGCTGGTGGTTGTTCCACATGCTGTAGGTTAAGCTGACTTCGCAGAGCTGGAACGAGCAGGTCTGACAGTCTACGAGTTTTCTGGTTGATATCGATGTTTACACGACCATCGCCTAAAAGCCGTCAGTCTCGACCGGATTCTCCTCTACAAAAATTCCTTACTTGCAACCCTTGCCTCTGTGTCAAATCCATCTTGGCTGAAATCGACATGGCCATATGTCTCCCCATACGGTGGTAGTGGGACGTCTTCAATCGAAGTCTCCCGCGTAGCATGTGAAAATGCTGGGACTTGGGTACTCATGGTATTTGGATTCGGAGAAGTACTGCAATAGGCCCATTCTTAGCCGTTAGCCCTGGAGTATATTTCGCGGAGATAAATTGAGCTAGCAAACGTATGCTCAGTACGTACGCAAGCGTGTTAACGCCCACGGACGATGATGCAGGATTCTCTTTTAGCTCCTGATGTCCTTGCTTTGGGGCTGGAGAAGCCCTTGGCTCTGCTTGGTTGTCTGCTGCAGCAGCTTCTACCTGAGCGATGACTGCTTGTGGGAGCTCCATGATAGTTCTGGGATCCTCTGGCATGAGGGTTTCCGAACTATGGAGCTTGTATTGCGGGGAAAGTGATTGGACAGTGAAAGGGAAACATGAGCATGAATTTGCTTTGCAGAGAGTGACGGGAAGCTTCCAACAAAGCGGTTGGTCATTTATTAGAAAGCTTAACTTGTTAATATAAATTTGCGCTGTGCAGTTCCAGTTGTTACCTACTAGGTACTTGCATTGTGAGGGGTGTGGGGCGTGGGAATTTGGATTCTTCCTATGCCCACCACGCGGGGAGCAAAAAAAGCCCGACTCACAAATTTTCCCTGCACTCAACCATCAAATTTACTATTCATTTTACGACGTGCTCGGAAACATCAATGGAAAACTCACTCTGAAGGTCTACTTGGAGCAAATTCTGAAGCCTATAGTTAAGCCTTGGGCCGAAAATCACTTCCGTTTCGTGCTGGAGAAGGATGGTGATTCAGGTCATGGAACAGGGTCAAAAAACATCGTTAGGACCTGGAAACAAGAGAACAAGCTGAAGCACTACTTCAATTGTGCATCTTCACCTGATTTATCTTCTATAGAGAACATGTGGCAGGTATCAAAACAGGAGCTACGGAAATACACACTACAAAGGGGCTGATTTACGAAGGATGGTCTCATGTCTCACAGGAGTAGATAAATGAGAAGGTTTCTACTATGTCAGAGCGATTAAAAGCAGTTGTAGAAGGAAAGGGTAGAATGACAGGCTATTTAAAATATAACATATCTCTTTTAATTCAGTAGTAAATTTGGTGGTTGAGTGCGGGGGAAATTTGTGAGTCGGGCTTTTTTTGCTACCCGCGTGCTACTGTACCTTACGCTAAAATGATTATTAGTATGTAGCAGTAGTGTGGCAAAACGTACCACAGTCCATTAAGAAATTTGCCTTGGCAAAGGTACTCAATCTTCATCGAGATGTCCTTGGAGTAGTATAAATAGGGGAAATCGACAGGTGGCTTTCAAACGTGCAGTACTTCAACAATTGAACACAAGGCAGTATTTCGATTCTTTGTAGAGACTATTGAGGGTATCGTATCTTGGTACGTCAAGTCTGAACTAGTAGTATATCTTGGGGCTTGAAGATCCGGGCGGAATAGCAAGCAAGTTTTTGCCATGATTCTAACTCATTAGGCTCATCATAGCAGCCTGAGGTCATGCTTCATCAAAAGGTGATAGAAGGTAGTATCCCCAGGCACGCCGGCACATACATAGCCCACCACTTCATGGTACTGAGAACCGCACTTTCTCTTGCATGATTAGAGCCCCTGCCTCGTATAGCTTGCGCCGAACCAACTTACACCCTGTCGCTTAATCTAAAGCGACTCCAACCGCTTCGCAACGTCTACGAGTAGGTGACGATCCCATATCTTTTAATCTTTGGTGCGGTTTTCAATCTTCGCTTCTGCCTGCGATTGGAGATCTAGTGGTAAGGGAAAGCTGGCCCATGGATTTCCTATATAGGATCCTCAACAAATGTTATTGCGCGAAGCCCAACGTCTGGCTGCGATGGGAGAGGATTCTCCCACTTTATCGCTTAGGGCAAAGGGGTGATAAGACCTGCTTACTCATCGTCAACGCATGCTTTCCCCCGTATCCTGTCGAGACCATAGTTCACGGCCAGAAGAGTCTCGAAGGGAAGCCCGGCTTTAGTCCCTCTCACCGTCTGCGTGATCTCGTTTGGCCCTTCGGTGTTCCATTGGTGTTTGGACGTTTCGAAGAGCCTCGGTCTTCGCCACTATCTCCGCTCTCTGCTCCGTTCATCCATTCTCTACCTTCGCCAGGGCTTTTCCGCCTCATCGTCCCTGGACCTACCGCAACAATCTCTTCTTCGCTCTCACTGTCGATTATGTCTAGGATCACGGGCATGCTAAACACCTCGTGTTCGAATTCGCTCTTCGCAGGTTCGATGGTTAAAACGTCAACAGTTTCGTCTTCCAAATCCAACCGGCGTTTGTGAATTTCTTCTATTGGATGAATGTCAAACTCATCCTCTCGCTCAATATATTCAACATTCTCTTCGACTTCTGCGAAGTCAGGCGCGAGAGCTGACCAACGCTGTGGCGTGATGATTGACCACAGATAAATACGACCCGTTTCAAGACCACAAGCAGCAACACAGGGACGATGAGGGTGCCACTGTTGAGTGTTAGTATAGCCCAACCCCTGCCTAGTGAACGTAGATACCTCTACTACGCCAAGTTCTTCCTTTGGGCCCTCTAAGATTTTGACCAGGCTTCCGTGGCTTCTCTCCCAAACGTATATATCATGATTCATGTACGTTGACGCCGTAACATATTCCCCGGTCGAGCTAAAAGCGACATGGTTCCATGAAAGTCTGTTGACCACATCCTGAAACTTGTGTTCAACCTCGATCTTGATGTTGTCGATATCAACTAAGTTGGTTTGCGACAGGTCGGGGATTGAAATGGTGCGGATGACTCGATCACTCGAGTTGGAAACCATGTCACGTCCTGATGGTGTAAGACGAAGATAGATGATAACACCATTGCACAAGCGTGTAGAATGTAGGGTATGACATGACTCTGTTTCTACGATGTTCAGCCATCCTTTGCTGGTTCCGGCGATGATATGGTTGCCCGTGGCAGTGAAGATCGTGACACATGTAGTTTGCTTTGCGTCAGTCGCTGCTTGTTTTTCGCCCGACTCTTCTCCATCGACTCGGGTACGCCGTGGCGCAGAAGGTATCTGACGCTTGACCGGAACTGTTCTCGAAACATCGACTAGTACTGGCTTATCTTCAAACAGTGAGGCTACGAATAAAAGGCTGCCAACTTGTTCAGTCAATGATCTTCTTGTGACCTGTTCCCCACGTACTGATTGTATGGATGGAGCTCAGCAATGTATACAGGCGCTTGAAACCGTACCGTACGTATTCTTGCACCGTCCTTCAGATCCCAAAGCACACATTTCCAATCTTGTGAGGAGCTGAGTAGATATCTTCCATTCTGTGACCAACTGATACATTTCAGCGGCAGTAGCGTAGAAAGGAGGCCATCCCTCAATACCTCAGTGACTGGATTTGGCGGGTATGACCACGTAATTTGCGAGCAACTCCATTTGTCTCGACGTCAAATATCACGATGGTCCCGTCAACCTCTCAGCCCATCAGTATGTCTGCCCCAAAAAGCTGAACTCTGGTACTACCCTGCCAGACGCGAGAAAATCTCCTCTGCGGTTGAACCGAATGCAAGTTGCGTGTCCAGATCCTTCGTGACAATGAGCTTGGAGAAGAGGATGAGATAAAATTAGGAACGACCTACTTAGCTTTCCTGTAAGGGATTCTGGGTAGTCTTGCGCAAGAATAAAGGGATCAATCAAAGAAAGATTCATATTCTTGATGAGCGAGGATTGAGCAGCTGTTTGCGGAATTCTACATTCGAAGACCTCCGTCGAGTTTTCTGTATCAGTGAACAGCGAAATCCTTCAGTGAGACCAGCACAAGTGAATGGCCGGATTGCATGTCGTATTAAAAAGTCGGCGGAAGTGTTGGCTTAGTCATCAAGGCGCGGCTCTTTCAACACGCTAAGGTAAGTTGAGTTTGACTTAGAACTCTGCATGCCTCACAATTTCCAGCTACTTCCCATCATCAACATCAACATCCACCCTGTTTAACTAAAATTGCAGCTGCGACTCTTACCTTTGCGGCTTCACCAACACGTGGTGCGCTACGAAATACAGCACATACGCTGTAATATCTGACTGGAGGTGGGAGTGAGCTGTGTGGAAGAGGCCGCCTTCGCGGCGAGGCCAACGGCCTACCAATATCGCGACACCGTAAACCCAAAGACGTATCATCATTCGATTCTGCTTGCCAGACTCGGAGCGTTGCAGATGGGCCGTTGAGGAGTACCAACTCGCAGTTTAGCTTACAGGATCAGTCAATTTCTCTTGCCACCTTTGGCTTTGTACGAACGAGAACAGAACATGGCGAATCTCAACTTCCAGTACTCGAGCGCGCAACTGCGCTCGATCCAGGAAATTCAATTTGGGCTTCTATCTCCCGAAGAGATTAAAAACATGAGTGTGGCCCATATACAGTACCCTGAGACCATGGACGAATCAGGCCGGCGGCCTCGGGACATGGGATTAGCCGATCCGCGACTCGGCTCTATCGATAGAGCCGTGAAATGCGCAACCTGCGACGAGAATATGTCAGAATGTCCAGGACATTTTGGGCACATCGAGTTAGCAGTACCAGTCTTTCACGTTGGTACGCTGGCTCCCAATGAATACTTTCCGCTTCTTGCTTGCCCGCTGACTTTGATCAGGCTTCATGACGAAGATCAAGAAGTTGCTTGAGACAGTCTGCCATAACTGCGGCAAGATTTTGGTAGACGAAGTTAGTCATCCCGTGCGGGATGACCGATCTTCTATTGAACCTTATGCTAATGTTTCACAATATTAGAGTGACCCACGTTTTCGAGACGCTTTGCGCTTTCGTGACCCTAAGAAACGTTTCGATGCGATCTGGCGACTTTGCAAGCCTAAGAAAAAATGCGAGACTACGGCTGGCCAAGAAGACGATAGTCTAGACAAAACCAAAGAACCAAAGCATGATCATGGTGGATGTGGAAATACTCATCCAGAGGTTCGTCGGGAGGGGCTCAAGCTTATTGGTACATGGAAGGCACAGAAGGGTGAGGAGGAAAACGAAGGGCAACAGCCCGAGAAAAAACCCATCACCCCACAAATGGCACTAAACATTTTTCGTCATATTTCCACAGGGGATATTAAGACAATGGGTCTGAGCAACGATTACGTACGTCCTGAGTGGATGATCATCACCGTGCTTCCAGTGCCACCACCACCCGTTCGACCTAGCATATCAGTAGATGGTGGCAACGGTATGCGTGGCGAGGATGATCTCACGTATAAGCTTGGAGATATCATACGGGCAAACGGCAATGTTCAACGCTGCGAGACAGAAGGCTCTCCGGCGCACATCGTTACTGAATTTGAGCACCTCCTCCAATTCCACGTCGCAACATATATGGACAATGATATCGCTGGTCAGCCACAGGCTTTACAGAAGTCCGGGCGGCCGGTCAAGTCCATCCGCGCTCGTCTGAAAGGAAAGGAAGGTCGTTTACGTGGGAACTTGATGGGAAAGCGTGTTGATTTCTCTGCGCGGACGGTCATCACCGGAGATCCGAACCTGTCCCTCGACGAAGTTGGTGTTCCCAGGAGTATAGCAAGGACCTTGACCTACCCTGAGACAGTTACCCCTTACAATATCGAAAAGCTTCACCAATTGGTTAAGAATGGTCCTAATGATCATCCTGGTGCAAAGTATGTGATTCGCGATTCGGGGGAAAGGATTGATCTAAGACACCACAAGCGCGCAGGAGAAATATCTCTACAGTATGGTTGGAAGGTTGAGCGCCACATTGTCGATGGTGACTACATCATATTCAATCGACAGCCATCGCTACACAAAGAATCAATGATGGGGCATCGCGTTCGAGTAATGCCATATTCCACGTTTCGCCTAAATCTGTCGGTTACATCGCCTTACAACGCGGATTTCGACGGCGATGAAATGAACCTACACGTCCCCCAGAGCGAGGAAACCAGGGCAGAGATAAACCAGCTGTGCATGGTCCCGCTGAACATTGTCTCGCCACAACGTAACGGACCGTTGATGGGTATTGTACAAGACACTCTTGCTGGAATCTACAAGATGTGTAGACGGGATGTTTTCTTGACGAAAGAGCAAGTCATGAATATCCTGCTATGGGTTCCTGACTGGGACGGCGTGATCCCTCAACCTGCTATACTCAAGCCCCGACCAAAGTGGACAGGAAAACAGATCATAAGTCTAGTGGTGCCTCCTGGATTGAACCTCACACGCTTCAGCGCGGAAGGCTTATGCCCAATCAATGATGATGGACTGATGGTGTCTGGAGGCGAGTTGATGTATGGACTCTTTAGTAAGAAGTCAGTTGGTGCCGCTAGTGGGGGCGTTATCCATATCATATTCAACGAAAAGGGCCCGGAAGCTGCCACGAACTTCTTCAATGGAGCACAGACGGTGGTCAACCACTGGCTTCTACATAACGGCTTCAGTATTGGTATTGGGGATACAATTCCAGATCGGAATACCATCCAGCAGATTGAGGATGCCGTCTCCAAGCAGAAGGCGGACGTCGCGGAAATAACGCGGAGCGCAACTGAGAATGAGCTGGAGCCTCTTCCTGGAATGAATGTGCGAGAAACATTCGAAAGCAAGGTCTCCAAGGCACTAAACAAGGCTCGTGACGATGCCGGAACTGTCACAGAGGAGAGCCTTAAAGATTTGAACAACGCCATCCAGATGGCTCGCTCTGGATCCAAAGGCTCGACTATCAACATTTCCCAAATGACCGCTGTTGTTGGCCAGCAATCGGTGGAAGGCAAACGTATACCTTTTGGATTCAAATATAGAACGCTACCACATTTTACAAAGGACGATTACTCGCCTGAATCACGAGGTTTCGTGGAGAACTCTTACCTTCGTGGACTGACACCAACTGAATTTTTTTTCCACGCTATGGCCGGTCGTGAGGGTCTCATCGATACAGCCGTGAAAACTGCTGAGACTGGTTATATTCAACGTCGCCTGGTCAAGGCATTAGAAGATGTTATGGCAAAATATGACGGCACTGTACGGAATTCCCTTGGAGACATTGTTCAGTTTGTCTATGGCGAAGATGGCCTCGACGGTGTACATATCGAGCCCCAGAAACTGGACATCATCACTTGTTCGCACGAGCAATTCGAGCAGAAATTCCGCGTCGATTTGATGGATCCGAGACCAGAAGCAAGCATCTCTCCTGATTATTTGGAGCAAGCAAACGAGATTGCAGGCGACCTTGAGGTGCAATCCTTTTTAGATGAAGAATTTGAGCAGCTCCAAGCTGCCAGGGACTTTCTGCGAAAGAACAAGCAAGACGACAACGAACAGCTGCAGCTTCCGATCAATGTTCTCCGGATCATTGACACTGCGAAGACTACATTCAAAATCAAAAACGGCGCACGAAGCAATCTGCATCCAGCTGAGGTTATACCTCAAGTCAGAGACCTACTGGAGCGGCTTGTGGTAGTCCGCGGTGACGATGAACTCTCCATGGAGGCCCAGCACAACGCCACATTACTCTTCAAGGCCCAGCTTCGTTCACGCCTTGCGTTCAAGCGCTTGGTCAAAGAAAATTCTCTCAACAAGCTAGCATTCCAGCACATTATAGGAGAGATCGAGAGTAGATTCTGTCGGGCTGCCGTAAACCCAGGCGAGATGGTTGGTGTTCTTGCTGCACAATCGATTGGAGAACCAGCCACACAAATGACTTTGAACACTTTCCATTTCGCTGGTGTTTCTTCTAAAAATGTAACCCTCGGGGTGCCACGTCTCAAAGAAATTCTCAATGTGGCAAAAAACATTAAGACTCCTTCGATGACGGTCTACCAAGAAGAGGCCAACACTGGAAAAATGGAGAGCGCAAAGCTACTACGAAGCGCTGTGGAGCACACAACACTACGCTCTGTTACAGAAAGCACCGAGATTTATTACGATCCTGATATCCAGTCAACGGTTATTGAGGCTGATAAAGATATGGTTGATTCATACTTCATATTACCAGAAGCTGACCTGGATGACCAATTTCGCCAATCGAGGTGGCTGCTCCGTATCATTCTTGGGCGTCGTAGTTTACTCGACAAGGGTTTGACCGTGCAAGATGTTGCCGCTAAAATCAAGGAGCAATATGCGAAAGATTTGGCTGTAATATTTAGTGATGATAATGCTGACGAACAAGTGATCCGTATTCGTATGATACAGGACCACGGTAAGGGAGATGAAGACGAGGATCTTGAAGAGGATCTTATGTTGAAGAGGCTGGAGGCCCACATCCTTGATACGCTAACGCTGCGAGGAGTGCCCGGCATTGATAGGGCCTTCCTGAACATGAAAACAAAGCTTCGATTAGCGGATGACGGTGCGTTACTTATGGATGCTGAAGATCCCCTTTGTAAGGAGTGGTTCTTAGATACGAGCGGTTCTTCACTGGGCCAGGTCTTGACCATCCCTGGCGTAGATACGAAGCGCACCTACTCGAATTCTTTCATCGAGGTTTTCGAGGTCTTCGGCATTGAGGCGACTAGATCGGCTCTTATGCGAGAGCTGACACAGGTACTAGCATTCGATGGCTCTTACGTTAACCATCGGCATTTGGCGCTCCTAGTTGACGTGATGACTTCTCGGGGACATTTGATGGCTATCACACGTCACGGCATTAACAGGGCCGATACAGGTGCACTAATGAGGTGTTCCTTTGAAGAGACTGTGGAAATTCTGCTCGAGGCTGCTGCTAGCGGTGAGCTTGACGATTGCAGGGGCGTGTCTGAGAACGTGATGCTGGGTCAGCTTGCTCCTCTGGGAACCGGCGAACTCGAAGTTTTCCTTGATCAGGACATGTTGAATACTGTCATATCCGACAACGCTAGGTTTGGTATCATGCCTAACATTGGTATCAAGGGCAGCATGGTTCCTGACGGAGCAGCCACACCGTATGATAGCAGCTCTCCTCTTGGGGATAGCGGGTACCTTGGTACACCTGATGGAGCATCGTTTTCTCCCATTGCCCAACCCGGCGGCGGAACCCCAGGTGGTTTTACTGAGTACCAACCTCAAGGTTTTAGTGGTAGCTTAAGCCCATACTCTGGTGGCCGAAGCCCAGGTGGCGGTTATTCGCCAAGCAGCCCTTTCCACACTAGTCCTTCATCACCACTATTCTCGCCTACCTCTCCTGCAGGCTACTCGCCAACATCCCCTGGTATGAGTATAAGCAGTCCTGCGTTTGCAGTCTCGCCTCGCTTTTCACCCGCAAGCCCCGCTTTCACACCCACATCTCCTGCATACTCTCCAACCTCGCCGGCAATCGGTCAGGCCGGTATCTCGCCTACGTCACCCTCGTACTCCCCGACCTCTCCAAGCTACTCCCCAACCTCACCGAACAGCTACAGCCCGACTTCACCCAGCTATAGCCCAACATCTCCAAGCTATAGCCCTACGTCACCGGTGTACAGCCCAACCAGCCCGCAGTTTGGGGGTGCGGCAGCAGCAAAGCAGCATTCCCCGACCTCTCCAACTTCGCCTGCGAGCTACAGCCCCACATCACCCATTTACAGTCCTACGAGTCCGGCGGGCAGCTACTCACCAACTTCCCCGAACATTGCGGGTTCTCCAACTTCTCCGGGCTCTGCCCCGTATTCGGCCTCCTCCCCAAAATGGTCGCCTACCTCTCCTACCTCCCCTGTCTACTCCCCTACATCTCCGAAAGGCAAGTAGTTGCAGGTTCGAATTGAATGCTACTGAATCGTAAGCTTCTCGTGCTTAAGTGGCGGTATGGGACTCATCAGCAAACAGATGCAGCGAATCCATCTCTATCCATGCTATCACCTCAGCATCGGTGTACTTTTAACCTTCAGTTTTGTGGTTCGAAAATAATCGGGGTCCGGCATCGGATGCGCTTCGCATTGGTTAAGGGGGGTTTTCTGTGATGTTGTCACATTTGGCATTATCATCTCTTGCATTTTTGAGCTCGTCAAAGAGGAAAAGTTCAACCGCGAGGTCCCACCAAATTGTGTCCGCCGGACTCTCCTTTCCATAGTCATGACTCAGACCGGACTTTTAGATACCTGCGTGAGCGCATTAGCACGGCGTTAGGGTGACCGGTTTCCGCCTAGAGATGGAGCCTGGGGTCAGTACATGTTGTGTCATATCAAATCTGAAATACCGATATTCCAGAAGACTGTGCGTATAGTGATTGTAGTGGTGTATCACGAAATCTTTAGGATTTACATCGTAACCGCTCTTGTTACCTTACTCCACTAATAATCTCGATATACAACATCCCAACCCTCAATGGCGAACTCCAAGTCCGTACCGCGAACCTTAGACCAACCTATCCCCCAAGACCCCCCCAACTGATGTTCCTAGATATGACTACGTGAAGACTTTCGAACAACCCGTAACCCTCCTCTCCAACACCTACCTAGTCGTCCGGCTCGATGGCCGCGGATTCCACAAGTACAAATCCCATTCCCCCCTTCGCAGAACGTATTCATTGATGGCATATACCAGGCTATCTGCCAGATATGGATTTCAGAAACCGAACGACCGTGCAGCACTGGACTTGATGAATGCGGCGGCCGTGGCTGTCATGAAAGAACTGCCGGACATCAAAGTTGCATATGGCATTAGCGACGAATTCAGGTTTTACCTTTGGACTGAATGAAAAACCCAGATGTCGCTGAGAAGGCATATAGTTTTGTATTCGATCGGTCTTGCAACCTGTTCCAAAGACGAGAGAGGTACATCTATCTCCTTTCCACTTCTTCGCCGTGATCTAGATTTCGAGACAAGGCTGAGATGAGCCATGCAGCAAGATCCTTACAACTGTTGTCTCTACATTTACGTCGTATTACGTTCACTTGTGGCTCTCTTACTTTCCTTCCAACCCGCTTTCCACTCCTATGCCATCATTTGATGGAAGGGTAGTGCAGTATCCGAGTCTGGCGAATTTGAGGGATTACATGAGTTGGAGGCAGGTTGACTGTAAGTGGGGGTTTCTGGTTTTTGTGTAAGGCGATGAGGGTAGGGACTTATATATGAGGTAAGGTCACATCAATAACCTGTACAATACTACGTTTTGGGCTTTGGTGGAAAGGGGGAAAATGGATGCTACAAAGGCTGAAACGGAGCTTAAGGTACGTTAGCTTGTGGTCAATTCATTGGCTTGGTTTCTAATTACGTGACAGGGCACACTTGCCGCTGACAAGAACGAGATTCTGTTCTCAAGGTTCAAGATAAATTACAACAATGAGCCGGAGTTGTTCAAGAAGGGGAGTGTGATCCATCGTGATGTATGTTTTCTGTTCCCTCTCCCTGCAAAAGGATATTTTGGACTAAGTCAGTGAAGTGCAGAGCTATGAGCCCCGAGAATGAGCATGTAAGAGCGGCAGAGGACTTGCCTGGCACTGGCTTGGTAGAAATATCGAAAATACAGGCGCAGAAAGGGCGGAGTAGGCAAGCTAAAGCCACCATTAGGGTAGAGCATGTAGATATCATCAAAGATGATTTCTGGGAACAGCGACCATGGCTGTTATCTAGCAAGGTAGATACATCAAATACCGAACCTTGAATGATGGAGTGGGATGACTTACTCCTTAAGTGCAGGGTTAGCAGAATCCGTAACCGCTAATATGATTACCTTACCGTTGGACCGGCGGAGTCGAAGAACGGCCCCTTGGATTTGGTTAATCAAAGCTCAGCCTTTGCCCAACCTGATTCCCAATAGCCGGTACTTGACGATACCTGTGATTTGACTACCAAACTCTCTAGGTGGCTTCCTTCGCTCCCTGGAGCTGGTCTCCACCATAGGCCGACCCCATCTGGTGTATGCTACCCTCGAGAGTGCATTACTTTTTCCAAAAACAGCAAGTCTTATCCAGCCTCAGTAGCTTTGTTCCTTCGCTGTTTCTTTCTAACCGGCACGGTTCCAATCGCCTTGGCAGGACTGACAGCCGGCTCCAAGTGCCCTGCCACCTCCAGGTGTCTGTCCTTCCGCGATTTGCGCCGGCCCTCTTTCAACAGCTTCCTTGCCTCCTTGTCGGCAGTTTTCGCAACGCCTTCCGAATCTGTTGCTCGCTTTTGTTGGTGTTCTTTGCGAACGTCATGGTCGTCGACAGCCTCAGTGGCTGTTATGTCGGGGATGGCCTCCAGCGCCTGCAGTCTGACGACATTAGGGGTTTTCTCCTTTCGGCCCCGCTTCCCCTCCCCTCGCTCTCCTTTACTCAGCTTCCTCTGTCCCCCAACATTCTCCCCGTCATGACTCTCATTCCACTCCGCACTCTCCGGCGTGATCGTCCCATCAAGCCCTTGCCCCTTAACAAAAGCCCCGTATAATCCATTCGCCGCCCACTTCCTCCCCATCCTACCTACCACCTCCAACTGCTTTGCCCCAACCCCGAACACCACCTTCTCCGCCTTCCCAGAAGCATCATCTTTGCTGACATTCAGGTCCTTCAAAGTAGCATCAAAAGCCCTGGCCCACCATTGATCAGCATGCGCATCATGCTGTTTCTTGCCGATGCCAAATGCGTTCGATTTTTTGGAGACAAGAAGGGGCTTCTTTATGCCGTGGCCGGATGGGTGGAGCGAATGACCGACACCGCGCCAGCCCTGGCGAGTTAGATAGGCGGTGGTGTCCATGTAATCAAGGTGTGTTTGGGGAAATGATTGTTATATAGAGCGTTGCAGAGTTCGATTTCCGGACATTCGAGAGGGAATAGATTACACGTGACTCAGCTTGTGTATTATATTACTATCTAAGCGAGCCTAGTTCCTAGAACAGCTCCTAACCAATAATGACTCTATTGGATTCAGATAAAGCAATACGTGCGACTTGCCGTGCTTGCTAATAAGAGACATTGGCCATGGCCAGTGATGTTGAAGCTGTAGCCTTATTTATCCACCTTTTAAGGTACAAGCTGTTCATGCCCTGCATGTGCGATCAGAGCGCACCAGATTTGGATGGTAGATCAGTTTTCATCATCTCCTGTTTCGCTATTTCTCTCAGCTGACTCAACCGTAGCTGGACCAGTCTTTTTCGACTTCCTCCTGATGTTGGGCCAGGAAAGACTGGAACGACTACCCTTCTCATGCTGAGGGGTAGTTGCAGTGCTATCCACGCTTTTGCCTAATTGGCCCTCACCTGAAGGATCCTCATCAATCTCGCCAGGTGCAGAAGGCTCTCCTGATTTCTTCGAAAAGATACCGCCTCTTTCCTTAGCCCACGGAACGTTAAACTTGCTAGAGCTGCTCTTGCGGGTTATTTTCTGCATCAAGGTTTCCTTTGGCCCCAAGGGCGTGACAGTCTCAGACGGAGTCCCGGAAGTAGAGTGGTCAAGAGAATCATGCGAGTCCGCAATTGAGGTAGCTGTTGCAATAGATTGAGCGTCTCTAGAGAGTCGTGGGTTCGGAGGCGAAGACCCTCCAATGATGGAATCGCTAGCCTGGCTCTCAGGTTTTTCATCTTCCTCAACCTTCTTATCTGCCGTCTTCTCGGCTTTAGCAGCTTTCCTCGCATCAGCGCGACCGAAGAGAGTTTTGAAAGTTGGAGCAGCAGGATTGAGTTTCGGCGTGATGGGTGGCTGGGCGGAAGTAGGACGAGTCCCAATTGGTAATTGCTCGGATCCCTGGGGTAAGGAACTCTGGTAGATCTCTGGCTCAAGCGGTGTAGAACCGATCGATAGATTACTAGTGGAACCATGTTGCACCGACGGACGGCGAGACTGAGCTCGAGACCACGGTCCACCAGTGGTTGACCAGTGTGCGCCAAGTGGACTACTACGATTGGGGATATTATCCGCGGCTTGCCATCTGAAATTATGGCTGTCGCCTGAGATACGTCCCAATACCTGGTCATAAGAATATGTCGAGGAGCGTCTTGAAGACGAAGGATTCTCGGCCAACGTTGATGGCTCCACTGCGTCGTATTTCGAGCTGAACATATTGAGCCGGCTTCTTCGACCAGATCCAGTCCGGGTGGTAATGATATCATGATTTTCAGAGTGATCTCCAGCAGGCGCTGTGCTTCGGTTCAGTAGACCTGCCATGGGATTGGCCCAATTTCCATAACTACCTCTCCGACGTCGACTTCCAATTGGATCAAGGCTTTCATCGAGATTGCGAGGAAACGATTGACTTTGACCTTGCTTCAACGTTCCCAGAGAAGGCGACTCTTGTGAGCTAGACTTCCCACGCTGGCGGCTGAAAGTCGTAGAAAATAAGCTCGCAATTCTGCTTGTAGCCAATGGGTTTGTTTCTGCAGCCACAGAGGGATTGAACGATGCGCCCGTAGAAGAGACTGATTGACGGTCACTGTCCATAAGGGAATCTGCATGCGCCTGGTAGTTATGCAAATTATGGACGCTATCATGTGGACTTGAGAATATACTACCAGCTCGACTGCTTGCCGACACAGGCGTGTGAGGGAGATGATACGGACCTTCCGCGTTGAAGGTCCCGTGTTTGGGGTGGATATCTGAACCTGCACTACCAAAGGATTCATGACCAGGATTGAGACGGTGACCCATAAAATCCTCGTCACGAAACAGATTAGAAGGCAGAAGTTCGTTGGCAGTAGGACTCATGGCACCACCGCCGGTAAGAATATCAACTTCTCTTTGCGTCATGCCTGTTTGCTCCGGCGCTGAAGTGACTGCCATTCCATTACTCATGTTGAAGAAAGGTGAGGCTGAAGAGAAGGGAGGGGATATTGTGGAAGAGTTGTTGAACGCCAACGATCCACCAGGATAGCCTCCCCCAGGGAAAGAGACCGTATTCGTTCGTGAACTGGATTGTCGCGTCCTTCGCCCTCTGTTGGATTTCATTGAGGAAGTATAGTCTAAACCCGGAATGGGCGCAAATAGGTTAGGGTCTCTTGCTCGCCTGGCTGTCCACCAAGCCAGGTGCTCTTGAGCACGTTGACTCTCAACCTCCGCCTGTCAAGTTGTAAGCTGTCTATACTGGTGGCTCCTTGATAGAAGGCCGAGCTTACCTGTTGAAGAGTATGCCATAAAGTTGACAAATGAGCTTGGGATGCTTGTGCCTTTGCTTCCCATGTTTCATCCTTCTCCCTTTCTGCCCTCGCATTTTCTTCGTCCTCATCTTCATCAACGCCTGGCATTTCCCTCTCTTTCTCCATCGCTTTGATTTGAATCCCTTTGACGCGAATGTCCTCCTCCAGTAACTTGATTAGAACTTGGTCTTCGGCAATACCTTTTCGTATCTCTGCAACTTCGTTATCCTTAGACGCTATGACCCTAGCTTTTTCTTTCGCCATTTCCTTTGCATCTCTCTGCATTTCAATGATTTCCCTATCCCATCTTGCAATGTCGTCTTTGATTTTCTGTCGCTCAGCCTTCTTCTGATGCAAAATTTTCTCCTTCGCCGCTTTCTTGCTCTGAGCAGTCCTGTTGAGTTTATCGAGGTAATTTCCATGCTTTCGGAGCTCTGAGCTCGCTTCTTCCTTCTCCTTGAGGACCTGCCTCAGGCGATCACGTTCTTTGACTAATTCAACCATCGACCTTCTAGATTCTTGCTCTTCTTTAGATATTGATTTATCGATGTCCTGCTGCTCACGCCTCAAGGAGTCAAGTATCTCGGTAAGTCGGCGGATAGTCTCTTCTGATTCATCTTCGTCACTGCTTCCCGCACGATTCAAGTACCTGGTACCTTGATCGTTACCACTTGTTGCAGGTGAGTTTCGTCGTCCGGATGCTGTTCTTTTGGCTGGGTTTTGACCCAAACTAGGTTCTCTGATTGGGTAGTGAGTGACTGCGTCTGAGGGTGGCTCAAAATGCGATGGGGCGGCGCGGATAGAGGCAGGCTCGCCTTCATCGGCACCGGTGTTCCTAGCCACGTCACTTGTTATGGGAGCTCCGTTTGTTCTTACTGACTCCGTCGGGGCCGTGCGAAGTCGGATGAGCGGTCCCAGCGACGAAAAGTTTGCGGCATTAGTCGCGATGACACGAACGTTGTAGTAATGACCGGGCTTGAGACCAGTAACTTGTAGTGAGGTATCCCCTCGACCAAATTCACCCACTGACCGAGGAGTGGTTAGTAGTGCTAAGAAGAGTGACTTGAGAAAGCTTTGCAAATAGAATACCTTTGATACCATTGACTTGTATGGCATGCTTCAGAGATGCTGAATGGGTTTCCGGCGATTTCCAGTAGAGTAGGACTGATTCAGCTGTGATACCAGCTAGAGATACCTCGGGAACAGGAGGAATATCGAGGCCTAGAAGGTCTACCAGTTCATCCACGGGCTTCTGGTATATCTGCCAGATACGGTACAGAATCCTGTTAAGATAGTGTTATTTCTTGCATGCAGCGATGTGCGCCGTTGCAAATTTCTACTTGCACACCCCAGGAACACTTACCAACCCAGTGAGCAGACAAAAGTAGCGTCCTGAAGCATGGGCATAGCCATGGAAAGTTGTAAGAGTGTTATCTTGGGAAGAAGCCTGGAGAGCCCATGGCTTACCTCCGTATACCACCGGATCGAAGTCATCCGCTACAGATACGGTGCTCTGACATCTCAATACCGAAATAACAGATGTCGAGGAATTGAAAGATACACACACTACCTTTACGTTTACTTTCAATAATACACATAGCGCACTTGAAACGGCATAAGATCTACTACTAGTACGGTTTGCCCTGCTGACAGGGATATACCCTTGTAGTATTAACGGCTTTGAAACGGGCGTCATCCGACATCAATCGACTCAGCACATGCTCCATCGTTCACGAAGTACCTACCTTAATCTTCAACGTAGCTATCAACTCTAACTGCATAGCAACCAAATCTTCCTCCCCTACACTTCCTCTCACGAGAAGGGTATTACGACATATCTACGTGTGGGCTGATAATGGCTCGACTCCTTTGAATGACTCTGTTTCATATGTTCGTACCATGAATATGTTCGCAAGCGGGCAGTATAAAACCCCGAACAGTATCATTGATCCAGAGCGAGCTTCCCTACGCAGTTCAGATATTTGGGACCAAAGGAATCACTGGGCAGATCCTACCAAAGCCACCCATTTCCCAACAAGTTGTGGAGACCCTAGGAAGTGATAGAACGTTGGGCATAGTCCATAGGGTCCTTGTTTCTGTTGTAGGATATGCAGTATGTACGAAGTCTCGGTGGATCGGTGTCGAAAACATGGAACTCAATTAACCCTGCAACCCTAAGTGGTGCCATCGATGTCATTGTCGTTGAACAAGAGGACGGCTCCCTCGCTTGTTCTCCATTCCACGTCCGGTTTGGCAAATTCTCTTTGCTTCGACCGTATGAGAAAAAGGTGGAATTCAAGGTCAACAACGTCAAACAAGATCATGCCATGAAGCTGGGAGAAGGTGGCGAAGCTTTTTTCGTTTTCGCGACGTCCGAAGAGATCCCCGAGAGCTTGCAGACCTCACCGATTATCTCGCCAGCGACAAGTCCCCACGGCCTTACAGTCCAGGATGCTGCCTCACCGCCTACATTACAAGAGCCGGACTTTTTAGACCTGACCACAGACGGAGCCCATGATCGAAAGGGTAGCGTTGCATTGCACGGAAGACCTATGATGTCTGAAGATCGTAGGGCTCAAAGTGATTACGGTATGGGAACGCGAGCACTGTATGACAAAACGTGCTGACAAGAGCAGGTAAATTCACTCCGCTGTCAACATCCCCAAATAGCAATGACAATCAACCGTGGACCGGAAATTGGGCGGGCCCGCAGATATACCCTCAAATCCAGCGTTCTGCTTCGGAGACAGTCCTTCCACCGTCTGCACGAGTGATAATGGGCAACCATGAACCTTCGAGGCAATTGCAGATAGATGGCCTTGGCTCTGAGCCATTTAGTATTGGTGAATTAGCTACGTCTGCACCAACGGATCGCTCAACTAGCCCGCCTCCGCGTCCACTTTCCAGTAACGAAGCCGTCACTCGGGCTATTTCTCTCTCGAAAAAGCTATCAGGTTCCAATATACCAACTCATGTCACTGATAGTGGCGATTTGATGCTGGATATGACCGGATACAAGAGCAGTGAAGACGAAGCGCTTCGTGCCGAAGTCATTGCGCGAAAAATATTGGCGGAGGAGCTCGAAGGCAATTATGATATAGGTGCTCTTATCGGAGCTGACGAGCGTGGTAATCTATGGATCTACAGCAGCGAGGAATCCAAGGAAGCCGCCTCTCGCAAATGTGGAGACCGAGGTCTTGCTATCGCTGGATTGCACAGTGACACAGCACCAGACCTTGGGTATCACATTGATGAAGAACAACTGACTACGAGTCATCGGAGCTCGAACAAGCATCAACGAACGCGATCAGACATTAACCCAACAGGAATAGCCACTCCTCCAAAAACGCCGCCTGGAGCTGTCCCTAGTGGTGGCGATCCGAACCGTAACTATGCCAAGACACTGCGTCTGACCAGCGATCAGTTAAAAGCACTCAGCTTGAAGCCTGGAGCTAATACGATGAGTTTTAGTGTCAACCGAGCTACGTGTCAAGCATACATGTGGTATTGGACATACAACGTTCCCATTGTGATCTCAGATATCGACGGGACTATCACCAAGTAAGTTGACTGCTGCCCAGTCACAGTAGCTGTTGAGCTCATGGTACAATAGGTCCGATGCACTTGGTCATGTACTGAATATGATCGGTCGTGATTGGACACATATTGGTGTAGCGAAATTATATACCGATATAGTCGCGAACGGCTATAACATAATGTACCTCACTAGCCGATCTGTAGGTCAAGCAGATACCACCAGGGCATATTTAAATGGAGTCTCTCAAGAAGGCTTCAGATTACCCAAAGGACCTGTGATCATGAGTCCCGATCGGACGATTGCAGCGTTGCGGCGAGAAATCTATCTTCGCAAACCAGAGGTCTTCAAAATGGCCTGTTTACGAGATATTTTGAGCCTTTTCACCCAAGGACGGAAACCGTTCTATGCCGGTTTTGGTAATCGTTTGACAGACGCTCTGAGCTATAGATCAGTCCATATACCCTCAACACGCATTTTCACAATAAATTCCAACGCGGAGGTATCTCTTGATCTTCTCACCCTCAACAAATACAAGAATAGCTATGTCACCATGCGAGAAGTAGTCGATCACTTTTTCCCTCCTGTTGGCTTGTTGGTGACTGGAGGAGGCGAAGAGTTTACCGACTTCAACTACTGGCGTGATGCTCCACTTGATATTGAAGAGTTTTCCGGCGGTGAGAGCGAAGATGAGAGTAGCAGAAAGAAAATCCAGCACAGTATTAGAAGTGAAGACGAAGGCAGTGAAGGGCTGGAAGATCAAGATGAGTTAGATGAACTAGAAGAGAGCTACATTTCCAGAGATTCTGTAGACGAAGGAGATGACCTAGTGGACTCCATACTCGAAAGTATTGAGGACGGTGAACTCGAGGGAAGTTTGATACTGGACGATAACCCGGCCGAGTCACCTGACCTAGCAATCGATGTTGACCCAATTACACCAACTGAGGCTGGCAATGAAGGCACCAGTAAAGGTGCGGTGAGACTGCATGTTAGAGGTTTCGGTTCACCTGACAAAGTCTTACATAGCGCTGAAGATTTGGATGTTGAGTAAAGTCTCAGCATCATAGCAAAGAAACAGGGATTTATGCACGCATTCTCCTGGGAAGGATGGGTATGCTGGGGTATTGGAGGGTGTTTGTTAAGTGGAGCTCAGGGTTTATTGGGAAGATGGAAGATTGGCTTGTGATATTCCATTCATTCAAGGAGGGTAGTGTTGGACTAGCATCGGATGGCGTTGCTCTGTGCTAGATTAGAAGAACGGAACACCACAAGTTTAGATGGCGTCCATCTGGCATGCACTCTGAGGAATGATCGGAGATGAAATATCGGTATTATTACTTGTACCGTCTCTATGAACGAACCCCAAACTTTTATCCTGTCACAAAGCGCCTAATTGAGACTAGCCCACTTGACAATCCAACCCATCGTGCCCACCACCTTTTACTTCCCGCACCTCGCTCTGAAACCCAGTTCAAATCGACACCATGGCCGAGGTCGATGGCGGACCCTCTGAGGCTCCCCCAACTGATCTTCACCCTCCTACAACCACTGCTAACCCCGCCCCCTCCCTTGCCGACAACGGCCTGTCCAAACGCCCCCGCGATTCCCGCCTTATCCACATGATCCTTGCCAATCTGGGTGTTACCGCCTACCAAGAGCGCGTTCCCCTCCAACTCATGGACTTCGCCTACCGCTACACCTCCTCCACGCTTCAAGACGCCTTGCACTTCACCTCCGAAGGGTATGGCACCTCCGGGCCCACCTCTAACCGAGGCGCTACAAACGATTCGAGCAATGTGACGCTCGCGAGTTTGAGGCTGAGTATCGCGAGTCGGACGCATTACCAATTCAGTCCTGCGCTGCCCAAGGAATTCTATCATGAAATTGCGCAGGAGAGGAACCGGGTTGCGTTGCCGGCGGTGGGCAGGGATTGGGGGTTAAGGTTACCACCAGGGCAGTATTGTCTTACGGGTGTAGGGTGGGGGCTGAAGGAGGAATGGGATAGCGATGGAGAAAGGGAAGGGGAAGGAGGGGATGAAGCTATGGGTGAGCAAGAAGGGGAAGGGGATGGTGGGGAGGATGGGGAGGAAAGGATGGAGGATATCTTTGGGGAGGGAATAGATGGAGAGGGTGAGGATAAGGAAATGGAGGATGATTGACTGGACTGTCACTGGGCTTTCAAAATTGGAGAAGTCGCTCCTGGGATATTAAACGTCGAGCGGTTTAGCGAAGCATGAAACTGGCGTTGACAGGTATGGAAAACACATCAGGGGGTCTTGGGCTGTATTGTCGACTGAAGCTTGAGTGCTTGCAAAACTGGCAACATGAAGGTACAGATCGCCAAACTCCGTTTCTCCGCACCAGAAATCCTCCAGCGCCTTAAAGTATACTCGGACAAAGTATCACGAGGTCTAAAGCGGAGACCCTCGCCCCAGGAACGCAATGCTAGTTGGTTAGGTGGACTTATTTCTCCAACTTTAGGACACTTGTTGCTGATAGCGAGTTTTTTGTTCGCCTCTGGTATGCCCATGCTTATATGAATTCGAGGCCTCATCTTCATTTCTCTTCTTTCTCTTTCCCCTCATGCTCCTCCCCAGGAGGTGGCGGCAATCCCCACCACTCCCTATGAAACTTCTCCTGCTCCTTCTTCTTCCTCTCCTTCTCTTCCCTCTGCTGTATTCTTTCGTCTCTCGTAGCGAACCACTCCTCTCTTGCAGCATCCTGTTCTTCTCGCGACGCATGAGCGATCATACATCCATTCATGGCGAGGCGCTGTGTCCGACACGCCCAGGTTGCTGATATGGTGCGGTTGAGAGCGCAGGACGCGAAATCTAGATCAGTCGAGTTAGTGGAGACGTAGAATTCATGGTACGAGATAGCGAGATACCTCTGATCTCATCGGCACAGTAACCTCGGACTCTCTTATAGTAAAGATCCATGACTTGAGATTCTTGGCTAGAGGAGAGAGGCAGGGGATTGCGGGATGGGAGAGGTAAACGCTCGGGTTTGGGAGAGGCCATCATACTGTTCAGTTCAGCTGAATTCCTAACAGAATGTCAACTACAGAGAGCCAAGTATTCAGTAGACCGCAAGCATTGTTGTTGTTGATGAGGTTTAAAGAGTCGGCGCTACCAACGGTGAAGCTCCCGCCCGGCGCGGCTAACTTCAATATTCCTACCTTAGGTATTCTCTATTCCCTCACGCCTCCTACATATATAACTCGTACGACGCCTCTTGGTTTCTGACTGTACATACATCTCGCTCATCAATGTCTTCGATGCGGAACGCCGTGCAGCGGCGGAATCACAAAGAGCGGGCTCAACCGAAAGAACGAGAGAAGTGGGGTGTGTTAGAGAAACATAAGGTTCGCAAGCAGACTACTTTTCTACAAATCCACAATTCTTAGGTACTCTGCAGGACTACTCATTACGAGCAAAAGACTACAATGAGAAGAAGAAGCGCCTCAAGGTCCTCCGGCAAAAAGCCGCGGAACGAAACCCAGATGAATTCCACTTTGCGATGATGAGAAGTAGGACACATGATAGAGGTCAAAAACTTGCCGATCGTGGCAACCCAGTACTCAGTCAAGATGCGGTCAAATTACTGAAGACTCAGGATGCTGGGTATCTCAAAATCATGGCTCAGAAGACGAGGAGAGCGCGGGAGAGGCTAGAGCACGAATTCATCTTTCGTGATGGAAAGGGTGCGGAGGTGCTCGGAGATAGAAACAGCCCAGGTGATCAGCAGCATACCGTCTTCGCGGAAAGCAGAGACGAACAAAGAAAATTCCATCCTGCGCTCTACTTTGTTACTACGCCGGATGGCCTTGGTCGGCGCTTTAATCGCCCGAGAGTTGGGCGCGATGACCCAGGAGAAAGTAAAGGAAAAGAGCAAGTCATGAGGCCGTTATCCAAAGAGAAGCTAGATGATTGGAAGGCTCGCCGCCTCGCTGAGCGCAAGGCGCTCGCCCTCAAAGAAGCCAGGGCCTTGCGTAAACAGCATAAAAGGGAGCAAGAGGCTCGAAGATCACATTTGAAAGCACTAAAGATGCGGGAAAAAGACCTATTGGCGGTCGAGCAAGAATTCGAGCTCCAACGGGCTAAGATGAGCAATAGTGTGGGGGGGGTGAACAAAGCTGGAGTGGCCTGGAAGGTTAGGGGGAGGAAGAAGTAATCTGAAACGCTTCGTATACTTAGCTGGGCGGTCTGACCGGATACAGATGAGTGTTTTCTATTTGCGGTTTATGCGCTGGAGACTACAGCTTGCTCGGCATCCTCATTCCTCCATCCAACCGAATCACAACCCCGTTTAACATCGAGTTCTCCAACCCCTCCCTAACCATTCTCGCAAATTCTTCGGGCTTCCCTGCTCTAAGTGGGAACTCCATAACTCTTGTCAGACTCCCTTTAACCTTATCCGACATCACAGCAGTCATTCCACTATCAAACAAGCTAGGGGCTATCGTTACCACCCTGATCCCATATTTCGCAAGGTCGCGTGTCAAAGGCAGTGTCTGTGAAGCGATTGCTCCTTTCGATGCCGAATAAGCCACCTGACCTGGCTGACCGTCGAACGTGGCAGAGCTGGAAACCAGGACTATTACCCCCCCTTCCCCGTCTGGCCGGGTTGCCTCAACGGTCGACAAATGTGGCAAAACCTGCCGTACAAGATCAATTGACCCGCGAACGTTGATATTCATTACAAAGTCGAATCCTTTGATGTCAAAAGGTTCGCCGTGCTGGTCAATGATCTTGGCGGGATTGGCTGCGCCCGCTGCGGCAATAACACCACCAATCTCCCTCCCTGTTTGTTTGACCCATGAGAGTGTGCCTTTCACAGGCTTCTGCTATGCTCTCTGTGTTCGAGACGTCGGTGGTGAAGAACTTAGCTTTGTGTTCTCCGAGCTCTTTGACGAGAGCCTCTCCAAGTTCCTCGTTCATGTCGAGTATAGCTACATAGCCGCTAGCTTTGATAATGTCTTGGGCGGTGGCTCGACCCAGCCCTGATGCCCTTTTGACACATGAGAGTAAGCTTGTAGTGGACCGCGCGCGGCAGCATTGCGGAGGAGAAAACCCACCCACCAGATATTATAAACGTCTTGTGTTCAATCTTCATTGTCAGGATGCCTTATTTCCGAGTAATCCCAAGGTTGAGACAGCATGCAACCAGGCGCAAAGTCGGAACACGGCGTACAATAGGTAAGGAGCCGAAGTCGAACAGTAGGGCTGGGCCGAGGTCGTTTATTTATTAGTCGCTACTAGAGCCCTAATCGATAGCTTTTAGTGGTACCAATACGGAGTAGACGCTGGGAGTCGGTCAGACAGAATGATTCTGGACATATAGGGTATGACTTATAAGAAACAAAAATCATAAGCGAAAGGACCAAGCCCAAGCGTATGTACAGTGGGCATCCCATCACCTTAGCTACAATTTCGTTCGGCACACCTGAACGCCTTTGCTCGTCCCCTCGATAACAATCACTCTGTACCGTCTACCACTTTCCAAATTTCCCATGCGAAACCTACGACCCTTCCCTCGCCTTCCAGAACTCCACCCTCTTCTCCTTCGGCTCTGTCCCAATGTAACGTCCCTGTTCATCCTTCGCCCAATACATCAAATACTCCCTTCTCGTCATTTTCACCAGCCTGAACCCCTCCTTCTGCTTCTTCTCCTTACGTCCACTCTTCAATTTCCCGAAAATACTCGACCTACGACTTTCCTTTCCTGTGTGCACTGGACCGTGGTTATTGCTGTCGTCATATTTATTGTCTAGTTCGTCGATTGGAAACAGATCCTTGTAGGGTATGGGGATGTTGAGGACGGATTCGTCGGTGAAACGGACCGGTAGGAACTGTGGGGCGACGTTCTGCCAGTCGCCGCAAACCATGTTCTCTAGAGCAGAGTGTTTGTATTTGGGCATACTAAGTTGCGGTGTTTTAGACTGATATATATGAAAATGAGATGGGGAAGTTGAAGGAGGGATGGGCGTGCATACGGTCTGCCAGTGGCGGTAAAGCGCTGTAAAGCATCCGTGTCTGGAGTGAGGCTTTCGGGTTCAGAGGGGGATATGTAGGATACGGCGGTGTTGGGGACCGTGATGGTTTTCTTAGAGGCCCACATGATGATGCAAAGAGAAGAGTCAAGAAGGATATAGCAAGAAGAAACAGTAATAGGATGTTAAGAAGTACTAGAGCTGGAGTACCTGTCTCTATAATCGTTTAAGCTACCTAGCCTTGTTGAATGTTTTCCAGAGGAGAAATGAGAATGCACACAGGCAGTCGAGGGGACAAACTGCTATATAGGGCGTTTTCTATTTGACCATAAGTACTTGTTGCGTTTCGACGTCTCTCTTCTTCTAGACTGTGACGGCGGCTGATGTTCAAATTTAGAAGTTAATAATAATTGAGGCTATTGTGGCTATGCCGATGTTGACTATTAACAGATTAGGTTTAGCGTATTCTAACCCTATCTCAGACTTCTCAGTTGAGGGCACACGCATCATTTTCCACGTTCTACCTTGCGGCCCCTTGGGAACAAATCTCTGGTTGCTACACGGGTTCCATCGTTAAAACGAGCAATCAGGTCTCTGTTCTGATTATATATAAAATATAAACAATGTAAATCTTGAAACACAGAGAAAATCAGCACAGATGAGCCTACCTGAAGTCGCGATGGACTGTTGACTTCTTCAAATCGAGATTTTTGATCTTGCTATATTCAAAACCTAAGAACCGTTCATCATCTTGTACCCCTGGGTTTGAGATAACAATGTATGATTAGACACCACTGACATTCAAGAGTAATGTTTTAAAGACTTGCAATAACGACATCTGATGGTGTGCAAGCATGAAGACAAAGGGTAATTGAAGATCCCTGTTTCCCACACTCGCTGTTTTCCAAAGTAAAAAATAAGCGGAGCCATCTGAGAATTGCACTCTTTTTCTAGCCAACAAAATAGGTATCTTAGCTCAACACATATATCGGAAGGTAGAGCGGACAATGACTGGCATCTCGTTGGGCTGGATTAGCCACCAGCGTAATGCGAATACTTTTTGCTCCTGGAAAACATGGTCGAACAGCTAGTATTGCGATGCATCTTTGCGTCCAACATTTCCTCGAGTGGTCGCTACATTCCGATGGTACTTAGTAGACCTCAATTGTTAAGAACCTCGATTTAGTTCTAGGTTTATGTTGTTACTTGCATGCAACTGACTTTTAAAGTCTGCACGTTGAATGAAGAGTAAAGAGACTCGATACCTGAGATTTCGTTGCAACAATACCGGGTTGATGTGAGCTCTTTGCACTATTTTAGCCGGTAATCCTTAATGGATATACCAGTTTGCCGATGCGATTTTCTTGTCTTTGGCGCAGATCGTGGACGTCTGGGTAGAGGTAGCCACGTACGCAATATCCAGGTTCTATGGACAGCTGTTGGCAAAAAGAAATACCGTATTGTGTTCGCATTGGCTCTTGCGGTCATCGTTTGAGTTTTTGGCGCTCCTCATAGGTGTTTCTAGGCTGGAGCTGATTGGAAGAGGACCTTCGAACTGTATATAAAGCCACAAAGTAGAGCATGACAGCAACGCGTTAACGGGGAAGACGTGCAAGTAGTTCTTATGAGATATGACCTTGATGGAATATGACCCACTAGCATTTGATTGAAATCGTATTGCTCACTCAATATTGTTAATCATATACACGAAGTTTTGAAGTTCTCTCCATCCTACGCAGTCCAGATCCTCTTAATTGCCTCTGTCATCCCAACGTCGTTCGTCTCGAACTCGTACAGACCAACGGCTACAACAAGAGTTGCCCCTCGCAAGGCCCAAAAAAACAATTTCCTAGTTTTGGGCAAACGTCTATTGGGGATATAATCAATTATGATAGATCTATCCATTGGTTAGATCCCGGTCCATCGTCTGCACTTACTTCGACTTACTGGAACCCGATGTGTGAGTGAATAAGTATAGTGGCGCACAGCACAGCATCGGTGATGGGATTGAGAGTGCCGGCCGCGAAAGGAGCCACAGTCGGAGGTACAAGAGCAACCGACAGCAGCCTAATATATCCAGCTTAGTATGGTTGACAACCTCAAAGGATGTATTTACCGTTCGAAAGTCCAGTGGTAGCTTCCATGCGTAGGCGAGGGTGGAGGAACTGGGACTGGATCATTTGCTGTTTATATCTTGGTCAAAAGAAGAGCACCATTGGACTACTAAGACTTTAAAAGTACCGGTTCCCTCAACAACCTCTGAAGAGTTGCATTAGCTCACAGTCAAAGCTACGGGGCTGCTATATTGTACTAACGGGGCTCTGCGGGAAGAATTGCCTTTTTGCCGCTGGCGTGGAAGGCCGCAATCCTCGCGGTAGTAGGGCACAAATTTCGAAGAAGCGAATCGGGTGCCGGTGTAGCTCGAGAGAAGACAGAATGGTTGCGGGGAATCAAGGTTGCGGTCTTGGCCGATACTGGAGTCCGTGAGACCTGGGTAAAGGTTCTGCGCGCTACAACTGCAAAGCACGTCTGCCGCGCAAGGACAGGCTTCAAGACTGACGCCATGATGGTCCTTGAGAGTTGGGCAATGGTAAATGTAGTGCTCATCCGAGAAGATGATGAACTGACGTTCCTCGGCTGTTTAGTTCGCTGACATAAGCGAGCTGTAATTGGGTAGAATGACCGCATAGAAATCGCAAAACCACTGTTTCCTTAATCCCGATTCCCAGGCTTGAAAAAGCTCCATTGGATCAACCATCTTCGCCTTCTGAAGTCAGTGCCATGGCCTCGCGGCGACTAGCACTCAATCTTAACCAGGCATTGCGAAGCCGGGCAGCGCTTCGGTCGATACAGCCAGTACGGAGAGGTTTAGCAACGCCAGTCACTAACAACTATGGAGTGAACACGGAGAGTACTACACTGACAAATGGACTAACGGTAGGCTTGGGAATATGTCGAGTATTCGAGTAGAGCTCACATTGGGCACAGATAGCGACCGAGCACTCTCCATGGGCACAAACTTCAACCGTTGGTGTGTGGATCGACGCGGGTTCAAGAGCGGAAACGGATAAGACGAACGGCACTGCTCATTTTTTGGAGCATCTGGCTTTCAAAGTACCTCAGGCTTTCCAGAAAGATAATGAGACGGGCTGAAAAATATTGCAGGGCACTAAGGATCGAACGCAACAGCAACTCGAGCTCGAAATAGAAAACATGGGAGGTCATCTCAATGCCTACACCTCGGTAGATATAATTTGCACAGCTCATTTGTCTTTCTCTAACCTTTGCAGCGCGAAAACACTGTATATTACGCAAAATCCTTCAATTCCGACGTCCCTGCAACCGTTAACATACTCTCTGATATCCTCCAAAATTCTAAGCTCGAACCGCAAGCCATTGAACGAGAGCGAGATGTTATTCTACGGGAACAGGAAGAGGTTGATAAGCAGTTAGAAGAGGTAGTCTTTGATCACTTGCATGCAACCGCTTTTCAGGGTCAACCTCTTGGCCGTACCATCCTGGGCCCAAAGGAGAACATCGCCAGTATCCAACGCAGTGATCTAGTGGGCTACATCAAGCAGAATTATACCGCAGACCGCATGGTTTTGGTCGGTGCTGGCGGTGTCCCGCATCAACAGCTTGTGGACCTTGCAGAAAAATACTTCTCAAATCTTCCCACAGAGCCGCCCACTTCCCAATCGTCTGCAATTGCCGCACAACAGAAAATGAAGCCTGATTTCGTTGGGTCCGAGGTGAGAATTAGAGACGACACTATTCCTACAGCAAATATTGCTATTGCAGTGGAAGGTGTTAGCTGGAAAGACGATGATTACTTCACTGCACTTGTTACACAGGCAATAGTCGGCAACTGGGATCGGGCAATGGGTAACTCACCTTACTTGGGGAGCAAGCTCAGCACCTTCATCCACGAGAACAAGCTTGCCAACAGTTTCATGAGTTTCTCTACAAGTTACAGCGATACTGGGTAAGTTGCAAGCAATTGATGCTTATACTTGAACAGATTGGAAGAGGCGGCTAACCGGCCTTAGTTTATGGGGTATATATCTTGTTACAGAAAACAAGACACAGATTGATGACTTGGTCCACTTCACACTCAGAGAATGGAGCAGGCTTTCCTACAACGTTACCGAGGCAGAAACTGAACGTGCAAAGGCTCAGCTCAAAGCATCGATATTGCTGTCTCTTGATGGTACCAGTGGTAAACCCGATACCTGTCAGTACGTATACGTGATCTGCATGCTAATTCTATCCTCTCAGCTGTTGCCGAAGACATAGGCCGCCAAATCGTGACCACCGGCCGCCGCATGAATCCGGCAGAAGTGGAAAAGGTCGTCGGACAAATCTCTGAGAAGGATGTCATGGACTTTGCAAGAAGGAAACTCTGGGATCAAGATGTAGCTATCAGTGCAGTAGGCTCGATTGAAGGTTAGTACACCACCCCAAACAGATCGTTCCTCATACCATTATAACTTAAGGCGCCGCTAACGCGAAAATCAGGTCTCTTAGATTATCAGCGGGTGCGCAACGACATGTCACGGAATGCATGAGAAGAGGCGTCTGTAATAGTTCTTGCTCGAAAACTGGTCTATGTATATTTAGCTGTGGGAAGAAAGGGGGCTGAATAGAAGGGTTCCAATTCGATTACAAGCTTGGCCGCGCTCTGGAACACGCTCGTAACCTTCCCGTCATCTGCTTGAGCCAGGTCTCTTTTTCGAATATTTGCTGCCATGTATGTGTTCAAGCGCTTTCACCTTCGTCCAATAACAACGATATTGTGGAAACAGCTAAGCGAGGCCAGAAGCGGAAGCAGCCGTGTACGGCGGTTCATTATTACTGACCAAACGTACAGTAGATTCGAATTTGGCAAATCGAAAATCATAAGAATCCGATTGTCAACAGTAGAGAAAGAGAACCATTCGTCGTCTAAAATTCTTACTTGCAGCTATATGTTCACTTCCAAGGGTTTTACAAGATACATGTGCAGCCGATCGATTTATCAGCTGATATTCATGGAAAATGCGAAATGCGATCCTTGGTTTTCGCTTCTTGACTATTCGGAAGGCGAGATTCGCTTTTGAGTCTTATGTTTTGTTCCTGAATTTAATAGAATACTCTGATACAAGAACGGTATCTGGAATGTTCATTCTTCGAAAATTCATTTGTCGACAGTCGCTAAGCTCATTCTTAAACCATCGTAGGAAAAAACCATGCGGCTTCAACGTCGTTTCTACTCTACTGTGGTGTTGAAAAATGCGAATAAGACTACAAAATATGTCGCACTGCATCTTCATTGAATGATGTGCAACTGTATCAATAATAAGGAAAGGGATCTCTTCTTGTTGTCGGGATTGCTGTACTCAAGCTTTCAGCACAGCACATCCTATAAGATGTCACGAGCTTATCGAGCATAATTTCATGTCTTCATGTCGTGATTGATCGGTCGTTGATTTATCACAATGTGAAAGAATGAAAACACCATCAGATCACTGCACATAACAAAAATGATGAGTTCATTCAATGCCCTCTGCATTCATCGAATTACACATGTTAGAACCATTCATAAGCGAACTCATCAGCAAGCATCCGCCCTGCTACGAGTAGAGCAAAGCCTCGCAAATAGGAATATTACAGACTACAAACTATCAGAAACGCCGCAAGATAGCAGGATGGATCGATGACAGTAGCGAAGGATGATACGCGCACATATGTTTTCGTCCTGAACCAATAGCACCGTATTGTGTTGACGAAAGCGTCTGATTACCCACCGGCTCTTTGCTACCAAGTTAGATCCCTCGCATTCATGGGCATGAACATCCGCGGTATTTCTGACAATTAGAGTGGCTGTCAGCCAATTGAATGCGCATGTTTTAATTGTTCGAAATACAGTAGCCATCGCTCCGCTCCCACGTATCACTGACTTATGCTTAAGAGCGGGACAAGCAGGCAAGTACAGTAGGGTGGCCTGCTATTTCCACCAAACACTGCTTGCTTATTGTAATGCCATGTCATTCAAACACTGTCATAATAAGATGATGGCCATGACGTTATATACCCCCCGTAGCAACCCATCTCTCTGGCGTCGACGTAACAAACTCCTAGGTGTTAACTTGCAAACTCGGTTCACAGCGTGTCCAATTCGCCTTGGCTCTGATCTTGTCAATGATTTGCTTGGGCAAGGGCAGAACTAGAGAGTAAATGTGAGCTTGGCAGATGAGAACCTTTCTTTGCTCTGGTCTGATTAAGGGGCTATGGAAAACCCACTTTCAACACGAACAAATTGCAAATATATATTCTTTCGTCACGATGATGCCAGCATGAAATGGGATGAACGCTGGACAGCAAGTCTTACCGTTTGTCGATATCCCAACTAAAAGAGCCAGGCGGTCCTTCAAGACCGGTGGATATTCATATGTCCTGTCCGGTTTCCATATTATTCTCACCATATTATTGCTTAACAGAATGGGCCTAGGTATTCCTGTAGAGACAACTTCGATGTATATTGACCCATTCCTCATAGTCTCCCACCATATCTACTTCTTGTGCATGTTCTGAGACTGAGACCGAACCCTTGATTGTTTTCTTGTTAGAAGCCAAGGGATCTAGTTGTTCGGTTGAATACACGAGAGCAGGGTAGAAAAGCTGTTCATTATAAAGACGGGCCGCAGTAGAACTAAGTAGAAGTATCGACCGATTATACTTCTTCGTACGGGACAGAAAGTCAGACTCCCTACCAAGAGCCAATGATCCATGTCACATCATTCTTTTTCCTTGTCAAATTATCCCACATGCTCTGAATCTGAAACTGATTCGCTGGTTTGCCGTTTGAGAAGTCGAACGACTGAGGCTCTATGGAGAAACATGGATGGGGAAAAAGTAATGAAAATATAATATTCGATCGACATCAACTCTCAAGCACAAATAGAGTGATAGGTTTGTAATATATTGACCTATTCGCAACGTTTCATTTGTTCAATTCTACTTGTCGCACATGTCTTGAACTGGAACAAAGCTGCTGGTTGTATTTCTATCGGAAGTTGAGAGGTCCGATTAATGAGATAGACGTGCGGGTGAGGGATAAGATTACTGATGTACAAGGAGACACGATTGATTGAAGGGGTAGTAGACTTGTCGACCCATATTGTTTCTCATCATGAAGCAGGATACCACGCCACCTGTCAAGAGCAAGTGGAATATCTAAACTTATCGACGCGTTCTCTAATGCCCTTCCTACATATCTACATGCCGCACATGCGCTGTTAATGTGGCTTAGCTTTGAGAGGACCGAGTGTTCTAGACGGTGATACTTCATTGATCTGACAGTACATCGAAGCTTCTAACTGAGTATCTGCCTCGAATTGCTGAGCATCTGCCTCGAATTGCTGAGCATAACGCAATAGGGTTTGACTCATCACTCATACGATAGTGTGCATCAACTCGGAATAATTGAAAAGCAGGTCTGCCGACAGGATTTTATAGTTTGCTGTGCTAAAGAGGCGTTCAGAGTCGAGTGGTTTTAGCTAGGTCATATCACTGCCGCTGCTACCGCCACTGCTTTCTATAGAAAGTACAAAACTAGACATAGTTTGATAGAAGTATGGGTACTGGACCATCGACTTGAGCACTGATAACGAGTGAATGATGGAGGTAAAATTTGATGAGAGGGTGCTACAGATACCGGATGTTGTACAATAGTGTGGTAGCGTAATTTTATCGTTGCATTGCGGCTTGTTCTATTATCTCATAGACTCTTTCTCCCTATGAATCTAATACTGTCTACGCATACTCAGTGATAGGGATCATACTTCCGCATCGTTGGAGAACTGTATACGTATTTACGCGGCTTCATTTCTTTGCTGCGTCCATCTGCTCGAGTCTGATACTAACGGCGCGGCGATGAGCCTCCAATTGTTCTACCTTTGCCAGTTGCATTACAGCACCGCTGACGTTCCTCAAACCTTGTTTGGTGAGGTGGGAGCTGGTGATATGTTTCGTGAATGAGGAGAGATTTACACCAGAGTACTGCTTCGCGTATCCACAGGTTGCTGCAGGGTTTCTACTTAGTATACGCATAAAGAAATGAAAAGGAAGGACTTACGTAGAGAGTGGTTAACACCAGCAGAGTAGTCTCCTACACTCTCCGGAGTCCACGGCCCAACAAAAATACTCCCAGCATTCTCCACCAAGGCTACCACGGCTTCCGCGTTCTCCACCTGTAGAATTAGATGCTCTGGCGCCCACTGGTTGCTCCAGAGCATTGCCTCTTTGATACCTTCAACTACCAGCGTAACCGAGTGCTCAATGGCTCCTCTCACAATGTCCATTCTCGGTAGAGCTTTAGCTTGGGTATGCAACTCATCCTCAATGGCTGCTAGCTGCTGCTCGTCGAGACTCACAGCGATCATGACGACCTGGGAGTCAACACCATGCTCGGCTTGACTTAGTAGGTCCGAAGCTACGAAAGCTGGATTAGCGGTCTTGTCTGCTATAACTAGCACCTCACTAGGTCCAGCGGGCATGTCAATGCTGACGCATGCCGTAGTGTCATTGGATACAAGCAATTTCCCCGCTGTGACGAATTGGTTTCCTGGACCAAGGATTTTGTCTACCTTGGTAACGCTCTCTGTACCATATGCCATAGCAGCAACGGCTTGGGCCCCACCTGCGAGGACTATGCTTTCTGCACCAACTTTGTGTGCTATATAGACAATCTCTGGGGTTATTGAGCCGTCACTTCGCGGAGGTGAAGCCATGACGATTTTCTTACAGCCTGCTACCATTGCAGGGACACCGAGCATCATGGCTGTTGATGGCAGAACAGCGGTCCCGCCCGGTACATAGAGTCCGACTCTTTCAATAGGGCGAGAGAAGCGAGAGCAAACGACACCTGGCATGGTCTCCTTCTGTAATGGCTTTGCTTCGATCTGTGCCGCATGGAAGGACTCAATGTTCTTGAAGCTGACGTCAATCGCTTCGATGGTCTCTGGGGGTAACTGCATAAGGCTCTGAGGGAACGGCGCTCGTAGAACAGGCGTGTCCAAAGAAGTAGCTTTCTCGAATTTGTGGGTGTATTTCAAAAGGGCAGCGTCACCACCGTCTCGGACATCCTTGATTATTGGGCCAACGATATTCAGGATATCGTCAGTGGATCTTTGAGAAGGACGTTGAAGGACTTCTTTCAAGATTGCAGGATCGGTAGTGGATGTTTTGAACCTTCTCATCTGTATTTTGCCGTTCCTGGTTCCAGCATCGTCTTCCTTGCTTTTAGGTACCGACGCCGCTTCATTGACTGTCTCCGTCTTCTGAGCTTCAGTTTCGTCTCCTGACTTTGATTGAGTGGAGCTAGGCTGAGTGTGGTTTCCCTGAGTGCCATTTGGGTTCCCAGAAGAGCCATTACTGGAATCAGTTAAGCTAACCTTCTCAGCCCAGTATGGTTTGGCGTCGCCTTTTCTCCTCGTCGCCTTGGAGTGCTTCAAGTCAAGATTATTTTCGACGTCTTCTAGGCTTACTCCCTCGGCCAAGCACTTGGTCAATGCGAAGTAGAAAAGATCTGCAGCCTCTGCAGCAATTTCATCTCTAGTCGTTGCTTCACATAATTCGCTCGCCTCCTCCATGATTTTTGCTTGAAGTAACTTCGGGTTGCACAATAGTTTCGCAGTGTAAGAGCCATTAGGAGCTGACAGTTTCCGCGTCTGCAACGTTCTCTCTAGGCGTGCTAGGCCGGTATATGGACCAAAGCAAGTCGAACTTTTCAGATGACAAAATCCTGCACTCTCGTCAGTATAGCAATTTCTATTTGTCCGCCTTTCCTTATGGATAATGGGAATTACCGTCGCCCTTTTGCCTCACCGTGAACTGCAGGGCGTCTGCATCACAGTCCCACCCAATGCTAATTAGATCTTGAGTATCACCACTCTCTGCGCCCTTGACCCATAACCCGTTTCTCGAACGACTATGGTAAACCCCACGTCCGGACTGCAAAGCTACCTCCACACTTTTCTCGTTACTGTAGACCAGTCCCAAGCAAACACCATGCTCATTAGTAACCACAGTGGGATATAGTCCGTCAGGTCGGTCGCTGTGAATAGCAGAGGTAATCAAGAGTTGTGCCGGCAGAAGGTGTGGATACTTTTGAGAATCGGTTGTGAGAGCTTCCGCAGGCACAATGGGTACATGGCCGTCTTTGACGGCTTTGATATAGTTGTCCAGGGTATTGTAGGCTAGGGTTACATATCGAGAAGGGTAACCCCCAGGGAGTTTAGCATACTCATGCATCATGTCGAGAAGCTGCCAATCATGCACATCATGAATTTGAATGCCCACAGGTTCATCTTTGACTGCAGTTTGAATGTCATTCTGTATCCCCTTCACTGTTTTTGCCGGGTCGCCAAGGCAAGCTGAATGATCAAAGGACACAATGAGACGTCCCAAAATCTCCTTTTCAAGCAACCCGTCTTCGACAATTGCATTCAATTGCCACAGCTGCACAACGACCTTAGCGGCTCCACTGTCGAGTAAAGAAACAATGTCTGGTAGACTCTCTAGGGCGGTAACGTCGCAGTATGTAGTGAAATCGTTAAAATGCTTCTGTAAGAAAGACGTCGCTGCATCATAGTTTTGTGGGGTAACGGTAGTATGTACTCGATTCAAGTATGCTATAGTCTTCAAATCCAGACCCTGTGTTGATTGTAGAGTATCAAGGTCCACTGAGACTAGGAAATGCTCTGCCATATCAGGCAAAAATTCACTCAGCAGGACGGGGATTCACCAGCGTTTCTTCCACGAGTATTTAGGCATCAACTTGATTGGTGAAACCATCAACTCACATCAACTCGCCGAAACGTCTAGGTATCAAACATTCATTGTTCGAGGCCAATAAATCTATTGATGTTCTGATTTTTCAAAACTAACCGTCATCTGAATATGATGACAGGGATTCGCAAAATAGCCGAGCAGGCGGAAGGAAACATCCAGGTGTTCCTAATCTCACTTTCTTTCGCTTTCTCTCCACTACAACGCCAATATGGGCGAATCAAACTCTGATCACCAAGGTAACGTGCAACTATCTATCTCACTCCGAGATACTCTAGTGGACAATCAACTTTATCGATTGCTCAAGAGAGGATAATCACTGATTCTGGTTCGATTGCAAAGCAGGTGCAACAAGATCAATGGCAGAACATGGCCAGTCTCCTGGATCTGGCTACGAAACGCCCTACGGCCCAGAGAAGCATCGCTTGACCGAGGAAGAAAAGAAGGCTAATCACGTCCGATCGGAGAAGAAGCGCAGATTCAACGTGCGGAGTGGAATGATCGAGCTCTCACAAATGATTCCAGACGCCAAAAATGACTACAAGAGCGAAATCAAAATGCTTGGCGCGTACGCCAAGTACGTTGCGCAACTGACCGAGGAAAGGGAGATGCTGGTCCAGAAACTGGAAGCCAAGGGCATCACCGTGGAGGAACATCTAAAGAAGACCTGAGAGACAGGACAATCCTGCCTCCCTCTACTTCATCTACCAAGAAGCTCCAGTTACCGACCATGGCATGACCGGCCTGTAGAAGTCAAGAACCATTGTACGCCGGAAAATTCGCGTGGCCTTGCTTCTCGAATGACAATGTTTGGTACAAATAGTGCTCATTATGCCTAAGGTACGCTGAGTCTGCAACGGCCAGCACTCGGCAGATACATGGAACTGACCTATCGCAGATAGCCTTACGGTTCCCTACTAAGCTGGTTATGTGCGTGTACAACAACGTGAGCTTTGGGAATACCTTCTTTATACTGGTCGGCTTGGATACGTCTAGGCGCTAGCCACGACACTGAGATGGCGATAAGTTCATGGTAGCTGGGCCTGATCGACAATTTTAAAGGGATCCAGTTGCTTCTATCTAGTTGCAGACCGCAGTAAGAGCGCAGAGATTTTCGGAAATGCAGAGCTGGACTGTTTTCAATGGCGCGATTCAGAATTCACATTTATTAGGGCTGAATTCAAGATGCGCTCGAAGCTTTCTTCTCCCGAATCTATAGCAACTCGATTACCAGTTTGTTGGATTTGCATGTGTGCGCCTGGATGGGATCGCCAATAGCTACCATATTTTCGAGTCTGGGCTCCAATGTTCACATGGGCCAGCATAGACTAACAATCGATGAGATTCCCGAGTCACCTTTCATGGTAGCCATTTTCCATTCGGATAGCTCTGTGATTCATAGTAGAATCCCACTATTCTGAAAGCATTTATATTAGGAAGAAAGATACCTACCCAAGGCTTTTCGTACACTGATGGCCTCGCCAATACGGATGCACAGGACACCAAAGAATGCACACTGTCGAATAAGGCAAGCAGACCTCCTAGTCTAGTCCAGAAATTTAACACCAACCCCGTCAATGCAAACACAAGACAGAACGGGATGGTATCAGGCATTCATCACGCAGCCCGCTTGACTACCACTTGGCTCCCAATCACCGTCAACTCGAAAAGACTAAAAAGCCCTAGTCCTCGTCAATATCCCGATGCCTTGCCAACGCCAACCTCTTGAATTCTGCTGGGTTCGAATCCCACAGCTCCGCTGCCTGTCCATTTAGTGGACTCGCACTTTACCAATTTAGGTCAGTTGCCATCGCAGGACGTTAAAAGAGAACGTACTTGTTCGGCTCCCCCAGCAAACTCTGCAAACTCAACAGCACGCTCTGCACATTGTATACCGCACTCCATTTGTCCTTCAGAATATCTAGACAGATTCTTCCCGAGAAGTCAACGTTTGGATGATAGATCGGTGTCTTGAACAGCACGGTCGGAGCAGAGTAGGGGTAAGTCGTCGGAAACGAGAAGGAGAGTTTGAAGAATAGACCAGCGTAAGGGGTCTCTGCAGGACCGGAGATGGTAGCGGTCCAGGCCAGCAAGTTATTAGGGTTGTCAGGGAAGGCGGAGATACCAGGGGTAGTGGAGAGCATGAGCTGCATGAGCTCGGTTTGCAAGCTGTCAGAAGGTGTTAGTGGGCGATACTGCGAGAGAAGGGGATCACCAGGGGACACTCTACCGCTTGGTGACGCTTTGAGTGTCTTGTCGACGGGAAGTTGAGGAGAGTTTGGCAGTTTCGTGCATGGTTGGGACGTCTGGGGCGGAGTTCTGGGTGTCTTCCATATTGTACTCCATACTTGATCGGGAGAAGAAGTTGAAGATTGGGGGTGTTGGGGGGTATGAATACGAGGATTTATGGTAATCCTTTTGAAGCGATTCTCTAATGGTATTAATGCGGTGTGAGTAGAATCCTCAGGTGTGTTCCAGCAGATCTGGGAGTTGAAGGTTTTGCAGTGAAGTAGGTGTAAAGTACTCATATGGGTTCCTTCATATCCTCTTTGTTTACACGGCGCCGCGGCAACGCCAGGGTTAGCCGCTTGAGGACTAGCCCACATATAATCATGATCCCGGTCCATCGACACACTGGATGTTTTTGCACGCAACTCTGAAACCAGGGCGTGTTGAGCACGCGATCAGTAGGCATCCGACGTGTAGAACGATTGTGATAGGGCTTTTGGAGCACAGGAGATGGCTTGGGGACAAACACTCGACGCGAACGATGAAGGTTAGGAAACAAAACAAGTTATGATAGCACATTCGCAACTTGCGCCGCTGCCCAGCGAGCTCCCTTTTCGGATTGTCTCGAAAACGATTGGCCAAGGAGCTTACGCATGGTCAGATGTGAACCTTGATTGCTAATATGGAGCACTGACTTTGAGACGCAGCATAAAGAAAGCAGCACCACTCAACGCCCCCAAACCTATCTTCGCCGTTAAATTCATCCACAAGGAATTTGCTGTTCGCCATGGCCATCTCACGCCCAAACAACTCCAGCTAGAAATCACCCTTCATCACCGTCTTGAACATCACGCCAACATTATACAGTTCTTTAGCACAGGTGAAGATCTGACATGGAGATGGATAGCCATGGAGCTCGCCGAGGGGGGAGATCTCTTTGACAAAATCGAATCGGATGTTGGAATCGGCCAAGACGTTGCGCATTTTTATTTTACGCAGCTAGTCAGCGCTGTGAGCTATATGCACTTTAAAGGCGTTGGGCATCGGGATATCAAGCCCGAGAATATCCTACTATCTGCCGAGGGGAACCTGAAGATAGCAGATTTCGGTCTGGCAACACTTTTCGAATACAATGGGGTCAAAAAGCTGTGTAAAACGAGTTGTGGAAGCCCACCGTACACGGCACCGGAAGTGGTGACTTGTGATACTCGAGTGGCTCAGAAGCAGGGTGGAGGCTACTACGGTGATTTCGTCGATATCTGGTCCTGTGGTGTGGTTCTCTTCGTTCTGCTGGTAGGCAATACACCTTGGGATGAGCCTTTGGATCGAAGCTATGAGTTCAATGAGTATGTAAAGACAAACGGCCGACCAGACGATGAGCTATGGCACAACTTGCCTACGGAGACCTTATCCCTACTCCGGGGCATGATGCGGGTCAACCCTCAAGAACGCTTCTCTCTCGCAGATGTTCGCCGCCATCCATGGTTTACGAGGAAAAATCAATATCTTAGTCCGGAAGGCAAGCTCGAGAACCCCATTGCATTAGCAACGCAAATGTTCGAAAGCATGAAAATAGACTTCTCCCAAGATCCGATGGCCTCACAGCGTAGCCATCGCTCGGCCGATCTCATGGACATTGACAGCCAAGATTGGAAAGCGAATGTTGCATCCACGCAGCCAGAAACACCCTCAAATGACATTGAATTCGACTGGGAAAGACCTCCCGGCGTAGTCACCAATGTCGGCGTCTCTGCAAGCCAACCAGTAGCTCCGTCGCTCTTGCGTAGCGGCAGCTGGGATGAGCGATTAGCAGAGGAGCCGTCCATGTCTCAATTTTCTGTCACTCCATCAGTACCCCTTAGCAGGACACAGTTTGCTCGCCAATTCCGAGATATCGTTCCCTCCCACTCCCTCACACGGTTCTTCTCCCACTGGCCTCTCGCAACCCTTTACGAGGCCATTTCCGAAGCATTGCATCGCCTTGGCATACCCGCTCCCGCATTGCCACGGTCCGAAATCGAAGCCACTGATGGGGTGACATGGATCAAGCTTCGAACTTCGGACACTAGGAATTGTCCTCTGAATGGTGATATCGTGGTTGAACGACTGCCCGGATTCGATGACAATATGTTTGAAGTCAACTTTGTCAAAGCGAAAGGGGATCCCGTGGAGTGGAGACGCCTGTTTAAGAAGGTTGTGGTGCTGTGTAAGGATGCTGTGTTCAAGCCAGAGGGCTAAGACTGTAAGACCAACCACAAATTTAATCACACCACTTGCCTCAGGAATGAGTGTAAACGCAAGGGCTCGAAGATTGGCTCTGCGAGCATTCACTGCAACAGTGCGCATGTCCTTCGAAGCAGCTGAGCCAGTGCTGCTCACGATCTCGTCCGGTGTAGTGCTTGCGCACAAACAACGCTGATGGCGGCCTTAGAACTTTAGCTATAATAGCTGGAGAGGCGCGTTGAAGTTGTTTGTTGATGTTGGAAGAAGTCGAGGGGAAGGGTATCAAAAGGCGTGTGCAACTGGGCTAGAAGCATAGCATTGTAGACTTTTAGTAATTTGGATTCCAGTAAGAAATACCCAATGGATTATGTCCTCGGTGCTTGATTGGCACTGACACACACGATCATAAATCACTGCCCACTCCTACGATCATATACGCACTTGCACTGCATTAGACTGCTCTCAAATGACTTTGATTTCCGAAGCCATCTCCCGTCACTTGAAGAACAATATCCACATCCACGTAGCCAACATGCTAAAACCCGCCCCCTGTCACTTTTGCCATCGTAAAAAATCAGATCCCATGCTATGCTACAAACTCCGTAGAATTCCCCCGTAACACATCAAGCATCCTCCACCACGACCGTTGTCAAGCCTTTTGGGTTGGCGACATTGACCGCCTGCACGTAGCTGTAGAGCTTCTCTTTGGCGCCTTCCTCGTCGTTGCGCTTTCGGGAGACGCGGACGCGGAGTTTGCGGGGGACACCTTTGATGCCTTGGTCCCAGACTTTCTTGTTGAGCTGTGGGTCGAGACGGACGTCTTTGGTGTTCTGATGGGGCGGTGGGTGGTTAGTCGGGTGAGATTGTGGGGGAGAGGGTGGAGATTTGATTGGTGAAAATTGAGGTGAAGTGAGGTGAGGTGGGGTGTTGAGGTGTTAGGGCGGTGATCGCGACATCGACGAGCTCGTATGCTCATGAAAGAATGACAGAGCGAAGCACTCACCATGGCTTTCGTAGCAAACTCCCTGATCGCCTTGATTGCCGTCGGCGCCTGCTTCTTGAAGGCCGTCCCGTGGATCTGCCTCGAGAAAATAAATCAGTCTTCCGCTCCATACCTTCACCCACAGAAACAGGGCAAAGGTCATAGCATGAACTTCATAAAACTAATTCGTAATGCTCGAGGTATAAGGGTACCGTACGCGCTTGTGGAGGTTGATCGTGTACTCGCGCGAGACCACGTCGGAAATGGCAGAGCGAGTGGTGGTTTTTTTTGGGTTCTTGCCCGGGGTGGTCTTGGGGGTGGTCTTTGGAGTGGGCATCTTTGCTGATGCCGTAGCTTGGTCTACGAGGTGGTTTGTTAGCACAGCACATGAGCAGTGGAAGAGGAGGGGAATGACATACGTTGTCGTTGTTGTTGGTGATGGGAAGTTTCACGTTTAGTTCTTTGGTAGTTATGCTTGGTGCGTCCCATTGTGATACTCGCTTCGCCCTGTAGGGCGTGTGTGCTGGTTACGGAGGAAGGCAGAAGGTTTGTCCGAAGGTTCGATATTCGCCTAAGGTGCCCCTAGCATGTGTGTTGTGCACTAGCGCGACTGACTTATCGGATATGTTTTAAGTGGCAGGCAGCTCTACTGGTACAGCCAAACGGCAATTATCTACGACAAACAATCTTCTTCTTTCGACAGATGTAGATGGTCACTCGGTCTCATTGAAATGTAGGAACAGAGGTAGACGCAGGGTCATGTTCAATACCGAAGCATGTACTTACTATAAGCAGTTCGGAAGGCGCGCTGTAGGACTTGACATGTTCAAGCAAATAACCAGTGCATTCCCTTCTCGAAAGAACATTCTTGTTATTTCTCACGTGGTCTCAGAATATACACTAGGAGAACATCTGGAAGAAACGCTGTAGGGCTCAAGAATCGCCACCTGTCATACTTTAAGACGTTCGGATGCACAATCAATTTCTCCCTCCCTCTCAGAGGGATATTATTGTCAAAATGTTTTTTCTTCAGAGTATGTACGATTAGCAGAACTGGAAAAGCGACTATAGAGCACGAAGACTGTCGCATGTATGACATTAACATGTTCAAGTAAACAACCAGTCCTTTTCCCTTCACGAAAGTGCTTGCTTAATATTTCCAATCCAATCTCAGAGTATACTCTACAATCAGAACTGGAAAGTGACTACAGGGCTCTAGAATAGTCATCTATCTTATTTCGGGACGCTCAGACGAACAAACAGTCTCTTCTCATGCTCGAAAGAATATAATAGCTATTGCTCCCTCAATCTTATGCTTCATATTACAAGCAAGATTGGAAGAATGACTGTAGGGCACAAGTACAGCCATTCATACCACTCTGAAACATCCAGATGAAGCACTAGTCTCTTTCCCTTTCTGATTGTAACATAGTAGCTACCTCACGCTCAATATTAATGTATACATCACAACCAGCATTGGAAGCAGAGCTGCATCGCTTAAGGAGAGTCATTTGTTTGACATCAAGCTATTCATGTGAAGAACCAATTCATTCATCTTTTCAGCAGTATGTAGTTGCCTAAAATCGAAAACACAGGCTGCAAGCAAGACTGGGAAGATGAAAACAGGGAATGCGAGAATTCATATATGTCATTTCGAGGCATTTAGATGGAAAGTCAGTCCTATCGAGTTTGTGAAAAGGGATTCAACAATTCAGTCTAATTGTAGCACATATGCGAAAATGGTAGATGGAAGAAATACGGTAGAGAAGGTGTTAATCTGGAAAAATATTGCCACGTGTATTGGTAGCCAGCCTGGGGGTCTGTGTAGGCTTGTCGACGTAGACCCTCATATCCTGGAGTAATGGCTTTGTATTTGTTCTAAACCTTTCACTAAAGACTCTAAACTTTCTATTTCAGACCCTTCAACAATGTTTCATGTCGAACATAAGTAACCGAAGTCATCGCCTCCATTTCAACCTCTCTCTTTCTCCATGCTCTAAGCACCCGCTTTAGTCGGTGTAAAGTACGCCGCCTGATCTGTAACCAACAACCCTGCAATACTCGCACTCGTCAAAGTACTCAACGCACCCGCAATCAGTGCCGAGACCGCCAGTCTGCTCACGTCACCGCTGCGCCCAGGGGCGATTTGGGAGAGCACGCCAATCTGTGTACCGAGGGAACCAATGTTGGCGAAGCCGCAGAGGGCGTAGGTGGCGATGAGGCGAGAGCGGGGGGAGAGATCGGCGTAGGCGGGGTCGGTTTGGAGAGCGGTGTACGCGACGAATTCGTTCTGTAACAGGATTAAATAAGGTAACAAGGTTGATTAGGGAGGTGATATGTGGAGCTTACGGCGATGAGTTTCGTGCCAATCAACTGGCTAACGAGAAGGAGATCGCCGTTACGAGGAACACCGAGGAGAAAGGCTATGGGGTAGCAAATGTACCCAACAATGAGCTCGACGGTGAGAGGAGGATCATTGATGTTGAGGTATCGGCCCCACCAGGTCAAGAGGCCGTTTAGGAGGCCTAGAAGACTGATAATGCAAAGGAGTGTGGCTAGAATCATGCCTGCGATCTTGAGCCCAAGCCAAGCACCGTTGGCGAAGGCATGTAGGGAGTTGGCGGCCTTGTGTTCGTCGTCGTCAGGAATGACGCAACGGCCAGACGTCAGCGTCTCCTCTGTTTCGGGGTAGCGCAGCTTGCTGATTGCAAGACTTGCAGGAATGCTCATAATGCAGGAGGATATCAAGGCTTGCCCGTTGACGCCCAAGGAGATGTAGGCTATCAAGACACTCCCTGCAATAGTGGCAAAGCCAGAGCACATAATCTGGTGTAGCTCTGCTTGGGTGAGATGTGCAACGAAGGGTTTGATCAAGATGGCTGATTCTCCCTGTCCAATAAATGGCGATGCAGCGGCTACGACAGCCTCTGCTCCGGAGACACGCATGGACCAGAAGAAGAATGTCGCAAACTTTCCAATGAACCATTGCAGTGTACCCCAGTAATATAGGAGCTGAATCAGGGCCACGAAGAATACGACCGCTGGCAAGACACCAACCAGGAACCATCCAAGTGCGGGCACGGTTTTATCGGTAAGGAAAGTTGTTCCTTGGTTTGCAAAGCCCAGTAAATCCGTAGCAAGCTCTGAGACGAAGGCGAATATATTGACTATACGAATGTTCAGTAAGAGTGCACGATGCTATAACAGGAGAACTTACATCCCACACTAGTTCTCAGGACGAAAAGAGCTACGATGAACTGTACAAACATGCCTACGATGACGGTACGCCAGATCACCATCTTCCTGTTCCTGGAAGTTCCCCACATTACAAAGATAATCACCGCGAGCCCAAAAAGACTGACAGCACGGTTGGCACGTGTGTTATCTTGGCTTTCAGGACTCGCAAAACCCCCAATTAGGATCACGGCAACGACCAGGGCCGCTCCAGCAGGGACCTGGAGCTTCTCGGGTATCAAGGCAGCAATTCTTACACCTGTGTTGTTCCAGAGGAAGTGCATTGGCTTAACCACAATACTGATAGGAACATAGAAGGTAAGGAGTCGAATAGTGATGGCGAGATATAGAAGGAAGGGTTTGAGCCAGCCAGTGCTCGAGCTCAGCTTGTCTTTACGACCATGGAGCACAAGGCCTGCAATCCACCAGCTTTAACGGCGTCAGCTTATATCTTCGAAACATTAGGTTCGGTTCTTCCATGTTCATGAGGGGACTTAGAAGTAGAGCACAAAGCTTTTGAGAGTCCAAAAAGGTCTTACCAAAGCGCCTATTTAGCTACTTTGCCACAGAGAAAGAAGATGCATGAGATCAAGAGCACACTACTGACCCAGTGAAGAACAGCCATATAAACATGTGGAAGAAGATTCGAAATTTGGCGTAGAATGTCGAGAGAGTGTGAGTCTGAGGATCTTCTTCGGAGCGTATTGGGCTCAGTGCACCCTTTTCGGGATCCACAGTCTCTGTGGCCATCTTTGTTTCATTCCCAAGATGCCTTCGGTGTAGATCATGATCTTGCGGGTCTTGATGTGGGATTGTGCTTTTCTCAAAAGTTGTTCCTTGGGAATAAACCACGTCATCTTGTCGGCCTTGCTCGGCATGGGTACTGTGATGTAGATGGCCATGGTTGTGCTCGTGAGATGTATCCAGCGCAGGGTCGTTGTTTGGAACGACATGCTGCTGCGCAGACGTATTGTGCTCGTGCTCGTGCGGGGCTTCCGCAGTGGCGTCGCGGTACTCTGGCGCAGACATTTTGGAAGAATGGCGCAATTGAAAGGAAGACGAAAGGCACACCCTAGGAGGGTGGTGAGTTTGGGATTGTTATGGAGATCAATCCAACGCAATTGGACTGCGAGCAAGATCTTTTAAGTGTCAATTTCTGGTCGCATGCCTCCCTCGCTTGAAGCCGGCGATTCATTGCCAGATTCATCCATGGTCCTGCCATTATAGGCCGAGGAGCGTCCGACCAAGCGTTTCATTGGTTGACACGGAGGGGAACCGTTAGACTGATAAGTGTTATGCTTATCAGTAGTATTCCGTGGTTCTGGAACTTCTAGAAGGCTTGGAAGTAGAACCACCCCTTCGAGAATAACCGTGGATCGAAAACTCCTAATCTGGAGTAACTGTCGTCAACATTGGGTGGAAGTAATTATGAGAGGCTGTTTACGAACTGGAGATGGCCGTACGTATGGTTGTCGTGATAAAGGTACCTTAGGTATGACAGATACGTCTCCAAGCCTTTCACGTGATGATAGTGGGGAAGTTCCCCATTGCGCAATCGGTTCCGTTTGTTGGATGGGGCGTAGCGTATTCCGTACTAGTACGAGTAACCTTAGTACTGTATTACGGATTTAAGGTACCTAAAGCCAACGCTTGCTAACCGAATCTTTGTGACAGCCAGATTAGGGCAGACCCTGAATTGGCAATACCTTAAGGTACAACAAGGTACCTATCCCCTGGTAGGCTGACTACTGTGTACTGCATCAGTCTGCTACTTTACACCGTCTACCTGTCAATATTAGTATTATCGTTAGATTATGGATATCAGGCAGACTTGCGGCCAGGCGCTACTCCACAAAGCTAACACGATCGTATCAGGAATGTGGTAGTCAGAGCAGGATCCTATTACGAAGTCCTTACTGATAGACTATATCCTCTCACCAGAAATCTTATAGACTTGATAACAGCATCTAGCTTGTGATGGCTTCCGATCCCGTGTCTGACTCTGAGATATCGGAGTGGGAGATAGAGGAAGGCCTCCCACAATTTGGAGATCAATTCATTCAGCAATACCTGCAAGGCCGTGAAGCGCTCATTGAGCAAGAGAAAGCCCAACGGAGTGACTATGCATTCCGCCAGACTCTCACCCCCCTCGCTGCGGAGGCGTGTGCCATTGTCTCACGCATAAGAGCAGAAGAACAGCGTACGGTCTGGACGGGAACATTCGAGGACGAGTTGGCTCAGCGAAAAGGCATCGATCTGTATCCCGGGATGATGTTTGCCCTTGCAAAGTCACGGATGGAAAAAACGAAGTCGTGGCAGATTATAAGCAAGATGCCCAAAGGCGCACTTTTGCATGCCCATTTTGATGCTATGATTGATGCTGACTGGCTAATTGACCAAATCCTCGTGACGGAGGGAATGGCTATGGTGGCTGATCGAGGACTCTCCAGTGCCGAGGCAAGAGAGAATGTTTTTATATCATATCAGTACTCAAGAACGATTTCCGAGCACGTTACGTCTATTTGGACTGAACCGTACCAACCCAAACAGCTGGTGTCTGTGAAGACTGCCGCAGACAATTTCCCAGAGGGTGGAAGAGAAGGCTTTCGAACGTGGTTGGAGAACCGCTGTACTATTACGCAAGAAGAATCGCTGAACCATCATCACGGAGTCGATGCAATTTGGAAGAAGTTCCAGAGCACTTTCCCAGTACTTGGCTCCATGATATTTTACGAGCCTATTTTCCGTGCTTCTGTCCAACGTCTGCTAAACCAACTCCTCGAAGATGGTCTACGGTGGGCGGATTTTCGAATTGCATTCGTGTTCAAGTATAGACGTGAGAACCACGGTGAGCCGGAGCACACTTATGATGAGTTCTTCAATGTCTTCCGCGAGGAGGTCAAGAAGTTTCAGGCTACAGAGGAAGGAAAGCGGTTTTGGGGATGCCGCTTCATCTGGACGACACTAAGAATGCTAGGAAAAAAGGACATTGTTGAAAGCATGAAACAGTGTATCTCGATGAAACGCGCTCATCCAGATCTGATTGCTGGTTTTGACCTTGTGGGGCAGGAAGACATGGGACGGCCGCTCGCAGATCTGACACCCGAGCTGTTCTGGTTTCGCAAGCGATGTGTTGAAAACCAAGTAGATATCCCTTTCTTTTTCCATGCTGGCGAATGTTTGGGAGACGGCGATGAAACGGATGAAAATCTTTTCGATGCGATACTTCTTGGAACCCGCCGAATAGGGCATGGTTTCTCGCTTTACAAGCACCCGTTGTTGATGGAGATGGTGAAGCAGAAGAAGATCTTGATAGAGTCATGCCCAATCTCGAACGAAGTCTTGCGTTTGACAAGCTCCATCAAATCTCATCCTTTGCCATCTCTCCTGGCAAAAGGAGTTACAGTGTCTCTATGCAACGATGATCCTGTGGTTCTAGGACATGGAAAGAATGGTCTGACGCATGATTTCTGGCAGGCGCTGCAGGGTTGGGAGAATCTTGGTCTGGAGGGCCTCGGGTCTCTTGCGGAGAACAGCGTACGATATGCTGCCTACTCGCCGGACCAAACAACCAAAGAATGGAACAAAGACATTAGAGATGGGGTTGTCGGCAACGGAATTCGAGCTTCAAGGTTGAGGGAATGGGCGACGGAATGGAACACATATTGTGAGTGGATTGTCATGGAGTATGCTGCAGACTACGGCAGTGATGGAAAGAATTGAAGATGAAACACCATGACCTTACTTTCGAAGAATTACGGCCCCGTAATGAAATCACATTGGCGTTGAGGTTAACGTACGCTGTGGAAATCTCGACATTAGTCTATCGATAGACGAAGATGAGGATACTTGTTTTGTGGGACTTTTTTAGCGAAGCAGAAAGCACGTAAGGAAAAGGCGGTGTCATGGCATGGTTTAGCAAATGGCCAGAAGGCGCCTCGAGGATGTCTCGCCCAAGGATCTCGAAGCTGAATGTGTCACTGATAGCATGTTTCAAGGCGGAAACGGAGTTGCAAAAGGTTTCGACATGCAACAGGGGAAGCCAATTCCATCTATGACCGAGCAGTTGCCTCAGGTTCTCAGACGTGTCACACTAACCCGTTAAACTGAGATGTAGGGCTGATGACTAATTGATTGTTCATAAAAATTGTACATACAAGCACAGCTTGCACAAGGCGACTTTAGCGCCGTGCATGCGATAAGGTTCACGGTTGCGTTATCACCTCTGACACCTTAAAGCGTCATGTGTTGCTGAGCTGGTCTTGCGAGTCTGAAATTTGCCATCTCAAGGATGGCTACATGCTGGTCGACTCCTAAAACCGTTCACTGGGATGCTGTTGGTAGTGGGATTAGAATATCCCCGCCCTCATTGTCTGCCCCAACAAACACCAATTTTCAGGACATCTTTTCATGGAAGTGGATCCTTTGAGCTTGGAGTGCCCACAAATATGATACTACGATAGCTCTGTCAAGGCTCCCTGTTCCCAATATAACCATCATGTCTTACTTCTTGCCCTCGTTTTTCCAAAAGCGAATCCTACGATATACCCTTTCCCGACTAGAGTTGATAGAGACAGATGACCTGGACCTTGGGAAGCTGGACATAACGTGGGGAAAGAGGAGTACAGTTGAGCTACGGGAGCTTGGTATCCGCTTAAAGGTACGAATACAATATACCGAGTGGATTATAAAGATGATGAAGGAACGCACGGGTAATCCCTGAGATAGATATAGCGACTAATTCGAGTTGTGTTTAGAAATTGTCATCTTTATTGAAACTTCCTCTAAACTTGAGCCTCGAAAAGGCTAAGATATTGCTCCTGAGAATCACCGTTCCTGCGGATCTATACAAAAGTGGAATCTTGATCGAAATCGAGGGGGTAGAGATCCGACTACGTGCAGGCTCTGCGGAGACGGAGAAAAGAGAGAAAACAGGACTGAATACCAGAAATGCGAGATTTTCGAAAGGAGTAAAGGCAGACCGATACAGGAGTACTCAATCACTGGTCCGTGACCCGGAGGGGCTACCGCAGCGTCCCTATCCGGATACTGACGAAGATGATGATAAGGAGCAGTCGAATCAAATACCAACAACCAATGACCTCGCGCAGTCTTTTCTACAAGCAGAGCCACCCTGGGAAAAAGCCGAACTGCAGGCCACCATCGCACATTCCCACCATTTAGAGCAATCTCATGCTTCAAGTGATTCTGGGGATGAAGTTTCGGGTCCGGGAGTTGGTGACCGGCTTTCTCTACCTGGCTTTTTAGCAGACTTCCTGAAAGGGGTGGTGGAGCGGGTCCAGCTCCGAGTCAAGAAAGTGGAGGTAGACGTGGTCCTGAACTTAGATCTTCCGTCAGAGATTTCAAATAGTAGCGACACTTTCAACAACTCTGAGGCCGTAACTGTGAGATTATTGATCGAAGAAGTAAACCTCGATGGCGTAACGAATGAGTATTCCACATCTGGCGACACTAAACCCCAGGAAAACACTAAATCAGCCATCGATGGTGCTCTTCCTTCAACAAAAAATAGAGTGACGAGGCGAGTCTCTCTGCAGAACGTCCACGGAATTGTATTGTCTGATGCTTCCCTATTTGCCAATGTTTCACGCTTTGTTGCGCCGTCCTCTCCGGAAGCTACCCAAACAAGCGCTTTTGGGAAACCCAACAGAAGGTCAGAGGCGTCTACAGCTCATTGGCGCCACTCCTCTTCGAGTAATGATACGGGACACCAGGCAACCTCTGAAACTGGTGCTGCTCGTGCGGCTGAAACCCCCTCGGTACTCGAAAATTCCATGGCCACTAGTGATGGTGAGATGTTCACCGATGCACGGTTCGAAGACGGACTTGAAGAACTGATATCGCCTAATGATGCACGCTATCATCATACCATACATGAGCATAATAGCGTTCTTACGGATTCCTTCTATTCATATAGAAGTGGCAGTCAATATGGGCATGAGAACATTATGGATTCCGAAATTCTGCCTCCATCATTACGCTACAGGCAAGTCTCTCAGTCCATGGCATCTTCATCTGTATCCGAAGAGCGGATAGAAACGCAACGTCCTCGCTTGCGCACACCTTCTGCTAGGCATAATCAGCTCTCAAGTCCACAATCTTCTACGCATAGTAGCCTTGAAAGTCAACTAACCGCGGAATCCGTACGGAACGGTCAGCCAGATATCTCGGCTCGCAAGCATGATCTTATTCAATTCCCGGAGCAGGGTCGCCAAACATCAGCAGAGGATCTCACACAGTCGAAAATATTCAGTCACGAAGAAGCAGAGAGTATGTATATGAGTGCAATCAGCCATGCATCGTCTCGTAACAGCGGTAGGAGCAGAACCCTCCCTGGGGACTGGGACGATTCCAGCTCTGACGGAGAGGAAAAAGATACAATCCCTAGTCTCTCTCCTGAAGGCTCACCACAAGACCGTGACTACGTGCCACCTATACAAAGTGAGGACTCATGTTGTGAGCAGGAAGCTCAAGATTACCCTATAATCCAGGATAATGAACTGCCTTTCACGCCAAAGCAGTCCCGTACTTCAACAGCATCCTTGTCGTCGTTGGAAACGACTTCTGCTGTCCGGCCCGAGGCAGTTCTCAATTCAACACTCCCGAATTATGCCTCATCTCAAAGATCCGAGGTCTCTTCAGCAAAGTCAGAGAACCCCTTGATCATTCTGAAGAGATTCATGTCTGTAGACTCTATTATCTTGGAGATAGACCACGAGCAGCGTACTGCAACCACTGAGCCGGTGGATCTCGCCCCCTTTACGGGGAAAATACACGATCCTCCTCCATATATTCGAACGTCGTCTACCATACCTCCACTTAGTAATGATGAGATTGAAAAGATGTCTCGGCAAGACATTTCATTAGAAGTTGGCAATGTCGAGCTACAAAGCGATATGGGACTTACGAGATTGACAATCCTGATGATGCAACACATTACAGAGGTGTTCGGCTCTACGCCCACGAAGAAAAAGGATGTCGCACTTCCCAAGCCAAGTTCGAGGCCAATAAAGTTGAAAGTTCAGAACATAAGCTGGAAATTCCTTGACTCGGTTAAAGGCGTTACAGTCGCCGACTCTCGTGTCTCCCTTGCTGAAGTGGGAACAATGCCACTTACCACGGGTGCTGAGATTCTGCTTAAAGCGGTTGTAAAAGACCTAGGCTCCGTTTATCGTGCACAGGGGCCTTCGATGAGTTTCAAGCTGTCGATAAGAAAACTCTCTTTCGGGTACGATTCGAGCGATATCATATCGTTTGATTCTGGTTTGAAGATAAGAGAGTCCAGTCGTGATATACTTGCACCTATCGATAATGATATGGTCATCGTGTTCACGAACACACGTGGAAATTTAAAGTTTGAGTTCACAACGCTTCCTCTGCATATTTCGTTAGACTTGCGGCGGCTTGATGAAACATTCGGTTGGTTCGGCGGTTTCAGTAGTATGCTTGGTCTTGGTAGCTCAATGGTATCTACTGTGACGGTAGTGGACAAGTCGCGATCCCCACAACTTGGAAATGGTCGTCGAGGTGTTCATTTTGAAACGCCTGAGCAAACGAAGTCGCGAGACAATCAGAGCGACCCGCAGCAGAAGATCACAGCGAGGCTGGGTGGGCTCGTCCTTGATCTCCACGGAACGAGTTCGTCGGTACGATTAGAAAGCACTGCGTTGAAGCTAGTTAGTCGAGCAGAAGGTCTAGGCGTACAGTTGGACAAGGTCAACTTCAGTGGGCCGTACATGAGATTGGCAGATGAAGTACCCTCGATCACCATCAAATTAGCGAACATCAGACTCGAGTACCTATCGACACCGAAAGAGGTCGATTTAGCTAGACTGTTGAGCCTTTTATCCCCGTCAAAGGACAAGTATGAACATGATGACGATATCTTACTGGATACGCTTTTATGTCAACGACGCCAAGGGGGCGTCATTCGTGCCACAGTTGAGAGCTTTGACTGCCGTGTATCGGAGTTGCGCGACCTTGAGTCTTTCCCCGTGCTAGCAGAGGAGCTCAAGAAACTCTCGACAGTAACGAAGTACCTTCCCGAAGACGACCGGCCAGGCGTACTTACCCTAGGCTTGGTCCGCAATTCTCATATTGAAGTCTTCGTAAACAGCAGCTTTGGCACAACTATGTGTAATATCAAGAATGTGGAAGTAGCACATGTGACCTTACCCAACTTGACAGCGCTTGGCATTGCGAGTGTACAAGTTCATCGGAATCAGTCTGAAGAACTACTGGGAGAAGCACTTTCTGAAAACCTCGGGCACGAGCCTCCTGCGCCCATGATCATGGGCAGGTTCGTGGGTAATGAAATGGAGCCAACCATCAAGATCAAGCTCCACAACTTACGCGTTGAATATCATGTCTCGACTATCATGGCGATCATGGGGATGTCAGACACGATGACTGCTGAAGCTATTGTGGCTGATATTGCCAACTCTATTGCTACAGTCACAAATAGGCGAGAGCTTAGTGTATCTCCAGCCAAGTCTTCGAGCCAAACGTCTTCAAGCAACGACAGATCTACCAGCAGCTCGAAGACTCTGCTATTTGACATTGGGATCCGAAATTCCGTTGTTGGGCTAAATCCACGGAATTCATCAGCTAGAGGCCTCATTGTTCTGACGAATACTCAGCTTGTCGGTACCCTGCCTAAAGAGGATGAAGCTAGCGCCACACTAGAGGTAAGAAAAGCATCCCTTATGGTTATCGATGACGTCCAGAATATCGTCTGGTCCGACGATCCTATGAGCGACAGCTCGTCTGGTACTCAGTATAGCCAGGTTCGAGGCCTCTCTGACATTGGTTACGTCTCTGTTGGCTATGTTTCAGCAGCAAAAGCTGCCCTACAGGTCGTCAAGGCAGCGACAGAGGAAGGGCAATCTATTGATGTCGAATTCAGGGATGACCTCTTGGTGCTCGAAACATGTGCGGACTCGACCCAAACTTTACAGTTGATCATGAATGGGTTAAAACCACCAATGCCGCCGAGTGTAGAGCTAAAGTACCGGACAGAAGTTGTGCCGGTTCAAGATATGCTCGATTCCTTGTCCGGCGATGCTTTTGTTACCGGAGAAGCTAGTGACGGGAATGATGATAACCACCCGTTAGGATTTGAAGAGGGCGATATGGTCGACGATGAGGTGCCACAAAACTTGGAGTTTGTGAGTAGCTTCTATAACCCAGATCCAGACGGTTTGTATGATGGTATTGCAGACAGTATGCTTGAAGAAGACCTTGAGACAATAGCAAGCCCGCCAGGTACTCGAGAGATTGGAGACAAGAGACTTCTTGAAAGCTTCCAAGAAAAGTGTCAGGTTGCCCCCGGAGGTGCACCACTCGATTTTAGGGACGATCATTTCGGAGCTAGCTCAACGGTTGGAGGTACAGCGCATAGATGGGACATCAAGCAAAACACATATGGCTTGACCAACGACTTCAAAACCGCCGACAGTCCACTCAGAGTTCGTGTGCGAGACGTGCATTTCATATGGAATTTATTTGACGGCTATGACTGGCAGCATACCAGAGACGTGATAAGTCAAGCCGTTGCAGATGTCCAGAGCAAAGCTACCGAGCGTCGCTCTAAAGCTGATCGGCGCAAGTCAATCGAAGCAGAGGAGGAGGAAGAATCCGTCATCGGCGACTTCCTCTTCAACTCCATCTACATTGGAATACCCGCCAACCGTGACCCTAAAGAATTGTCACGTCATGTGAATCGCAACCTAGATGATCTAATAAGCGAAGCGGAAAGCTATGCAACGTCATCAGCCTCAGGCTCGCCAAGTCGGCAGAGCCACATGCCACGTGCGAAGGGCAGAAGGTTACGATTAAGTCGCAGTAAGTATCACAAAATGACTTTCGAACTAAAGGGGGTCTCGGCAGATCTGGTCGTCTTCCCATCTGGTTTGGATGAGACTCAGAGCTCGTTGGACATTCGAATACAAGACCTTGAAATATTTGATCATGTGCCTACCTCGACGTGGAAGAAATTCGCAACTTACATGCACGACGCTGGAGAACGGGAGATCGGGACAAGCATGATTCATGTCGAGATCTTGAATGTAAAACCGGTGCCTACACTTGCAGCTTCGGAGATCATCCTGAAGGTTAGTTCGTAGGGACTAGAGTTGATCAAGCTAACCGATACCCAGGCCACTGTGCTGCCCCTGCGACTACACGTCGATCAAGATGCCCTAGATTTTATGACTCGATTCTTTGAGTTCAAAGACGACTCGGCCCAGATGCAAAGCTCGAAGTCGGAGGCGCCATTTTTCCAACGTGTTGAAGTCAACTCCGTGCGGTTGATGCTCGACTTCAAACCGAAAAGAGTTGATTATGCCGGTCTTCGCTCCGGCCACACCAACGAGTTTATGAATTTCTTTATCCTCGACCGAGCAGATATGATACTCCGACATGTCATCATCCATGGGGTCTCTGGATTCGACAGACTCGGGAAAATGCTCAACGACATCTGGATGCCTGACATCAAGCGCAATCAGCTTCCGGGGGTCCTTGCTGGATTAGCACCGGTGCGATCTCTGGTCACTGTTGGAGGTGGAGTTCGAGACCTCGTGGTTGTGCCAATACGAGAGTATAGGAAAGACGGGAGGGTGGTGCGCAGTCTACAAAAAGGCGCCCTGGCGTTTGCGAAGACTACTACGAGCGAATTGGTCAAGCTGGGAGCCAAATTGGCAATTGGAACCCAAACCGTGCTACAAGGCGCAGAAGGCTACCTCACCAAGCCTGCGCAACAGAAGTCAGACGTATCTGCCGGATGGGAGGATACTGAGCTGGATGAGGACGAGAAGAAGCAAATCAGCCTCTATGCCGATCAGCCGGTTGGTGTGGTGCAAGGATTCCGAGGCGCTTATGCCAACCTCGAACGGGATCTCCTCACGGCCAGGGATGCTATTGTGGTCATGCCTGGAGAGGTCATGGACAGTGGAACGGCAGGCGGAGCGGCAAGGGCGGTGCTTCGAGGAGCGCCTACCATCATTCTGCGGCCGGCCATGGGAGTGACCAAGGCAGTCGGGCAGACGTTGATGGGAGCGACAAACAGTCTGGATCCGGGTAACAGAAGGAGGGTGGAAGACGTAAGTTTCGACCTTTCGTCACCGCCAAGGCAATTCATCTAACGATCTATACAGAAATACAAGAAACACTAGATGCCAATGAGGTGATGACTTGCATTGTCCATAGTATTGGAGTTTGATATCGGATTGTATCATTGCATGCATAGCGAGGTTTGAGCATAATTGGTACTTGGTGAAAGGGGGGGGGGGTTGGTCTCATGGGGTTGTCAGTTGGCAGAATAGGTAATCATGGCTCAATCGATCGAAGCTAAAACCGGATGAGCGACACCTTGATGTGGCGAGAAGCAACGAAAATGTCGTTGCGGGTTAGCTTTGCCTATTGTTTGATAGACCCTGGATATGATTAGGATACTCACATAAATACCTAGGTACCTTTGTAGTCCTTGGGAGCTACCAGTAGTCACTTAACATGAGGACTTTGACAATCTGATGCTCCGTTGGAGAAAAGCCCCAAGCTATCCAGTGGCTACCATCTACCTTACATATGTAGCAGTCCTCTCGGAGACGAGAAATCATCGGTCCAACCCGAGACTGTACCTCATCAACTCTTGGCTTGCAACAACCCAATTCCGGCACATGACTTGTCCCCCCCCCCAAAGCTTCACTTAAGGTACTTGGACAAGTAGAGAGTAGTACAATTCTATGTCATTGATACTTTCCGTGAATTGTGTCTTCAGTTCACTCCAGAAGCAGTGAAAGGCCGTATAATCTCCCCATTCCATATTGTTATTTCTTTTGCGAAGCATATCTCGCTTAAATTGCGAGTGAAGGAGAGAACGATCAATGACGTATGGTGGGGGCATTCTGCGAATGTGCCCCTCCATGTTAGGGCTGAGAGACCATAAGAATTGATTGCTGTTTCTACTCTATTGTTCATCGCACGATGTGAATTCCCGAAGAGAGTGACGCTGTACTTCATAGTCACAGAGTGGGGGTTTAGGATACAGCTGAGTACCAAGTAAGGTCCATATGGGGTGTATGGGTCTTGGGGCACGAGTGTCGCACAATCTAGGGATGGGACACATGACCAATAGAAGCATTGATGGATTTTACCTTGGTTGGGACTGTTTCCTGACTGGAATCCAAAATACCTTATGCAAAACAACCACTGCACAATGCTATGCTATGCTGCTAGCCACATAGAAAGTCCTTGGGAGAGCGTCGCACCGGAAGGAAAACAATATCTTTACTCTTCACAGCCTCAGGTAGAGCAGTCTTATCGTATGCTATTCAATCTGCCCTGGCACTCGCTCCTATAGAAATGACTGGATCCGGTGCCTAAGGTATCTTTCCTTATTATTCCCAACATCTTGTCACGGTCGCATTCACGCCCCCCTGACGTTGAGTATCTGATACTGATACCGCCAGCAGGGGTTGACCCCTGTGATTGCGGGTGATTGCGTATCGTCGTCGGGGAGCCATGTCATCCGATTCGTGGACATTGGGGAGCCGCTTTCTCACGTAATCCTGCCCCTGCAATCGACCGTCAGCCACAACCTTCTTCCCACCACCAACGGTGTGTGTGCATTCTCTCTGGGTACTTTACCAAGTACACCATTTGTTCCTTGTCCTCGTCCTCCCACTTCAGACTCGAGTACGAAGAACATGTTCTCGTTGTCGTCTTCGGCCGTGAGTGTATCGCCTGCCATTGTCACTGATGGTGACTGTGAAGGCCTGGAAGATGCTGCCTGCCTGCCTGCCTGCCTGCCTTGTCCTGTACACCCTCGGCCTCTGCGTCGTTCTTTCCCTGTATTCTGGTTTTGCTTCTCTCTACAGCAATGCGACTTGATACTACTTCTTCTTTTATCTGCTTCTTCCTCTTCTTCTTCTTCTTCTTCTTCTACTCTAAAACGTAGGGCCGGCATCAATGGGGGATGTCTGCCTCTGGCTGTTATCCTTCTGTTCTCCTTAGTGCAGCAGAATCTGGATGTTACCACAATCCATTGAACGACGGAACGACGAGACGAGTAGACGATCAGACGGCAGAAAGGATCAGCAAAGATACCATCTGCTTTTGCCGTAAGTCTTTGAAACCCATACGCTGGTTAGGAGCTGCGTTTCATATAGGAAGCAAGACATTTGTAGCGGTCTAGGGGGAAAAGACAGGAAGCTCCCTGGCTGACAGCTTGTTCCAGTAGCATGTAAGAAGCCATCTTCAAGGAGTAAGTATGCATTGAACACCGTCATTGTCGGTACAATGTGTTAGGGAGTCAAAAGTGTCAAGCTTGCGCCACTCCAGGAAAAAAGCATGAGAGGAGAAGAGAAAGTAGTGTTACGCAGGAACTCTAATAGCAACGGTAAATGGTCACCTGCTCCATCAAGACTGGAGTTTTCAAAGGGGGAGGGCGACTTGTTGGCGAACAGAGAACCTTCTTGTGCTTGATGGCTAGAAAGATAAGGAATTATGGACGGTGTATGCCCTAGTGAGGATGCCCGGAATAATGAGGATGGCTGGCAAACTCATCCACGCCCAACTTCATACCCTCCTAACTCGCCATCGCCAGCAACTCCACCCTTTCTGTTCAGAACTTCTTTGATTGTAAGAACCTCCTCTGACAGTCTGATATTGCAAGACTACCGTAGGATCCAACGACAAGAGTAAGCTCTAGGCAGTCTTGCGGCCGTGCTCAGACAGTCTTTGCAAAACAAGGCTAGTAACACTGACTTACACCAACCTCAACCACCTAACCTCCGACCACCACCATCGCCATCAGCATTACCGATAATTGCTGTATCGCTAGTTTCCATCCAGGTACCTCCTCCATGCCAGCATCGTCAAGATCAGACTGCCCACAGGAAGAAGAAAACTGCAGTGATAGAGCATCGTCCTGGCTTGGTCGCGGTATCTGACCCACCTGTTCACGATCAACCCCTTTTGCGACCGACCACAGCATCTCGGTCTGCATCAAACGCTGTAAGTACCCACACTCTTAGACTCCCAGGTCAAGCAATCTTTCAATCGGTGATCCTGCACCCCTTTCTTCAACTGGATCAATATCTGATTTTCCTCGTCTACCTCAGTCCTCATCTGCCTTACCCGCATTTGCAATCAAATGCGTCGCGATCTCAACACCAGATTTTTTCCTCTGCTGAAGTAGTAACGCCACCAGTTACACCACTTGCTCTGAATGTGCTGCATGATCGTGGTGCTTCTTTCCAGATCTTGAATCCACATCGGTCTTTGCAGGTTTCTAGAAACTATACGCCTGGTTTAGAGCAACAGATCTATTCCAATCCATTCAGCACAGACTCGGAATTCTCTAAAATGTCGCCGATGCCAAAGCTTTTTAAGAGACCTCGTTCAAAGAGCGAGAAGTCTCTGAATTGTTCCACCACCTCTCGCTTGTCTGACATTCCTGCATCACCACCGATGTCTCCTACGGAAACCCTATCAATGATCCACCGGTCCCAGTCGGGAACTCCTGTCGTTGTCCCTGAGCTTCCTGCATCGTGGGGGCGTTTCTACCAAGCCGGAGAAGGAAATCCTCACTCGCCGCTCAGGAACACTTCTTCGATATTCAACAGCTCCAAAATACCTCCTGGACCACCTCCAATCGACGAAGCAGAGATCGGCGGAAAGTTCCCAAGTCTTTCAAACGGCCCTGGGATTGAACGTCGCGTGTTCATTGACCCAAGCTACAAGCGGCCTCAATATCTTGGCCCACCAGCAGGACGACCGAACCACCGGCGGTCGATCTCCCTCGATAGGTACGAGCACCCGGTGCTAGAACCTCGACTCCGTACCGGGCCGCCGACATTCCTTGACGCCGCTTTGTACAACGGAGAAGGGTCTCAACAGCGGCCGATGGCCTCGGAGCAAAGCAATCCCCAAGATTTTCCTCAATTCTTCTATGAAGAGTTCAGACAAGACAAAAGCACCGCAAGAGGCGTACTGGAGGGTTACTGTGGAAAACAAGCCCGTGTAGAGACCAAGGCTGTGGAAGGCGGTAAGGACGCCTTGCAAGATAGTAACGTAGAGATCGATCCAAGGCTTAGTCAATGGGCCTGGAGTCCTGCTGCTAGCATTTGCCTGCCGTCGAGTCCCACCAAGGAAGCCCCAAAAAAGGCTCACCCACTCTTCCCAAGTGAACCACCTACTGCGCCTCCAAGTACGCCTCTTCCACATTTACCGGTCCACCTTCCTGATAGTCAAGCCCGTCCATATCATCACAACTCACCGACAACCGAGAATTCACCTACTTCATATGGGAACACCCGTAATCTTTTGGCACTGTCCCCATCACCTCGAGATTTTACCAATGTCAGAACCGGCACCATGGGTCGCTTACCGGTCCCACCTGGGTCCTCAATATCAACTTCGATTGCTGACTCCATGCTTGACCGGCTTCTTGCGGATTCAGACTCGAACAATGGTTTAACCACTCCGCCTCGTCCACAGGGTCGGCTATCGTTTGAGCACCTAGAGACATCTGATCATGAGGCTATAGATCCTGGTCCTGGGACTAGCCAAAGCTCCTCCGTATTGAGTGCAGCACGTCCTGGAGGTCCCGGTATCATGCGTAGTGGAACACCACCTTTGTTGTTTGGCTCGCGGGCTATAGGTAGGGGAGATTCATCGGTGACAACACATCAATCCTCCATCCAGATCAACCGTCGTCTAGCAATGGCGGCCAGATCAGTGGGCCTCCGAGGCGCCAGCCGATTAGAACAAGCTGTGAGCAGCGAGGAAGACGAGGAGGATTGGGAGACCGACGCTGATGGTCGTGGCTCCAGTCGTCGGAGACTGGGTGACATAGAGGCCGCAGCTGGAGCTGGGAGCAGCCTCGCCGACTTTTCGGACTCTGGTAGCAGTATTTTCCCGAACCAGAACGCTACAGGTCCTCCAACTTACCGTCACCCAGCTCCTTTGCCATCGGCACATAGCCACCCGTTTGGAGGGCTACCTCCAGTGATTGGGTCTTCGGATAAATCAGACGTTAAAGGGAGCCGGAGCCCTCCACCGGTACCTATGCGGTCACCGGCCAGGAAGATGGTGTCGTCGAATGTGAAGGTAAACGTGTCAAGACCGACGTTCACACACTTAGGCAACGAAGAATGGCAGACAGTGGACGGCGGCAGTGATGACGAAATGCAGTTACCCAATCGTAAAGGAAGCTTCGCGAAGGTGACAGTCTTGGGAGATCGTGGAAATCTGACTGGCACCCCACAGGGTACCGGTACCCGTGAGGTTGGAAGTAGTTTGGCAGACGAAAGTAGTCCCCTTGATGCGCTTGATGCACAGGCCGCGAAGGCCCAACACCGGAATACTATCGACAGTAGCTTGGACCCAGTTAGAGCAAACGCGCCTGGAAATTTCCAAGAGCTCATTAGTCAACACCCTATATTCAGAACTGATTTGGACGAAGAGTTGTCAGAGGACAATTTCGGCTCTGTTCCATCTGAAGATCTGTCACCCGAAATTCGCCGGCATCGACAGCAATTAATAAATAACTCACTTCTACCAAGACTTCCGACACCCCCATTCACTCAGCCAAAGCGTTTTTCAGTACCGAGCCACCTCTTGCAGTCATCAAGCTCAGGCAACATGGTGATGCTTACAAGATCACCACGATTGCGTCCTCAGGACGATGGTATGTCGGGTGACATACCAACCCCGTTCTCTCTCGACTATCAAGAGGCAACGGCTTCGAGACTCGTATTTGAGCAGCCCCGTCTTGTATCTATGGGCCCTTCCACACGGACTCGTGCCACCAGCCTACCCCGTCCAGAGGCGACGGCTTCGAGAATGGCGTCTGAGCAATCCCGTCTTTTCACTGATAGCGCTGCCTCATCCTCTGCACTCCATACTGGACGTGGGCGAACTCAGGATCGACCGGAACACCGCGCCAGAAGCCAACCCCGTCCGGAGACACGCAACGCCAACACTATGCCAGGAACCGCCAACGCAACGCCACAATCTGCAAATGCCATGCCACCACCCCCCCGCCCGCAGCAATGGACAGGGCCCTACGGCGACTTCATTCGAGAACATCGCGTCCCTGTCGAACATCCGAGGCGGCCAATTCCAGCTTGGCGTGCAGATGCACGTGCCGAGTCACTTCACTTACACCGTCTTCCTCGGCCGATTGGTCTTGACATGGACAGACGCGAAAAGGAGCTTTCACGTGTCTTCTTTGCTTTGTGCTGCCTGATCTTTCCTACATTGATCATCTACGGGCATGGCTACTTGGATGGAGCGATGCGTCAAGTTTCCAAAGGCGATTTCCAAGGTTTCCGTGCTCAGGAGAAGACAATTGCCATATTCCTTGGCTATGGACTGCTTTTTCCCCTAGCCCTTGGTCTTGCTCATGTCTTCTGGAAGTAGCTCGAACCTCACTTCTTTACATTGCAAGATCTGGTCTCATACTTCCTGGCTGCATATCTGGCATCGAGCAGTATGCACAACAAACTCAGTAATGTGGACTCATGATTTGGCAACACACAAAAATATCGCAGATACGGTTACGCACTTTACCTTTCCATAACGAATTTTCCATATCGAAACATTTTAAGTTCCCTCGGGGAACATTACACTCAACTTACGACATATTACAATCATGGTCTGGCACAGCTTGCTGCCAGGCAAACAGCACTTTCTCAAGCACTTGTCGATGGCAAACTCACCCGGCTTTTGTGTGTTTGGGTTAATCTTGTGAGAGAAGAGGTCACCCTTACTGGATCATCGGCTACCGCTTTGTGTACTTGGGCATCGAATTCGGAATTCGTTCAGGAGGAGAATTATCCCTTGTTATCCTAGCACCTAGTGTTTTTTGTCACCGGCATTTTTCCCTTGAGAAGTCATATTTTCTTTTTCGAGCACCATTCCGGAGTACACTTTTTATAGCTCTTCACCAGCCTCTTGAAAATCCTTTGGGAGGACCTTGTCGCTTTCGATTAGCTCGCGTTTGTCATGCTGGCGGTGTACTTGGAAGTCTTGTACGAGAGGACCTTGTCATCCAAGAGCTACGACTATTCGCCGCGTTTTGCCATGTTTTCGGATGCTGTACCTTGGGAGTCTTGTACGAGAGGACCTTGTGCAGCTGATGGACTACGACTTACGCCGTCATTGTACTCTGCGCACGGTGGTTCTTCTATCACACGATCCGGGTATTACCCGTGTACAAACATATTTAGGCATCATACCTCAGTCCACCGCAATTTAGCACTCAGACAGCCTGGACATGGATAAAATCAAAAGACGTTAGCCACCAATTGTTGGATTGGAGCAGTGTGGGTGATGTGAGATGTGACTAAGTGAGGTATTTACTTTTGATGTTGTGAAGTGCCAAGTGAGATTTCCACGATCAACCGTACCACGATCAACCGTAGAGAGTGTAGTAGCAAAGAGCTTCACTGTAGGCCCTGAAACAGACCAAGAAGTGAGAATAGCCAAACCCCTTTTCTCCAGACTATAAGATAAAATCTTATACTGTATAACCCTCAACAACCCCCACCCACCCGTCGCAGCCATCCTCGAGTGATTGCCACTGCCTCTCACTACAAAAATAACCACAATTTAGTAAATACGGTCAACTAGGATCTCAATCATGATAGCCTATCCCGAATCGTAGGGCCGGATAGATAGATGTAGAGTAAGCTCCACCGGGATACAAGAATATCATCTTCATTACACGCCCTACTACTTCCACCCCCTTTTGCCCTCTCTGCAACCATCCCAGTATTCACGCATCTTTTGTATCTATGTCGTCTTGTATCGCGACTGGGGAAATCCGACGAATGGTTGTGTGTCATCGCAGAGCTATGTATGTAACCCAAAGGCGGGGGCGGGGGGGGGGGGGATAGGAAGAACATCGCATCAGAACCCTCGCCCTCGCCCTCCCCAACCCCCCCCCAAATCAACTTCCAGCTTCCAACACCCCATCCCTTCCCATACTTCTCTCATACAGGTGACGAATTACCTACCCCCCTTACTGTATCTATCAGAGAAGAGGGAGTGCGCGGGAGGGACGATGGGGAGGAGTGGGGGTGGTTGGTGGGTTGGATTGGTGGATGAAGAGATGGGGGGCTTGGTGGGGTTGGGGGAAAGAGGGAGGGGGGATGGGGTTGGGGGGATGGGGGGTGGGGTGCGAGGATGGGGGCGTGGATGGGGGCGTGGAGGGTGGGAGAAAGGGGGGGTGGGGAGTGTAGAGGGAGATACTCGATTCTAGAGAAGAGAAATATTTTTCGATAACACCAACACACGAGAAACACAAAACAGGACCGCGGTGCCGGGAGGCAGAACCGGGAAAAAGGGGGAACCGGTGGTCCGAGAAAGGGGGAAATGCGTAGAATGGAATTTTCGGAATCGAAGAAAGGGAGAGATTTTTTTTGGCCATGTATGAATGTTTTTCTAGAGACAAAGGACGGGCGGGGCGATCCTTTTTGGTTTGCAGAAGAAGGCGCTAGGGATGTTTAATTTTTATGATATAGAGCGTGTGGGAGAGTGAGGTGGATATAGATGGGGGTATTCCGATGATATGTACACACCTCATGACTGTTAAGCAGCAGGCCTCTCTGGTGAAAGAGGTTTGGTTAAAGCTACGCCCGCAGTTTCCGATTTCGTTACTAAATGTTATACCAAGGTAAAAGTACTTTATGCACTTGTACTGCTCCCTCCCTGGGAAGCCTCCGCCGTGTCGGACCCTGGCGACTCGCAATCCTGATCCCAAAGTATCCGCCCTTTCACTCTTATAACAACGACCCCAGCCACATACCTACCTACAACAACGCTGACGGCGTTGATGGCGGAGAAAAAGAGGGGGACGATCTGGAGGAAGATGGCGGTGGGATTCGCGAGGACTTGGGTTGTGGTGCCTGGGGTGGAGTTGTCTGGGGAGTGGATCAGTGCGGCGGTGGGCATTCCAAGTAGAGCGGGCGCGGTTGGAAGAGGGAAGATGGACATGCCTGGCCGGGAGTTAGAAGAGGGTCGGTCGGATGTTTTTTGAGATGGCCGTTGTAGTTTGAATAGATGGGTCCTGTTGAGGGTGCGAGGTGTCGTTTATTAATAGTTGTTGAGAATTAAGGATATGGAGATATGGTACTCAGACGTGATGTCGAGCGAGATTGGATAATAAACGAGATGATTGATTTTCGAAGCGCTATTGATACCTATTATTCTCTTTCTTGTTCGTTTGCGAGAATCAATCGTAGCTGCACGTAAGGGCTTGAGTGGATGATCTAATCTGCTATCGCGACTGCACACTCACTCGAAATCCGCTCCTTCGACGAAATCACCATCCTCATCGCCTTCGCCGTCCTCGGGCACGAATGGCACGAACCGAAAGTCGACGAAGCTTACCCCACCATCGTCGTCTTCTATCATGAATTGCAAGCTCAGCACACCCTGCTCATCCCCCCTGATGCTCACCTTGCTTGCAATAGCCATTGCTCTACTGGCGCCCCTGATCAACGAATACTTGTATGTATTGACCGTTCGCTTCGACACCTGAAAAGTCTCCAGTAATTGAGGATCATTGCTAAATTCTACCGTTGCTGATCCGAGGGGACCGCTGGAAGATAGGGTAAAGTATGGTGCTGTTGGGGAAGCCACTATGGTGAGTCGTGTAGGTGACGTAGAAGAAAGTTCTGTGATAGCGTCGTGCAGCCAGCTTGCACGCATGATGATTTTCTGCGCTAGAGCGTCTCTTTGTAACGGAATTTCCTCTCGAAACTCTGGCTCATACGTGACCAGTTCACAGGTGGTCGTAACCCCAGCTTCTTCGAGAACGATACACAGTGGGTCGCCTCTTGCGGCGTAGCTTAATCGGCACATACCAGTCATGCCAAGAGTTTGATTTTCAAAAGCTGTAGCGTGACCACTTCCAGAAAAAGAGCTGGGCATTCCTCCATAAGCTAAATCACGACTGGACCACCGATCCTTTATGTCATTGATGCCAAATATCTGGAGCGTTTCAAGGAGCGACGAGAGGGATATCTCAAAAATAGGTGCTTCAATCTCTCCTTCTTCATCACCATCCTGTACCGGAGGATTGTATGTGAAAGTAGTGAATAGAGCCTTGTCCAGGAAGGCAAGACCTAAGCTCGCTTAGCTTGTAGCCTTTACTTAAGTGATATAGACTGACCTTGCATAACTTGAGACTCCTCAACCGTAAAGCGTAGCCCCTCTTTACTGATGCGTACTTGAGCTTTCGACGCAAAGCTGATACATCTAAGAAGCTGAAAAAGCTGGCGAGCCGAGCTTGACACGGCACTGAAAAGTTGAGTTTCACCCCCATTGGCTGATCCCATGTCTGCTTCCATGTTGCCAACGCAATCTCAATCCAATAATCCCCCGGGGGTTCACGACGAAATCCAAATGTCACACCACTAAGCCTTCAATGTGCACGCTAAGCTTCGGATGTTCGTGAGGCTCAATCACTTGCTACTGAAGCTTTATGGGTATCTATTGCAAACAGTGTACATCGCCAGCATATTGGAAACGCCTATATGGTTCTTTAATATATGCTTCAGACGTAAACTCCCACAGCACAGATCATAAACACAGCTCCAAACCTGCATAGATTTAGAGCTTTACAAGGTTTAGATTTCCAGGATGAACTTACCCAAATGCCAATGACGCAGGGACACCGAGGGTTATGATACTCTGGAACGACCGATCTTCGGGCACAATTAGCTGGGACCCGATGTTCTCCTCCTATGGTTCACGCACTCAATCCGAAAAGACCGGTCAACAGAAAAGCTGCTGGCTGTCAGCATGTCCCTCTAGCCTTCCATACGTGGCTGATGAGATACCTGTGAGTAACAGGCTGAAGCCCACAACGAACTGCCTCTCTTTCGGGATTGCTGGATGAAAAGGGCTGCCAGCTGCTGCCTCCCAAACTTCATTCAAAGACATCGAGATCAGCGATAGACGTGTGACCAACGATCAATTGAAGAGACTAGGACTTGTAAAGCCGAAGATGCGCAAGTGAGACGTTGCGGAAACTGTGAATGAATGGGATGTTTGCTGATGGTGGTTACAGATCAATCTGGCTTCCGGAGACAAAGGCGCGCTCAGCTAGAAACAGTAAGCGGAATTTTCCGTAGTTAGCCTTATGTCCGGGCTGGACCGTAAACCTTCCCCACGCGCTGACACGCTGCAGGAGTACGAGGAACCAATATGGCACCCATGATATTAGAGCGTACGTCTAGAATTCTGGTATAGCAGATCTTACACTAACCATCGGACAGATAGCAAGCGAAAGGCGGTTGAGCAGCCGGACGATAAATCCAATGCGAAGCGCATCAAGAACTCTCATTCACATTCTCTTACGCCAGAAGATGACAAGAAGATTACCCTAGTCGTCGTACCCTTCCCTGAAAAGGTAGGTTCTAAGCTGCGTTGGAACATCCAGATTCAGCAGCGGTAAATAACATATTATCCTTCCTAGCCCGCCGTCGTTGAAGAGCGCAATGGGGATATCGAATTCCGAGTTGTTAATAACGACAATACGCGGGAGAGTCTTATTATATTGACGGGCCTCAAATGTATATTTCAAAAGCAACTACCTAAGATGCCCAAGGACTACATAGCCCGGCTTGTCTACGATCGCACCCATCTCTCCATGGCTATTGTCAAGAAGCCCCTTGAGGTCGTTGGGTACGTCCCACTTTCAACCCTCCACACAAGCACCACTAATACCCCCGCAGAGGCATCACTTATCGCCCCTTTACCAAGGGTCAGTTTGCCGAGATAGTCTTCTGCGCCATCTCCTCAGACCAACAAGTTAAAGGCTATGGCGCCCACCTGATGTCCCATCTTAAAGACTACGTCAAAGCCACCTCTCCTATCCAACATTTTCTCACCTACGCTGATAACTACGCCATTGGTTATTTCAAGAAGCAGGGCTTCACAAAGGAGATTACCCTTGAGAAGTCCCGCTGGATGGGCTACATCAAAGACTACGAGGGTGGTACTATCATGCAATGCACCATGGTTCCCCGTATCCGCTACCTTGAGGTTGGTAGGATGCTGCTCAAGCAGAAAGAGGCCGTAGCTGCGAAGATCCGCGCATTTTCAAAATCCCACATCGTGCACCCCCCACCCAAGGAATGGCAGAAACCCGGCCCTCACAAAATCGACCCAATGTGTGTCCCAGCTATCAAAGCTTCAGGCTGGTCCCCAGATATGGACGAGCTCGCACGACAGCCTCGTCACGGCCCCAACTACAACCAACTCCTTCACCTGCTGAACGACATGCAGAACCATGGCTCCTCGTGGCCCTTTACCCAGCCAGTCAACAGGGACGAAGTGGCAGATTATTACGAGGTCATCAAGGAGCCCATGGATCTAAGTACGATGGAGGAAAAACATGAAAAGGATTTGTACCCAACGCCTGAGGAATTTATCAGGGATGCGAGGTTGATTTTTGACAATTGCCGGAAGTACAACAATGAGACGACGCCGTATGCGAAGAGCGCGAATAAGTTGGAGAAGTTTATGTGGAGTCAGATTAAGACGATTCCGGAGTGGTCGGTAAGTTCGAACATAGTAGCAAAAGAGGCTTGGTAAGGAAGTCTGCTGACTTTGAGTAAAGCATTTGGCGGAGTAGGGAGGACATCGCTAATGGAGGAATTTGGTTGATTTGATGTGCATCATGAGAAAAATAGGATGTGATACCCCTGGATAGACGGCGCATGGGGCTGGATCTACGGGAGGTATCTCTGCGTACGCTCCTGATGAGGCGTTAGGAAGAGTGACGGAGGAGAAATTTGCATCTTAGTTGTTTCTCGCAATAAATTCGTATCATCTCATGACTTTCTGCTGATGCTCAGCGTTGACAGAATGTATAACTGCACTCTTCGCTAAGCACAGGATCAGTCCCGATTTTGCAGCACTCTAATCAACAAAGATCCCCCCCCAATCTTAGCTTTTGCGATACAACATGCCCTTGACGCCTCCTTCATGCTTCGAAAAACGCCATCGTAGAGCCAGAGAAGTTCTAAAGTCTAGAGCCCCTATGCAAATGTAACGGCCATATCGCGATCGATCGTCTCTCCTCAACCCAACTTCTTTCCAATCCCCGCAAACCTGCCCCCGCGTTTAGCATTCCGGGGCCTCCCTCTCCCAACCCCCTCATCCCAATCCATCATATCTCCCCCTCCCTCCATCCCATTCTCCTCATCCCTCGCGCCCCTCTTCCCCCCCGCCTTCCCCTTCCCCCCATCCTCCCCCATCGCCCTCTCCACCGCCTTCTCATTCTCCAACTCCCTCCTCCGCTGCTCAGCGGCCTTCTTCCTCACATCCCTCACCCTCTCCTCCAGCTCCCCGAGCACATCCCCACAGCGGCTATCCCAGTCCTCGAGCACGGAGATCATTGTGGGGATGCTATTGGGGCGGAGGTCGCGAAGGGGGGAGACGGAGGAGACGTCGATGCGTTGGGCGAGGGTATCGAGTTTGGCGGTTAGGAGACCGGCGTAGATGCTGCTGATGACGATGTCTTCGAGTTGGCGGGTTGTGGGGAGGGAGAGGGCGGTTAGGAGGGAGGGGTAGGTGAGGGTGGTGGGGGAGGTGGAGAGGGTGAGGAGGGTTAGTTGGCGGAGTTTGTTGGATTGGGAGTCTGAGAGGGGGGGGAGGTTGGGTGTTGCTAGATGTGAATTGTAAGCTTTGTAGGCGATTTTATGCTAGAAGAGAAGTACATTGATAGTTGGCCCAGGTGCCCCAGGCGAATATCTCAAGGAGAGTAAGGTAGGAGGCCTGTTCTGGGGATGCGGTGCGGAGAGCTTGGATGTTGGGAGTTTGCAGTAGTTCGGCGAAGACGTATGTGTTTGGGGCAGAGGTAGCTTGGGTGATCAGGTCTATGGCGGCACGTGGGGAGGTTGCGGATTTAGCCAAGAGCACATAGGATTCCAGGGCGTTCAGCGCTTTCTGCTGGGTTTGGTCCATGGTGTCGATTGTTGATGGAGGGGAGGTAGGAGGAGAATAATTAATTCCAATGATCAGACAGATCTTAGGTTTGTACACGATGGTATGGAAGCTCGCTCACTACGCTTCAGTGATGTTTATGGATCTACTCCACAGCCTTACAGGTGCCCTAATCGATAGGAGTGCAGGGATGCAGCAGATCTCATTAGGCGACTTCAACGGCTGGAGCTACAGGGCTACTTCAAGATCCACCAATACGTATTGTTACAATCAGAATTACGGCGATTGAGAAGAACATGGGCACAGGGGTATTATGAGATATGTACTCCGTACCTATTCTATATCGAGGCTCCCAAGCATGTCCTGTTTACTAGAGAACCGAACATTTGCCGGCTGCCGAAAAGTGCATGAAGAGGATCATGGAAATTGGACTTGATGAGCTAGGTAGCATATGCCAATACCATTGTTTGCAAAATGCCACAGTAATAATGTACTCATTTCTCAGATAATGAAGCTTCCGCCTCTGCAAGAAAGAATCCGAATCGGTCACGAAGACAATGTGAACCTGCCGTCGTTGTTCGCTTGAATTATCTGAGGCACCTTACCAAAGCGGCTAGTGTCGGATCAGCCGCTGACAATGAGAACAAACTGTTCATGCCAGCACCAGCTGTCTGACAAAAGCACCACATCTTAGAAGAAGCAGGTTCTTCTTTCGCTATACCTTTCCTGTTCAACCGAGTTACTCAAACTGCCACCGATCTCACCATCAAGCATTTCGACTCGACACCCCACATCTAATTATCCTCCCACCCCAGTGGGCTACATGGTGCAAGTTTGAAGGCTACGGGTCCAACGACCGCCACAAGTATACGGAGCGACTTTGCAGAAATACCTGGGCCATCACTACGAGCCATGGCGACACCCAAACATATGGCGACGACAACATTACGAGTAGAGGGGATGACGTGCGGTGCATGTACATCTTCCGTGGAAAGTGGTTTCAAGAACGTGGACGGGGCAGGTTCCGTGTCAGTCAGTTTGGTGATGGGACGCGCAGTGGTGCAGCATCACTCAAAAAAATTATCACCCGAGGCAGTGAAAGAAATTATCGAGGATCGAGGATTCGATGCGGAGGTTCTATCTACGGATATCCCTATACCGAGAGAGGAGTGTTTGGAAGAAGTAATGTCTGCTGTAAGCGATAGTGAAGAGCTGGAAACACAGAGTTTATCTGCAACTACGCTAGCCGTTGAGGGCATGACTTGCGGGGCTTGCACGTCTGCTGTCGAGGCTGGCTTTAAGAATGTCCCCGGGGTGAAGACAATGAGCATATCACTTCTATCAGAACGAGCGGTGGTTGAGCATGACCCTTCGATCTTATCACCGGACGCCATCGTGGAAATCATCGAGGATCGAGGGTTCGGAGCTACCGTATTGGACACACAGTCCTCCAAGCCACAAAGCAAACAGAGCAAGAAGACTCAAACAATACACCAGCTGCAGAGTGAACTTGCGACCACCACTGTGGGGATCGAAGGCATGACTTGCGGTGCCTGTACTTCGGCCGTAGAAGGAGGCTTCAAGGATGTGCCAGGTGTGGTACGTTTTCGTATCAGTCTTTTGGCAGAGCGTGCAGTGGTGGTGCATGATCCTGTAAAGCTATCACCAGATCGAATCGCCGAGATCATTGATGAGCGAGGTTTCGATGCCAAGATTCTATCGTCACAACGTGGAGCCACAGAACAGTCGACTACTTCTGGGAATGTGCAGTTCAAGATCTTTGGGCTTCAGAGCGCATCCTCGGCCACCGCTCTCGGAGATGCTTTACGTTTGCTTCCCGGGGTCAGCTCGGCGGTGATAGATTATTCAACTTCGAGAGCTAACATCTCGCATAACCCTTCCATGGCAGGGCTTCGGGCGCTGGTGGAGGCTATCGAAGGTCTAGGCTACAATGCCCTGATCGCAGATTCTGACGACAACAATGCTCAGCTTCAGTCGCTGGCCAAGACTCGAGAGATTCAAGAATGGCGACGAGCTTTCACCTACTCCCTTTCCTTCGCCATTCCTGTATTCTTTATCAGCATGATACTACCCATGCTTCCGTCGTGGCTGGACTTCGGGTCTTGTCCTATGGGAATACCTGGTCTATACCTTGGAGATGTTGTCTGTCTTGTTCTTACTATCCCCGTGCAGTTTGGGATTGGCAAACGCTTCTACATCTCAGCCTACAAATCACTAAAGCATGGATCACCCACAATGGATGTACTTGTCGTTCTTGGAACTTCTGCCGCCTTCTTCTTCAGTGTGGCAGGCATGATGGTCTCGGTTTTAACCGCGCCCCATACCCGTCCCAGTATTCTCTTCGAAACCAGCACTATGCTCATAACTTTCATTACCCTTGGCCGTTGGCTGGAGAACAGAGCGAAAGGCCAGACTTCCAAAGCTCTTTCGCGGCTAATGTCCCTTGCACCTTCAATGGCCACCATATATGCCGACCCCATTGCAGCAGAGAAAGCAGCAGAAGACTGGGACGATTCTTTGCCGGTTTCAACGGGCAAGAAAAGTGCAACAGATCAAGAACAAACTGCCAACGCGGCAGAGGAAAAGATCATACCGACAGAATTGATTCAAGTGGGCGACATTGTGATTCTCCGTCCAGGCGATAAAATTCCAGCGGATGGCAATGTTACCCGAGGCCAGAGTTTTATCGACGAAAGCATGGTCACTGGCGAAGCAATGCCGATATCTAAGAATTTAGGAAGTAACCTCATGGCAGGTACTGTCAATGGTGCGGGTCGAGTCGACTTCCGTGTCACCCGAGCAGGGCGCGATACGCAACTGAGTCAGATAGTCAAGCTGGTTCAGGAAGCCCAAACGAGTCGTGCACCTATACAGCGTATGGCTGATATTGTAGCGGGCTACTTCGTACCAACTATCATCGCCCTCGGATTGATGACCTTTCTTACTTGGATGGTTCTTAGCCATGCGCTTCCCAACCCACCAAAGATATTTTTAATGCCTGAGAGCGGTGGGAAACTCATGATTTGTTTGAAGCTCTGCATATCTGTGATCGTATTTGCATGTCCATGCGCACTTGGCCTAAGTACCCCAACAGCTGTCATGGTCGGCACCGGAGTCGGCGCTGAGCAAGGGATACTAGTAAAGGGTGGTGCTGCGTTGGAGACTGCTACAAAGATCAACCACGTCGTTTTCGACAAGACCGGCACATTAACAATGGGCAAGATGAGCGTTGCAGAAACTAAGTTGGTGCAAACCTGGGAAGCGAATGAATGGCGGCGACGACTGTGGTGGAGTCTTGTTGGTTTAGCAGAGATGGGCAGTGAACATCCCATCGGCAAGGCCATCCTCAACGCTGCGAAAGAAGAGCTTGGCATTGGCTCCGAAGGAATGATGGATGGAAGCATCGGCGATTTCAAAGCTACAATCGGCAAAGGTGTTTCTGCCTATGTTGAGCCTGCAACGTCCGCCGAACGAAAGCGCTACAAGATTTTAATTGGGAACGCATCATACCTATTTGCGAACGGCATCGCTTTGCCAAGCGATACCGATGTAACCTCACCTACCTCTCCAACCAAAACGTCTCAAGTTCCTCCCTCAGGGACCACCCAGATATATACGGCAATCGATGGGACATATACTGGCGCTCTCTCCCTCTCTGACACTATCAAACCCTCTGCCCGTGCCACCATCCTTGCGCTCAACCGAATGTCCATCACTTCCTCTCTCGTGACTGGTGACCAGCTTCCTACCGCCCTTGCTGTTGCTAATAGCGTCGGCATTTCCTCTTCCAACATTCACGCTGGCGTTTCCCCAGACCAAAAGCAAAGCATCATAAAACAGCTCCAGAGTGAAGGCGCCATTGTCGCTATGGTCGGTGACGGCATCAATGACTCTCCTGCCCTCGCCACGGCGAATATAGGCATCGCTTTGAGTTCAGGTACAGATGTTGCCATGGAGGCCTCAGATATTGTACTCATGCGCCCGGAAGATTTGCTAAGCGTGCCGGCCTCTTTGAATCTATCAAGGACGATCTTCAACCGTATCAAGCTCAACCTCCTATGGGCATGTCTCTATAATGTGATTGGCTTGCCTTTTGCCATGGGCATTGGACTCATGCTTCCTGGAGGATTCATGCTTCCGCCTATGGCTGCTGGTGCAGCCATGGCGGCGAGTAGTGTGAGTGTAGTGGGAAGTAGCTTGCTTTTGAAATTTTGGCAAAGGCCCAGGTGGATGACGGTGGAGAGTTTAGAAAGGGATGGAAAGAATGGAGAGGGACTGAAAGGGATGGGAATGTTGAGCGATGCCCACGGATTGAGAGGAAGGGTGAGTAGAGGGGTCATGGGCTTGGTGAGGAGTAAGGGAAAAGTAGATGATGGATATCTCCCGCTGCAGGATATAGAGGGTTTTTGATTGTCTGGATGATTACTTTGGCGCGGCGTTCGGGTGTATCAGCATTGAGCGTGGCGTTGGTGAATAGCTCGCCATGATGACCTGGTCGAGCCGAAGCAGGAGCGCGAAGCTTCTCGAGAACATACTGGCGATGGCCGACCGCGGCGGAGCTTTTAGCGGAACGCGCCCCTTGCTCTCCAAGCCGTCTTCCACAAGATGGATGTATATATATATACATTACATACACCCCGGACTTGTAAACGTGGGTCACCGCATTCGGATTCGGAAGGGAGCAGAGGCGAGCATACAGGGAGTGCCTTGTTCTACAACGCTACTTCCCAGGCAAGTTACCTACCATCATCTAATATACAATAGAATAAATTTTTTAGAATCTTCGACTCGATTGATCGAGAAAAGTACTGATCATAGGATTTTTCATTTCGCAATCAGATGATTGAACATCAAAATTTTCGGTTTTGCACACGTCTGCACACGTCTTTTCAGTTCTTTTCAATTTGCTTATATGATTATACTGAATGAAGCACTGGATGGAACACTGGATGGAGCAAATATGGAGCACTGGATGGAACATTGGATGGAGCAAATATGGAGTACTGAACGGAGCACTGAGTGGAACACTGAATGGGTAATACCGATATTGATTAGATATTTTGGGGGATTTCACTCAATTTTGATTTACTACCTCATGCTGAGGTGGTCGTCCCCTTATATACTATTTATCAATCGCTTTCCAGATAAGTTCTTTCTAAAGTAAATTAATCTTTGTGTTAAGAGCGCAGTATCAAGGTCAGCTTCCCTTCTATCTTACTATATTAATTAAAAGCTGACTGCCTATGCGATACCGCCTCAGTCCCCTTAGCCACCGTCCTAAAAGTGCCTACGAACAGTAAGAATTTACGCAAATAATTACTGTCCGGAGACATTCACCACCCACCTAACGTAGCTTTGACGTCACGGAAGTTGTCAACTGGTGAATATCTTAGTTGCAGATACATGAATATGTCGACCCCTCATCTAAAATCACTTGACTATCATCAATAGTCATGATTGACGACTTGAGTATCATTAGTCTTATCACACAACTCTCACGGGCTACTGTTTTCATTCTATCATCATGGGATACTCTGTTCCGAAGGACTGTTCTTCTCGCCATGTCGTTGTTATCGGCACCGGCACACTGGGGCGTCGCGTTGGCCTTGTCTGGGCTTCAAAAGGGGGTGCTGTAAAGATGGTCGACAGCAAGGCCGACGCCGCATCAGAAGCACTCTCCTGGATCAAAGAAGAGCTTCCAGCTCGAGTCAAAGCCATCAATGGCTCAGAAGGAGAGGTCATGACCGAGACAGACACCAAAGAAGCCGTTAAAGGCGCTTGGATGGTTGTCGAATGCATCCCCGAGATCAAAAACGCCAAAATCGAGCTCCTCGGTCAACTAGACAAGTGCTGTACAGATGACACCATCATCGCTACCATATCTTCGTCATACAAAAGTCGCGACCTCATTGGCAATGTCAGCGAGCAAGGTAGAGCACGAGTGCTCAATACCCACTACTTTCAGCCTCCTGAACTCCCACCGGTGGAAGTCATGTCCAGCGGATATACCGATCCTGCCATCATTGACTTTCTGGTTCCAAAGCTTCGAGAAATCGGCCTGGACCCCGTAGTTGCCAAGCAAGAGTCTACTGGTCTTATGTACAACCGTGTCTGGGCAGCCCTGAAGCGCGAAATCATGATGGTGCTCGCCGATGAGGTCGGGACACCGGAGGATATAGACAAGCTCTTCCGTTATTCTTTCCAGTCCAAAGGTGCGCCTTGCGAGCTTATGGACAATGTCGGCCTCCAAACAGTGTGCAACATTGAGGATCATTATATCGAAGAGCGCGGCAACATTCCAACTTATCCAGTCGAGTTCATCCGAAAAGCTTACGTCGAGAAGGGCAATCTAGGCACGATGACGGGCAAGGGTTTGTACGACCATTCAAAAGGTTCAGGACATCCGGAGGCTGCGAAGAAAGAGTCATTGAGATCACAGCTCATTGGCGCATGGGAGCTGGTTGAGTACTCTGCGCATTCAAAATCCGATCCCAGCAACAAAGTCTATCCCATGGGGCCACACGCTCAAGGTATCATCATGTATACTCCGGACGGGTATATGTCTGCACAACTCCAGATTCCCGGCCAGCCAGATTTCAAAGTCAACGATCTCCATAGCGGGAGCAAGGACGAATTGGCGCAAGCTGGAAAGAACTATTTGGCATATACCGGGCCGTTCTATCTTGATGAGAGTGGCAGCGAGCCAGTGCTGAAGCACCACATGACGAACTGCAGCTTTCCGAATTGGATGGGCAATACGCAAAGGCGGATAGTCGGCATCACGAAGGAAGGTGGCAACAAGTTTCTGACATTGGGTCCAGAGGGAGCTACTTTGGTTATGGGGGAAATGAGGGTCATAACATTGAAATGGCGCCGGCTAGAAGGCAATTAATTAGGCCTTCTACATACTCCACCACATATTAACTGGGGAGTATCGGATTAGCGATAAGGAGGCGTTGGACACGTAACGGCAGCCTTTTTTTCTAGTATTGAATTGGCTGATCCCTCTCAGCTTTTAGCAGGTTTTTAGCAGGTTTTTAGCAGTCAAAGATCTCACTTAGCTGTGCGCTCAGCTAATATCGGTTTCAACTCTTGCATCATTTATTATGTGAATATTTGCTTTCGTCGACTTATATACGGAGTAACGTTTGCGCATGCTGCGTAGTCAGTCAAGGCTAATCCGAAGGGGCTTAGAAAGGGCGCTAACCCGAAGGGGCTTAGCGACGCTGGCACGTCTGAGAACTGAGGCAAGCTTTTCCTGCTCAAGCCTAGCTGTGCGCCAAGCATTCGCCGCGGTCGCGAAGGCGACAAAGCATCCAAATACTGAAGACTTCCTTCTGATTCCTTGCCTTCCACATCGTCAACACACAACACATGGTCTCAGTACTTCCAACGTATCCCGTCTTTTGCATCACGACCGCGCAAAATTGCTACTTCAAATAACCTAAACATTTCTCGTTCACCGTGATGTCGAACCCTCCATCTCAGTTGATTCCCTCAGGCGACCTCTCCAAGTCAGAGATAATCAAGAAGTATTCAATAGGCACGGGGCTCGATGCATTTCGCATGGATTTCAGCTCAGCTTGCGAGGAGCTGGGTGTCCCTGAATCATCTAACACAACGCAGAACCTGAATGACAAAGGTGAGATGGTCATGTCAGGCAGCAAGCTCTTGCTAAATGTATGCAGCTCTTAAAAATCTCGCGCTCACTCTGTTCCTGACCCTGCAGAGCCTTTCGGTTGTTCGACATCTTCCCTCGCCAAACCGTCACGGAACTCTATTCGGCGACCTGGGAAGGTTTTCATTGCTCGTTGATTCAGATGATTTCGCTGTTAGATCCATTATCCCAATACTGGATGAGATCGACAAGAACGCATCCGACGTAGCTATCTTGAATGCTGTGTACGACCTCGTCAACGAGTCAACACCTCCTCCTCGTCAGCTACCCTACCCTCACCAAACCCCGACCTCCTTCAACACGGGCAGCTTGGTCAACACATCCGAGAATAGGAAACAGTTTGATGGCGCGCTGAAAGATGAGCTCGGCTCATCTCTTTACATTGATGTTCCAGACTTCTTCGACGCTTTCTTCGGCGAGATTGTGAATCTCTCGTCGGTGGCGGACACTGTTTTCAGAAAGTGCCAAGGAGGGAAACATCCACTATACAATGAGGAAGAAGGCGGCTGGCGTGACTGGCCTAAGGATGCAAAGGAAGAGCAGGTTCTACAATGGCTGAAAGAGCTGGCTGACAGATTTCTGGAGTTTGCGAAAAGAACTGAGCCCGTCCCGAGCAGTCGACGGAGACCTTTGGGTCAGCCCAACCAGCCTTTGTCAGGGTCTACCACTTACCGTAAGCTTGACGTTGGGTTTGTGGACGATGCGACGAGCACCGACCGCGTTCTTTACGATTGGTCACAGATCCTCGTTCCAGGAGAGCTGAAAAGCAACCCCAATGCCGATAGACATACCAGTACATGGCTTGACCTGGCAAGGTACGCAAGAGAGGTATTGACCGCTCAAGATAGCCGTCGCTTTGTCATTGGATTCACTCTTTGTGGATCTATCATGCGGTTGTGGGAGTTTGACCGGCTGGGAGGGATCGCTTCTTCTCCATTCGATATCAATGCGGAAGGTCTGCAATTCGTCTCGGCAGTATTGGGGTTTCTTTGGATGAACAACGAACAACTCGGATTCGACCCTACAATCTCGGAAGAGGATGGCAGACGCTACATAAAGATCACGCGAAATGGGAAGCCAGAGCGACTTGTTATCGACAAGCTAATGAAGCGACACTCATCCGTGGCTGGACGAGCAACAACTTGCTGGAGGGCACATCGCGAAGGAGACACGTCCAAGCAGATCCTTGTCGTCAAGGACTCATGGCAGTACCCTGAACGGGAAGAAGAGGGCGAATTGCTACGTGAGGCAACGGAGAAAGGAGTAGTGAACGTGGCCAGATATTATCACCACGAGACGGTACACGTGGGCGGCAGCGAGGACGATGTCAACGGAAATGTTCGAAAAGGGTTGGACATCATGAGAGCGAGCAACGCTTTTCGAATCGGGTCGGCAAGCAAGGCAGAGGGCAAGATGCTCCCACCAAGTACGTCTGGTACATCGATCGGAAGTTTGCAGAGGAGCAGAAGTGGGGTTACCGCTAGGAGCAACGCTCGGAAGCGATCGTCGAGTTCCCTCAACGCACCGTTACCGTCGAGTAAGCGCACATGTTCGAGTTCTCCACACAAGCAAGAAGCGAGCCAGGTAAGGCCGAATAGGGTACGTCGTCGGGTGGTCCTGCGCGATTATGGAAAAGGCATACATAAGGCAAGCTCGAGGGTAGCAATGCTTACTGCGTTGGAAGGTAACATAATAGGTAAGAGATGCAAACAGAGATTGGTCGCGCTCAAGACTGATAATGACAGGACATGAATCATTACGTGAGCTTACAGGTAGAATCCAGAGCGATGTATCGATAGGGAACCTACTGATGAATGAGGACGACGATAATCCTTCTTGGCCAGCGTTCTTGATCGACCTTGACCTTGCAGTTAAGGAAAATCGCGACAATCCGTCTGGAGCTGCGAATAAGACGGGGACGAGAGCTTTCATGTCAATCAGGGCGCTGGATGGTGAGAAGAAAACCTTTATGGACGACTTGGAGTCAATATTTTGGCTTCTCTTCTGGATCTGCATACATTACACGGGGCCGAATGGAGTGGGTCGAGTGGTTCCAGAGTTCGAATCGTGGAACTATGAGTATACCAGTAGGCTGGCCGTGATCAAATTTGGCACGGTGATCGAGGAGCGGCGTTTCATCAGAACCGTAACGAAGCATTTTACGCCATATTTCCGGCCACTCATCCCTTGGGTCAACAGGTTGCGGAAAACGGTGTTCCCAGATGGAAAGACACATGAAAGGGAAGACCGAGAGCTCTATTCTCGGATGAGAGGGGTATTGCGGAAAGCAATGGACGATCACGACGTGAAGGCGGGATGGACAGGATAAGGTCGTCGGTGGGAAAGCGTTGAATTCGCACATCTAGGGCCTCATCAAGACTAGTATTTTCTCCGAATTAAGCTGAGTTATCTCATAGCTCATTCGGGCGTTACTCTATGCTCAGTACAGACATTCAAGTGAACAGCAATGAAAGCAGACCAGCCATGACGAACTAACCCAAGCATAAAGGGAGCCCAAGTGCAGAATGGTGCTCAGGCACAGTCATGCGGTTCTGAGCCTTCGGTACGAACTGGGTCCTACTTGTGCCTAGTCACCAGCCGGCCCAGGCATATCATCAGCCTCATTTCCTGGCAGTCCAGATTATCGCACGGCAAATTCGTGGGCGCGGAGAGAAGGACAGTGATAGAGCTCACAAAGACTAAATCTCGCACATCTTCGCAGAAGGGGCTCTTGCAGACTTCATGCAGGCCAAGAAGGACCTCAAAACGGATTTGCGACATGGTCGACGATGGTCAATCCTGGTGGACGGTTTTGCTGATGACGAAAACGGGGTAACCTCTGGACTTGGTTTGGGAGTCATCCTTCTCTGTAGTCCTTCGATGAAGAAAAAAATGTCTAACCCCGCCGTTTTCGTTTAGGAAAGGGAGCAGCAGGGTCGCTTTAGAAGGAGCATCGAGGGAGCGGCTGAGGGAGTAGGGGGGAGCAGCGAGGGAGCAGGGGCCGCAGTATTTACAGGAGCCCAAGTTGGCAGCCTAATAGCCCAGCCGCGCCGCAGCTACTCACATTGCATCCAGTAAACACCTGTCATAGCTGTTTATCCAGCTATGCTTCCAACTGCCTTAGACTCAGCCACACGCCTCCGGCTGCCTAAAAAGAAGTCAAGGTTCGTAAGGCACCACAAAACTTTCCCATGAATTTCCCTATTCTCTCACGCATTCCGCGCGCAAGGCCAAAGCTGTTGTAGGCGCTTCTCTCCTAGATTTGGAAAAGCTTTGGATAGGCAATGACATGGGATACAGCTAGCAAAGCCCTGAAATTTTTTTAAAGTAGGTATGCAGAGTCGTCAGAAAAAACACTTGATCCCCATCCCAGCATGCTGAAGATTTTTGTTGGAACTCATTCAACTCATCTGCATATTTCCCGATTTATGTTTCATTACGGCCTTTCCCATTTGTTCGCCCCTTCCAACGCAGCACGCTTTATTCGATGAGAAGTGCTCCCGTTGGAGCGACTCATATCAGTGAAATCCCGTATCTTGCCGTTTCCCGCCTTCCCCTGACACATTTCGACCATTTTTAAAGATGTGTTAGTCCTTTCCGGGAAAGTACCGGCGAAAGCTAAAGAAAAGGTGAGAGAGCAAGCATCAAGCTCCCGATGAAGAGAACAAAAGGCTTAAAATCTGATCTGAATTCGAAGATTTTTGGAGATTCTGGATTGCAAGGCAGAATTGAAACTCTTGAAGGGCTTTTGAACTGGTTCCTGGCCATTCTCAACTGACGAGCAACTCCTCCACGGCCCAGCCTTCAACGGAATCGTCTTGCCACTCGTACACACCTTCCCATTGCCATTCACATTGGTGCTCGAGCGATTCACCCTCATGATTTTCCATGCAAACACAGACGATTACGAGGAGTGCAAAATCTTCTCCTCGCCTGTTGCCACCATTATATGCGTTCATCTCATCAGCCGCCAACGGTCTAAGTAGCTTTATCTTAGCACCAGGAGTCACTGCAAACTTCCTAAGTGTTGCGCAAGCATTGGCAAAGTCTGGCCTTGGGTATAGCTCTGATTCTGGGTCCACTTCTGTATCTGGGTTTTCACTATAAACGAGGGATTGCCGATTTTGATCAAGCCACAACAACGTCGTCTTCTCTGCCTGGCAACGCTCGCATAAATCCTTGATGACTTCTAAACCCATGTTCAGATAAAGTCATTTACGAAACAAGTCTTTCGGCGTCCTCTGCACATTCTGGCTTCCCCTTCCGTCATAGGAAGGATAATAGACGCTATAATTTTGGTGGAGGCCATTCCCTAACTCCACAGACCGCTGCTGAGGGCGGATGTACGAGTACGGTGTTCCCGGAGCCCAACTAAGTCCGGGAACAGCCTCAATGCGACAGGCGCTAGAGACTAGAAACGCGGATTTGACATCACGTTGCAAACGCCAGAAGTCATGTACAGATTTGGTTGCGTTTGATATGCTTAAAAGACCCCAGATGAGGATCTCATCGCCTTCTCGAGACGCATAACGCTGGCTTAGAAGATGACCTACTTCTTCAGTCTCCTTGTCTGAGCCCACATGAACGGAAGATAGCAGATGTTGCACGCATCCGAGAAGGACTGCAAGGTTCACAGCCTCAAATTGGTGCATACGCTGTAAGACGTCTTTTAGGACGATTGTATTATCGTCTTTGCAAAGTATTTGAATCGATGTATTCCCTCTGATTGCTTCGAGCATGGTCCAAGCTCTCACTCCCCAGTCGCAGACCAGCAGTACCGACAATAGAGTCTCGAGCTCCTCTATCGAAGAATTGTCAATGGATACAGATTGTATGTCTTGGTCGCTTATCAATGTGACCTTGCTGTCGCGGAAGATGCTGTTGATTGACTTTATGGCTTCAGTCCGAAGCTGCTCATCATCTGGTATACAAATGGAATCTATCCTGTAAGACTCACACCCAAGGGTTTTGGCTAAGCTGTAGTACTTCTTGTGAAGGCATAAATTTATGCCATCCTCAGGCCGGCCCTCTTGCCCATGACTTCAAACGTGACTAATTGCCATCGTGTTAGTTGACGCCTTGCAATACAGTAAACGTTTCGATCTCGAATTCAAATCCGCAATTACTGCTCGAGGATTGACGCTCCGCCTGTATGAAGCCTCATCCCATCGTATTCTGGGACATTTCGCATTGCAGTCACCAGCATGAAACGATTGTGCCCTTGTTTCTGCTCTGGTAAATCTCTGACAAGAGTGTAATTCGCCATCTATACATGAAAGATCGAAGTTTTTGATACAACGATCTTTGATTTTCGGAAACTGAGAATCGAAACGATCGATCAACCCTCGAAAGTCGAGCGCAAGAGACGAGCGGCTGGTCCTGAGAAGTTCAAAGGCAGAGTTGCACAGATATGAGACGTCATCACCTCTGTGAGAACGTACTTCCAGCTCGATGAGTCTTTTGACGCCTCGAACTGCCAGCATGCTGCTCCATTTCGGCGAAGATCCGTGCCAAAGTTGCGCACCAATAATGTAAGAGAAGTACAACATTATGGAACGCTGCCACGCGGACCACAAGAATGATTTAAGAACGTAAAGGCTCATTTCATGCTCACTGCCGCCAGGCATCCAATCGTTTCAATTATGCATTGCTCAACGATCCTGGAAACGCACGACTTTGGCGGGATGTAAATGAGCACCGGCAGGCTAACACTGTCAAGAAAGGGTTTGCGATAAGAGCATTGAAGGCTAAGGTGACTAAGGATACTCCTACCTACGGGCAGGCAAAAGATAGTCTCGACTGATCATTATGGGAAGAGGAAATACTCGATGAGATTGTTGAAATATGCTATACATACCTGAATAGGATTGTTCCAAAGTGTGTTCACATTTTGGCCGATTCGTAAACTCAACAGAGATCGATGCTCATGCGAAGAATATTACTTTTCCCCTCGGTCACCCACCAGCAGGCAAAATTTTTATACCGACCCGATGGGTACTCACCATTAAGAGGGGGGCTCAGGGTCAGATCCTGAAACATAAAGCAAGATGGGTACTATGTCAAGGCTTTCGGCAACAGGAGGAAGTAGAATATGATGAGACCTTTGCCTCGGTGGTAAGATCTACCGTGTCAAAGGCTTTGCTTGCACTTGCAGCAAAGTATGACTATGAAACCGAGCAAATAGATGTCATCACCGCCTTCCTCGAAGCTAAGCTCAATGAAGAGGAAGTATGGGTAAGGTATGCCAGCCTCCCGGCTATGAGGTAGTAGAAAAAGGTGGGACGATACTTGCTTGCCTTCAACCCAAGCAAGCTCCTCGCGAGCAATACTCTGCCCTGAAAACCTTCCTTACTCCCATCGACTACGAGATCACTCACACTTTGTGCATGCGAATGGTATTATCATCGCAATTTACGTCGATGATCTACTGCTATGTACTTGGGCCAGATATCGAAGCTGTTCAAAAAGCTCAAGAATCAACTGAATTCTCGCTTCCGCATGAAAGATCTGGGGCCTGTCGCCTGGTACCTCGGCATGCAAATTACTAGGGATCGGATAAATCAGTCTACCTGCATCAAGCGAGCTATCGAGGATCGGGATATGGTCAGCTGCAACCCAGTTAGTACCCCGATGGATGCAGGTTATATACTAAGGAAAGACGGTGAAAATCTCAAGACGTGAAAACTACAGTATATTGAGCTTCTAGGAGTCGACAATCAGCTCCAAACAGTTCAAATCCGACGTCTTTTCAATTACATCCTTTTTGATTCTCTGGCTTATAATTAGCTGAAGTTTGCTATAGCTAAAAGCGCAAAACATCGAACACTGACCCTTCTGCAGTGTACTATGGAGTCAAATTCTCACCCTCAGCTGCACCATCATCTCGCCTGCCATTGTCACTTCGTCAGCCCTCTCCTCCCCCCCTACCTCCCCTTCGTGCCCCTCCTCCTCGTGCCCCTCCTCGTCGTCGGGGCGAAGAGAATAGTGTTGCTGCTGGAGGCCTGATTATAATCCTTGCTCGCTTGGCTGGTCGTGCCTCTGATGGCGGTGCTTCCGCTGGTGCCTCCGCTAACTCCTCCACCGATTTAGCCCCATTATTCAGCAGTATCTGTACGATCTTCTCGTGACCTCCTGCTGATGCTGCCGCCAGCGCTGGGCCATAAACTCCACCATGCGCGTTTACGTCGGCCTTCTTGTCCAGCAGTATCTGTACGATCTTCTCATGACCTCCTGCTGATGCTGCCGCCAGCGCTGTGCCATAATGTCCACCATGCGCGTTTACGTCGGCCTTCTTGTCCAGCAGTATCTGTACGATCTTCTCGTGACCTCCTCGTGATGCTGCCGCCAGCGCTGTGCCATAAGCTTCACCATGCGCGTTTACGTCGGCCTTCTTGTCCAGCAGTATCTGTACGATCTTCTCCTGACCTCCGAGTGATGCTGCCGCCAGCGCTGTGTCATAATAGCTTCCACCTGGCGCGTTTACATCGGCCTTCTTGTTCAGCAGTATCTGTACGATCTTCTCGTGACCTTCGAGTGATGCTGTCGCCAGCGCTGTACCATGAACTCCACCTTGCGCGTTTACATCGACCTTCTTGTTCAGCAGTATCTGTACGATCTTCTCGTGTCCTCCTCGTGATGCTGCCGCCAGCGCTGTACCATGAACTCCACCTTGCGCGTTTACGTTGGCCTTCTTGTTCAGCAGTATCTGTACGATTTTCTCGTGGTCTTCTGCTGATGCTGCCGCTAACGCTGTGCCATAATAGCCACCTTGCGCGTTTACGTCGACGTTCTTGTTCAGCAGTATCTGTACGATCTTCTCGTGGCCTCTGAGTGATGCTGCCGCTAACGCTGTGCCATAATAGCCACCTTGCGCGTTTACGTCGACTTTCTTGGCCAGCAGTATCTGTACGATCTTCTCGTGGCCTTCTGCTGATGCTGCCGTCAACGCTGTGCCATAACGTCCACCTTGCGTATTCACGTCGACTTTCTTGGCCAGCAGTATCTGTACGATCTTCTCGTGTCCTCCTGCTGATGCAGCGTGTAATGTAGTACCGTAGTCAGATTTATATTTACCAATGATCGAGCAACAATCGCTAGTATCTAGAAGACGTCCAACGATTTTTATACCCTTGCTATTGTTGGTATCACGATAATGCTCTGCCCAGTAGATTGCACTATATGACAAGAAAACGTAGTTCTGGCAGTATTCATTCGGTTTCATCTCTCGCTCGTCCTCAGGTAGTAAAGCGTTACATAAGTTCACTCGATCTAACTGGATTTCTGAAAAGGTAATAGATCTTAGGCAGATCTCTGACATGAGACAATGTGATTCCTTTATGCTTAGAGATTGCTGCCATGTTCTTTCAGCAGGAGGGTGAATACCAACTTTACCAAGTAAGAATTCCTTCGCTGTCTGATGAATGAAATAGACTTTCGATTGGATGATCGAAACTATAAGACCACAACGGCTTGGAAGCGTCTCTTGCAGTCGAGAAGGTCCCTCCAGTTCCAGATTAATATAAGATGAAGTCTGCTCGTTGACATTAAGAGCGACGTCCATTTCATTCAATGTTAGTGGTCGGCCAGCTACTAAAACAATTTGTAATACCTTTCTCGCAAACAGCGGTTCAGGACATTTTTGAAGCAGCGTTTCATAAGCATCTAGTATGCCAGTCGGTAAATTATCGATCAGCTCGTTCATCTCAATGATGGTACCTGTCAGTTTCTTTCTAATAATTTCCCAAAGCAGCCGAAGCCATAGATATGTTCTATGTTCCGTTTCTAGAAGTCTCTTTTCTAAATGGTCTTTAACTTTCTTTGCAAGACGGTTTTCTTGCGCAAGATGCGCAACCCGATCTTTGATAACAAGATCGATCTCTTTCTTTATGCTTGCTGATTCGTCATTACCTGCCAGCTCGATGTTGTTTGAAGCCTTTAATAGTTCATCAAATTCACGTCTGATTTCGAAATATGGTCGACTGATAATAAGAAACTTGAGACGCGACGCAGAGAATAAGGTTCGTTGATGAAGACAAAAGTTTTCTAGAGCTTTGATCAACCGTTGTTGTTCCTGCTCATTGCATTCATCAAGAGCATCAAGTACACAAATAACGTCTCCAGCTAATGGGTCTGTAGCAGCTACTATAAAGATTGACCAGAGTTTCGAAAATGTAGTGGAAAGCGCCGCACCAATCTCAATATAACTAGGTAAAGCGTGCCGGATCAATTGAGGCTGAGAAGTAAATAATTGATGTAAAATCGTAGATATTGCTCTGGTTGCACTCCGTTGTTCAGGGCTAGTGTCCTTAAAGAAGTAGTAAAGAATGCGTTTTGACGGATTGTTCCGAAAGGCTTCGGGGAGGTCTTCGTCAATAATGCATCTAGCAAGGACGGATTTTCCACAGCCAGGATCGGCAGAAATCCAGAGTAGCTTCTTTGTGTCAATGTCACGCCATGCGATGTACTTCGGGTTCTGAAGGGTCCACAGACAGGTGTTGGGTACACGTGGTGGGTTTTGATTCTTTTGGGTTTCATAATCGATTCCGGTCGGCCAGAACGATCGAAGGCAGTCACGTTCCTCTATTGACAGAGTTCGCTGTTGCTTTTTTTGCGGGGAATCTGAAGAGTATTGTCAGAAAACCTCTAAATTACTCAGCAATATTAGATCCGATTCTTGTCCTCGTTCGGCTATCTCAGATCACCCCCTAAAAACCATGAATTTGACTTACTCGATGCATTGACCGCTTCCGCTTCCGCTTCCGTGCCTCTTGTAATGACCTCTTGGCCTTGCTCCCTTCTCGAAGGCCAATCTTTCAGGATCGCTTTAGCGCAGGCAGCAGCAGCGTTGGCAGCATACCTCTGCCACTCCTTGTTTTTATGGCTGTCTGCATAGTCGCAAACTCCTTTAATTACAAGACTTGGGTAATAGTCCCACACACCGGCCCCCTCCATCTCAAATGCAATAATTCCATCATTTTTTGCAATCTCATCACGATGCATTCCTGATTTCATGACCGTGTCGCCAGATCCCATGGACCCGATATGAATAGAGGGCGAGAACATTTCTAAATTCCCTGTTGTCTTCCGTTCTTGACTTTTCCTCTGTCTCTCCCGACGAAGAAGCCCACGTCTGTCACATCCAAGGTCGCTGCATGTCATCTTAAGAGCATCAGCGCAAATCTGTGTTCCATCCCTTCCGCGACATTTGTCGCAAGCTTGGGAGTCATGTTGATGAAGATAAGACGATGCAAAAAGCCTATCGACATCTGCATCAGGATATATCGAGCTCTCAGATTCCTGTTGACGTAGTTCGAGGTAGCGACGAGTATTATCTTGTATCCGTCTGTAGTGATGATCTGTCTCTAGCTTGTTTAGAAAGGATCGAATCTCCACAGGTGGTTTGCCTAGACAATCCTCTATTGTATCTTTTCGCTCAAACGCTTCTGGATACCGCCTTCCGAAATCGTACTGGACAAGCGATCGACTGATAATGATGTCGCCAAGATAAATGTGTTGTTGATGCAGGCCGAAAGGCACCCCTCCGCATATTCCAACTATTAAAGCAAGCTTGATATTGATATAACTGTTCCGGAGTCCAAGAGCGACGGCGGTGGCGTTGACTTTTCCCATACCTGGCATATGAGCCACCACAACATTGTGCCCACCTATTACACCTGTAGTGTAAGCATTTGGGTCTCCTGTAGCTCTGCCGTATATGTCCTCCTCATCTTCCCAGTAGGCGTCAAACAAATCTATCACGGCACTCGCCTCCAGTGATAAGGCACATATGATCGCAATCTCGAAGCTCCCGCGATCGTGAGGACGGGAGGGTGTTGCCATTAGAGAGGAACGTTTTCAGGAAATGGGTTGTTCTATACAGAGAACGCTGTGAACTCGTGCGTGTTGTTGATCTATAGTATATTGTACACAGGAGCTTCTTGAAGTAGGAAGGAGTCCTCAAGAAATACTCGCAACGACATCCACTCTAGACGTCCAAAAAAACGGCGAGGTCAAACAGCGCTGAGGCTGAGGCTGAAGGCCCTCAAGTTTCATCCTCGGCGGTTGCGCATCATAGCCAATTGTCCTTCAGCCTTATTCGACCTCCCGTCGCGCATCTTAAACCCGAATACCAACCCAGGTCGGGATTGCAGCATCCAGCTTCATTGTTTCTTTATAGCCGTCGAAATGCGAACATGAAGCTTAGAAATCGAATGCGTGAGGCATAGATAACATTATGGCCTCATACAACATTACCGTGCTGTAAGAATTGACGGGGTCTTCCCGGCTGTTGGTGATACCGGGCGCACCAGCATGGAGTGTTAAGTCACGTTTCTAACGTTTTCGCATTGCAGACGCCGATTCCAGCCGCTCTAACACCAGCAGGTAACGAAAAAGAAACTCTCGCTATGATGATAATATATCATGGCCCACCACCGTCGGAATTATTGGAGCGAAGTAAGTGAGGTTTGCGGAATTCATGTCAACGACCATTATGCTTGGAATGGATCAAGCATTCAATCCATTCCTCTGAAGGATAGATTGGAAGGGGGAACGGATGGAGATATACGTCTGAACTTTATTAAGTCAATGCTTAATTGGGTGCCTGAAAGAAGGAAAATGGTTGCCGAACTTCTCAATCATTAGAAGTCGTACTGTAATGATAAAGAGCGATATATGGCTGGAACGGGCTTAGGATGAAGAGGTATCGGGCAGGAACGATATGATTGTTCTAAGATACACGACAATAGAATAAATAGACATAGCGCTACTAGCAGCGTTCCTATATTATTAATAGATAGCTCTTGCGTTTCTATGATTATGTAAATGTCTTATAAAGCTGCACATAAAACAGGCAACTATGATAGATTTCTGTCTTTGCGAGCCGGCCCTCCCTGCCTATTTCCACGCTGTGCCCGGCGTCTCGTCTCAAGCTCCTTCAACAACCGCTGAGCGTTCCTCAACTCGCTTTCGGGCAGCCATGTATTCTCCCAGCGCACCCTGTACTTATACCCCTTTCCCGCCCGTCTCTTGCCAACAATCCTTCTGATCTCCCATTCCTCCTCTTCAAGTATAGAAGTACGGGCCTGAGACTGCTGGGGAGATGGTGGAGTACTGGCGCTGGGAGGGCTTGCGACCGCTGCTGCCGCGTGATCGTCTTCGCTGCTGACTCGAGCACATAGATACTGGGGTGGAGCAACGTTAGTAGAGGCCGACCGATCGAGCGGTTCGATGGGGGGCTCTGGGATACTGGAAGCATCTAAGCAACCAAGAGTCTTTAGCTCTTCCCTCGAGTGAGAGCTGAGAAGGTGCGCAGTTTCGGTCTCTAGCTCAGCGCTAGTGGCCCTAGTAGAAGTGCCAGATTCGCCATTATCGTCAATCACGAGAGGGTCATCTAGAGCATATTAGAAGAAGGGCCTAGACGCTGGTTAAAAATATACTAAAGAGCTCTTGATTGTCGCCAGCCCCACTGAATGAACTTAAGCTTGTTATGTTCTCGCGTTGCTGGTGGTCTCGCCAAGAGAACGACATTCTGAAGATAGATTTAGAAAGCGATCGAAGTCGTGCGAACTTATGATCGCTCAAAGCCTCGTCAGCATCGTCTATCGCGTCGGCAGAGTCTTTCGAGCATTATTAGTCGCGGCATATGACAATAGAGCATAGAGACTGATCTACACGTCGAACCTTCTTCGACCTGAGCATATCTTCGTCACCCTCGTTCAAACCTACATTGTTTATCTTACGCTTGAAGAAATCTTGAACATCTGTGACGTTCATAGTAGCGCTTTTGACCGTTCGATTTTCATCTCGTTCATCTTCGTCTTCATTGTGCTCGTCATTTATGTCTACCTTCTCTTTATCGAAGAGACGAAGTTCAATATGTTCAAGAGCGTCGTCACTCGATTCTGCCTGTGTATCAGATGTCGAAGAGAGAACGACAATAACGAGTGATGATGATAATGATGATGATGATGAAGATGATGATAGAGAAGAAGAAGCATCGAAAGCGAAATTTCGAGAATTCTCATAGAGAACGAAATATCTAGATCAATGCTATCGATTGATATTGAGACTCATCGAGTAAAGGTTGAGGGGTCTTTACCCGACGTCTGAGCTAGAGGCGAGCGGAATGCTCCACAGACCCTCCTCTTCAGCTCTCTCTTCGCTAAGCTTTCTCTCATGCTTCTTAAGAGTCAAGCCGTCATAGCCGTGAATCTCACTGCTGCTGCCGACCTCTCCTTCAAGGTCTTGAGCGTCGTCATTCTCTGAAGAATAGTCATCTAGCAATATCGGCGTCTCTGCATGCTGTCAGTCTCCTTTTCCACAACGTCTGAACTGCAGAGACCTACCTCTGCTCGCACCTCGTCACGACCCGTGATTAAGAATTCTCTTGTAATCTTTCCTGACAGTAGAACCATCATCTGCGGCAGGACATTTCAATAAGAATATCTCATTCTGGCCCAAAGGTGCCGGGTCTTGGGCACCCCGCGCACCGTGAAGCAGTTCATCAATGCTCACGAGATCATCGTGTTGGTCGTCACCGATCGTCTCGAGTTCGTTCGAAGCACCTGGACATATTACTTGGCATCCACTAAAGCTGAGCGAAAGCGAGCCTTACCTTGGGCAGCGGCTTGGGTGCCGTTAAAACCTGGTGCTGGCTCAAGCCCCGCCGTTACAGGTACTTCCGTCGGCGGTGGGTCACTCGCATCAAGAGATTCGATTGCGTCGTAGTCCTCAAGTCTCCCGGTCGGCGCAAGAGTCAGAGATATGTCACCCTCGCCGCCGGCTCTGGGCACGTCAAGGGTCGATGTGGTAGGCCTGTCATGCTGTGCCGGTGAAAATCCATCGAGCTGTCGGCAGTTCAAATCAACGGAGGTCATCGCAATATTCGAGCACAGGAACAACCAGCGAGTATCAATGAATGAGCGATTTTGGGTGAACTTTAAGGAGAATGCCCCAGCTGAACAGAGAGGGCGAGACCAAGAGTCTTTATGCTTGTCCGAGTCGAGAGCGTAGGAGCGTTGCGCTGCTGCTGCCTTCCCCTTCTGCCGGCGAATGAAACGCTGGGGTCCCATCTACCTAGCTAGTTCACTTCCCTTAAACCTGCTTTTTCCCCTCCCTCGCCAGCAATCGCTGCTCTCCAGCCGTCCCAATCGAACCGCCCCACGCCGAACATATATACACCTCATTCACTCATCCCACTTGCGAGGGCACGCGCTGGTACAGCTCTTGGCCATAGGAGCCTCGGATTCGATCGCCGCCCCAAACAGGCTCTGGCTGCGCCCCTTGAAGATGCTTATTCACTAAGTCTTTCTCGTTCATTGCTGCAATCTGGACCTTCAAGGTGCGACGTCTCCTACGGATTAGTGGCACCGCGCCCTCCCCGATCCCCACCCAGAACCGCGATCGACGTCTCGCGGTCACGTCACCAGACTAACCTGCGGCAGCCCTTTTCGGCGCAGCTAGACAGGCGGGCGAAGCCTGCTGTCGAGCCAAGCCGCTGCTTCTCGGAACGTCGTCGGGACTTGAGTGCATGCTCAAGCCCTTGACACTAGGTCATTCAAGTGTACGCGCTCGTGCAGCGAGGAAGCCTCTGCGCCCGGTTGACTGCTCATAAGGTATTTTCTTCATCGGTCGTACGGCAACTGTCTTCCAAAACGATCTCCACAGCGTCCTGGGCTAGTCGCTGTGCGCCGCGCTATGAGGCTCTGGGACCAACGCCGTAGCAGAGTTGAGGGTTAGCTGGGCAGTAATGAGATAAGGATCGAGGGTGCTTGATAGATGGTCGAGGCATGAGGGTGTAAAAGGGCCGCGAGGCGAATGAGGAGCTTCGGCTGACTCCAAAATGAAACCATCTCCGTTTGAGCTGCGCGACTGCCAGAGCGCTGTGGAGGCATGAGGCGGCGAATAGGAGGGGACGACTCTGCCACTCGCTCCAATCCTCTGACGTGAGAAGGCCGACAAGGATAAGGAATTGTCAGGGGGAATCGAGGGCAGGCGATGCGTGCGAGAGCGGGTGAACATAATGCCTCACGTAAAGCCGTTGCAGGGCAATCGGCGATAGGCGGTGGAGGATGAGAGGGGCGCAGGCCTTGGAAGGAGCAAGGAGGCGGCCATGGTGAAAAGGAAAGTTGGAGGAGGAAAGGAAAGCAGCGAGGGGAGTCACGTTTTTATACCTCGACAAAAGCGACGGGTCGGCCGAGTTGCCCGAACTGAACGCACCAGACCCAACTAGGCCGCTCCGGCAGGAAAGGGCTGCCTCTTGGCAGTCCCCCCGTTTATAGAATTAAACAATATCTTCAACATTGAAACACAGTCTTGATACTCATGAATGTTTTGTGTGCAGGTGAGAAGACGTTCAATCTAAGATGGTCTCGACGTCGTTTTTAGCCACATGTTATTTTTGGTTGCGGAAACGTGAAAGCGAGCTAACGGTATTCTATTAACCGGAAATTTCCAAACGACTCCGAGCGCCTAAATGGCGTCTCTTGCTCTTCGCATCGATTCTAATTTGAATGCTTGAGAAACAGTGGTAGATGTCAAGAATTGCTAGTACAGCTGGTGTGCTATGAGCGCTGCTCTAATATTGTAAGATACAAGATACAAAGGGGAGTTCTGCTCGAAATATCTGTAGACATAGCGGGAGTGATGGTCTACTATAGCCCATAGGCAAATCACGTGGTTTCTAACAGCCTTCGCACGAAGACGAGTGAATCCCAATAGCCTCTCACACCAATCGACGAAGAAAACAATCGACGAGGCCATCTTGGTTTCTGGCTATCAATGAATTCAGAAACATCCGGCAAGGGTGGTGTCTTTGCTCACGATGGATCCTTTATCAATCACCGCCAGCACTCTCACTGTTCTTTCAGCCTTAGAAAAAGCCTTCCAGCTGATCAAATCCTATCGTGATGCGCCGGGTCAACTAGAGGCTCTAAGCAACGAAGTCGCTGATATTACCGCAGCCGTCACGGAGGTTGCCCGGGTCATTAAAGAGTCTCAAAATAAAATTGACTCATTAAGTGATAAGGGATCACATTTGACCTTGGCTCTATCGAATATTCGTGAAAAGGCCCGAGAGCTGGAGGCTTTGTTCCGTTCTTGCGTAAATCCACCCTCGTCGACATCTGATGGAACTAAAGTCTCTCGACTATCATGGTTAAAAGTGAAATCAAAAGTTCAAAGTCTCCAAACCGAGTTGCGGGATGGCAGGCTTAATCTATCAATTGCCTTGGCAACTTTCACTGCGTAAGTCGTATCCTATAAAGTTCTTTGACCAGTTCAGGACCTCACTTGATGTGCTCCCTCATTTAATGGCGTATAGGTCCTCTTCGCTGCGTATTGAACTAGATGTTCGAAATATCTATATGGTCACTAACGAGACAAGTGTTAATCAGCAGCGTCTAGAAGATAAACTTATTGAGGAGCGTGATCAAGATCGACGTGCCCAAGACCAGTTTTGTGCACAAGTCTTAGCGCAGCTTGAGAATTTTCAGCTGCATCGGCGCGAAACACAGCACCGTCTGACAGATGTTCAAGGGAAGCCAGGACCATTAGTCGACAGTAACTTCAAGACTCTACAGACAAACGAGCATGGTGATTCCGTCGCGCAAGTACAGGAATTGTCTGCTATTCCAGTACATAGCTCCCTAGTGTCAGATTCTGTATCGAATCAAGTCGGCCAATGGAGCAGCATTGGCGTTCGTGCTGATCTGAGGAACATGTCTCAGTGCAGCAGAAGTTGTAAATGCTCCTGTCATATACGCCGACGTATCAATACCCCGCGTCTACTGGATGGGTTCCTAGGAACTTTGTTTATTGGATATTCTGGCTTACCACTACCAAGTCAAAAGTGCGACCAGGTTTCTTGTCGTGGACGGAAGGACTCGTCAACGAGTTTCGTATATAAATTTCCTCGATGGTTCGTAATGTCACGAATGGTTCAATTGAAGGCTAAGGTTACGGCGATGTATGGACCAGAGGTGTCCTTGCGATTCAATCGTGTTGTTGACGGAAAGGCCTTGGTATTTCATTATGCTACCACGGGGGATGTTAGTAAGATGAAACAATTGTTCGAACAAGGTCGTGCGTCGCCAAGCGACGTTAGATTTGATAGTGGATGGACTCCCTTTCATGTAAGTGTTCTTGACTGAGTCGACCTCGTGTCTGATATAGAGCTCTTGCTAAGTATATGGATGGAATAGTATGCCATCCAGAACAATCAGGTCGACATCTGTAAGCTACTCCTGCAGGCTGGGGGAGACCCATATATGGAGACTGAGGCACCTACGTAAGATGGATGATTGTTTGGGATCCAAAGCCTGTGTTTATTGACTATTTGCAGGACTGCTGTAGACTATGCAGGTGCCAAAATACTGGGTAACAGTGCAGAGATCTGCGCCATCAACAACCTACGGAAATTGTTTTTTGATACACAATTCCTGGAGCACGGGAAATTCTCAGATCTGCATAAGATTATCCTTCACATCCGACCTGGCAACATCCAGGAAGAGCTGCAAAGGTCTACTGCAAGTTTGGATACTGTCGATTCCATCGGGAGGTCTCCACTTTCATGGGCAGCGCAGAGGGGTGAAGCTGAGGCGGTCAGAGTGCTCTTAGAATACGGCGCTGATCCGAACAACAATGACAATACAAATATGACACCATTGCATTATGCGGCTCAAGCAAAAACACCAAAATGTCTCCTGCTGCTGATCAAATACGGTGCCAGAATCACCCAACAGACGAGAGGCTGGAATGCTCTCCACTATGCTTGCACTTTTCATGATGATCTAGCCTATGTCAAGCCTCTCCTTGATTGTGGTGCTGATATCGATGAGCGCACATACGTGGGAAAGACCGCCTTATCATTAGCAATTGTCCAGAACCACCTAAGAAGTGCAGCCTTTCTAATAAGAACTGGTGCAGACCTTGATGTTCTGGACAATGAAGGGCAATCACCGCTCGCTTTGTCAATCAAATTCAGTCGCTTCGAATCTATGAAGCTCCTTCTACGATCCGGAGCTACGCATAACCCTTTGTCCGAGGGTGATGAGACTCTGTTACAACTCGTGGCCAAGTTTCCTGACGTTAAGATTATCGAATACCTGTCAGACTTTGATTTGGGCGATGTGGATCTTGATGCTAGGAATAAAGATAATCTTACGGCTCGTGAGCTCATACAGATACACAACTCGGATCCAAACACCGCTCTAGCGTTTCAAAAGCTCGTAACGAGGGTAGCCGGCAAGATGGATACAGATGTCGAGCGAATCCCCACCTTCAGCGCTCAAGATGTCTGGGACAGCGATTCCACTACGGAGATATTCGAAGACGCGGTTGAACAGTAGCAAGTGAATGACAATACGTGAGGATCGATAGCTTTTTAAATCGAAAGGGTTCGTTCAGTGCATGCATTAGGCAAGTGGGTTGGGAATTGGCAGATCATAGCTGCTCGTGCCAATTCAACAAGGACACAGAATGGCACAGATGTGAAGATGATCTGAATCATCAAATCTCAACCGTTCCTTCGCCATCAAACTTTTACCGCAGTCCTCAGCTCCGGTATCAACCACCACCAGCTGCTAGCTACAACGGCCCAAAAATCGACAAGTTTTTGCCCGATCACCAAACTCATCAACCATTTACAAAACAACCGGTAAATATATATCCCCCCCAGCCGCGTCTCTCTTCTTCTTCAAAGAAACCAAACATCGATACTAAAACTACCGTCTAACACCTCAGCGTCCAAACGCAGCCAGTCTTCTAAATCCAGGCAACAAACGGAATATATATATATATATCCCGCCCTTTTGAAAAAAATGGAATCGGCCTTTTCACCTTCCTACTGCCCGGTCTCTCTCAACAAAACGCCCTTTTGAGCAAGGAAACCTTATGGTAATGAACCCTTCCTATGCCCTGATGTAAAAAATTTTTAATAATTGTATAATTAGATTCTTAAGTTGCTTTGTAGGAAGCACACTCGGTAAACCCCCTTTACGCGTCCCGCTTGACAAGCTGCTGTGGACTGTTGTGGTGCCAATGTTTGCGTCGACGCACGATACCTTTCCCTAATATGTAGCAGCGTCCGGGTGTTATAACTAACTAACCCTCTCCTGCAAGCTTCAGTCTCGGTAGAAGACGGGAGGGAGATGGGGGAGAAGAGGGCCAGGAAGGCCTTGCGACAAGGCAGGTGCTATCGTGGACAAACTGACACCGCCTCGCTCTGTAGGCTCATGATGGTTCTCCACCATAATCTCCAACTGCTTTCCATATACGAATGTTAAGTTTGCTTCTATATATGCCTAAAAAAAGTATCCCAAGCTATCTATCCTATCGGGTTCAAAAAGAGCAATCTAGTGCTATTCAAAGTCCATGTGCTATCCTGGTCCGACTTTGTAAACGCCCATCAAAACCCTAGCCAGTCTACCTACCTACCTACCCATGTTCTTACAGAGCCAACTGCCTCCACAGAAACTCATACCCCTCTTTCACAGCGGCAATCCCAGTCCCAGTCGGATCCTCACTCGGAAATGTATCAAAAAGATGCTTCGCACCCTCCGGACAAGCAATACCGCACTCGACGCCCTTGGCCTCAAGCGCCGCAATCGTCTCCCAGCTCATGCCGCAAGGGACCAAATCATCGTCGGTGCCGTGCATGATGAAAGTCGGGGTGCGGTAATGCCCGCGTTGGATCTGGGCATAAGGGCTTATGGCGGCGATCTGCTCCGGGCTGGGCATTGGCATGTTTGCAAAGGCTTTGGCGTCGCGACCAGCGAGGGTCTTCTTGGTGGGGAGGCCGTTGACGAGGATGGGTACCATTTGCGCTTTCCAGTTCATGTGCAAGATGATGCGCCAGCGCTCGTCGGCAAGGCTCATCACGAAGGTGCCTGGGGCGCCTTTGTTGAGGGGTGGGGAGTAGCTTGTAAACTGGACACGGAGAAGGCTTTAGTTCCTGTGGATAGATATAAAGGGGGAAGGGTTCGCGGAAGCTTACAGGTTGATCGCGTACGCTGGCGAGAAGGTCGTAATCTTGATCTGGGGAGTCGATTGAATCGCTTGGGTAAATGGGGTTCTTAAAGCCTAAGAGCAGGATGAGTATATTGCGGGTACCATGGATGAATTCGGGTAACGAGCTTACATTCGTGATCATAGTTTGAGGGACAGTAGAATGCCAGGATAGCTTCTGGGGGCTTGATACCATGGAGACGGGGCGTGAAGCCCAACGACATGGCCAGCGTACCTCCAGTCGACCAACCTACGACTGCCACTCGATCGCCGTCAATCTTTAGCCCGGGACAGTTCAGCTTCAGGCGTGGAAGCTCGTGTCTCACCCAGCGGAAGGCATCACACACGTCCGCCATCGGCCCTTCAAGGAGGGTGGTTTCAGGGCAGAAACGGTAGTCCACACTCACTGGCAGAAGCCCTTTGGCGAGGAGCACTCTAACCTGTTTACTATTCACGTCCTTACGCGAGTATAAGCAGTGACCGCCACCGTGGATGAGGAGTGCTTCGAGTGAGTTAGCACGGCAGCGGTGGGGTCGAGAGCTATGGAGCGTTACCAATGGGTTTTTTGGCTTTGCTGGCCTGTGATGGGTAGTAAATATCCGCTTTCAATAATACATTGCCAGATTGCTTGTAGACGATGGTCTCCATTGGCGCATGTTTCGTAGGAGACACTGATTTTATCGCATTCGCATTCGCATTCGCAGGTGCAGGTGCAGGTGCAGGTGCAGGCTCTGGTTTGCCCTGCAAAGATGTGACCATGTCGCAAAGATCTCCAAAGGTTGACTCATCATTGATGAGGTGCATGTCTAACTCGGTGCCAAACGTTCTTTTGATGTCCGACGCAAGCTCCATGCACATCAATGAATCCAATCCTTGCGCTGCCAAATTTGCCCCGTGCTCGAAATTTTCTGTTGTTTCCAAGTGCGTCGCAAGCAACTTCGCCAGCCGATCAACTATATCATCCGAAACGGTGTGCTCAGACGTAGCACTGGAGGTCGTAGCCGGAGTCGTTTCAGCACTGGAACCGGAGCTGGAGTCCCCGTCAGATTCTCCCCCACCGACACCTCGACTGAGCAGGTAGTTGCCCAAAGATCTGATGTTCGGAAGGGTCTCAAAGTCATGTGGATTGATTTCGATTTTGAAAAACTTGGCGATCTCGCCTGCTACTTCTGTTACCATCAATGAATCAACTCCCAGGTCTTCCAACGATGCATCATCTTTCAGGTCTTCTATTGGTACTTCTGCAACGTTGTGGATGATGTTTCTAAGATCAGACTCTACGGTTGTCTTCGCCTTTGTAGCTGTACTGTCAGCTTGAGCCAGAACCTTGCTTGGTTTTGCTGGCCCGGCAGCAGGATCAGACCGTACCGGAGGCGGAACAATTGCAAGGGGTCGGGCATCCTCTTTTCCAGAGGGAGTTTGGGCTGCTGGGCCGGATGTTCGATTATTCGCTTGCGACAAGACTTTTGCCAAAGAATTGATCGGAACCCGGGTGAAACAAGCACCGAAAATGATCATGACAAGCTCCCTCGTCATCGAGTCGAAGACAAAAATATCGTTGCTCACCGTTTTCTCCCCGGGCCTGCTGAAATTGGTGAACACATCCCAGGACCGGGTCTCGGGGTGGTCGGCCTCGAAGTGGGGACTAATCTGGATCCGATCCAGCTTTGTGCACACGAAGACCTGGCCAGGTCCACATTCGTTAAGGCTGTTGATGTGAAGACCAGAAACTTGAATAAAGCTGTCCAGAGCCAACGGTGAGGTGATCATATCTGCTAGACCGTCAGTGCTCTGGGCTGGAGGCGCTACTCTTCCAATGGCCTCTCCGCCGCGGGAAAAGACACTGGTCACTCCTTTGTACCAATCGCCATAGTTGACAACTTTGGAAAATACTTTGTAGACCATCTTTCCTTGCAACGCCTCGCTGTTAGGGTCTGACTTCAACGCTTCGAAGCGATCATAGCAAATCAGTTTCTCGTAGCGAGAAAAATCCGCAAGCAGCCCTGGACCTTCAACTTGTAGGCTAATGCGTCCATTTGCATGCCCGATAGGCGAGGCCTTCTGGTCTTGCGGCTGGCTGAATATTTCCCATTTCCAAGAAAGATTTTCCAGTTCAGTCGTAATCATGGTCACTATACGATCTTGAGCTAAGCCAAGAGGCGCTTTAATCTCAATTGCTTCAACAAGGGGGATATACAATCCGGATTTCCCATCGGTATGCAGCAGTCTCGCTCCTCTGGTCGACAACTCAACGTACATAGGGGCAGGACACAAGGGCTCCGCGAGTACTGCGTGGCCACTGACGTGCGCCCTCCATTGTGTGCTTCGAGGGTTTGCAGCAAATTCAGCCTCACGGCTGTTCTGATCTCTGTAGCCTACGAATATCATCAGAGTATCTTCAGACATTAGCGGCTCAAGTGGTACGGCGGGATCGGTAGGTGTGATGACAGACCCGGATCGCTCTTTCCAATCAAGCCAATGCGTAGTCTTCTCAAACTGGTAAGGTGGTAAGTTTATCGATGTATACTGATCCTTCTGGACTTGATGGAAGGGCCAGAATTGCACGTGATGACCCCATTTCCATAGGTTCCTAGTGCTGTCAGCGAGAAAGTCCATAGCTCCAGTACTGCTAAGCTGTGCAGGCTGGAATGCATGCTGAGTTGTCGTGGCAGGATCCAAAGCCCGTCGAACCATGCTGATGACTGACGAAGCCGAGCCGACTTCGAGCCAAGTGCAAGGCCCTAAGCGCTCTGCGAGCCTTTCAATAGCTTGCCCAAAGTAGACCGGAGTTCTCGTATGTTCGGCAATCAGCTGTGGGTTGGGACATCCCCAACTCTGACCATCTGAGCAGGTCTCAAGGTGAATGGTCGGCTCTTTGAAAGCAAGCCCCCCAGCAAGCGTCTTCAGACTAGGGAGAAGAGGCTCGGTGAAGACCGAGTGGAAGCCCTGCGTAACATTGAGTCGTTTCGACTTGATGGGTGCCGCACCGTGGTGGAGGGACTTGTCTTCCTTGAGAATCTGTTGAGTCTTAGTGATGGAAGCTTCGCGCCCTACGAGGACGTGGCTCACCAGGAACAGATACCTTGGATAGATCCACCGTGCGTAGTATATAGCAAAGGGCAGCACACTGGCGATTAAAATATGAAAATTACCTATTAATACAATTTAGCGAATTTTATATTTCCTAGTCGTTGCTATAAAGATACCTGAGTAAATCAGAAGTCCGCGTAAAACGACGTTGAGATGATCACCAAGAATCCGCCTCCTGCGTAGCCTTGAATTTGGATACTTTCCAGTCAGACCGTTAACTGGGGGCGGTGAAGAGCCATGCCTCAACGCAGGCGGATCATGCGCCATGCGGAAATCTTGCCAGAGCATGAGCTTCGCCTTATCGTGTGTAGAAGCTGACTACTCGTGTGAGAGCATCAACGCGTGGCCGAGAATGTAATGCTCGGTCTGAATCGATGTTGTCTGTTTGAAAGCGCAGAGCTCAACTGCTCAGAGGCTCGTGCGCTTATCAGAGTATGTACTGTAGTAGTCGAATCGTTTGGGGTTGAGATCTCTAGGCTCTCCTGTAATTGAGACAGAAGGGGTCGTAGCCAGCACCACGTACAGGTGGAACTCGTCGCTGGCCTGCACGTTTGTGATGTCGTTCATGACTTTGGCGATACGCGTGTCACTGTTGACATTGTGAAAGCCGTCTTGTGTCTCAGTTTTGATTAAACTTCCTCTGGTTCAACTAGTCGAAACCATTCACATATGTGGAAATAGGGAAAACCTGATAGAATTGAAGTTTGAGACGGTTTTGACAGTATCAACAGTGATGCTTGTGACGCTGGACTCCAGGTTTGACAACGGAGTTGTGCAATAGCACCTGCATGTAGGTGTTTGGCACCTTGAACTGAGAATAATTTCAGATGTCATAGTGTATATTTACCTCTCAACTGTGAAGTCTTCGTGAACCATTTGAATTAAACGGTTGGTTGCAAAATTAATCCTATCTCTTCGAAGACCGTGACTTCCTTGCTCTGTGATAATGAGTTCCCAAAACTTTTTAGCAAAAGAGTTGTAAGCATGTCAACAAGTCTTCAGATTATCGGGCGTGGTAGGGGTTAAGGGGTTCAATCACGTGACGCGGACCTACCGAGCTAGCGAGAGCTTGAGACCTCCAAAGATTTGACCTGCTTCAATGGAGATTGTTTCGCCTCAATTCAAAGCAAGACCGCCGGGTCTATTATATAGACTCCGCAGATGAACCTTATGAGTTTATTTTAGTCTATTCTGCCATGGCTCCAGTACCTACAGCAGCTGGAAAGCGAGGTCCCACCGTTCTGGTAGGTCCTTACATGCCATGCATCTGATGCATGTGAGCTTAATATTTATCTATACTAATTTTTCTAGGTGACCGACGCGCGTGAGCAACGGCCCCCTCCGAATCGACCTACTCCCCCTTTCCTTCGGCAAAATTCGCGCTTCATCACCGTTGACAGCGTCCTCCAGTATGCTTCCGATATTCCCTCAATGCAGCAACGTCAACCCAACGATCGGCCGCACGCCCTACGCACTGGCTCAGGTAGGCCGGCAGATCCCAAGCTTGCAGGTCGTTTGGTTCCACAACACATGCACGCACGAAGTACGAAAGTAAGCGAGAAGCTTGTACTTTTACCAGAGACTGCTACAGCGGATGAAGAGATTGAAGAAAAGGCCGACTACGATGAGGATAACGATGCTGCGCCTACACAAGATGACGAGGAAGCCCTTCGAAGAACCGGCGGTAGGAAGGGCAAAAGCTATGCGGAAAGATTACCTAAAGCTAGAAGAGCAGAAAAATTAGCCAGGGTGACAGCGTACTGTACTGCGCAAGCCTACAAGTTGAAGTCGACGGCGATATTTCTGAAGAGCAAGCATGCTGCGAGCACGAAATTATATGATGATTGCCTGTACACAGTATATCATCTGCCACTGTTGCCAGGAAGTGACAGATACAGGATAAGGAGTAGTCCGGTACTGAAAAGCCCGGGGGGGAAGGCAGTGTTGGACGAAGAAATAGAGAGAAGCGAGTTGAGGGACTATGGCGAGGGTTTCTTCGAAGAGGATGGAGGAGAGAGGTTTCGTGTGCGGGAGTTTGGGGATGAGGAAAACCACAAAAGAGTCGAGTCCAATGATGCAAATGGAAATGAACGACATCGAAGGCGAGAAAGCGACGATGCTGGACGTTCTACGAGTCCCCCAAGAGTAGCTCCGGATGCTTTCACCTTTGCTGAAATGTTCGTATTTTCTTATGGAGTTGTGGTGTTTTGGAATTTTACAGAGCGGCAAGAGAAGGACATATTAGCGGATCTTACATTCTCGGAGTCGGAAACAGGCATTGCATTGGTGGCTCGTGCCCTAAGAGAGGAAGACTTTGAAACGGAAGAATTTCACTTTGAGTACTCACCCGAAATACCCAGGCCTAGGGTTTTCAACGACATGATCACGTTAAGGAGTGGAGATCACATGATCAAGCTTGCGATGTCGCATGCGATTGCGCAGAGCACAAAGCTATGCTTTTTCGAGCAGCGAATGGCCGATCAGATGGCAGAAGCCCAGCATGTTCCTAAGCGGCTTGCTTTGACGGGGAATCTAGGCATGAAGCGGGAAGAGGTAGTAAAGATTCTCGGGGCACTGTTTAAAAGCCGCGTTGATGTCAATCTATGTAAGCTCCTCTTAATTCGTCTACGTTTGTTTGGACAACCTCGCTCATGCAAGCACAGCATCAAATATGCTTGATGTGCCAAATTTCTTCTGGGACAGCGAACCAACCCTGCACCCCCTTTATTACGCCGTCCGCGAGTATCTCGAGATCAAGCCTCGTATTCAAGTTCTCAACGAGCGCTGCAGAGTCTTTCTAGACTTGGCTGAGATCTTGTCAGATTCTATAGCGGATAACAAGATGTCTCGTAAGTACTTCTCTTAGTTAGGGTCTATCTTATCTTGCATTCACCCAGAAACTCCGAAATCGCTGACGATAGCTTTGAAGGCCTAACATGGATTATCATCGTTCTCATTTGCCTCTCCATCTTCGTCACCTGCTCAGAGGTATTCCTCCGCTTCGGGATCTTATCGGCTCGTGGATCAAAAGATGACGGTCTTAAGGCTTGCGTCATGCCTGACGGCTACGTCTCATTTCCGAAAAACCTCTAGCACGAGCTGACGACCGTCGGTATTTCTTCTGTCATTGCATTAGCGATTCGAGCATCTAGCATGGTGCTTCTGGAGTAATTCGTTATTCACGGTCTTGGTTTTCGGGATCTTTCACGTATAACGTGTATGTACTATGATACAGATATGACTGCGTTTCACCTCTCCTGGGTAGCCTGCCCTCCACTTTGTACATATAAGGGCATTTTAGAGCCCCGTAATCAGATTCCAGGTGCCCCGTAACCAGGTCGTCGAGAATTATTGTGTTGCAGCTTATCTTGGTACCGCTAGCAAAGAGGCATAGCCAAATTATTTTCTTCCCTGCATCGTCGTCTCTGATTAGAAAATTTACGGAGATCTATGAGAATAGGTGGCAAATTCCAATATGACTAGCACGAAAAGCCGCTTGTGCTGGAGCGCTTCAAATGAAGTTTCTGCTACTATCAATATATATAAGCAGAATTCCAACCTATCAAAGCGAAAAGACGGTGTCAACGGCTCAGTCACGGAGATTGCTTTATCGAATGGCCAATTGCTGTTTCTTTCGACTGGGGAATGCTTGGATCGAGTTCCCTCGGTTCAGCTCGCAATCCTTGCAGCTTTCAATACTCTCATTTTCATGCCGCTAGAAATATACAAAGGCTTAATTTGCAAATTACTTATATTCCATTAAGACCTTCATAGAAGCTCTTCGATTGTATTCCCCATTGAGGGCCCTCAAGTTTTTTCGACAAAGGTTACTGCGAGCATTACATTGGTTTCATAGGCACATTCTAATCTTGGATCAAGGCATACATACTTTCCGATAGAAAGAGCTTACTATGGCACATGCGAACCTCGCAGTGGCACGCAAAGACGTTACCATGGCAAAAGAAGATTTTTCAGCGACAGCCACAGACCATCTCGTGTCAACAGCAGACGGAGATGTCACTGAGGGACTGCAGGAGTTCTCTCTAAATCATAGAAAGAAATTGGGATTTCTGGACCTATCTGCAGGTCAGTCATCAGAACGCCCTTGTCCACATGTTTCATCAGCTAAGTCCTGTTGTTTTCCAGAATTGCGACTCAAGCTTATAGGCTAGTGCTTATCCGATCTCGCTGGTATCTAGAAGAAGGTTTTTCGTTCGAGCGTATCCTGCTTGGCCGTTTTAATGTGGATTCCCCTATCGTAAGATGCTGGTGCCATGATATCCACTGCCTCGTTCCAGCAATCCTCTTCACATGCAAGACAATCGCTACGAAGAGCACCTCAATACTCTACGGCGAGAATACCTTCACCTTCATATCCTGGCAAGAAAATGAGTGCGCCACAACGATTCCATCCTCAGCGCAACTCCGGAGAGATTGTTCTGACCTTTTCAGCAACCGCGACGGCAAGGAAGAAGTCCCGCTTTTCCTTCGAAATGTTGTTTTTCCGGCCTTCCTGCTCAAGATCGGTCGCGCCAATGCTTCCCTGATACAAGAATTTTCGTTTTCCGCCCTAAGCGTACACCTTATCCGAGCCCAGGTGCCGATAATAGTTGGGCTGGCTAGACACAATATATGCCGAACGTCCATCATGTTTCGGTTCGTTATATAATTGACGACTTGGAGCAGGAAACTTCGATATGAGGGCTAGCTCGGCATTGACTTTTCGATCGCGTTGCCGGCGTTTTACAAGGTTGAACGTTCCTGATATAGTCGTAGAAGCCACGATTCCAGGGGATTAAGAAGCATTATAGCGACGTGGGTAAATCCCTACTTCAAAGTACAAAGGCAGACCCCGAAAAACGAACGTGGATAAGGGAAAGGCGAGCGAGTCAAGGAACTCATGCCGAAGAAAATGATCCCAACATCATCCAAGTACCCCACCCCCGAAACCCATCAACCTACTGCAACAATCAAGACTACCTACCGATCATCAACCCCTTAACCCCTTGACGACCAAACCAAACCACCAACAATAACAAAGCCCAGCAATCCAAAACATTGCCAGCAGACTTCTCAAACTACGGACCTGTCACAGGCATCATCACTGACCCTCCAAACAACAAAAAACGGACACAAACGACTAGACATCCATGGTTACATCCAGTGTCAAAAACACACCATGCTATTCCTCACCTCAACCGACTGCTAGCAAAAACAGTAGCCTGAGTCGCAAACACTACCCTATGCCACAAATCCATCACTTCAAACAGAAACCAACCAACCATCCACCACATAACCACTGTCCCATACCCCCAAATCTATCCCCAAACCCCAAAACTTTGGAGCAAAACGCATCAAGGCTTCATGGCTCAAACAAAGACACCCCCAAAAAAAAATCTCAACAGGTATATAAAGTAACCAAAGCAGAGAAACATGTACTATTAAATTAAAAAAAAAAATTCATGCTACGAGGTAGATGCCTCCTTCCGCGGAGCGGCAGCATGGGAGATTGTTTGTATAGTGCGAATTGCAAGAATCGCTACCACATCCAATTTTTTTTTTTTAAAATGAGATGTCCTTGCTGATGATGACGACTTGGCGTGAGCCCCTTTTGTGCGTTTTAGAGACGGGTCTGCTCTCCAGTCAATCAAGCTAGCCCCAAGGAGTCCTTCGGCATGGGGAAAAGGGGGGTTAAGGGATGTGGTTTGAGAAAAGGGGAGGGGGTTGGCTTTTTAGGAAGGTGTGATGTGGGGGTTGGTAGGGTAGTGAGGGGATTGGAAGGAGGGATGAAGGGGGAGGGATTTCCAAAACGTGCTCAAAATAATGTTGTAGGGAAGCAGTCTATTCCCTAGGACCTACCTACTCACTATGTATAAGAACGCTTTTCCCCAACGTTACCAAAACCCATGTCTTTCTTGGCAACAAGTACTTTACCCGTTATTTGGTTGGTGGGTTTGAGGAGAAAAGTCGGAGGGAAAAAAAGGGGGATAGACGAAACTACGGGAACTCAAAAACCTCCCCTTCCCACTAAAAACCCTCCCCTAGCTATTGCAAAAGCCCACCGCCTCAAAACACTACTCTCAATCCACACCGAAATCGCCACTCTAAACCCCCCAATCCACTCATTAGCCGCCCCCCTCTCCCCCCACCCCCAATGCCCCCTCCCAACCCCCTAGCAAAACTCCATCCCCCCCATTCCTCCCTCCCCCAGTCCCCCACCAGCCTGCTCCACCAAATTCGGACACTCCCTCAACCCCTCCCCCTCTCCCACTTCTCCAATCACATGCCCGTGCTGGGACGGCACTTCTGCAAGCATACGCTGCATCGCGCGCGGCACCTCGTCGAGCCTTGCGCCCACAGGATCGGCCATCTCTGCGAAGTCGATGGGCTGGAAGTGCATGGTGGACCAGAGGGAGGGGTTCCAATCGCTTGGGTCGAAATGCTCTTGCTCTTGCTCTTGCTCTTGCTGTTGGATTTGGAGTTGGTGGTGGTGCTGTTCGTGGTGGGTGTATTCTTGGTGCTGCGGGAGTTGGTAGTACTCGAGCGAAGGGTGGTCGAGCTCTTGATGATGGGGCTCGAGTGGGTTCTGGTCTACTGCATCGGCGGCATAGGGGCTATCGTAATCCGGCGGCGGCTCGCCTGGTGGCTCGGTGAAGGAGAGATGGATTTGACCGCCGGTGAAATCTTGGGCGTCGGCGTCGATGGGGGCTTGGTCGTGGTGGGCGGTTTGCGCGGCATAGAGGGCTTCTTCGTAGGTATTGGCTTGGTCTTGGCTGTAATAGGCAGAGTCTGCCAGGGATGCGTAGTAGAGGTCTTGAGAGGGGTTGGTAGGGTCGGGCGACTGGCAGTCCGGTAGTTGAATATCGAAGATAGCGTCATGAGACATGTAGTTGGATTCTTGGGATGAAAATGCGTATTCCTCGGGGTTGTCGACAGATCCTCGGGAGACAGCGGTGGTCTCTTGAGAGGGATAGCCGTACTCTTGGGAATGGTAGGCGGGGGGCTGAGATGTATAGGGTGGCAGGGTGGAGCTGGAGACGGATGATTCGAATGAGGTGGAGGTCAAGAAGGAAGGATGATCGGCTGTGGGCGTTGAGGAAGAGGAGTCGCTTTCTGATGGGACCGCCGCCAGTAGACTCTCCGAGTTCTCCGCGAGTAAGTCGTTGGCGTTGTGATTGAAGTATTCTGCGTGCAGCGGACTTGGTTGCGCACAGGTGGTGTACTGAAGTGTTGTGCTGAGGGAGTCTGAGGGTTGATAGATAAGTGGATTAGGTGATGGAGCTGGAGATTCGGCTTTGACTTCAGAAACCGGTAGTTTGAGCTTCCTCCAGGTCGTGGAAGCTACTCCATTCCGAGCAAGGCGAAATTTCCATAGAAAGACGCATATCCGCTGCGGCGCCGACGCGCCCACTCGAGGCGTTGCATACACTTCCTGCATGACAGACATCTCTTGCAGATAACGATTGGCTCGTTCCTCCTCTTGCTTCAAGGCATGAGGATCCCCGTTGGTTTCTTCGGCGACTTTAAGTCTCTTATTTGTCATGTTGAAGAAGACTGCCACCCACCAGCTGCTTCGAAACGCGATCTCTAGCCTGGTGTCGTTAGTTAGCGGATCTTGAGAATGCTTCAATGCCCCCGAGACGCCTTCGACCAAATTGACTTTGTTAGGGTCTTCGGGCAGATACCCGTTGCCCTGGAATTTAACTGGGACCCCCTTTTCGAAGAACTTTGTCTTATATTTCCAGTCCTTGAATTCTATGCCTCTGGTGATATCAACGAAAAAATCCACACCAAGTTTCGAGCCCGGGGTTGGATGATTGTTCATCAACCGGAATTCTGCTTCGAACAATATGACTTCGCCATTTCGCTGCGGCTCGTTACCATACAGTTCCAGGTCCGGATATTCCAGCTGCCAAGCATTCGGATTCTCTAAAAGCTTGGGCGCTGTACCAATCTCGCTTTGGATGACTGTGTAGGTGTGAACAGAGCTATTCTGAGGATCGAGGACGTACATTTCGAATTCGACCTGGCGAAGGCAGGGCGGGTGAAGTGGAACGTTGGAACCAAGAATGCCAGGTGCTGGCCTAGGCTGACTCAAGAGAAGCTGGTCCTCCGTGAGAATTGGGCTCTGAAAGTCAGTGCTACTGCGAAATCCGGGTTCCGCGGTGTTGTTCATGTTGGTGACAAATTTCATCCCTATTGAGTTCAGCTACCAATCTGTTAAAAGATACAGCTCAGCAACAACCTACAGATCGGGTTGTCTTGGAGGAAAGGCTTTAGGACTTGGATATGGCTCGAGATCTGTTTACGAGTCCGGTGTACTCCTGAATGGATTCTAATATAGCGACTTATCCATTCATTCCTTCCAGATAGTTTGCCGCCAAGCCATCGCTGCTTTCGGCCCCAATTAGGGATCACGCGCAGAGCTGATCGAATATACCTCAGCACATGGCCTAATAGGAGGAACATTAGGAGACGCACCCTGCTGGAAGATTTCCTCCAAGTTGTCTGGCCAGACTGGCTCGTTTTTTGAACCTTTCAAATAATATCTCTGTTGTTTATCCCGATAATTTTGGTATCTGGGGGACAAACGTTCTGCTTGTGTGACTACCTGTGAATACATCTGGTCGGTGTCTAGCGATTCTGGTTCCTCATCCTTTGCCCGCCTTCGCTTTCGACGCTGTAGCTTCAAGGTGGCCTGAGCTGAACGGCAACGAGGGATAGCGGACAGCGGGGGAACGGGGACTTCATACTCATCAAAGGTAGTCCCTTTGGACACCCCCAGGGTGGAATCTAAGTTGCTTGAGCCCACGTTCCCTGAACTGATCTGGAGGACTCCTTTCTGACTCTCGGGACCCCCTAGAGCTGGAGCGTTTGACCGCAAGATGGATGCATTGCTCCGCAGCTCCATGAATGTGGAAGGGACCTTAGAGAAATGACTGCTAACTCAGAGGTATGCAACAGAGGCTGAAGGAATGATAACGGCAGACTAGTCAAGTGCACATAGCTGAGTATATAGTCGCAAAACTTGGGGTTGGGTTGGGGAACATCATGGGATATAGATTATAAAAGCACAATAGCAGGCTCATAAAACCAAAGATCTCCCGGTCTACAAGGAGGCAGTTAGGCACATCTGAGGCCGCCCGAGAGCTAGAGCGCTAGGCTAGAAACAGCATGTCTTCAAGTTGGGAGGAGACCCTGTAAAGCCTTACCGGGTCCTCTATGCAGAATTCAGATCTTCGCGAGAACCCAAGCAAGGGGGGATTGTAATGAACCATCGGCCCAGGGATATAGGTGGCACGGGAATGGAGTTCGCTGCTCTGGTAACTGTATAAAAAAAACACCTTGTCAGCTTGATCGAATGTCTTGACTCAATTCTGATCCAACATAGAATCGATTTCGATAGTAGACCTGTACTCAAGAACAGAAGCATTTGAAGAAATGAAGACCACATAAAAGGGCAATAAAAGGGCACGGTGATTGAATGTCTTCCGGTTATATGTATATTTACTTCCCCGCTGTCTGGGGAAATATGCAAGGGGTACACCTTTTGACCTTCGGCACCCCTCGCCAAAGGGCCCTTTCGGTCTCATTCGTTGTCAATTTCCTCGCTCCCTTGGATATTGAATTTCTTACGGCCCGAGCCGGTAAGTCTCTGCAATGCAACCTTATCGGCTTGACTACCAACTTTCTTTTGCATCTTCTCAATTTCCTGCTCTGGGTCGATTGCATCTTCTGCCGCGAAGTCTAACACCAATCTCCTCCCTAGCAGATGAGTGTTCTTAAGTGCATCCATAGCGTTCTCGGCTTCTCTTGCCGTTACGAAATCCGCGAAAGCAAATCCACGGGTTGAGCTATCGAATTTCTTGGGCACGCGCACTGATCGTAGCTGGCCATAAGAGCTAAACAGCGATCGCACATCCTTCTTTGAAGCTTCGAATGGTAGATTCTTGACGATGATCTTAGTCCTCCGACCAGCAATCTTCTTATCATGATCCTCATTCCGTCGTTCTTCCGCTGCATCGATAGCCCTATGCGACGTCTTGATGAGAAGCTCATGACCCTCGAGCTTGTATCCATCCATAGCCGCAAGCGCTGCTTGGGCCTGCGATTTGGAGCGGAATTCCAAGAAACCAAATCCCATGCTGAGAACTTGTCCCAGCTTCTTTGGGTCGGGCTTCGTCTTGACTCTAGCAGATATGAAGCCGTCAAGAGGCCGAAAGACCTCGCGTAAGCGTTCTCCAGTAGTCGAAAAATTAAGATTTCGGACAAAGAGAGTTGAGCTATTTACAGATTGCGGTACGCTACCATCCTCGAGTAGCTCCGTTGTCGAAGGTTTCGCGCTCTTTGTTTTTGCCGTGATCGGGCTATTTCTATCATTCCTCGTATCCCCATTACTAATCAAATCTTGGGGTGCCTTTTCCAGGAAGAGTATTGAATCTTTGAATTTTCTGTAAGCCAGGCCATCAAACGCAGATCGCGCATGGTCTGCATGCTCAAATTCAATAATTGCGATTATACCCGAAGGGGGCATAAGAATTCTCGAAACGCTGCCGTGTGTCTCGAAGAGAAGTTTCAATTCTTCCGACTTTGTCCCATATGAAAAGTTTTTGACTAATACGGTAGTGTCACCCCTTTCTCGCTTCTTGAAGGCATCTAGATCTACGCCATTGGCAGAAAAGTATGATTTGGTCTCTTGAATAATATGTGTCTCAGCATGTGCTTGCTTGATCGCAGCATCTGAGGATGTCGGATCCAGCAGCTCGGATTTCGAAACGCCAAGCCGATCCGATATTGAAGATATAACAGCATCGGCCTTAAGATATATACGTTAGCCGTCAAAGTCACTAAATTTGTTTACTGTCCAACACCCACATTCATATACAATGAATTCCAATTGAATGTGGAAGACGCAGCTTCGGCTCTCCGTTTGATCTGTTGCTGCTTCTTGAGAGGTAATTTTGAGATTGCGAACTCATCCAAGCCGTTCTGTTTCTTAGCCTTTGCTGGAATGATGTGTAACAGACGGCCATGGAAAGCTTTTCCATCCAATGCCCTTAGAGCTCGGTCTGCAGCTTCTGGCTCCGTATACTGAATGTAAGCGAACCCTTTGCTGTTTCCAGATCGGCGATCCAACGGAAGATGGACCTAACCACCACTGGAGTCAGTCTATGTAGTGCGCCCACATCCCTAAAATACTACAGTATCAATTATATTTTCAGATATAAGAAGTATCTACTAAAATACTCTTCCTGGTAACATCACATGCATAGCATAAGCTGTCCCTATCAGGATGTTCATCCCAAAACCAGAGCAAAGGGGTCACCAAAACAATAGAAAGTCTCACAACTATACCTCTTCAATTGGACCACACTCGAGGGCATCAAAGTGCTTTCGCAATTCGAGTTCCGTTGTAGTGTACATGAGATTTCGAACAAAAAGCCGTCCTGTGCCAATATCAGGGTTCTCGATACCACCAATCACCTGTTCAGCCGCTACAACGTCCGCTTTGTTGATCACTTCGTCGGTTTGAACACTTGCATCTGACGTTTCTCTTCCCCATGGCTGCATTAGCACGCCGAGATCATCAGGTACTTTCTCTTCAATTTCGGGTAAACACCTCGATTCATGGGAGTCGTCATCGTCAATTAGTCCCAGCAGTCGACTAGTCCTTGAGCGCAGCCAATCCTCATCAGAAGCTGCCGGCATGGTATTGCTGGGTAGTTCTAACACCTTTCCAAAGGCAGGCTTCAGGCTGTTGCCGTATTCTGCATCCTCTAGATTTGTTTCAATGTCTTCCGTATCTCTACCTGTAGCGTTTACTTCCTCCGCCAATCCTACGGGTTCATCGACATCTTCAGACTTTTTGGAACGTTTGCTTCTTTGGGGGACCGCTTCGTACTCTTCGTCACTTTGGGCGGCCTGCACCTTGTGCACCTGATTATGCGTATTCTGTTGTGGGACATTCTGGGTTCCTGCCGAATCCTCGTTTGCCCAAGTTCGCGATTTGGACGGAGGTTGCATGACTTCAAGGAACTCCTGAAGTTTAGGGTCGCCATCAACTTCACCCCCATCACCACGCTTTCGCTTTCCCAGGTTAGAACTCTGTAAGGTGTCATCGTTCAGGGCCTGTGGTGCGACCTTATTGTCCCCATTTGCGAGGGTTTTCCTTGGACCCAATTCACGCTGGTCCTCAACCTACATGATTTGAGATCAGTTTGAGATTTGGCTTTGCGACACATGGAAACTATACCGAACGAGCTAGTTCGACACCTATCCTAGACATACGTATGAAGGATTTGTGGTGATATTTGACGGCCTTTGCAGCTTCCTCAGGGTTCTTGTAGCCCACATATCCAATGCGTCTGTGAGGGATAAATTTCGCATCTGTGATTGCACATTGTCTTGAAAAATGCCGGCGAAAGTCTTCAACACTTAGGTTCGGAGGCAATCCTCGAACAAAGATCCTCGAAGACTCCATAACGCCGAAAACGTCCCACCTCGAAGAATATGGCTCGAACTCTGCAATTCGCGGAGTTAGAGGGATTCCGCCGCTAATGGAAATAGCCGAGACTACTAGCGTGTGTGTCGCGTTCCTCGTTCTTAGGCGCCGGGAATATCGACTCCGTAGCCCACATATTCTCTGCCTCCCCAACAGTTGCTCAGCTTTAAAGTGTCCCGCCGGGAGAGTTTCTTGCTTCTTTCTTCTTATTCCCGGGCAACCATCTCAATCGTTCAGCTACTATGGCTACCGAGAAGAAAGAAAAACTTGACGGCGAGCAATATCCGTTTCTCCTATGTGTATCAGTGCTCGCTAACAACTTTAAAGCCCAGATTAAATCGGCAGATATGGTACGATCAGACCGAGTCCCGAATCTACAGCCTCACAACTAATATCTATTTAGAGCGAAGAGATGCAGCAACAGGCTATCGAAGTTGGTGAGCTTTCACAGATTGCATATACGGCGCAAACATTAACCAAGAATTGTGCAGCTTCCGACGCGATGGAAAAGTACAGCATCGAGAAGGTTTGAAAGCCTTGGTCCCGCATTTGAACTATGTGAATAAGATTGGGGAGCAGAAGCTAATGCGGTAGTATAGGACATTGCGCAATACATCAAGAAAGAGGTATGTCCTTCGAAGCACCAGAGGCGATGCGAGGGAACCTTGTGCACCGAGATCGCTTCCTACACCAACAGATTTCGTCGCTCTTGGTCCTCCGTGCGGAGGGAGACGTAATAGGGCTGATTGTCCGCTCGCATAGTTTGACTCGCGAGCGGGAGCAACATGGCATTGCATCGTGGGCCGGAATTTTGGAAGCTTTGTCACACATGGTATGGAAGTTTTATACGGAAACCAATACAACAACCCATCGCTAATAGGGTGTGATAGAAACGAAACATTTCATATATTTCTACCTCGGTCACTGCGCGATACTCCTTTTCAAAACTCAATGAATATGGCGTTGGAGCGGTGAAGAGAGCAGATACATGTGCAGCGTCCATCAAAAGCAAAGAAGATTGTCTTGTTACCCTGGGTGGTTGGATGGCGTACTCTGTCGTTTACGATCCCTCTTCAGCAATGTGTAAGGCCTTATCCTCCGAACTTCCAGGCTTTTTGGAGGCATCGGGTGTTTTGTCGTGTCTTGGAACAAAGGGATCTGTTGTATGCATTAGGTGCACAAAACTTTCTAAATTGAAGCCTTGAGTGCCTCAGTCACCTAACTACCTTAGGTAAAGAAGGGAAGTGAAGTGACATGCCAAGGAGACTTGATAACTCGGTTCTGCAGCCCGCTAGTGGCTAGCGTCCAGTAGGTAAAGATAAGCGAACCGTCTCACTTTATTCACGGGATTTTACGATACAGAAAACACGCCTTATCAAACATCAACGCGATAAGGCAGCTATCGATCTGTCCCCTGCATGTTTGTTTTGTCGGAGAACGGAGATATGTAAATGCCGACTGCAATCCGAAGAGATGCATGATGTTGTGCATGGACAAGCAGCACAAGTGCACAACCACCAAGCACCAATCAGAGGTCAGGTTCATCATGTTTCTTATCGTAACGTCTGCTATCATGCTATGTCATATGTAGGCCTGTGCACTGGAGCAGCGCATAGTGGGGTTGATGAGGGGCCTTGAGAATGTGTATCTGAACTATTTTACCTTATCTTTACCCTATCTCCGCTGCATCTTGTCATCTCATTTCGTTTCTGCGATATAGATATAGATATATATATCTATGTCTATCTATCTGCTGCTGTCCGAGGCTTGGATGCAGCTGTGTGTAAACCCTGCACATCTCGAAGAAGTCTAGTTGAAACGCACAATAAAAGCAACGGTTACAACTTCTTTCCTTTCCTTGGAATGCATTGTAAGGAATAAACCCATCGCACGTCTCACCAATGCCATCTGCACCTCCCCTGAGCCAGGCTGTAGGCTATGGCGTGGTCCTAGGGCTAGGGTTCGCTTTCGCCTTTGGTATGATATTGACGACCTACGTGCTGAAGAGATATCAAAATGAAGTGCAAACTTCCGAAATGTTCAGTACGGCGGGAAGGACCGTTAAATCGGGCCTCGTGGCTTCCGCCGTGGTTTCCTCCTGGACCTGGGCAGCCACTCTGTTGCAGTCTTCTGGGGTGGCATACCGATACGGAGTCTCGGGTCCTTTCTGGTACGCTTCTGGCGCAACGGTACAGATTCTCTTGTTTGCCACGCTTGCTATAGAGCTGAAGCGGAGGGCACCCAACGCTCATACTTTTCTTGAAGTCATTAGAGCGAGATATGGTGTCTATACGCACTTGGTGTTTACCGTTTTCGGCTTGATGACCAATGTTTTGGTGACAGCCATGCTGCTCACTGGTGGCTCGGCAGTCGTGACATCTTTGACCGGCATGCCCACTGCGGCTGCTTGCTTCCTCTTGCCAGTGGGAGTGGTCATGTACACGATTGCTGGAGGTATCAAGGCAACATTCCTGACGGATTATGTCCACACTGTTATGATCCTCATCATCATCTTCATATTTGCTTTCACAGCTTATACGACAAATGTGAATCTTGGAAGTCCTGGAAAGGTATATGATCTCTTGGTCGAAGCGGCGAAGAGACATCCTGTCGAGGGCAACGCTGAGGGTAGCTATTTGACCATGAGATCAAAGGAGGGAGCTATCTTTTTCGTCATCAATATTGTGGGCAACTTTGGGACTGTCTTTTGTGACAACGGTAAATCGTCTGCTGCGGACTGTGTGACGGTATGGATATTGACAAATTATACCAGGCTACTACAATAAAGCTATTGCTGCAAGCCCAGTCCACGCTCTCCCCGGCTACGTGATGGGTGGACTCAGCTGGTTCGCAATCCCTTGGCTTGCCGCCACGACCATGGGACTCTCCGCTTTGGCCCTCGAGTCTAACCCTGTATTTCCATCCTACCCGTCCAGAATGCCAAACGCAGACGTGACTGCTGGTCTTGTATTACCAGATGCCGCCGTCGCTCTCCTTGGAAAAGGTGGAGCTGCAGCGACCTTGCTGCTAATCTTCATGGCCGTCACTTCAGCCAGCTCGGCCGAGTACATTGCCGTCAGCAGTATCTTCACCTACGACATTTATCAGACGTACTTCAACCCCAAAGCCAGCGGGAAGAGGCTCATATACATGGCTCACACATGCGTGGTCGTATACGCTATTCTACTCGCCGCTTTTTCGACGGGGCTCTATTGTAAGTGCTTTCACTAATACTTACTTCCTTGAATACTTCTGATTCGAATCTACACAGACGCTGGAATTTCCATGGGCTACCTGTATCTCATGATGGGTGTGATAATTTCATCCGCCGTCCTCCCCGCCGCCCTAACCCTCATGTGGAAGCAACAAAACATGATCGCCGCCACCCTCTCGCCAATCCTCGGCCTCATCAGCTCTCTGATCGCCTGGCTCGTCACCGCCAAGAAGCAGTCCGGCAACCTCTCCGTGGACAGCACCGGCAGCAAGCAAGTCTCCCCATTCCCCCTCCCCCTTCCATCCCTCATTCTATACTAACCACCCACCCTCCCTCAAACAGCAACCCCATGCTCGCCGGCAACGTCGTCGCGCTCCTCTCCCCCCTAATCTTCATCCCCGCCCTCACCTACGCCTTCGGCCCTCAAAACTACAACTACGCCTCCATGGCCCTCATCCGCCTCTCGGACGACTCCTCCATCGCCGCCTCCCAAGACACCGACCTCGAGCTCATCCCCGGCCAAACCCACTCCGCCAACAACGCCAAAGAGCAAGCCCAGCTCGCCCGCTCGTCCACCATCGCGAAAACCCTCACCGCCGTCATGACCCTCGTGCTGCTGATCCTGTGGCCCATGCCGCTGTACGGCACCGGGTACGTGTTTAGCAAAAGATTCTTCACCGGGTGGGTTAGTGTGGGGATTTTTTGGCTGGGGTGCAGTGCGGTGTGTGTGGGGGTGTATCCGCTGTGGGAGGGGAGGCATAGCTGTGCGAATACGGCGAGGGGGATTTGGAGGGATTTGACGGGAAAGGGGGGGGCGGTGGTGCAGGGGCGGAGGGCGGAGGTAGGGGAGGAGGGTGAGGAGGTAGGGACGCCGGTGGAGAAGGGGGTGGAGGCTGTGGTGGAGAAGAGGGATAGTCGGTGAGGTGGGAGAGGAAAAGTCTCCGGTCAACTACGACGCCCGCGGAGCAGGTGGTGGAGGCTGTGACGGAGAGGAGGTTTTTTTCTTCTTCATTTCCCCCCCCCCTTCATTTTAACGTGCTTATGCAGCCAAAGGCTATGAAGCACAGCATACCATCTACGTACATAGATACACCCAGAGTCGTACTAACGATGTATGTACATAGTATGGAAAAGCTCTCTGCGTGAAACAGGCTCTTAGAGCTAAAAAAAAACCCCCCACACCGTTGTTTATTCGATGTAATAGTCGCTGTAGCCTGAATAAATCCACTTTTCCATACCCCGTCAGATGAGCCCAAGGAAATTCCTGCTGCAAGCAGCCGACTCAAAATCCTAGACTGGCTGTATATCTCGTAAATCAGTTGTACATAGTTGTGCAATCACATCGATAAAAACTGGGCGACGAAGAGCGGAGAGGAGGTGAGTGTGCCGCGGAGAGAGAGCTCTAATGGTGATAGAAATTTTTGCGGCTACGACGACCAAACGGGATCAGTGTAATTGTTGCCTGCGACATGGAGAATCATCATGAGTTCAGTTCCTACATTCTGACCATCACCAGGACCTGCAGCAGCCACTGGTATCCCAAACGAGCCCGGCAAACCCCTTTCCTTTCCTAAACTCCAATCGCTAGAACAAAACCGTCATGTCCCCCCCATATTAATCTCTTTCTCTCCTCGATCCCCATTCCGCCCCTTCACCCTCTTCCTTCCCCCCTTCATCCCTCACTTATACCCCACCAACCCCTGCCCCGGCGGCGGTCCCCCCGCCCCCCCATTCGGCCCTCCAGGCCCATACACCCCCGCCCCTGTCCCACTAGGACCATTACCCCCTCCTCCCGGCCCTCCCAGCCCACCACCACCATAACCCCCCTGCCCCTGCACAGGCATCGGCCCCGCCCCCTGTCCCTGTCCCTGCCCCTGAACATCAGGCCGCTGGCTGAGATCCTGCATGAAATGGCAGATTGGGCAGGCGAGCTCTTGGTACTTGTGCGTGGCGAGCGGTAGCACGGGGACGAAGCAGAGCGTGAACCAGGGCCAGCGGGTTATGCAGTGCGCGCTCCAGTTGCCGCAGTTTTGGCATTGCGCGGTTATGTTTTCGAGGCCGGGGAGGGGGGAGGTGAATTCTGGGGGGGGCGCGCAGTCTTGGTTAGCTTTTTTTTTTTGGGTGGTCTTTCGGCGTGGGTGAGTTTGAGGGTTCGAGTTGAGGGTTGTGGTTGTGGTGGAGGGGGGGGGGGGGGTGGCGTAGAAACTTACCATGGGTGCCGAAGGTGATGCAGAAAGCCATGAGTGTGGTTGAGGAAATGGATGGGTGGAGTGGATGAGGAGGATGAGTTGGGTTGTGAGAAGATGTGGTTGGGTGAAGGAGCTTCAGCGGCGAATCCTTGAGCTTGACACAGCCACTTGCATAAGGTAAGCTTTATGCATGCATAATATTAAGTGAACTGGAGGAGAGGCAAATGCTTGTGTTCACAGATACTCAGCAAAGCCTGATGAAGATTAGAGATGATACGAGGTCACCAAAGCAAATGGACTTGGTGGTGAGCAGATTAGTTTGTTCTTCGATCTAATGAAGCAAGTACAAGCCTTTCTAGTCAAGTCTATCGGCGACGATGTTAGCCAATATCCATTTTGCAATAACCACTGATCCCTCATCTAAACTTCGACGATTGCGTAATCTCCAGCATAAAGCACCTAATAACCTTCTTGCACCGCTCCTGCCCTACAGATTTCTAGAATTTCATCCGCGTTGAAGCTGGCGTGCTCGAAAATATCTAGGAGCTCATTGGTGAAGGAGTTGAGATAGGGCTAAGCGTGACGGTCGTATAAGTACATGCCATCGTAAATTTCGTAACCGACTGTGTGACATGAATAGTTACGGTAGTGACTGGGGGCTCGCTGCTGGTGCTTGGAACCACCACGATCGTCTCAGTGACGGTGGCTGTTGTCGTAGCAAGAATCGTAGGGATCGTAATTGTGACAATCGGCCAAAGATCACTTGTAGTGGTGAGAATCTCGGTCTCGGTAACGTACACCGTCTTCTGAAACAGAGGACTGGTTGGCTGAGAGACTGAGACAGGATGAAAGGTGCGAGTGGTAGTGATGGCGACAGCATATTTTGTGGCGGTGGAAGTGATCGTAGTGTAAACGGTTTTGTGACAATGAGATCGGCGGGTTTGGAGCAGTAATCAACAAGAGGAGCGGCAGTTGCAATGAAGCCCAAGAGGAGAAGGATCATGGAGATGAGGGCAGAGCGTGCCGGTAGTAGATGCATTTTGGAGGTTGAAAACTGTAAAATTTTAGGAAACGGCGGAAATACTTTGTATTTGTCTGTAATCAGTTGCGGTTGAGCTGAATAAATATTAGCAGGGGGGGATTTCTCGTAAGGAAACTATGAAGACATACCTGCTTTATGGCATGACACTCGGTATCAATTTGGGTCTGACTGTGCTTGAATATTTCGAATGGTTGTGAGTAGATGAGATCAAGTATTGGTGGTTGGATATAAAGTTATGTTGATTTGGTTGGGCTGAGGTGTGAAGCTTGACGCGTGGTGTTATTGAAAGTGAATAGAAGAGCACGTGCAGCGCTTTGTCTACCACTGGGGCCTCTAAACGCGAACTTCTTTTCAGACATCTGAGACCGTCGAGACGTTTTATTGCAACCGTACTAATTGGAAACTTGAATACAAGAACATAGTATCAAGACTGTTGATAATACCGTTCCGATCGTGGGTACGGAATCCGCTGAAAGACTGAATATAAAGAACATCTATATAACTCCTAGATACTGAATCATACCGTGCTAATCAAGGGACCTTACCAGTTAAAAAGCTGAACATAAGGAAGTTTTTTTCTAGCATTGAATCTTCTAATAGTCATTGACAAGAGCATTGATTGCCCACCTTCTACCTTACAATTTCTAGCCTGGTAGACATCGGGAAGAGTGTATTCCAGTCTTGCTTTTTGTCCCACAGGAGCTCGAGTTATCGTGATATAGGCCAATACTCTTTGAGTCTCTCAATGCAGGCATCTCTGAGGTACCGTATTGATTACAGTGAGAACGAGGGTCGATTATGGCATGATAGGTATACTTGTTAGAGTGAACAACTATCGGTGTCCGCATGGCAGCGCTCTGAAGAGCAATACTTTGACCATGTTGATATTGTGTGTGAACACGTGACGAAACATCCTATTGCAGGGGTTCTGCGAGCTCCTTCCTATAAAACTCTTGACTTTATGCCAGTTCCCAAGTCAATACCACATGGTGCTCGTGCATGGTCTTGTCGAAGGTCTCTTAGATGTCTCTTGCGTTCCTTGTAGCTCTGCTTGAGGTTGGCCATGAAGATAATTTGAAAGGCGATACAATGTCTGCTATGGTCATGCTGTCCCATACTCACCATGACACTGACATCTCCAAGAGAAATCGTCAACTTCCGTGCAGTGCGCGTGGCTTAGTCTCGGTTTCTTCATGAAGCCCGGTTCCTCTTCTATTCGATAACCTGAGGAACAGTCACTTTACGCTCTCCATTCCTCTATACGCTTTGAGGCGGAGGTCCTTGTCAGCTTGTGCTGCAGCCCTGATATCTTAGCAACACCCGGTACGAGCATGTCATCGATGGAAAAACTTGAGTACTCAGAAGTAATACCACGAGGCCGCCTTATAATGATCGACCGGCAATTCCCGGCGCTAGAACTATCCTCTCCACAGAGATGGAACACCAAGCGACCACTGACCTCACTTCGTCTTCATATTTCTTATCGCACCACGACTGTCGGTCCATTGTGTGGGCACATTTGGGTATTGTTCCAAGTGAGACTCTGCTGCCCATATTGTTAGGAAGATTTGCTTTAGGAACAAAGGCTGACTGGTACAGTATTCTCGGTTTTCCTGCACAGAAAGGGGACGAGACCGAAAGTTCACCATAAAACCGCGATTCCAACGCGCCTAATACCAGTTGAGACGATTTCAATAAATTTCCGCTGTGGAAAAATTCAACCGCTCGAGATGTCAAACATGGAGACCCCTTCGCCGCATCCCGATTTAAATCGGAGTCGCTTGCCAACCCTCTACGAGGTTCTAAGCCGCCAAACATTGGCACCTGTGGACCTCTTCTCGTTCTATATCTTTATGCGCGACCAGCAACGATCAGTAGACTACCTCGATTTCTGGTATGAGAATTTACTGCAATATTTTCTTCTTGCGATCTTATTACTTACACTACCGGTACAGGCTCGACGTCTCCCAGCACATGTCACTTTGTCGTCACTATGTCCGTGAGCTTCGACGTTCTGTCCTTATTGAGACTCCTGAGCTTGAGAAAACAGTATCAAAGCGCTCATCGTACATACTCGACCACATAGGTGACATGAACGAACCGTCGGGACCTTCTGTAAACCTTACTAGCGAAGAAAAGACCAAGGACCAACACCTTTCGGCCTACCTGCGACAAGAAACCGGCAATGGCAATGGCAATGGTAACGATAACGGTAACGGTAATGGTAACGGTCTAGCCACACACTCGCCACACAGCAGCTTGGGTTCCCAGTACTCTAGTCTTCGCGCATCTGGGGACCGATATCGAGACAGGGACCGCCCACCTAGAGCTAGCTTCATGACCAATCTCTCGCCTACAAACTCCGATTCGCCAGCGCACACAGTCGCCAGGGCTGATATTAGGGCAAGCGCGGAGAAGATTTTGTACACATTCCTGCTACCGGGTTCAGAGCGCGAGATCATCCTACCTCAGGGTATCCTAACAGACATCACAACCTCAATCGAAGAAGACGGTCGTGATGACCCAGAAGTCTTCGACGCAGCAAAGGACTACACATTCCAAGCAATGGAGCGCGATGCTTTCCCAGGCTTCCTACGTTCAAAGGCCCTTGGAAATCTGGTGCCTCCAAGCTCATTCTTGCGATTGTGCCTGGGTTTGCTCGGCATGTTTGGTGGTCTCTGGGCAGGCTTTGCTTGCATCTTGCTAAATAAGCCGAAGCACATCCGTTGCTGGGTTAGTCTAAACTTGGCCCTTTTCACCTCATTCTCCTCAGCTAATCTTTCTTCCCTCTATAGCTCATTTTACCATTCACCATTGGCGTCTACTGCCTTTCATCGCAACAATACTCCATCGACCCTGTCCTTGCTCTGGCCGGCCTCAGCGAGTATACCTTCATGAACTGGTCACGCATCCGCGAACCATACGTCCGGGACCTCCTGAACAAGCGCGCCATGATGGTCTTGCTCGTCACCATCCTCATCGGCGTGGCCATTATTGTTCTCTTCATCTTTGTGCCAGGCCACCGGCTTTGAGCAGCAACTTAATCGAATTGATACCATATGCGACGTTACGGGAGTTCCTAGGAGTATCATGGCGTGTTCAAATACCCGATAAGCGGCCTCCATACCTCTTCTCCACTTTAGCACCTTCATCCGCTGTGCTCAAAACTACCGACACTAACGGATCAGAGATCGGCATGGGTTGCAACGAGGTTACACGATCTAGCAGTGTAACACTTTCACGAGGAATGTATGTTCGGCGAAATCTTTGCCAGGTCCACATCGACGTCTTGGATACGTCCAAATGGCTGTTGTAGCTAGTGTTCAGAGATCTTCTGCTTTTTGTTACGGGGAATGTTTGAGCGAGATATCTGGGGGTGGTGTACATTGTGTACATAATGCCTACCTGTCTAATAGTAGTACCCAAAGTACACAATGTTAGGCATAATAGAAGCCGTGATTTAGTCCACATGGTCTGGTCCTTCCTTACATTCCTGGTCGAATCCTTGTTATTAAGTTTACGAAACATGCTATAAGGAGACAGGCTCTGCAAGTCACCAGCTATTACATCCAAGACATCGGCCCCAAGGTACTCCGTAAGTAATAACGTGACAGCCGACAGAAGGACTGTATGCCAGTCCATTTGAGAGACCTTTCCCTTCGTCCACGTATAACTATCGCTATCGTTAAGACCATGCTTGACGTCCCGAAACTAAGAAAGGCCACCTGCATTTGATCGAGTGAGAAGGGATATCATAATGTCCCAATGACGAACCTGACATGATCAGGATGTTAGTACATCTACACAAAAGGAAAACGGGGTTCACGAAAAAGGAAAAAAGAAAAAGGATCAACATACAGGTACACCGACGTTCCCGCCATCTTTTACTCATAACCTCCCTCGCCGGCACACCAACCAATTAGCAGTATCCCCCACCGCAACCCCCCTCCCCCCCCCCCCTTCCCCAACACCACCAACACAAGAAAGAAGCACTCACCTGCCAAAAAAAAAAGATGGAAGCACCATCCCCACCAGAGTAATCGGAATCGAATTGTGCCCCTCATCTCCCAAAGAAAGACTCGGAGCACGCTGCGTATTGCACTAAAGTGTCGTCCCCCGCCCCCCCTTTCCCCTTGGGGAAAAGAGGAGGGAAACACACAATCTTCGCAACGGCCCTCCCATAGGAACAGCACGTACCCACGTTCACTCCCAGAGGAAGAAAAGTGGGCCGAGTATCCTGCGTTTCTGATGCCAATTGCGGGCGCTTGCGCGCCGGGCCCTCACGGGCGGTACTCTGTGCAACACCCCCTCTGAGCTGACGGGAAGAGGGGGGGGGGCAAGTGTGGGGGTTGGTGAAGATTACTCCGAATTTCTCATTTGCAAAGTGGTGATGTTTGCGGTGAGGCAGATATCTGTTTGTGAGCAAAGAAACGCAGCGGTGGTGGAGATGGTGCTTGAGGAAGGGAGGAGTCTTCTGAGTCAAAATGCTTTTGTGCGGGCGGGAGTTGTTTTTTCTGCCGGCGCTAGTTGAAGGGCGGTGAAGATGGGGGTGGGGTGGGGTTTGGTGGGGGGGCCCAAAACAAGGCGAGAGGTATCACTGTCCTGTCTGGATTATTCTTTCTACAACTCTCTACAGAAACAAGTCCATGCTTAAACTGCAGCTTCTGAATCCTCTCCGGTTGAATCTTTAGGCTGTTATGGCGTGGTATTCTTCCTCTTTGGCATTCACCTGGGCTACTGCAATTTTGTTGTTCGGACTCACCCGTATAAACAACAGCCCACCATTACCCAGGCTGCTTTATGCTACCACCTTTGTACAACATCAGTCTCGGGTTACACTTCCTATTGCGTCATGTTCTCCAGTCTCTGTACTCCAAGGCATTGGGCCGCGATGAGGGCGCGATGCAATGAGACAACAGTACAAGGGACCTGACACAGGCCTACTGTATCCACCAAGGTGCACACACCACTGACATTCGCTTTGAGCGGAAGCTCGGGTGACACCACCTAGGGAATGGAGATTACGCATTTCAAGCACATCGGTGATTACAGTCGCCTGGCTCACTGCCAGTTCCTGCAGAAGAGTACTGTAGCATCTCGGTATCTCCTTACCAATGGAATCTCGACGAAAGCAGTTTCGCAACGCGGACGGTAAGATCCGATGTTGGTTTCAAGATCCTGGCCGGATGGTTGGAAAGGCAAATCACAGCCGCTCCTCGGAAAGAGGCAGGACGCAGGTACTCGTACAAAACGAAGCACGTTTCCGTGCCTGTTTCTCCAGTTCTCGCCCATGCTTCACAGGAACTCTCCACTCTCCACTTGCCCCAAGCGTTGCCACCTTGCCTAAGTCTATAAGTAGGTTTCTGTCTTTCCTGCGGTTGTTTGCCTTGCCAAGTTGAACCACAGACTTTGTTCCGCCGGTGTTGTGCTACCACATACGGATTAGCATTAATACATATATTAGCAAACAAAAACCCACATGGAGTCTATCATTGTTGTACAACGATCGAAGCATGCGTCGGTCAGCTGCTCAAGACACACTGTGACACTGGTGCACTTCCTCGACTCTGTAGAGACGAGTAGACGAATAGACGGAACGATGTCCTCTAGTCCAAGTGGAGCGGAAGTGGCTGGTGATCCGGGCCCGATTGGACATGTCCTCGATCTAGCAATGCTCCACCACCAGTACCACTTCCACCACTCGCCATGTTGCGCGCTGAGTCGGACTTGCCGTAGTAGTTAGTAGTGTACCCGAGACAAAGTGGACTAAAGTAGCAGAGTAGCATCTGGGGCTATCGAATCACGCAAGTCTTCTGTCTTGAGAATCATCACCGTTGGTGTTATCGATTATTGAAGTCAATGCGAGACTTGTATCCTTTAATACTTTTATATGCGCAATCAGGTGTTGAAGCACGGTATCAAGGCAAGCCTTATGCCACGCAGGGGGGGCGTAAGGTAGGTACTTAGGTGGAAAGAAAGACGAACACGAGGCTGACCAAAGCATGAGTTGTGTTCGCATGGGGTCGAATTCTAATAACGAGCAAGGCGTATGGGGGATCCTGGTCAAGTCACAGCGGCCCCCAGTCCATCCCGCTCCCCAGGACCGCCAATCGAGACGCGAGCATGTTGAGCAGCTGGAGGGAAATACTTTGGGTACTGGATGGATGTTTTGGGTGTGAAGGGGAGAGCTTTCTGATGGATAGAATACAGGTAGCAGCGGGAGGTCTGCGCGCCCAGCGTTCATCCGCATCCACTCGTTTCTCACATGATCGAGCCCCAATACTCGTACATTCCGGCTTTAGCATGCATGATGGAAATGCAACCTTTCTTTGGTTGGATAACACAATAATTCGCACGTGAAGCTCGCCTGTTGTTTGTTGTAAGTAGCCATAGTAATTAGCATGATAGTAAGGTATTCTAGCGTAACAATGACTGGGCTCCTTGCAGGTGGGGGACTCCTAGTCCCTTCGCCTTTGTCTTCCAAACTGCCCGCTCTCCCATTGTCACTACTACTCCCCAGAGCTGACCAACATTCACTTACCGTTGTACTTTGTTACTGTCTTTTGACAACAACGCCATTTGCCATTCACTGCAGCTTCAACACTATTCATCAAGCTGTTTGCTAAATGATGTGTACAACATTCCACACTCCTCCCTAATATGCCGTAGTAAGAACCCACAAGTGGTCACCGGAACAAACACTCCGCGTCGTCCGCTACACAACGCTGCATACATCGATGAGCTTTTGATACCCTCAAAATGGCTCAGCTCGCCATTCCGGAGGGTGGTCTGATGCTCGCCGGAGCCCCCGGTTCCAGCAACGCAAATGCTTCCTCTGCCGGGACAAAGCCACCGCAGGCCATGCGGTTGGACCTAGCAGATGGAGTGCTCGAAGAAATCTTGAGAGCCTCTCGCAATGGTGGGAAGGGGGTTCACATGTCGTTTGGAAAGGCGGTTGTATGTGAAGATGAGCAATACCCTTCGGGCTTCAGTAACATAACTAATCCGATCGTTGATGCAGACCCTACACATTGGCAACAAATCCCACCAGCTCCTCGCTACAGCTCAGCCTTCTCCCGCTGAGCTCTACAGTTATTCACCCTCGAAAGAAGATGAGCCCGCTTTCGCTGGGGTTTTGAGCCACAACCTCGCCATGAACAAAGTCAAAGTCGACCTTGCCGGCACCGATGCGGCCCTTGCAATGCTACAAAGTCAAATGGCTTCACATGAACAGTCCAAACAATCCAAGCAGTACGTGCACGTGTTCTGTCATGTTCCTTTCCAGTTGTATCAAATCCCACTAACATGGAGTTGTTCGTAGAATCAAGTTTGTTCCTGATGACAAATCTCTACCACCTCCTGTCCAGCAGAGGTCCTCAGCAAAACCAGCTTCGAACCCTTACCTTAAGAAACTCAATCGCTCAAACCTCCTGAACAATGCGACCACCAGTTCACTACCCGGTAGTCCTGCACTCGGTGCTGCTCGCTCACCCCTTCCTGGCGCGGCCGCCTCTACATCCGCCCCTATTGTACACAATGAGAAGACTCGAAAGCTGCAGGCCTTGCGGACCCCTCTCATCCATCTCCTTGCCGTGCGACCAGTATCCGAAAAGTTTCTTGCTCAGAAAATAGCCTGCAGTCAGGAAGAATGCCGGGAAGTCTTGGAGAAGGTCGGGAAACAGGCTCGCTTGGACACATCGAAGTGGGACTTATCTGATAGAAGCTTTAAAGAATTGGATGTTTGGAAATTCAATTATCCATGCCAAGATGACCGGCAACTAGCGATTGACAAAACCGTTTCGGCTTTCGACCGGATGCGCTTGTCTCGCGAAGATAAGCTTTGGCAAATGCTATTGCCCAAAGAGGAGAGAGGTAAGGGCAAGGTTCTCTCAAACCTCAATCTGCATCAAGGTCCAATACAGAGGAGCGGCACACCGAGAATCAATGTCCAAGCAACCGATGATGCGGGTAATGGAGGCCACATGACTGGCAATGACAGTGATGGTGGGAAAGATCGGCTTGCACCCAGCGATGCTGAGCCTATGGCTCGGTCCAAGTCGCAGGACCAAATCAAGAAGACGAAGATCAGTGAGAAAGAAAAGCTGTCAAAGCGCCTGTTGTCGAAGAACCCAAAGAAGCCTACTCCAGCTCCAAGGCCAAAGGCCAAGGAAACCAAAGAAGTCAAGGAAACCAAAGAAGCCAATTCTGGGGTAAAGAAGGCGGGTAAGAAGGCTGGAGCCGGTGCCAGTAGCACCATCAAATCAACGGAATTCGTTCATGACTCCGACGAGGACGAAAACATGGAGGATGTCGCTACTCTGCACGCCAAATCCATGCCCAAGGCTGACGATAAGCCTATGAAACCGCTACCAAAGCCAACTTCCTCACGCAAACCTGATATCCCTGAAAAGTCAAAACCTGTGGAACTGAAGGATATCAAGATCCAGAAGAAGACTACTACACCGCCAGCAAAGGCGCCCGAAAAGAAGACACTACCGTCCAGCTCCTCCAGCTCTGGATCAAAGCATCGTTTCTCGGATAACAGTCAAAGCTCGGTCCCAATGACGAAATCTCTTCCTAGACAGAGAACTACCAGTTCACCTCACAAGCCATCGCCCCTTGGGTCGTCACCACCTACTAATGCCTCGGACTTGGATAATGGTAGTGGCTCTATGCACGCATCTTCTACCTCATCTACGCCTTTGATCTCGCAGGTGCGTAACCGTAACGCCACGCCTACCGCTGGCGCCGGCGCTGCTCGACCAGGTCAAGGGACGCCACAAAACACCTCGGAACGATCTCTGAAAAGGAAACACGATGACGTCGACTCGGAAATCCATAACCACGCTATGCCCCAAACCAATGGCCATACCAATGGCCTTACGAATGGCTATGTAAACTCTACCAAGCGTCCCAAAGCGTCTCCGATATCACCTCCAACCTCCGACAGTAGCCGCAGCAGCATCTCTCCACCAATTCACAGAGAAACTTTGAAGAAAGCAGAACACTTCAAAACTTGCTACGCCAGGTACCAGAAACTATATCAAGAGGTGTCTGCTTGGCCCGATGCTCCGAAGGAAAAGATTGAATCGGTGATGAGAATGCACGAACGACTGGTTGCTATGAAGGCTGAGTTTGAGAGAGGGACGTGAACATGTCGTGGACCAAAAGGGAGTTTTGACTTTGCACCGGCAGGCATTACTGATTTCTTCCTGCTTTCTCATTGTCTACGGCACTTAGCGAGGCGCTGGAACTTGGGAACGATGACGAGGTAATATCACGGAGACGGTAAAGAGCTTGTATTATACTTGCACGCCAAACGATTCATGGTGTTGGCTTCTTATGATCTCTTTGGATCTTCTCAGGGTAAATCGGTCGGAAGCAGTCGGGATACTAGTGGATAGTCGTGATATGCTTGTCCCCAGCTGAATAAATCGAGGTTTTAGATAACATCTACCACCTGCTATTCTCACGGAACAATTGACATTTTCAGATAGTTGAAAGGAGTTAGCTGTGGCACAGCGACTGCGCCTACGGCAGGAACCGGCCGTTCCTGGCTAGTGACTTAGGGCGTGAGGGCCTGCAGGGATCTCATGTCGGTTCGGCATCGCTCAAGCTCCGATGTCGAATTGCGTCACCATCGCTGTGACAATGTGTCATAGAAGGCATTGAAGCTTTTCGACTTTGATGTCTTCCAATTGAGTGAACAACAGTACATGTCCGCAAGATTTTCAGTGTTTCGACTCTTCATCTACGCTGTCGTACCTGTGTTGGTTGCGGTTTACGTTGCGACGATTTTCGAGGGAAAGGGAAAGGGAAAGATGGCTACGAAACCCAGTAATCATAATTTGAACGGTTGGTGTTGAACATCTCGCTGTGTCGTCGGTGTTGCTGGTGGTGGGTTGGGTTTGTTCTTGCAGAGAGTATATTCCATGTGGTGCTCTTCTTTTCTTCTATTGCGGGGCCAGTGTCATTGAATAATTCCTTCAGATCTGTTCTTTTTGAATCTGTTGGCCATTGAGACTTGCCCGGGCTCAATTGAGCCCGTCGTCTTCCACCTGGTTCTAATGGCTGTATGGTTAGTTGCCTAGTCATGCTAACATTTTTAACATCCAGTCTTCAAAAAACCCCTCGCCCTCTTCTCCCAACAGCCCATGACCGGTTTCTACCGCGACGGGTATTGTCGAGTTGGCCCCGAGGACAAGGGGAATCACGCCGTTGCTGGTATGTGCTCTTCACAGAATTCCAATTCTCAACCCTTTTTATAAAACATGCTCTCTCTGCGCAACCACCCCCCTGTCACTCATCTTCCGTTCTCCACCTCTAGCTAACCTCTATCCAGGCGTCCTCACCAAAGAATTCCTTGACTTCTCCGCCTCCCGCGGCAACAACCTCCGCAGCATCGGTCTCGAGCCCGGCTGCAAATGGTGTCTATGCACCGCCCGATGGAAAGAGGCAATGGAGGCGGCGAAGAGCAAGGATGATCCTGTTGTGCCAAAGTGCGTGAACTCATCCAATCCCTCCTCAATCATGCAAACTAACATCCGCCCCCTCCGCCATACAGAGTCTTCCTCCACGCAAGCGACGAATCGGCCCTCTCCAACGGCATCACAATGGACGCGCTGAAGAAATTCGCCGCGGAGCCGGAAGCGAGAGGTGGAGGTGGCTCGTTGGAGGGGGAGATTCCGATCAGTCCGAGCGATAAGGTGGGGAGTATGGTTAAGGAGACGCATTAGGGTGGAGGTGGAGGCTGTGTCTATATGTAGGCTAGGGTTTTAGACGAAGAAAAGAATGTACCAAAATGGTTGAACATCAACCATAAATGCAACCACTAACCCTTATCCCAACTGCCAACCCAACACCAACCACCGCCCCCAACCCTTCCCCTTCCCCTTCTTCCCCACCACCATTCTCCTCCTTCCTCCTTCCTCCTCCCCCTCCAATCCCCACCCCCCCTCTAAACCCCCTCCACCTCCCCCTCCACCCCCATCCCCATCCTCACCCATCCCCATCCTCACCACAACCCACCACCGCCCCTCCACCAAACCACACAACTCTAAACTATAAAACAATAAAACGATGGAAAAAACAAACGCATACTAGGAAGAAATCACACAACCAACCCAAATCCAAGTTTTATATATTCATCCAAAGTCCAAAGGGTTAGGGTTAGGGTTTTCGATCTTGATAAGTGGTTTCGTTTCAGGTGCGAAAGAAAAGAGGATTGAAGTTTGTGAGAAAAACTTTGTGGGGGGGGAGGGGGGTGGTTTAGCTTTTCATCTTCCATCATCCATCATCCACCACCCACTCTTCCGCCCCCCCAATTATCTCTCAACCCTCCCAACCCCCCTCCCTCCCCCCCTCCCTCCCTTCACACCCCCTTCAATCCCATCCTTACCTTTTTTATGAACCAAGTTGCGGGGCATACTATGCTAAATGTGCCATATTCTTTTATAAAAAAAAAAGATTGTAGAGATATTGCGTGGCGTGGGTTGTGTGTGTGTGTGAGAGAGGAAGAAGAAGCAGAAAAGAGGAGGGAGGAAAAGGGGGGGGGGAAGGGTGGTGGTGGTGGGAGAAGAAGTGAGGAGTGAGGAGTAAGGAGTGAGGAGTGAGGAGTGGAAAAGGGGGATATGGATTGAAGATGGAAGGAGGAAGGAAAGGATAGGGGATAGGGGATAGGGGAAGAGAGAGGATGGAGGATGGAGGATGGGGGATGGGGGAAGAGAGGATGGAGGATGGAGGATGTACAGTAAGGTGAGAAAGAAAAGAGAAAATAGATGAGAAAAAAGGGGGGGGAAGGTATAAACACGACATTCTCTCAATTCAAACCCCTAATCTTTCTCTGCCCCTCAGTGCCCCCCCCAAAACATCATTTTCAGCATTTCATCACTCTTTCTCTCCCCTCCCCTCGCCACATCCACCCCTTCCAACCAACACCAACACCAACACCAACATCAACACCAACACCAACACCCGCAAACGAAAAAGAAAAAAAAAAAAAAAAAAAAAAAAAAACAGGGTATAGAAATAGAAACAGAAATAGGAATGGAAGAGTAAAAAAAAGAAAAAAAAATAGAGAAAGGCGATGGATGGTATTATTGTTGAGGAGGAGTGGGTGGCTGAGAGGATAGTGGTGGTGGGTGAGTGAGTGAGTGAGTGAGTGAGTGAGGGAGGGAGGCAGGGAGGCAGGGAAGCAAGGAGGGGAGGGGGTGTTGAGATGGTGAGATGGTGGGAGAGAGTAGAGCCGAGTGGGGTTTTGTGGTTGTGATGGCGGGAGGGGGTTTAGAGGGAGGCGTGCTGGGGTTTTTTTTATGGAGGTGGTGGCGTAGAGGGATTGGAGGGGGGGTTTTTTTGTTTTTTGGATGGAGACTGGTTATGTCTTACATATGTGTGAGATCCAAAAAAAAGAAAAGTTGAGGCAATCAGAAGAGTAGGCTGGGGAGAACCCCCTATATTCCAGGTATGCACGAACTAAAGATTACCCATCCAGCTATCTGCCCTTTTATAAAGTATCTCAGCACACCTATATACCACCAATGCGATCCATGCAGATATCTAGAATTTTCGATATTCCCGGCACATATATCGCCTTGAAACGCCACTTTTGTTTTATCCAATCCCGCTTGCCGCCCTTTTGGTATACAGTCAAACGAACCATTACACCGTCGTGAGAGGACTAGTCCCGAAGCCGCGATAGAGGAACAAATGGTCAACTCCGTACCCATGAACCCACCCAAAACATCGAATAACTCCAGATCACTTTCGTCGCTCGTCGCCAGGCGCCAGGAGTATGTATGTAGGAAACGCAATGGCGAACGTGAAAAGGGATTTTTATGCAGAAATCATGCAAGGAGCTGAAGCAAGAGATCATAACACAGGCGAGATCATATCCTCATCCGCCGGCCCATGCCGTGACGCACCTATCGCCGCAGCATCATGCTCCTCGGGCGCCTCCGGAATGGTCGCACAATACCTCTTCAGTACTTGCTTCAGCGCTGGCCTCCTTATTGGTTTCGGCAAGAAGAAATCCATGCCTGAATCCATGCACTCCTTCACATTACTTTCCTCCGCAAATGCCGTGAGCGCCACAATGGGGCAACTGTATCCCATTTCGCGAATTAAGCGCGTGGATTGTAGACCGTCGAGGTTGGGCATTTGGACATCCATGAAGATGAGGTTGAATAGGTTAGATTGCTGCATGCTCTCCTTGACAAGTTCGAAGGCTTCTTGGCCGTCTTTGGCGACGGTGACGTCTGTAGGTTGTTTGTTAGCCGCATTTAAATCCGGTAATTTGGAGGATAGGGACAATGCGTACCGTAAATGTCTTCGAGCTTGAGCATGCGAAGCACGACCTCTTGGTTCACCTTGTTGTCTTCGGCTACCAGAACGCGTACTTTGTCGCCACTTCCGTAGGCTTGAACGGCAGCCTGCTCCATTGCTGCTAGTTGTTTTTCGGGCAACTCTAGGGGGGAAGATGCAGCGAAGAAGGGCTGGCTTAGTCCAACTAGACGAGGTTTTGCGGGAGTATCAAAGGCGTTCAAACCAGGACCACTGCCATCCGTAGAGTGGATGGAGAGGTCGGAAGAGGATCGGTTTCCCACAGGAGTGCGCGATTCATCTTTGATTGAGCCAACGTTGATGCTGTTTCGTCGTGAATTTAGATTAAGGTTCGAGCTGGTAGTGCTGTCTGCCCGTTCTTTCGTAAACATCATTGGAATCCGCATGGTGAATTTGCTTCCCTTGCCTACTTCACTCTTGAGGACAATATTCCCTTTCATTAGGCCCGCTAGCTGCGAACAGATACTTAGTCCAAGTCCTGTTCCGCCATATTTCTTACTTAGGCCAAGATCTCCTTGGACAAAAGGCTCGAAAACCCGCTGCTGCTGGCTTTCCGGGATACCAGGACCAGTATCTTCAACCTCGAACTCAAAGATTAGAGTCCTGGCATTTAGTGGTGGAGGTGACGAAGATCGATCGCGTACTGGAATCACTGGAATTGATTTCGGCTCGCTGCTATTGATATGAAGTGCCGTCTCTGGATACGTTGGCCTTTCATGGTCCTTTGGCGCAGGGGAGTTCGAGGAACTAGAACCAGATACGAGACGACCTCGCAGCTTTGTAGACTTCGCAGAATGCTGTTTGGATAACTTCGATCGTACCGAGTTCTTGCGGCTGCTAGGCCTTTCCTCTACTTCTCCCAAGCACCTTATCCGGACAATCACAGATCCACCTTTCTTGGTAAATTTAAGGCTGTTACTCACAAGATTGATAATGACTTGTAGTATCCTGTGTTGATCGCCCCATAGCATCATGTCTCTTACGCGTCCTGTTCCGTACGGTCCATAGCCAACTTGTAGTGGAGCACCGGATGGATTCTCGCTGGTTTCAGAAGGGCCCTGGAATGCCACTGTCAAAGTAATAGCCCCTTCTTTCGCTTGTTTTTCAAAGATCGATAGCACTTGAGAACTGATGTCGGCCAAACGGAATTCTTTCTCCTCCAAAGTAAGTTGTTGGCCTATCTGGTTCTTGGAAAACGTCAAAAGATCCGTAAGAAGATGCAACAAAAGGTCGCCCGACTTGTATATGATCCCTAGTGATCGCTTGATTTTGCTCTGGTCTTCTTCTTGCATACAAACAGCACACATGCCGAGAATACCATTCAATGGTGTCTTAAGCTCGTGAGAGATGTTCGCGATGAAAAGAGTCTTGCTTTCATTAGCAGCCTCGGCCGCTTTCTTACTGATTTCAAGTTGGTGCGTCCGCTCCTTTACTCTTTCTTCGAGGCGCTCGTATTGCATCATCAATTCCTCTGACATTTCGTTGAAGACCGTCATTAGATCAGTCAGTTCGTCTTGAACAAAGTGCTTCCGATCTTGAACCTTGCCAGGAATTCTGAAAGTGTGTCGGCGTCGTTGGTCTCGTCGCTGCTCATTTCTGTTTTCGCCACGCCCGCCTCGCCACCCTAAAACCCGTTCAACAAAGCCTTCTTTTCTTGCTGTAGCCATCTCGTCTCCGGATGCATTAGCGTCTTCATCGTGCGAGACGTAGGAATGAATGCTTCCGTCATCAGAAGGATATCTATATGGCTCGACTGTCTTCTTCGTAGCCGCACGCAGCCTCCTTATAGGTCGAACGGAGACGTGGGCAATGGGCAGCAAGAACAAAAGGATACCCCCGACTGTGCCAAAGACAGCGGCCAGCAAAACATTTCGTAAATGATGGATGGGTGCAATCACCTCTCCGTAAGACTGCTCAACTACTAAGACCCAATCAACCATAGGGGACCTGATCAAGGCATAGCCGGCCGAAACCTGATTATTGTCCTCGTTCTTAGTGTTGACGAGGCTTCCTCCGTTGTTCATATCGTTATTGAAGGCGGTGTATGCATCAAGAACGGCAGGGTAGTCTTGCATCGGAAAAGGGGTATTCGGCTGACCGTATAAGTGGGAAGCATGACGGGTAGTCCGAGACGAGTTGCGTAGTGGTGGGAGGATGAAATGAACATCCTGTGACTGTGCCAAGGTTTTATTGACGTGAGAGTCACTTTGGTCCAATATACTAGCCGGGATTCGATTATTTGAAGTCGCAGGCCCCATGATCAGAATCTCACCTGTTTGTCCCAAGCCATCTATGGACTTGCCAACCTCGAAGATGAGATTAGCATTTGTAACTACTGTGAGCCAGCCTAGGATATCCAAGGCAGAAGTGTTGTTAACGATTGGTAAAGTGAGCGAGACCAAGGCAAAAGATTCATTGACAAGCCATGGGCCCATTAGAAGGGTCGAATCCGGGTTGAGCACAGCTCCGTCATAGGAGGCGCTTGAGGTGTTGAAAGTGCTGTTGATTGCCGCAGATGTGAAGTTTAAGTCTGGATATAGATTCGGAGGATAACCGGTGCCGTCATCACCGAGATACACAGGAGTTCCATTGGCGTTCTGATAGGGTAGAGGAATCTTCCCCACGATATCTGATCCGGTCACGGTCACCAAGCCGTATGGTCCCCCAGTACCTGTACCATTTTTGGACACTATTCGAGCTTGAAATAGCAAGGCGGACGTTCCGAACCCTGAGAGGGCGCTTTGTAGATCACCCCGCGGCGTGATCCAATTGGCGTCTGTATTATTCCCAAGATCATAGCTTCGCAAGGCAGATTGTATGAGTAACCGCGTTGAGATGGCCTGAACGCTTGACTGTAGGAGAACAAGGTTGGAGTTCAGCTGGTTTGCATACAGAGACGCTGTAAGGCAAAGACTAGACGATCTACACAAAGTCGGAAATATCAGCGCTGTTTATTTGGCTTCCAGGCGACGGGTGGGACATGTATCTCACCTTATCTTCAGAACAAAATTGTAGTTGGTTACCCACTGAGACCTCAGCGATTAGCAAACTTCATTACCTAGTAATTCGTGCACTCAAGATAGCCTTACCGTCGCAATCGCTATAACAGCTAGGGATACTAAAGACGCCAGGAGTACAAGCAAGGCCAACTGCTCTCGGATTGGGATCCGCATCTTGAGAGATGGCGATTCGTGCTATTCAAAGAAGTGACAGCCGGAACTCTATGGACGCTAATTCTGATGTCGACGCCCTCCTCTCTGCTGGGCGAGGCTGACCCGCTGTATTGATGCTGGTGCCCAAAGAGCCATCAAGCTTCGAGTTTGAAAGTTTGAGCAATCACACCACAATGAAAGTCATTCATGTCGATTCCAAGTAGTCTGCATTGGAGGTGCGTTGTTCGTTCGGGTCGCGAGACCAGGAATCCGCTTTGGAGCAAGAGCTCAGCTGAATGGCCCTCTGTTGAAGCAATAGGAGCTGTAGTAGGAGCTGTAGTAGGAGCAGGAGGAGTAGTCGTCCAATTAGGAAAATAGTTTCTAATCAGGAACATACATGCATAGTATGTAGTTGGAGTGCCATTACACTGCCCGCTAGCCTAGTTGGGGCTAGCGCCAATTGCGGCACAAAACATCTGTTGTACGGAGTAGAAAACACACCTTTCAGCAATCAGGACGAAGGAGCCGACAGTGCAAGCTAATGCTCTTATAGACATCAAAGACTGGCGGTTGAGTCCGCAATAGGTCAAAAATTGGGTAGAGTACTGTGTGTGTGCAGAGTGCTTCTCTCGATCGTACCAGAACCCAGGATGTGGTTTAGTGCATTGGGACGATCCTTTGTTCAACTCAATCTTCACCAAACCTAAAGTATATTTAGATATTTTGAATTGTTGAAACTGAAAATATCATTTTACCGGCGAACAAACGATAACTTGCGATAGTTCTATAGAGGGCCATGAATCCGCTACGCAAGAGTTCGATATGCTGGTTACTTGAATACTCGTGTTACGTGGATTCCCTTCGAATTCTCTTGTTGCAACTCTTAATCAAGCATCACTGAGAGACAACACTGAACGTCTTCTTACTTTTTTTCCGGGCCGTTGTCAACATTCTGACTGGCAGGTTCGAGTTGCAAACCCCTCAACAGGATATGTGCCGGTCTTACCATCCCGTCAGATCAATCCATTCGACATCTTTCATATGGACTACAAGTCTTCTAGATTTTCTATGCAAAAGTACACTTATCATCTCAGGTGTTAACTTCAAAGCACATACAACAAGAGGATAGAAGGCTTGCGGATTCTAGAGAACAAAAAAGCGTTGATCTGAACTTCCACTTGATTCTGTCGCCGGCTCGAGAACCAATGCTCATAAATAGCCTTTGTCGACAAAAATCTTTCCGCTTCTTGCCAATATCCTGATTGTGCCTTCACCAAGGGCTTTTTAATCTCAAATTCGAGCGATGAAAGAGAGCGGACTATTGGATCTAAAAATGATGCGCTGTACCCTCTATTGACTCATCATGCCTCATTTCAGCGGCTGTTGCTCTAACATACTCAATATGAGAAGCTCTGGTAGAGATCGTGGGATGACAGAACATACTTGAACATGTATGCCAGCAGATGAGCAAATTGCTACGTTGGAGACAATTAGTGAATGATGTGAAAAGATGAGTTGTCAAAACCCGGAGTGAAGGGGATTGGTAGGAAAGGCTTGCGCATGACCCACCTTTCATCCCCACGAAGAACTCAATTCCAATTGATCAGAGCGAGTTTGCAAACGTTGTCAAATGAAGCACTCTTCGATGTGAGTGACCCAACATATAAGAGCGGACTCGCAAGGAAAAAGCTCTATTCTACCACAAGCTGCTGACTTATCTCTATCGATCACTAGACCCAATAATTTACTCGTTTTCGAAATGCAAACCGCCTCGACACACCCCGCTTGCAGCCAGGTGGATAAAACGGTATTCCATCATGAAAGTTTTGGGAGCATCCAAGTCCACGAGCCACTACATCCTAGAACCATCGAGGTCGCCAAGGTGAACCACCGCGGGACCATCTATGCGAGAGTAGGAGAACGGTACCGTTCTGTTCACAATCACTTCGGCCTCGTAACCACAGCATATACGCCTAATACTATGGCCTGCCATATCTGTGGGTACGAAAACATCAACCCGAACACTGGCAAATGTGACCGTTGTGGCCTCTAAGTTACGGTCGGTAGCTGTACCTGCGGAGACTTGTAGTGATGACGGTGCAAGAAGGTCTTCTATCTGAAAGGGCGACTTGTGGCGTGAAAGCGATACTCAACCATAAGAGCCTTTAGTGAGGGTTGTGTGTAGCTTTAACCTTTGATGGTGGGCGTTTTATGATCCAGAGGATAGGAAGTCTAACTAGAGCTATTGTACTATTTTCTCTATGTTTGTGCTTGGCTTTTGTATATTATATCATTCAAGCAAGCGACCTTGATCAATCCAACAGACGAAGTGCATGCAGAAACCAACCGACTAACATACTATGATTGTCAAAAACCCCGACAGTCCAACACCTCACCCAAGAGAAGTGGAATTGCATATAGATATTCATCTGTCAACAAAGGCGAAAAGGGCTAAGCAATCTTTCACCATTAGTGTATTCTCTGCCTTTTCCCAAGCTGATTGCGAATAGCTAGGGGTATTTTTTCAAGAGACGCCTCATCCATAATCGTTGGATCGTTTACCGGCTCTGGCAGCTGGGCAATATGGTTATTTATTGGCCCATGAGGCAGGAGGTCTATCAAACGCAATTGGAAACACGAAACCAGGACTCCAATCAAACAGTTACATAACGTGACATACACTAAAGTACTTGAAGGAGTGACAATGCACATCTGTTTTGGTTTCGCTCCTTAGGGCACTAACAAATTGTGAAGTTGAGGGGGACGAAGAAACACGTCGCGGTCCGCGCGACTATCGGGACGCGTTCTAGCGTGGGGCTTTGAACCCTTTCGGATGACTTCTGTTGCTCTCCACGCTCTCCACGCTCTCCACGCTCTCCATGCTCTCTTCTCGCGATCCCCACTTTCTGAACTCTTTTCAAGTCAATCGACTCTTCTAGAATGAATGTGCCGCCGACCGCGGTACGAACGAGGTGCATGTTGATGATCTGCCGAGAGACATGGTGAAGAGCACGCGCCCATGCAGACCGCCTTGATCTAGCGCGATTCCAACAGCAACTCCTGATTTGCTGCACCAAGGCCGAAACATCTCGGCGAAGCACAACATGCGCTTGTTCCCAACCTCCTCCCGTGCTAAGGCCACTCGAATGCGGCCGTCACGAAAGCCTGAGGATCACGACCGCGCAAGAGTCGTGATGCCCCAATGCGACGCTTGCTTTCCTGCACTTTTCGCCTTCCGATCTGCAATGTTTTTCGTTCTCAATGACTGTGACTCATAGTCGCGTTCGATGTTTTCCTCTGTTTGGCGGATTCCATGGGCGTAGTGGATTTTCTTATGTTTAGGAGGGATGCCTCACCTTCCTGAGGTTTCTTGTTGAGATACATGATTTTACGGAGGCAATAATCGGAACACCACTTGAACTCCTAAGGCCTCAATTATATTTTCATTTCTCATTAATCTCGAATATCAGTCTATATCTTTAACTGATCTAGCGCATTGATTGGCATATACCTAGCTTCCCTGAACAGACAGATTTCAGGTGGAAAGGTCCTGTTGTTACTGTATGCAATTCCTCCTTGAAGGTCGGAATGAAAATGCCTAACAAGCCTTTCAAGTCGATATCCTCATTGAGCGATATGCTTGATGCCCATGTCTCCGGGATCCGCCTTTCTACGATTTTGGTGGACCGACAGAACTCGCAATGCATTGCTCTCTTGTATGCCAAAACAAGATCTAGCTTCCCTTCGCTTAGCGTGTCATGACTTTAGTATACGAGCTGCACCTTTACTCTTCGAGGATACTACAGTCACATTTCGAGCGAGCATCTTCACAAAGCCAGCACGCATGGCAGCCTTAGATCGCGTGGGACACCATGTAAGGACTTTAACGTTCAGCATAGCACATGGCCCTGAGACATTTCTACCACCTCTTCTGGACCCAGAGACAGGTGAAGAGGAGACATTCATATACGAACCACATATCCCATCGCCAAGGGATTCCGCTTTGCGCACGAGCGCACCCACCTATGGAAGTTGGGAAATGACCGACATGCTTGTCAAGCAATATCCTCCTCTGTTCCACGCAGCAGCTAATGTGCCTTCTTTCATTCGTGCCTTCTCAGCATTTCCAAACATGAAGCACTTGAAGATTTCGTGTCCTGGACAAGAGTCAGCCCAACGCTATCGGCGAAGTACAGTCGATTATGCCTTGATCTCCCTCCGCATTGCCGTTGAGCGAACCAACCTCAAGGCGCTTGACACACTTTCTCTAGTCTCGGTTCATCCTGGAGCAGTACTCTACCTGAACCCTTCCATGGGCTTCGCTGCCTTACCGAACTCTGCCAAAAGATGGAGGCAAGTTCGAAAACTTGCTATTCATATAGACAGCACACCTCCTACTCCCAATTCACCAGTAGATCATTTGAAGCTACTACATTCATACCTTCAACAATTCTCAACTTCCCTCAGGCAATTCAAATTCCGTTGGCATGGAACCAAAGGTCCGTGTCCGCTTTCACTTGGAAACGAATCCCGCCTACAAGAAAATAGTCCGAACTTAGCATGTCCCAAGAGATGTCACCTTGCACTGCGTCCTCTTCGGTTCACTCGATTACGGGACATGGAGGTCGAGAACATTGTTACCGATGCGCCCCAAATCTCGAGCTTCATCAATATTCATCGACGTAACTTGCGAGACTTCAACTTCGAAGACATTCATCTGCGAAGCGGCACTTGGGACGATGCGCTATCCCCACTTACCCGTATCAGTGGAAGCGATAAGTGGAAGGAGAAATCGGAAGAGGTCATGGATGTCCCACTTATGCTCAGTCCTGTTGGCTTGGAAGAAGGGCAACTGAAGAAGGCCATACATGAGAATTTTAGGACTCGAAGCTCGCGGCCTCCTTATGCTGGATGGCAGAAAGCTGGAGCAAGGAGCCGGGAGCTGTTCTGGGGTACTCCGGAACACATGAAGAAATTCTTGAGAAGTTCCGTCTTTAGCTGGTTATAGGGGTCTGAGGTGTCCGGCGTTGGGTCTACATCGTTCTTAGTGATATCAAATTCATATACTATCTTCAGGGCAGGTGATTGACCTGTTGCATGGTCTTGTTCCCTAGAGAAAGTTTAGCCGACGCCTCGGCAATTCGGTACGAAGATGATATGCGTCAATCACATGCTTTGCAGTGGTAATAAACATGCGAGCTTCTGCACCTTCTGTGCGACCACTTCTTGCGTATCATTAAAACTGTCTTCCTCTTTATCGAAGCTTACCATCTCCTTGAAACTACAAGTACAATTCCGCAAGCGTAGGTCATTCTCCTGTCCGTCCCAGAGACTGTCCAGTGAGGCTCCCCGCCGCATTTACAATGTCTCTCAAGAATGGTAGACCGTCTCCCCTATTTGCATGGTAGGCGTACTCTCTAATAGTCTAAAGACGCGTTCCCCTCTTCTCTAGCATTCGATGCCATCAACAGCTCCCTCAACTCCGACGATGCGGAAAGGAAGGATGCTGTGAAGAAGGGCAACGCTGTATTCGCATTCATGTTGAAGAACAAAGAGGGGCAAACAGACAGCTGGTACATTGATCTGAAGGATAAGGGCGTGGTGGCCAAGGGCGATGCTCCAGAGGGGAAGAAAGCAGATGGTCAGTCATTCCAAGAGCCCAACTGCTCTGGCTGTGGGAAGAGAAAGGACTTTTTTACTTAGGCTTCGCTGCGGAATACGAAGAGCTATTGAGGACACTGGCTAATGACGGGTCTATAGTCACCTTATCACTATCGGACGAGGACTTCGGCAAGCTTGTCAGTGGGAAGACACAGGCACAACGGCTGTTCATGTCAGGGAAGCTGAAGATAAAAGGAGATGTCATGAAGGCAACAAAGATGGAGCCTATCCTAAAAAAGGCACAGACGAAAGCGAAGTTATAGATTGGGTAGTTGTAATGGTAACACTTTTTTGCTTCTTGCTTGAACATGTGTGCCTCGTGAGCTTGCTTTTTGAACTGCCGGGTGTCGCTCTCAGTAAAGAATGCGACCTTTATGATGGAATTTAGAGGGGTGGTATACTTTTTGGGAGAATAAAATGTAATTGAAAGTCATCATAATCAGCATATCGATCACGAAACAAGAGAGAGAGAACAAAACAATGTGGCAGATGTGAATTTTGAGGCTTGAAGTTGGCTTTTAGTTCGAGCTACATGGCTTACTATCTATCTATACGTGATAGTAGGTGAAAGGGTCCAATTGCAGCATAACCGCGATATTCGTGAAGAAAATGCTTGCCTCAGTTCTCAGACGTGCCAACGTCGCTAAGCCCCTTCGGGTTAGCGCCCTGCTGACTTCGCAGCATACGGGCGGCACGTCTGAGTGCAACCCGCAGTAATATTGGTTGATTGGCATTAACTT